>Ga0182008_10000349_pt1 | contig 35951 bp, 28 predicted proteins | sample Sormic07211129_1_FD_120482 | JGI IMG/M metagenome (GOLD analysis project Ga0182008, IMG submission 120482) | Rhizosphere microbial communities from Sorghum bicolor, Mead, Nebraska, USA - 072115-129_1 metaG | ecosystem: Host-associated > Plants > Roots > Rhizosphere | place: USA: Nebraska...
CTGAATTTAACTTTGGTTATAATGGTTCGGAGCGTTTTGCTGCAAATAATCGTTTTGGTTTCTTCCCTTCATTTGGTTTGGGTTATCTGATCTCAAATGAAAAATTCTTCAAACCATTGAGCAAAGTATTAAGCAATGTAAAATTAAGAGCGACTTATGGTATCACCGGTAATGATCAGATTGGACGGGCTCAGGATCGTTTCTTCTATCTTTCAGAGGTAAACATGAACAATGCAGGTTATGGCGGAACATTTGGTGAAAATAACTTTTATTATAAAGATGGTATCTCCATTTCACGTTATGCAAATCCTTTAATCACTTGGGAAAAATCCAAACAAATCAATATTGGTTTGGACATGACCTTATTTGACGCGTTGAGTCTTAACATTGATGTATATAAACAAAACCGATCAAATATTTTAACAGATAGGGTATATGTACCCAGTACAATGGGACTTCAGGCTGCAGTAAAGGCGAATACCAATGAGATGGAAAGTAGAGGAGTCGACTTTTCGGCTAACTATAACAAATCATTTGGAAACAGCATGTATCTGCAGTTAAGGGGTAACCTTACCTATGCCACTAATAAAATCCTAATTAACGATGAGCCTGCCTATAATACAAATGAGGCATACCGTACTCGTGTAGGAGTACCAAGTACACAGGCTTTTGGATATATCGCAGAAAGGTTATTTGTTGACGATGCTGAGGCTAAAAATTCACCAGTGCAATTTGCCGGTAAACCTGGACTTGATTATGGTGGCGGTGATATCAAATACAGAGATGTAAATGGTGACGGTATTATATCAGAGGCTGACGCTGTGCCTATCGGGCTCCCACAGGCACCAGAAATTATCTATGGTTTTGGTGGAACATTTGGCTTTAAAGGTTTTGATATCTCTGCCTTTTTCCAAGGTTCTGCTCGTTCATCTTTTTTTATTAATCCACAAAATATTTCTCCTTTTGTATTTAACAATGGTTCACAAAATGGCCTTTTAGACGTGGTTGCCAACAGTCACTGGAGTGAAGAGAATCGTGATATATATGCATTCTGGCCACGATTAAGCGATAAGTTTGTTGCTAACAATAATCAGACATCAACCTGGTGGATGCGTAACGGATCATTTTTAAGATTAAAAACGGTAGAGCTGGGTTATAATCTTCCAACCAGAATCCAAAATAAACTTGGAATCAGGGCTACCCGCTTTTACCTAAATGCCAGTAACCTTGCCGCATTTAGCTCGTTTAAGTTATGGGATGTGGAAATGGGCGGAAACGGTTTAGGTTATCCTGTACAAACGGTATACAATTTAGGTGTGAGTTTAAGTTTTTAAAAATTGTTAAAGAAAATACAATGAAAAATACCGAAATATTATTTCAAAATAAAAAGAAGCCTGGTTTAATGGGGTTTGCCTCCATTCTAATGCTGAGTTTAGTTTTATTGGGCTCATGTAAAAAGTATCTGGACATTGTGCCTGATAACGTGGCTACAATAGATAATGCATTTACCTTAAGGAGTGAGGCAGAAAAATATTTATTTACCTGTTATTCCTTTTTGCCTAAAAATGGTGACCCCTTAAACAATATGGGTTTTATGGCCGGAGACGAAATATGGTCAAATATAGAAGAAAGGGAGTTTATTTCTTATGGTTGGCGTATAGCCAGAGGTAGCCAGAATGCTGATAATCCGTTAATGGATGCGTGGAACGGACGTTTTCAGGGAGGTGGATATGGTGATAATTTTGGTTTATACAAAGCCATCAGAACCTGTAATATTTTTCTGGACAATGTACAGGATCAGACTAAAGTTCCGGATCTCAAATTGGATGAAAGACAGCGCTGGATTGCAGAAGTGAAATTTTTAAAAGCATATTATAACTTTTTACTGCTTCGTATGTATGGCCCTATTCCGATTGTAGATAAAAACCTGGATCTTGATGCCTCTGTTGATGAAGTAAGGATTAAGAGGATGCCTTTTGATGATTGTGTGAATTATGTAAATAATTTGTTGGATGAGGCTATCGCTAATTTACCTACGATTATTACAGATAGGACCAATGAACTGGGGCGCATTACCAAACCAATCGCGCTTGCCATTAAGGCCAGGTTACTATTAACCGCTGCAAGTCCCTTGTTCAATGGAAACACAGATTATGCTGGTTTCAGGGATAAAGATGGGGTTGCACTTTTTAATACCACCTACGATGCCAATAAATGGATAAAAGCCAGAGATGCAGCAAAAGCTGCAGTTGATGCAGCCGAAAGTGCAGGATTTAAACTATATCAATTTCCTGGATCTCAGTTTAAATTGTCAGATAGTACTCTGAGACAGCTTACTATAAGAGGTGCTTTGACGGAAAGGGTTGCTCAAAATGCTGAGCATGTTTGGGCTAACCCGAATAGTCTTTCAGTATTTATGCAACAGGTAGCGATGCCACGTTTAATGAAAGGTTCAGACCCAATCCCGGTAGGATTAGCGAGACAACAGCTGGCACCTCCTATTAAAATTGCGGAAATGTTCTATACCCGGAACGGCGTACCCATCAATGAAGATAAAACGCTCGATTTCACTAATCGATATACCATTAGAAAAGCGGTAAAAGCAGAGCGTTTTTATATCAAAGAGGGTTATAATACTGCGCGGTTAAACTTTGACAGAGAGCCCCGTTTCTATGCTGATTTAGCATTTGACGGTGCTACCTGGTACAAATATGATAGTCCTTCAAGTTCTGATGAAAATACTTATACTGTAGAAGCCAAATCTACGCAACTAGCCGGTGCAAATAACTTTGGCTGGTATAATGAAACAGGCTATTTTGTTAAGAAAGTCGTGGATTGGAATATGTCGCAAAGTAATAGCGGCGCAAGCTATAGATCTTATGCATGGCCTGAAGTCCGTTTGGCAGATTTATATCTGATGTATGCGGAAGCGCTGAATGAGACTTTATCAAGCCCTTCTTCTGATGTATATAATTATATCAATAAAATCAGAACCAGAGCAGGTTTGCAAAGTGTAGAATCATCATGGATGAACTATTCAACCAATCCATCAAAATATACCACTCAAGACGGTATGCGCCAGATTATTCAGCAGGAACGCTTAATTGAAATGGCATTTGAAGGCAGTCGCTATTGGGATATCAGAAGATGGAAACGTGCAGCCGAAATGTTTAACCAACCGATTACTGCCTGGAGTGTAAATCAGCCTGATGAGCAGTCTTATTATCGTGTGAGAACGGTATTAAATCAGAATTTTATAGCACCGCGTGATTATTTGTGGCCAATTAGAACGTATGATTTGACGGTTAATCCTAAACTGGTACAAAACCCTGGATGGTAAAAATTATCATTAATCAATAAAAATATGAAAAAGATTAATCAACTATTTTCTTTGGTACTATCAATGATGATAGTGTCAATTATAGGATGTAAGCAAGATGAACTTAAACCACTTGAAAAGAATGAAACGCCGCCCGGGCAGGTTTCTAATATTTCAGTAGAGAATGGTCCGGCAAATGCAAAAATTAGCTATGTATTGCCCACAGATAAAGATTTGCTTTACGTTAAAGCCGTTTACAAATTAGCAAATGGTACGCAAGCTGAAGTTAAATCATCTTATTATAACAACAGTCTGTTGGTAGAGGGCTTTGGTGATACCAATGAACATCAAGTTATGGTTTATGCGGTGAACAGGAGTGAGGTTGCTTCGGCACCAACAATTGTGAAGATCAAACCTTTGGAAAATCCGATTAGGGGAGTATTCAGAAACCTAAAGGTTATACCTGATTTTGCGGGCATTAACTTTACCTCAAGTAATCCGGCTAAAGCAGATTTATCAATTGAAATCATGATCTTTAAAAATGGTAAATACGAATCGCTGGGTAAAAACATCTATACATCTGCGGCAGATATCAACCAGTCCATTCGTGGTTTGGATACGCTAAGCAGTAAATTCGCCATTACTATTCGCGACAGATGGCTAAACTATAGCGATACCTTATATACCACATTAAAGCCGTTATATGAAACAGCGCTTTCTAAATCACTATATAAGGCCCTGAGTCTTCCTACGGATGTAAAACAAACCTATTCTTCAACTGCACTGGAAAACATGTGGGATAATAACTTTATTGATTGGCCAAGGTGTTCACTTACTGATGTTACACAAGTAACGCCACAATGGGTAACGTTTGATCTGGGAAAACCTGCTATTCTAAGTCGGATTGTAGTGTGGAACTATCCTGAATACCTCAATGCGGGAAGGATGTATTACTATGGTGGAAATTTAAAGGATTTCGAAATATGGGCATCTGACAACCCTCCTGCGGATGGTAGCTTTAATAATTGGGTAATGATTGGATCATATAAATCTACTAAACCATCTGGCAGTGCTTATGGTGTGCAAACATCAGAAGATTATGCCTTTGCCAATGCAGGTATCAGTTATACGTTTGGAGCTGTTGCGAAGAAATTCCGTTATCTGCGCATAAAATCCAATAAAAACTGGCAGGGCACAACTTTTCAGTCCATTTCTGAAATTCAATGTTATGGAGATCCGCGATAGCGATTTAAGTTTCATTTAAACATGATAAAGATGAATAATTATAAATCAAAAAAATATAGAAAGTTAACTGTGTCTGCCTTGCTTATATTAGTTATAGGTGTTTACAGTGCCTGCACCAAACAGGATGACTTTAAGAAATTTGTAGCAGGTGGCGAAATTTCTTATACTGGTAAGCTGGATTCAGTTAAAATGTATTCCGGTGATTCTAGAGTAGTACTAAAAGGGCTTTTCCTCGCAGACCCAAAGGTTGTTAGTTGTAAAATATTTTGGAATAACATGAAAGATTCATTGGTAATCCCGGTTGTTAAGAAAAACGTTGTAGATACGCTTAAATATTCTATTCCTATTAAAACCGAAGGTTTACAGAATTTTACCATATATACCTATGATAAGCTGGGTAATAAATCTATTCCGGTTTATGCCAATGCCAGATCTTATGGAGATCGTTATAAAGCATCCCTAAGTAATAGAGGCATAAGTTTAGCACAAACAAATTCCAATGGAGTGACAGCAATAAACTGGCTCGGAATGGATCGGTTAACGGGGGTGTTTGCTACAGAAATAAAATATACAAATAAAAGCAATCAAACAGTTACCATAAAAACGCCAATAGATTCTACTAACACTATCCTGAAAAATTTTAAAGAAAGTTCCACCATCAAGTATAGAACATTATTTCTGCCTGATACTACATGTGTAGATACTTTTAAAACGGATTTCGTTGATCGTTATATCCCACGCTATGTAGAACAGGATGTGACATCTACTTATCTTAAAAATACTGGACCTTTCAACAGGGCTACCTGGGATGGTTCAAGATGGGGTACAGTAGCTGATTGGATCAGCAGTTCTGGCGCTAAGAATATCAACAGTAATCGTTACGGTGGTTATGAATATCGTGGTGGTGTTGGTGTTTTGTCTTTCGAAGCAGGTTGGGGAATTACCACACCGGTAACTAACGGGTTGATTTATCAGACGATCACACTTCCAGCGGGCACTTACAGCTTTCGTTTGAGTGGGATAGATCAGAATAGTGGCGGCTCAAGATTCATTGCGGTGGCTGCCGGAAATACGCTTCCAAACGTTGGAGACATTTCGTCAGCATCGTTAGCTTTCGCAAATATCTCTGATGGAAAGTTAGATTTTACACTTACACAGCAAACTACTGTATCAATAGGTTTTGCGGTTTCAATAGACAACTCCGGCCAATATATCAAGATTGGCAGTGTTAAGCTATTTAAACAGGCCTATCTGTAACCAATAATTAGCAGACCTCCCTTGAAGTCTGCTAATTACTTTATTATATATTAATGTCTCTCTCAACTAATGATTTTCCTGTATACAAAACACTGTATAAGTACAATTTCTAATTTGTTCAACTGACATTAATTACTTTGAACTGAGCAGAATAATCTATTTCTGTTCAGGCGATATCAATTATTAATTTTAATAATTTACATTAATGAACACTCAAGCGATAAAATGTCTTATTGCAGCCTGTTTTATTTTCGCCTTATTTGGCGGATGTAAAAAGGCTGAAAAAGTGGCAGAAACCACCACACCTAAAACAGAGGCCACCGGTGCTGTTGCTACGCTTACTACCAGTGCTTTTACAAACATTACCACAACCTCAGCAATGAGTGGTGGCGTAATAACCGACAAAGGCGGGTCGCCGGTTACCGACCAGGGGATTTGCTGGAGTACCTCTCCAAAACCAACAATGGATAACAACAAATCTGGAGTGATTAGCGTGAGTGGATCAGGTGCATTTACGAGTGAAATTAAGGGACTTACCGCATCAACTAAATATTATGTAAGGGCTTTTGCTGTAAATAAAGCCGGCATAGCTTATGGCAATGAAATGGAATTAACTACAGCCAATATAGCTGGTGCAACATTTGGTTTTTCGCCCATGTATATCGTAGGCTCAACTGTAGCAGCCGCTGATGTTGAGGTATTAACGGATGGTGGTGATGCCATAACAGAACGAGGCGTTGTTTACGCTTCAACAGCTAGTCCTACCATCAATAGCAGTAAATTAAAACATAATAACGCCGGACTTGGTAAGTTTAGGGTTAGCTTAAAAGACCTCACGCCTAAAACCACCTATTATGCCCGTGCTTATGCCATCAATTCGAAAGGGGTAAGTTACAGTACTGAAGTTACGTTTAAAACCATAGCTAAGGGAAATGTTACCTATACGATTAATAAATCTAATAACCCTAGTGATGAAGAGCTGGAAGTTTATGCACGGTTAAAATTCGCTGCAGACAGTGCATGTTGGTATTTAAATAATTATACATCGGCTACGAAGCAAATTACACTAAATTATCTGCCAGATGTAGCTACAGCTGATGCAAACAATACCGGTTGGGTGCGGTACGGAAAAAATACGACGTATCAAAAATTGCGGACTACATTACATGAGTTCAACCACACTTTAGGTACGGGAACTACCGACTGGTGGACAGGTACTGCAATAGTTAACGGCGTTTATACCGGCAATGCCGTAAATACTTTACTTAAAAAGATAACTGGTAAAGATGTAGCGCTTAATGGAGATAGGCAGCACTGGTGGCCATATGGCTTAAATCAGGACAGTGAGGTCTCTTCGAGTTGGGATTATGTATACAATTGTTTAATCATAGAAGCCATGCGAAAAGACGGCTTACCAGAATGGAGTAGCGGCACCTATACCCCATAGGCATTACGATTGAAAGCAATGGCCTGAGCGCCTTTTCACTAAAAAAAATGAAGAGGGGCTACCATAAATAGTAAACCCCAAGAGCTTTAGTTTAGCTTTTGGGGTTTTTATTTTAAGGCAAGTTTCTGAAAGGCTTTCATGTTGAGCTAACGTTGCTTTGAATCATCCAACCTTCACCAAAGCACTACCATCCTAAAATCGGAGTTTTAGAATTTCATTTTATAACAATTTTCCAGAGACGAATGCCACGCCGGTAGTTTGTGTAGTTTACACTTTAGTTTTTTCTTAAATGCTAAGAAAATATCATCCTTTAATTTTATTCCTAAATAAGGTTGCGATCTTTGCTAATCATTTACATCATAAAGAATGATCCAAACTGATCGGATGTAATTGGTAAAAACGATATAGGCTGATTATGTGATGCAATATTTTCGGTTGATTTTTTTCAATCAACTAGTTGATAATAATCAATAAGTTTTTTTATTATTTTAACAACCTTTGAGAATATCTATCCTAAGTCTATAACATTAATGCAATGCAAACCCTTTGAAATAAAAGTGATCAAAAAAAACGTGATCCCAAAGAAAAAAAAGTGTAACGCGTCTGAATTTTTGATTTCACAAACTACGCGTTTGTTTATCAGCTGTTTATCTATATTTTATTTTTTGCTTTTCCTTCTGATCCGAAAATGCCATCGACATGCACGCGGTATTGATGGCTTTAATGATCAATTATTGATCAGGAATTATGAAGATAGCCTTTGTGGGCTTATCTGCTTTTATTAGAATTCCTTTTCGCCAGGTGTCAAAGCAATTAGATTCCTCGGCTAAATCATGCTCTTCTCCATAAATAGTTGGAAAAGGCATAAATTAACAAACTTCGATATCCAAGGGAAAACAACAGTTTTCTATTGGGAAAAATTACATTTGAATGGAAGGCTCTAAGATATTGATTATATTAAAGGACGCCAGGCTCAGGGCGAAGATTTCCGATATATTAGTCACGGGTAAATACTTGGTGGAGTTTACCGATAATGGGAAGAAGGCCATGGAATTGATCAGAAACCTCCCGATAGATCTGATCATTTGTGGCATGGATTTAAATGGGATCGATGGGTTTGGTGTACTGCGTATGGTAAACAAGTTTATTGATACTGTTAGCATATCTTTTGTGATGATTGTAAAGGGAGATGATCAATACGGGATGAGGAGATCAATGGAAATAGGCGCGGATGGATTTCTTATCGATGACTTTGACGACGCTGAGCTACTGAACCAGGTGGAAGCAAAATTGAGAAAAAAACGACTGCAGTATGAGTTATTTCTCCAACAGCAGTTTCAGCAAAAAAGCATTACAGGTATAGATAATGGCCTTTTTTGGTTAGATGCCAAGCGCGAAACATTAGTGCCCAGAACCTTTAGAAAGAAACAGATAATTTTTTACAAAGGCGAACCTTGTACAGGTATTTATTACGTGCTATCTGGGAAAATAAAAACTTTTATTGCAGATTCTTCTGGTCGGGTACTGATCACAGAATTATATAGCAGCGGTGAATACTTTGGTTTTCAGGATTTTATTTCAGGATCTCGGGTGTCAAATACAGCGATGGTTATTGATGATGCGCAGGTAGTGGTTATTCCTTTAGGGGTGATTAATAAGCTGGTTCAGGAACATCCCGAAGTGACGAGTTTTTTTGCTAAAAAACTGGCAAAAATGGTGCATGAAAAGGACGAACAGACGTTGGAACTCGCCCATGCTCCTGTACGGGCAAGAGTATCCAGGTCTATTCTTAGATTGGCCACAAAGGAAAATAATATGCCAGATAATACAAGACTTACACTTCCAAGAAACGACCTTGCGAATGTTATTGGAATTGCTTCCGAAACCCTGAGCAGAATTCTTGGTGATTTTGCCAGGGAAGGTCTTATCGAAAAGGACGGAAATGATATCATTTTAAAAAAAGTAGAGCGATTAAAAAATGTATATAATTAACCTGTGATAAAGCTTAATAAGCTTTTTATCCTTCCTGCCTCAATTTATAATGTATCTCTGTTCTAATAGTGCCCCGTAAACGCTTACATAAGTGATTTTCTGATTTTTGCTGTTCATCAGCTGCCAAAAACGATTTAATAAATATAAAAATGGCGTTCTGGATAGCGCTCTGACCATAAAGTAGGCAAAGTCAAGCAATACTGATGATGGTCAAGGCGTAGCCTGTTTGTAATCAATGGAAATGAAGTGTATAAAAAACAATTTTGAGTTCCGTTCAGATCGACATGATTTTAAAACTAAATATGATGACCCATCAGTATTTATTCTTGCTAAATAAAGCCAAGAATGTCTGGTAAAAGCTGTCTGATAGTTCCATGTGGTTGAATGGCGTGTTTCACTGTACACCATTTAATATAGGTATCGATATGTTAAGAATGTTTTTTATCTTCCTACTTTGTTGCATCCTGTTTTTGTTCGCCTTAAATACTTTTGGCGAGCTCTACTATTACCATAACTTTAAAATTGATATCCTGAAACTGGAGGAGTTGACCCACTTTCTGGTTTCTGAAAGAGTATTTACTTTTAAGCAGCAAGTTATCTTTGTATTTCTGGTTCCGTTTTTTCTTTGCCTGATATTTATTTTGTGCTGCTGGATGAAAGATAAATGTACCAGTCATTTATCCCGCTGGTTGTTTCTTTCCATCGGATTGGCACCTTACCTCTTATGCTATTCCTATGTAGTTGAATATAAATTTTCAGGTTTGATCCTGGCCCTTGTATGCCTTGTGTTGACTTTGATGTTATGGCTGGTAGTGTTCCATATCAGATCTTTTGAATTCCCTTATCTTGGTATTCATCTACTATTGACCATATTTGCTTTAACAGCCTTTTTCTATATTACAAAAATTGATGGGCAGGTGAATTTGCGGTATTATTCTGAACTGGGAGAGGCTTCCCGGGGAGATGGTATTGAAAATGTTCGCTATAAACAATTCATTTATGTGGGTAGTACCGATCTTTTCAATCTTTATTACAACCTAACTGAGAACCGAGGAGAAGTGGTGCGAAAATGAAATCATTGTATGGCATTCAGTAAAATGATCTGCCATATTTAGCAATTTCACATCATATACTTTCAGCAATTATCCACATAAGGCATAAGAAAGAAGTAACGCTTTTGGCAGGCGCTCGTATAGCCCTGGATAAAATGTTCGGAAACGGGTAATTCTACAGGCTACATCGGGTAGGCGAAAGATTATATTTCTTTCATTAACATCATGCATGGCACTCGGAAGAAAGTGTGAGTAAAATAATTCGGCTAATTCCGGATATGATTTATAGCAGTCTTCGAGGTCTTCATGATTGATAAGAAAAACGACGGCGTCCTCTATAGCTTCCAGATGGAGGTTTTCCGGATCGGAACTGTTTTGGCCTCTACAGATATAGATACTGCTTTCCTGTCCCAGCCAGATGTTGGTCTTTCCCCATTTGCTATCTTGCAAAAAGCCGTTAACTAATCCCCTGTATACCACAATAATCTGACCTGCTGTACCTGAAGTGTTTTTTGGGAAAAATGTTTCTCCTTTAGGTATATTTAATGTTATGGTATGCCTAAAAAGGCACCTTATCGCTGCACGGCCTTTACTGCTATCAATTAATGGCAGGAACATTTTCAAAAAAAACTTAATTTCTATCTTTTCCATTTCCAGTTTTTCATATGCTTAGCACAACATGTTAATTTTTCACGTCCTTAACCGAACAAGCCAGTGGATAGCCTTTTGTTAGGTTATGGTGTTGTTTATTTAACGCATGCTGTTAACCAATAAGTCGATGCACTAAATTAACGCTTACAAAATGAGGTTTCCTTGATTTTGCTCAATGCATTACTTGATTCATTTCAACGACGTAGCCACTCAATCATTTGGTTAAGCTGTATCAGACTCTGTTAACATCGTTCCAATAAACATTTTAGTCGAATTCTAAGTAAGTGATAGCCTATCAGCCATTTTAGTAAGAAAAAGTGCTTTTAAGGTGTTCAGTTCAGAAACGATATATCACGTTTGGGTTGCTATTTTACACGCTTGAGGATCATTTTAGGTAACAGTTGTATTCATGCGTTTTTATTTTGTAGCCATACAGGTAATAGGACCTGTTTCTATTTTGAAGATTATCATGAAAATGAGCATAACAAAAAAGTCCTTAATCTGGCTCTGCTGTTCTTTGTTTTGGTTTGGGTGTGGCCAAGGACCTCAAAATGATTCGACAGAGCAGCCAAAGGATTTGGAAACTGATTTTATTGTGTTAAATCCGGGTAGCGCAACAGTTAAACAAACCTACCCAGGGAATATTGAAGGAATCGTAAATGTTGATATCAAAGCCCAGGTGAGCGGTTATCTGGAAAAAATCTTTGTTAAAGAAGGTGATTATGTACAGAAAGGTCAGTTGCTTTTTAAAATCAAGTCAGAAGTTTTTCAGGAACAGGTTAGCAATAGCGCTGCCGCTTTGCAGGCTGCAATTGCAGCGGAGGCCAATGCGCGGATCGAAGTAGAGAAAATAAAATCACTTGTTGGCGGAAGTGTGGTGTCGCCAATACAATTGAAGACTGCCGAAGCGAACATGCAGGCTGCCAACGCACAGGTAGCGCAGGCGAAAGCCACTTTTGGGGCGTCTAAAATAAACGCTGGTTTTGCACTGATTAAAGCACCGGTAAGCGGCTACATAGGCAGAATTCCAAACCGCATCGGAAATCTGATCTCTGCAACAGATGCTACGCCACTCACCACGCTTTCAGATATTAGTATCGTATATGTTTATTTCTCGGTCAGTGAGGCAGAATTTATGCACTTAAATGCTGGAAGTGGAGATAAAAACACCAAAATGAACATCGGCCTGGTTACTGCCGACGGGCAGCAGTACCCTGAAAATGGTAAGCTGCAGATTGCCAGTGGAAACGTTGACCGGGTAACAGGAACAGTGAGCATGAAAGCCGTGTTCAATAATCCAAAAAGAATTTTACGTTCTGGCGGCTCAGCCAATGTGGTAATAGAAGAATCTGTATCGGATATACTTTTAGTGCCTAAAGCAGCTGTTAAAGACATACAAGATAAGTTCTTTGTTTATCGCCTGTCTGACAGGAATAAGGTGCGATTGATTCCAATCGAAATAAAAGCGGAGAGTGGTGATGATTATATGATCAGATCAGGCTTGCAAAATGGTGATCAGATTGCCATTAACCGGATTGATGTGCTTTACGATGGCATTCAGGTAAAACCAAAGATCAAAACGAAATCTTAAACTTTTTCATCAAAATTTTATGTTACAAAAAATAATAGATAGACCGGTATTCGCGACCGTTATTTCCATTGTCATCGTGATTTTAGGGGTAATCGGTTTAAGCCGTCTGTCGCTAACCCGGTTTCCGGATATTTCGCCGCCTACGGTAATGGTTTCGGGTTCCTATCCAGGAGGAAACAGTGAGTCTGTTATCCGTTCGGTGGTTACACCCTTAGAAGAACAGATTAATGGCGTTGAGGATATGCAGTACATTAAATCTACGGCATCCAACGATGGGACGTTTTCCATATCTATCATTTTTAAACAGGGCGTAAATGCAGATCAGGCTGCGGTAAACGTGCAGAACAGGGTACAACAGGCAACACCGATTCTGCCACAGGAAGTAATCCGCACGGGGCTCACCACTTCAAAGCAACAGAACAGCATGATCATGATTTTTAATCTCTATACAGATGACAATAAAAAATACGACGAGCTTTTTCTGCAAAACTATGCGAACATTAATTTAATTCCACAGATCAAACGTGTTCCGGGCGTAGGCCAGGCCCAGGTATTCGGTACCAAAGATTATGCTATGCGTGTTTGGCTAAACCCACGTAAAATGGCTTCGTTGGGATTAGTCCCCGCTGATGTTTTAAATGCTATTGCCGACCAAAGTATTGAGGCAGCCCCGGGAAAGCTAGGCGAGGATTCTGATGCGGCACTTGAATATGTAATTCGTTACAAAGGAAAGAAAAACCTCGTTCCCGATTATGAACGCATGGTGGTAAAACGAAATGGAGGCAGTGTGATCCGACTGAAAGATGTGGCACGTGTAGAATTTGGTTCAACAAGTTATTCGGGTGCCAATAAATCGAATAACCGTAACGCAGTTACGATTGCCATTAACCAAACCACAGGATCTAATGCGAATGAAATTGAAAGGGGAGTAGATGTTGAAATTAAAAAGCTGGAAAAGAGTTTTCCGCCAGGGATTCACTTCTCAAAGATTTTGAGTACCAAAGAAAAGCTTGACCTTTCCATCAGTCAGGTTAAGAGTACTTTAATAGAAGCATTTATTCTGGTATTTATCGTTGTGTTTTTATTTCTTCAGGACATCAGATCAACCATTATCCCTGCTATTGCGGTGCCTGTAGCTATTGTTGGAACCTTTTTCTTTTTATTGCTTTTAGGCTTTACTATAAATGTACTGACGCTTTTTGCACTGGTGCTGGCCATTGGAATTGTAGTAGATGATGCAATCGTAGTGGTTGAGGCCGTTCACAGCAAGATGGAAACTTCAGATTTGAGCGGCCGTGCGGCTACAAAAGCTGCGATGAGTGAGATTACCGCCGCAGTGATATCGATAACCCTGGTGATGGCAGCGGTTTTCATTCCAATTGGATTCATGTCCGGATCGGCCGGGCTTTTTTACAAACAGTTTGCCTATACATTGGCTATTGCTATCCTCATATCAGCAGTTAATGCCCTTACGCTTACGCCCGCCTTATGTGCAATGCTGTTAAAAAACAATCATCAGGATGGTTCAGCACACCATAAGTCCACGGGGGTAAAAGATCGTTTTTTTAAAGCTTTTAATGCTGGTTTTAACCATCTCACTAACAGATACATCGGTGGGCTACGTTTTTTAATTTCAAAAAAATGGATTTCAGCAGGGCTTATTGCATTAACTATTGGTGCAGCTGCCTGGTTAATGGTAACCACTCCAAAAAGCTTTGTGCCAGAGGAAGATGATGGCATGTTCATGTTTGCGCTATCAATGCCGCCAGGAACAGGGCTCAACAGAACTACCCTGGTAACCAAAGAAATCGGCGACAAACTGGCAAAAATAGAGGCAGTGGGCGAAAATACCTCCATTACCGGATTTAATTTATTGAGTAATGCCGCGGGGCCTTCCTATGCAATGGGTTTTGTTACGGTAAAGCCAATTAAGGAACGGGGCAGGGTAAAAGATATCAATCAGATCATGAGTCAGGTTAACCAGGCCATTGCCACAGTTAAAGGTGGTACCGTAATGGCTTTCCGCATGCCGCCTGTAGAGGGCTATGGTGTAACCGGTGGTGCCGAATTCGCATTGCAGGATCGCATGGGGCGTAATTCTCAGCAACTTAAACAAAAGGCCGATCAGATTATTGGAGAACTTTCCAAACAGCCTGGCATAGCCATGGCTTACACCACTTTCAGGGCCGATTATCCGCAACTTGAACTGGATGTGAATGAAGATAAGGCCAAACAAATGGGGGTTGGTGTAGGTAATTTGCTGAGCGTTATCCAAAATTATTTTTCAGGAGACCAGTCGCTGAATTTCTCCAGGTTCGGTAAATTTTACCGGGTAAACATTAAGGCAGACGGAATATTCAGAATGGATGCGCATGCCTTTCAGGAAATCTTTGTCAAAAATGAAGACGGACAGATGGTTCCGGCATCTACATTGGTAAGCCTGCACAAAGTATATGGTCCGGAATCGGTAGGCCGCTATAACTTATACAATTCGTTAAATATCAATGTTACCGGAGCACCCGGCGTAAGTAACGGTGTAGTGATGCAAAGGGTTGAAGAAACACTAGCTAAACTGCCTGCTGATTATAGTTATGAGTGGACGGGCTTGAGCCTGGAAGAAAAAGCCAGCGGCAATCAAACCATTATAATTTTGGGGCTTTGCCTGCTGTTTGTGTTTTTCATTCTTGCTGCAAAATATGAAAGTTACCTGTTACCGCTTTCGGTGCTGTTATCAATTCCTACGGGTATTATAGGGGCTTTTCTGGGGATCAAGGCAATGGGATTGGACAATAATATATATGTGCAGATCGGGCTGATTATGCTGGTCGGTTTGCTGGCAAAAAATGCGATCCTGATTGTCGAATTCGCCATTCAGAAACGCCAGTCTGGTTTAACGATTATAGAAGCAGCCATTGAAGGTGCACGTTCGAGGCTCAGACCAATTATCATGACATCACTTGCTTTTATTGTGGGCATGATTCCGCTCATGCTGGCTACAGGCGGTACCGCAACAGGCAACCGCTCCATTAGTGTAAGCGCAGCTATGGGCATGCTTTCCGGCGTCGTATTAGGTGTTATTGTTATTCCGCTGCTATTTATCCTATTTCAATATCTGCAGGAAAAAATTGCTGTTCAAAAAATTAAAGATTAGATAATATGATTCGAGTACAAAATTTGATAATATTGGCCCTTGGCATCATGTTTTTTTCATCTTGTTTGCTGAGGAAGCCGCAGTTAAAGCCATCAATGCAAATGCCCGAAAGCTACCGGGAATCTTCATCGCTTACCGGTGATTCCGTAAGCCTTCCGTGGAAATTCTTTTTTAGTGATGAGAAATTACAGCACCTGATCTCTATATCTTTAAAACGAAACAGCGATCTGGCTTCTGCGAGGCTCACCGTAAAGCAACTGGAGGCTGGATTAAAAGAAGCTAAACAAGCGCTCATGCCAACCCTTGACCTGAATGTAGCGGGCGCGAGAAACTGGATGTCTAAAAACTCCTTAAACGGTTCGCTGAGCGAGCAGTTTACCAAAACGAGTTATCTTGATGATTACAATGCACAGTTCAGGGTATCTTGGGAGGCCGATATTTGGGGTAAGGCGGCTATACAGCAAGATGGTGCCTACGCAGATTTAATGGCAAACAAGGAAAGTGCAAGGGCTCTACAAACCAGGATTGTTGCACTGGTAGCTCAGGCTTACTATAATTTGTTATCTCTTGATGAACAATTAAGCATTGCACAACGAAACAAGGCTTTGAGCGACAGTACTTTAAAAATGACCACCCTGCAGTACAACGCCGGACAGGTAAATTCATTGGCTGTTCAGCAGGCAAAAGCACAGCTGAAAACGGCTGAATTACTGGTTCCTCTTGTCAAACAAAACATCGCCATACAGGAAAATGCACTCCGCATTTTATGCGGTGAATTTCCATCTCCTATTGATAGAAAATCAGATTTTAGCGTTGTTGCGCTAAATGAAGGGTTCGGTAGCGCACTGCCTGTAAGGCTTCTTAGCAGAAGGCCTGATGTAAAAGCAGCAGAGTGGGCGGTAATGAATGCCCAAGCAAAACTTGGGTTGGCAAAAGTGGCCATGTATCCTTCGTTCAGCCTTACATCATCTATTGGCGCCAATTCATTTAAACTTGATTCCTGGTTCAACCTCCCGGGCTCGCTGGCAAAAAACCTGGCCGTTAACCTCACTCAGCCTATTTTTCAGAAGAGATTACTTAAAACAGCTTATGAGCGCGCCGCTTTGGAGCAGGAGAAAGCTATAATTCAATTTAGACAAAGCGTACTAACCGCGGTAGGAGAGGTAAGCGACGCATTGGAAAAACAGAAGCGTGCCACAGAACGGTTGATATTGATTGATGAAAAACTGGTGGCGCTGCAAAAAGCGACGAAAGATGCTTCGTTACTTTACCAGAATGGAATGGCCACCTATCTGGAAATTATCACGGCACAAAATAATCTGCTGCAGACTGAACTCGAGGAAACCAATATACGTTTGGAAAAACTCCAGTCTGCTGTTGATTTATACCGAAGTTTAGGCGGAGGATTGCAATAATACGAATAGCTTTGTCACTGCAGCTGGCAAAACTTATTTTTACGTTATGGGAAGAATAAAATATACAAGGGAGAAAGTGCCGCCACGCCACGTGATCATGGTAAGTTTGGTCGCGCTGGTGATTCTCACCCTGCTTTCTTACCTGGTAGATCCATACGACCCCTACTGGAAAGATTATTACGCCAGCCCGAGCTGGATTGCGCTTCGCGATACTTTCTACACCTACATCTATGTTTTATTGCTTACGGTGATCAGTTTCTGGGTAGACCGTAAGCTTGATGGCTTTTTAATGTGGGAAAAAAAATCGGGAATCAGGCTATTTGTGCAGACAGTGTTACAAACCATTATTGCTATTATTTCTGTTCACCTCATGGACCTGGCTTATGTTACCATATTTCTGGAGAAAGAGCCTGATTATACAACAGAGGAGCTCAGGCTCTTTTCGCAATTTCTGACCTCGGCAGTTATCCTTTCATTATTGATGATGGCGGGCAATATTGGTTATTACTTCCTAACCAACTGGAAGAACACAGCTACATTGGCGCTAGAACTCGAAGTAAATGCAGCCCGGCATAAACAGGCTGCAAGTGAGGCCGAACTTTATGCGTTGAGGTTACAGATCGATCCGCATTTTGTATTCAACAACCTGAGTGTTTTGGCAGAGCAAATTTTACAAGATCAGCAAAAAGGATTTGAGTATGCAGAAAACTTTGCCAAAGTATACCGTTATTTATTGGTCAATTCAAAAAAAGATAAGATTTCGGTTGCAGAAGAACTTAGGTTTTTAGAATCGTACTTATTTTTGACCAGGGTACGGATCGGATCAGGCATCTCCTTTAAGATCGACCTTACACAGATCAGTAAAGATGCAATGATACCGCCCATGTCATTACAACTTTTGGTAGAAAATGCCATCAAGCATAACCGAACGGTAAAATCAGATCCTTTGCTGATCGAAATCAGGTCATCACAGGAGGACGAAATTTTAGTTTCCAATGAATTGAAACCATTGTTGACCCATTTGGATGGCATCGGTATCGGTCTGGATAATATTAAGGAACGTTATCGTTTACTACACGCACCAGAAATTGTAATTACCAAAACAGAGAAGCATTTTACCGTAACCTTACCTTTACTAAAATGATCAATATATTAATTATAGAAGATGAGCATCCTAATGCCGAACGGCTTAGAAGACTGGTGCTGGCTATCAAACCACAAGCTGTGATTCTGGATGTACTGGATACCGTTGCGGGTAGTGTTGATTGGCTAAAATCAAACCCTGTTCCTGATTTGATACTGATGGATATCAGGCTGGCCGATGGCATCAGTTTTGAAATTTTTAATCAGGTAGAAGTAAAAAGCCCAATTATTTTTACGACAGCTTATGATGAATATGCGGTAAGGGCGTTTAAGTTTAACAGTATCGATTATCTGCTTAAACCTGTAGAAGAAGAAGAACTCCGTGCAGCACTTGAGAAAATTGGTCGACGGGCAGAAAATGTATCAGCAATAATCACCGATCGGCTACTGGGTGTAATTGATGCACTTGAACACAAAAAGATCAGAACACGTTTTTTAATTCCCAATAGAGATAGTTACAAGATACTTGCCGCTAACGATGTCAGCTTTTTTCATTCTGAGCACAAAATTACTTACGCACATTTGCCCAATGGCGAAAATGAAGTTGTGCCCCAAAATATGGAAGAATTGGAAGAACAATTGGATCCAATACATTTCTTCCGGCTAAACAGGCAATATATAGTCAATATAAATGCGATAGACAAGGTCTACAATCATTTCAACTCAAAACTCAAAGTTACTTTTCGTTATTATCCCTTACAGGAAGCATTCGTAAGCCGCGAACGTGCACCGATGTTTAAAGCCTGGCTAGATCAGTAATAGCTCATTTATGAAGCAATAGGCTTAATGTCAAACTTGATCATTTCTTCATCCGGGTGTTATTTATTATTGGAATGTGGGATAGGGCTAGGGTATCAGATCTAATGGAAGAGTTTCTCTCGCGTCGAATCCATTGGCTCGACATTGTTATCACCAAGCACAAATTCCTTTATTCGAATTTAGACATTGCAGTGGTACGCTCAAATGAGGTACCACTGTAACTTTGGGTTTATTTATCCGCAATCAGAAAGCCGATGGTCTGGCCAATCTTAACGGCGCTACGCACACCGTAAACTCCGGCGTATGCATAGCCTTGGTTGTCGACCCGGAAAACCAGATTGTCGATCCCGTGGAAGTCTAGGGGAGCGGTCAGGCCATCCAGAATTGAGCACATGGTAAATAACTGTCTCCCTTTCATGCTGTCTGCGTTTTTGATCGTGGTAGCGAGTAGGAGTACACCAGATCCAAAACTTATTGTTTTGGTGAGCAGGCTGAGTACTTTTTTGTAATTTTTATGTTTGCTCTTTAGCCAATCTACGGATTCGGTCTGGGTATAGTACAATGCTCCGGCACCAATGGACATAAACACAAATGGAAGGTAGACAAAGTATTTAGAGGCTTCTTTAACTTTGCAGCACAGTATCTTATCTTCTGTGCTCTGTAGGTATCCATGTATCGGTGCTGCATATTTCAGAAACATAGCAATATAGTTCGTCGTGCTGATCAGGGTAGACACCAGCGATAATGGACGCTGCACCGTTTTGACAACGGCATTATCCAATAAGCCGTCTGCGTTCAGATTTTCGGCGATGATTTCGGGATACCTATTTACTTTTTCTACCGAATAGAGGAGTGCTCCACAAATACTGATACCAAAGGTTGCATACTTGGCAACTTCGTTACAGATATCTTTTTCTGTTTTTTTTGGTTTTTCTGTTGGTTTTTCGTTGTCGCTCATGGTAATTTAGGCTAGGTTAAAATTCTGTAGCGTGATTTCGGCAAATCGTTCTTTGCTCAAACGGGAGAATGGAGCCTCACCGAAAGCAATCTTGTAGCCAATGGTCATCGGAATGGCACAGAGCAGGCAGGTGAAGTCTAATATACTCAGCTCGGCGTGGCTGATTTTGTGGTAGATCGAAGAAAGCAAAGGGATTTTGATCTCTGCATTGAGCATGCTCTTAATTAGGTCGATACTCTTGATGATCAGATCAAAAAGCCAGTTGATTACATCTTCAATTAACTCAAATACTACATCCAACATGATGGTCGCGAATTCTTTGATAAGCGCTCCTAAGGTAATTTGCGAGGCCAGGAATTTTTTTAGCAAGTCGCCAAGTCGTGTCATAACCGGATCCTTTGCAGAGGTATCCATATCAGCCAGTGCTTTGCGGTCTACCCCGTTGGCGGTGCTGGGTTTGGTATTAAAAAGTAGCTCTTGTTTGCTGCCTACCCAGTTCGTTCTTGCATCAAGCTTGTCGTTGTGTCCGTTGATTTTCTCTTTTGGCAAGTCATTAATAGTATAGTTGGGGGTGCCAAGATTGCGCAGCGCAACACTGGCCCTGCGGTGCCAATCCTGTACCTGTCCAACAGCTAGTGCACGCAATTTTTCTACGCCGGGTTTTAGCCCTTCAATGGCCTGGTTGGCGATTAGTTTTAGCGCATCTTTAGCATCAATGATGTCCTGCCAGGAAAACAGAAAGGAAAGATAATCTACCAGATCTTTGAATAAAACACCGATCTTTTCCCATACGCGTTCCAAGAACGAGAAGACGTCGTTTAATGTGTCCCCGATCCAGTGATAGAACTTGGTACCGATTTTCAGCGTGAACTTCCATGCTTTTTCGGCCTTTTCAACAATAAAATCCTTGACTTTGATAAAACCCTTTTTGATGCTAAATAAAAGGTCCTGCAGTCCTTCGCCAATATTCTCCCAAAAACCTAATTCTTGCCCTTGTTGTACAGCTAGAGCTGCTTGAATGTTTTGATTAGCTGTCAATGTACCAGTTGCGTTGGCCACTTGGACCAGAAGTTCGTAATCGATACTAGCGGGTACCAGTAGTTCTCCGTTCTGCTTGCGGGCATTGCGCAAGTCTTCGGCAGAGCCGATCTTTTCGCCCAATGCAGTACTTACCGGATGTCCGGGATTGACATGTAGCTCTTTTTCAAATAATGTAGAGCTGATCACCAGTTCAGGAAACGCCAGCGAATCCAACGGGCACATGATATTCAAATAAGAAGCAAAGGGGATTGGCAATGGTTCGCCTGCCTGCAACTGATATTTAATATCATTAAGATAGATAAAAGTATTAGCTTTAGAGGTAAGGTTTATATTTTCTTCGATCTTTTCCTCTAGATTATGTTTTTCAAAATATAAATCCAGGGTATAGGTGTTGATTAATCGGGAACTTGACAGGTCAGTGATCCCCAGCAAATGCTCGTGCCAACGACCCGAAACTGCATCTTGCCAAATTTCTGTAAGTTTGCCCCCTTTGCTTTGGTCGAACAAGAAGAGATGGTTGGACAAGTGCTCCCCGCGAAGCGAAGAAAAGTGATCGGTATCACCGTGCATGCCCACCGGCTCACTCCAGATTTGTTTTTGATGGTCTGTCTCGCTACGGATCAACTTAAGCTGACGGCTTTTGTTATCCAAAGCCCACACACTGACCGCGCCATTTTCCTGCGACACGTCCAGTTGCGAAAACTCAAAATCGTTGCCACAGATTTCCGCTGCCTTGCTGCGTGCATCTTTATAATGAGTGATACTGGATCCGGCGACAAAAAGCTGATCGTTCTCGCCCACATTCTTGAGTACAAAAAAACAATTAGGCCGATAATTGGACATAAATCTTTGCTGAAAAATTTCTTTTTCGCCGGCAGCTAAAAATCCTTGAAAAAGCATTGTCCTTTTTCCCTGCAGATCATAAAGCGAAAATACGCCTTTATGACCTCGCCAGGTTCCTAGAGTAAGCTGTAAAATACGGTCATTGTTTTCAGGTAGGTGGAATGCCTTGATCAAACCGTCGCTCCCGATCAAATGATATTTGGCGTCGGTTTTAGGCTTGTCTGAACTGAATAGCACACCGACATCACTAATAGATACACTGTGCAGTGTTCGCTCGTGGTCTTCCAGCTGATAAGATTGGTAGCCTAGGCTTTCGATGGGGGTATTGTCTGCATCGAGCACGACATGTGATGAAAGCCACAGGCTATTCTCTTCGCCAATTTTGGCAGCATAAGCAATGCGAATAGAATCTGCTATATCTTGGTGCAAAACATCAAATGCCGTTACTTGTTGCCCCTTGGCGGAGAGGCGTAATTGTGTCCATGCATCTCCTTCGGCATCGGTTCGGGTGAGCAAAATTAGCTCTTTCTGCTTGTTGATAACAAATACCAGCACTTTGTCGTTAACCGTGCCGATTACTTTGATGTCAGCTCCTAAATCTATGTTGCTCTCGGCGACATAGTTTTCCATAAATTCACTTTTATATTTCAACAAGACCTTTGGTCCATTGAGTTCGGTATATTGATTTTCCATAAATATTAATGATTATTGATTGGAAAGTGGAACATAACTAATATCGAAAAGAACGATATCGCTATCATTGAGCATTCCGCTGAGCAGGCGGACATTCAAAAAAGTGTATACGTTTGATGCCGGAAGTATCAAGCGATCAGAGAATTTGTTGAGTTCGTTGAACGCGGTGTTTTCTAACTGCTTAGTGATACGGGTGGTGAAATTTGTGTTGTACATCTTTTCTAATTCATTAACACGTCTGACCATATTTGACATGCCTAGCCAAATCTTGTCAAAAACGCCTTTTTTATTAAACTCCGGCTCTTCCGTGTCACGCGCCAAAACTGGCGGCTGATACCCCCCAGATTCCACCGTTGCGATGATCTGTCCATAATGTGCAGCCGTTAGTTCCACTACCAACTTGCCAACTTTGCCCACTTTTCCATTGACTTCGTACTTGCCGGAGGTCGAAAATTTCTGGTTAACACCTACGGTACCTATCAACGCATCTAGTTCATCGTGCAGGCTAGCGCGAATGCTGATTTCATATTGAATAGATAGTGAACGCTTTAGATCATCGCTTTTAATACCGATTCTAGCAATGGTAATTTCCATGTTATCGCCATAGTAGAGATCGAAAGATTTTGCTGTATAGTTTGTGCCCGATTTGAGTGTGAGCCCCGGGACAAATTCGCAAAATGCATCCAATACAGTTTGGTTAATCCGAGCCAAGTAAGTTTTTTCAAATACCCTGAAATTTATGCCGATCACTCCATTGACTGTTTCGTCTTTAAGGTGCACAGATTCTATTAAGCTCTTGTCAATACGTCCGCCCAGTGGTAAGCTTGGGAACTCCTGACCGTCGGTAAGCATCAAAAAATTAAAAGCCGAAGCTCGGTCAAGTTCGCTGTGGGAAGTAGAGTAGGAAACACCCGTAGGCTCTAACATAGCCGTGCCTGTATCTTTCAATTCAGACTGCTGTACCGCATACCCAAGTATATATGGGTTATCCTTATTTTTGCCAAGTTCGCGAAAATAATTGCCGACAACCAATTGTAACCAAGCATTGAGCTCCGGATCTGTGCTCATTTTACTTTCGGTTGAGACATAGTTGGCAATATCTGCTTTTGCAAAGTTCAGGAGGATAGATTCTACGGTAAAATCTTCGGTAATATGTGCGGTGAACTTTGGATCTGCTTTGATGTCTGCTTTATCCACCTGGCGTTTGGATACTGGCACAACGAATGTATATACAAGGTTGCGGATTTCATACTGCTGTTGCCTTGTACTGTTACGATAGGTAACTTGGCCACTATTGAGTATAAAGCTGAATAATAGTTCACTGTTGCGTCCTGGTAGTACGCTGATCTTGGGCGGATCAATCGTGGCTTCGATCAGTAGATGGTAGCCGGGAACCGTTCTTTTTTCAGCTGCAGCGATTTTGGCCCTGGTAGCGATCCGTTGCGCTACAATCGACTCCCGATCTGCATTTGGTTCTTCCAAAAGCTCCCCAAGTCGATCCAAATGTGCCTTGAGCTCGATCAAGTGATTGTTATCGCTTTGGTCTAACCATAATCTTTTTTGCTGATCGAAATCACTGTCCCGGTGGTTACGACGCATGGTGCCTGTAAGATCACTGAGAATCTTCCAGTCGCGTTCAAGTAGCCTGTCCAGGTATAGTTGCTGCATTTCTGCATTGATCTTGCTCTCCGATAGCGACAGTACCATGTCGTACTTCCCAAGGAGTGTGTTGGGTATTTCCATACTTAGAGGTTTATTGAGATATTATGAGTGTTTTTTGCGAAAGATATTCTTCCTTGACGGGTATTACTGCCGGCGTACTTTTGTTCACTGACTTTGTCAAATGATAAAATTGGTTGGAGAATAGAAAATTGTCCATTGATGGTGAGAGCAATAGTTTTCAAGGAAGTAACGTTAATTTTTCCTAAGTTATAAATTTTGCTGATGAAAATATGTAAAAATTATGTAACCAAATGTTTAATATGGATTTGCTACACTGCTGCGCTGTGCGGGGATTAGCTGGTGAATAAAATCTTCGATTTAACTGAAGTGATATGGAATGGCTACAGCTTGGCATGGCTGTTATTATATTAACCCTTTGTGGAAAATAAAAAATGAAATACCAGATCGGATAATATTAACGGCATTCAAGTTTAGTATTCAGTGGACTTTTCAAAACGCAGTTGTACCACACAATACACTTTTGCTTTGGATGGAAAGCAAGCAGAGTTGGTGGTTAAAAAGGATACGTAACGATATAGTTATTAAATTAATAATCGGATGTCGATCTTAACTGAATTTATTCTTTAGTTTAGCATTAACTTTTCAGTATTAGATAAAGAAAAAAAATGGAATTAACGACTCAACAACGCAATGAAAGCATTTTTGCTGCAACCACCACCTTACTTTTTGAAGACGACTATCTACATATTAAAAATGCAATTGAACAGCTCCACTTGCTTTTTGCTGGTGTAACCGGCGTGAATGCGGGTGATATTACAGATGAAGATATTCATCTGCCAAGCGGTAAAGCAGTTTCGACCATTAAAGCTGCACATTGTCTTAAAGAATTGGAGCGCACACGTAGATTTATCAGAGGCATTTATCGTGCGATTAATCATTTATTAGATACAATACCCGGGCATACCATAAATATATTATATGCTGGTTGTGGTCCTTACGCCACACTGCTTACGCCTTTAACATCTCAATTTACCGCAGCGCAAATCAATTTCATTTTATTGGATATCAATCCCGATTCGTTGGAAGCAGCAAAAATTCTTTATGAAAAATTAGGCCTTTCAGACTATTTGGCCGATTGTGTTTGCACGGATGCCACTACTTATAAATTTCCTGATAGTGTTAGTATTGATATGGTAATTTCAGAAACCATGCTAAATGCTTTAAAGAAAGAACCGCAGGTGGCAATCATGAACAATTTAATTCCACAAATGCGTCCAGAGGCTATTTTTATTCCGGAAGCGATAACTGTCGAAGCGGTATTAACACGATGGGAAGAAGAATACAACAGTTTTACAATACCTGATTATCAGGCAAAAAGGATAAGAGTAGGGTTGGTATATTGTGCAAGACGTGAATTCAAGCTTCCACAGCCAGTGGTTTTACAAGTGCCTGCTTCGGAAACCCATAAAAGACTTGATTTATTTACGCAAATAACAGTATTTGGGAAAGAGTTACTAAATACTTACACTTGCAGCCTTACAATGCCACTAGCGGTTTGTGAATTACAAAATCAAAAGGAGGGTATCACAATCAAATTTGAGTATATAATGTCTGATAACCCTGGCTTTACCTATACGATTTAAAGATGGCATTAAGTACCGGCAGATATGCCTTCTACCGGTGCTTTTAAATTATTAATCCAGGTTAATTATGATCACCTTCCGGTGATGGGCTTGTATTCTCTGGTGCCTCTGCCACGCTTGGGTCCGGTGATGCATTGTTTGCAGAAAAAGTGTTTGTTGACTGTTGTAGAGGGTTAGTTACCGCCTGATTAACCTGTGAAACAGGAGGCGCAGCCTGTTGTTGCCCTGGCAAAATATCAGATGATAGATTATTTGCTGCTGCAGAATCAATTGAAGGAGCGTTTTCCTGGCTTTTTAAAACTAAATAGGCCGCACTAGTTATGCCGGTAAGCCATAAAAGTGTCTGGCTTAGTTCGGGTAGGGCGCATCCTGTTTTGATGCTGTATACTTTATTCAGAAAAACAATAACTGCAACGCCAGTCCATATAACTTTTTGAAAACGATGTACGCTAATGCCATTATCATCAGAAAGTATATCTACAAAAAAACCTTCAGAAGGACTGTTTTGATGACGAAAACGGCCATCTTGTATTTCCCGTTTATCAATTATGGTACCACCAGCAGTTACACCAGCACTTATTCCCATTAACACCAATACTGTTTCATTTAGTCCTGTTTCGTTACAGTTACCCATGCAAAGCTGCAAATAAATATAACTGCACGAGATAACCACTGTCCATACACCTAGTTGTACCCGCGATAGGCTATAGGGATTGTCGCTCTTAAAAATCAGCAGCCGCTTTTCCTGTTTCAATCTTGCGGCATTGGCATTAAACAAATCGGGGTCATTTACCTCGTCACGAAGCATGTTGGTAAATAAGGCCAATGCAAAAAACGCGAGGATAATCCCTATAATGATAATAAGCGCTAAAGTTTTATGAAGATCATAAGTCTGTGCATTTCCTTTGCACCCTGTTGCAAACCCTGTAGCAAGTATTGCCAAGGTCATTATTAAACTACTCTTTTTCATAATTGATGAGTTTATGATAACGACGGATTGAATGGCGTTAAACGACTGAACCAGGAGTTCTGAAACTGTGCCTGCGAAGGATGTTGTTGAATAATATTGATATAACGCTGTTTTCGAATTGCAATAACCTGGTTGTACAGGGCTTCGAGCGGAATACTGTTAGCTGCAGCAATAGTTTGTGGTCCAACTATGCCATCTACAACAAGTTTACCGGGCATAACATTATTTATTGCCTGCTTTAAAAAACGGGAGGCTATACCTGTACCCATATTTACAGCCGTGTCAAATAGCTGGTTGGCAAGCTGTTGGCTATTTAAGTTGTCCAGACTGATCACATCCCAGAAATTCTGCTTATAAAATGATTGTACTTCGGCCTGTACTGCACTATTGGCAGCAAGTGTGGCATTTATATTGTTAGGATGTGTTGAAACGGCCTGGTCTACCGCTGGCCAACCAGCCCAGTTAGGCCAGAAATTTCTTGCGATACCGGCGTAGGTTTCACCACCGCTGTCATTTGGGTTGTTGGCATAACCGCCTTCGTTACCCATTGTTATTTTAAATGCAGAATTGAAAATTGCCATATTTAGATATAATTAAGTTTTTAACTTCTATTATCTACATATAATGCATTTCATCCATAACCAACTGATGACTTGGTTAAACCAAGATTGATGAGAGCATTAACGACCTGTTTTCAAACCAATATATTGCAAATTTGATAATATCGTTGTTCTTGAAAAGGTTATCTCAAATATAGCTTTTTACTTTTTATTAATTAGCAATCTGATACATAAAATTATGTGAAAATGTAATCATAAAATTTTGCACAGCTGATTAAATTTAGCAGCATGTTATTGTGATCTACATCCAGTTCTTCTGGGCAGTAAAATCAGCAGGTTGATAATTGATATATTGCACAAATCGCGGTTTTGCGGAAGTATTTGGACTACTACCATGAGGTAAAGCCTGGTGCCAGATAATAAAATCTCCTGCCTCGGCAGCAATAGGTAAGCTGCCCAGCGCATGTAGGTTTTCTATTCTGGGGTTAGTACCTTCAGGAAGGGAGGAAAGCCATGCTGAAATGCGGTTATGAAATCCCGGGACCAGTGTAAAAGCACCTTGATTTGGCGCCGTATCAGCAAGGTAGAGTAAGCCCTGCAGGTTAAATGGAATAGGCAAATAAAGGCTGCAATCCCAGTGTAAATCTGGACCAGGAAATTTCCATTTTTCTGTTTCCGGAGGATTAAAGCCTACACGGTCTGTTGTTACCCAGATATCGGTGCGTTGCCATAGTTGTTCATAAGCCATTCTGATGCGAGCTGACTGCCTGTTTTTTTGTAATAGAGGGTGCTGAAATAATTGAACCATAATTCCTTGCCTCGAGGTATTGGGACTATACCAGGTGTTAGCATCATGGAGATTTATTTTTAGAAAATCACAAATCACATCAATAGTGGCCTGGCAATCTTCTTTAGGAATCACATTTTTAAGAATCAGATAGCCATTTTCTGTCCAAAATGCAAGTTCTTCCGCACTTAGTACTGATGGGATGGGTTGGCTAAGCCCTGGTGCCTCATTAAATAAGCTGTTAAATCTACTGATCTGTTCGCTTGTAGGGATGCCTGAGGTATGCACGATCCATTTTTCAAATTCTTCAAATGCCGGGGCACATTGAAAAACGTAAGTAAGCGTTTGTTCAAGGCCTAGTCCTAGTACACTCAATAAGGTTTTGTCCAGCTCCCATTCTTTTTTCCAAAATTCTTCATCTATCTGGTTCGTTCTTTTGAGCATAACTTTGCTCCAGAAACGCTTCACATGCATCAGGCCTGATGCGCTGGTTTCTGTTGATGATGGTAAAGTAAAATCTGATATCATGTTTATTCATTTGTTTGGTTGATATGCATATTCTGTTTACAGGTCCAGTTAATCATTTTCGGAAAAGCCAGCTGATCTTCCTGACCTGAAGGATAGGTCATTCCGTTCCATTGCAATAAGGGAACCCCGAAAAAATGGCCCTGTTTAAAGTTGTCTACAAGACTTTGCCCTGCGCCTTTATACCCTTTATCATGGAACACGATATGGGGATCGATACCTAAATGAACAGCTGCAGCATATGACCAGGCAATGGCCATCATTTCACCGCCGTTATTAAGGTCATTGTTCGGCAGCGAATCACTCATACCCATGCGTATTTCGGGAGGCATACAGGCCAGGTGCCCGGCTTCATGTAAGATATCGCCCGGATATAATAGTTTTTCGGGATCTACAATCAATATACCACTGCTAAGTTTAAGACCTGGCAAAAATGTTTCTCCTGTTATGGATTCCAGTTGGTATTGTAAACCGATTTCGGAAATAAAATCGAGCAGTTTGGCCGTTAATTGATTTGTTTGCAGCTCCTTTTCCATTTCATCGGCCAGGCGATCTGAACTTGTTGTATTGGCCATTCTCAAACTTTTAATTACTTGTTGTGTAGTTTTCGGATCTTCTTTTAGAAATACTGTTTTTTTTATGCCGGTAGTAATCTGTTGGGTAAGCCATTCATTTACTTTACAATCAATAACCAGGTGTACTCTGTCTGTTGGGCCATTGTTTGTTACGCGATGTTTGATATTGGCATTGATGTACCAACAGTCGCCTTCATCCATCACCACACGGTCTTCAGCTACATAAAATTCAACTTCCGGGTTGGTGAATATGGGAATATGCAGGCGTGCCTCACCCTGTTCAAAGGCAAGTTCCATATCTCTGTGTGCTTTAATAACTGATCCTGCATGGAGGTTGAGTAAGCGGACGGAAAGTTTTTCACATTTAAGGTTTTCTAAAAATCTGTTGGTTTCAGGAAGATTGTTCAGTAAAGCTGTATTTTCAAAATGCTTGTGGCTTAAGAGATCGGCAAAAGGATTGTCGCTGTTTCCGCCGGGAGTACGCAAAGGCAAAACATGCCAGTTACCAGTATAATCGGCAGTGCTGTAATGTGGCATCCATTGATTACCAGTTAATAAATCGTTCAATTCATGCTGCAGCAGATGAACGTTAATGTTGAGGTTTAATTTAGAGAAGCAAATCATGATGTTTGCAAATTATGAAATTATTTAATACCAATACATCTATTGCACCTGATAAAAATAGCGATAAAGCTTCAGCAGGTGTTTCTACTATAGGCATACCTTTACGATTCAGTGATGTGTTTAATAAAACGCCAATACCCGTTTGGGCTTCAAAATCGCTAATGAGCTGATAAAAATCAGGATTAAAGGTGCTGGTTACGGTTTGTACCCGGCAGGTACCGTCTTGATGAACAATACCATCAAGCTGATTTTTCCATTCGGGCTTTATCTCATCAATCAATATCATGTAAGGGCTTTCCCATCCATGGATAAAGTATTTTTGTACATCATCAATTCTTACCGACGGGGCAAAGGGCCTGAAATCTTCCCTGAATTTAATCGCGCTATTAATGTGGTTTTTGATGTCCTTAATACGAGGATCTGCTAAAATGCTCCGATGACCTAATGCTCTTGGTCCGAATTCGGCTCCACCCTGAAACCACCCAACTACTTTACCACGGGCAAGTTCGGCAGCCGTAAGCGCTACAAAATTTGGCGTTTGTTTAATTGAGAATGTGGTGTTTTTAGTAATTCCGGAATCTGATATTGCTTTTTCCACATCATCATTGGAGTAATTGCGACCAAAAAAAACATGGTCGGGAATGCTTGCTTTCTGCTGGCCCAAAATGTGATGCCAACCATAATAAGCACAGCCAATGGCGATTCCGTTATCTCCTGCTGCGGGTTGGGTATATAAATTTTTTACAATGCCCGAACGCCGCAATTTGAAATTGGCCACAGCATTTAAGGCTACTCCACCGGCATAAGCAAAGTTGGCATGTGGATGTAGTTTAGACCGCTCTTGAAAGAGGTAAATAATGGCCTTTTCAGTTTCATCCTGTACCCAGCGTGCCATGTCGGCATAATGCTTAAAATCATGCTTAAAAGTATCATAACCCGATGAGGGTTTGTTGAAATACAGATCCAGATTTTTGTAACATACTTCGATGATGCCATTCTCTAATTTAAACAGCGGTGGTTTACCATTCAAAACGCCATAGGGAGCCAAACCCATCAGTTTCCCAACATCATTCATATTCCCAAAGCAATACTGACTGGCCGCATGATAAAGTCCGCCTATGGAATGGTAATTCGTTCGCAGTTTTAAAGATGACGTATCCTGAAATAGCCTGACTTCAGAAAAATCTTTGAATATAGGTATTAGGTTTTTTCCGTCGAAATGATAAAAACTGTCTTTTTCACAATACATTCCGTTATTAAATGGGTAGTCTTTTAGTCTTGTACCTTCAAGATCAAGGCAATGGCTATAAGGGCTACCAGCGCCGTCAATAACCATTACATTGCATGATTGGAAAGAAGACATGCCTACTGCGCTCCAGGCATGGGCCAGGTGGTGAGAAAGGGTAATTATAGGAGTATTTGTACCTTTTTCAAAATATCGGCGACCGGAATACTGACTTGGTGAAATGTTGTTTTCGAAATTTGATGCCTGCACAATTAAGGTCAAATCGCCGGCCTCAATCCCAGCATAATCAAGACAATATTGGACAGTATCAAAATCGTTACCTCCGTCGTGTTTGATCCTGCTTAGCCTTTCTTTCTCTATTGCAACCAGTATTTTACCATTTTTTAATAAAGCTGAAGATCCATCATGAGATAAGCCTGTTCCTAAAATATAGGTGTCCATTAGTACTGTATATAGATATGTAAGAGAATTAACCGCTTAAACATATAAAGAATTTTTAAATAATTTAGAATTTGCAGGGTGTTGTCTGTTAAAACATATTAGCTGTTCTTTAGAATTTGTTGATTTTTATCAAATTATATTCGCCTTAGTGCTTTTAGAAATAAAAAGTTATTGATAGATTTACACTCATTTAAATCAGCCCTCTTAAAATGAACTCTTCCCATACAGACGCATATCAAAAAAATACTTGTATTTTAAATGGTACATATCTGTCTATCCGTAATTTACTTAGTGATAACGAAGTTAGAGATATTCATGTTCTTTTTAAGTCGGGTGCGTATGATGACGGCAGGTTAAGCGCCCACAGTGCTGCAAAAGAAGTCAAAAGTAACCTGCAGCTTAATCATCAAACTCAAGAGCATGCAGCTATGCAACAAATTATTTTAGCCGCACTTAACCGAAATTCTGTATTTCGAAATGCCATATTGCCGCAAAGTATCCATCCCTTTATTATCAGTAATTATAAGCCGGGTATGCACTATGGCTGGCATGTGGATAGTCCGGTGATGGGTAATATGATCCGTACTGATGTGGCATTAACTATTTTCTTGAATGATCCCGAAGAATACGATGGGGGCGAACTGGAACTTCAGACTGCAAATGGAAATATATTGTATAAGCTGAATAAAGGAGATGCCATCTGTTATCCGTGTACTCAGGTTCATCGGGTAAGGGAAGTTACACGTGGTGAACGGAACGTTGCGGTAAGCTGGGTGCAGTCGCTGGTTAAAGAAACCGTACACCGAAAAATGTTATTTGAAATTTTCCAGATTACTGAAAATCTCCGTAACAAAGCATTGAATGAAGAAGAATATCTTTTATTACAACAGCATTATAGTAACCTGTTGCGGATGTGGGCAAATTAATTAGAATTAATGGAAACTAAAAAATTAACGGTGGGCGTTTTGCTTTCCAACTCAAGTATACTACCAATGGCTAAGCATTTTAGCACAGGGCTGAAAAATGGATTAAAGGAACTCAGCCAAGAGGTTGAATTGGAAATTGTGCCTGAATTTATCGGACAAGGGTCACGGGAACTGGCCGAGGCTGCAATTACTAAGCTGGTTGGTTTTGACGATGCCGATGTAATTACCGGTATAGTTTCCAATAAAGTAGGTATCGATCTTTCAGATAAGATTGCAAATATTAAACGACCATTCATTATCAATAACATAGGAGAGCATTTGCCAGACCCTGAAAAGTTTAATGATTACATGTTCCTCAACTCCATTCATACCTGGCAGCAATTGTGGTCTATTGGCCAATGGGGGGTTAAGAAATTTGGGAAAAAAGGAATGTATGTATCTGGTTTGTACGACTGTGGATATTCATTTCAAAGTATGTTGAGTGCTGGTATGGAATCGGCAGCGAGTGGGGTAACCATGCCATTTGCTGTAGCGCCAACACCAAACCCTAAAGAAACTGGAGATGTAGCCGCCGTATTTGAACATATAGTACATTACAAACCGGATTTTATTCTAGCTACTTTTTGCGGAAAGGAAGCCGCAATGTTTTTAACGCAATATGTGGAGCGAGGCTTACATAAAACTACTCCACTAATTGGTTTGCCGTTTCTGTTGGAAGCATTTACCACATCTGAGCCAATTGAAGTTTACACTACATTATCATTGAACCGTGAATTTAAACCAGAACAGCTTGATGAGGTGAGTGATGCCATGGCAAATCCTTTTACTCAGTTTGGGTTTGAAACGGGTTTACTAATCGCCCAGGCGGTTAAAGATCAGGGTGGAAAATCTTTACAAAAAGCCATTGCCGAAGCAGCAATTGAAACAGCGCGTGGCCGTGTTGAAATTACACCAGAATCAAATGCTTCACAAAGTAGAGTTTACCTGGTTAAAAATACCTTTAATGGGATTAAAGGTGATCTATCCAGGCAGCTGATCGGTGAACTGGAAACCATTGATATTCATCATGAAGATGTGCAACGCATTAACAGCCAAACTTCTTCATTTTGGATGAACCCTTATCTCGGCATATAATGAAGAAAATAGCAGTTATTTGCAATTCAGATTCACTTGCATTTCCAACCGTCCAGGCCTTGGCCTCAAAAGGACTTTTAGGTGGTGTGGCAATTCTGGAGCGAAGTAGCAAAGCGCTACTGAAGCCCTTGCTGGCCATGGGTTTATCCGGAAATCAGATATTGCAACTGAATTATGGATCTTGGGAGCCGGAACTAAAACATTGGCTGACAGGGTTGGATGCAGATGCCGTATGGGTATTTGGTTTTCCATGGATGATTCCTGATTACCTGCTACAAAGTGTACATAAAGGTTACCTGAATTTTCATTTTGGTGAATTACCTAAATACCGTGGTGCCGATCCAATATTCTGGCAACTCAGAAATAATGAACCTTATGCAAGCCTGACGGTACATCAAATGACGGCAAATATAGATGGCGGCCCCATTGTATGGACAAAGCAACTACCTATTATAAAAGGTGAAAATTATGGGCTGCTTTGCCAGCGTTTGGGTTTTTTGGCTGTAGAAGCGGTAAATGAGCTGCTGAATAACACGCAATACTTACCTATCGTGAATGAAAATAGTTTAGCGAATACGGCTTGGGAAAAAAAACCTGGTAATAAGGAATTAGCAATCAATTGGCGGGAGCAATCTGCCGATGAAATAGAATGTTTGATTAATGCAGCCAATTCAAAATATGACGGAGCAACAGCCTGGATTAAAAATACAGAAGTGCGCATATTAGAAGGATCGCCAGCAGAAATTCAGTTACCGGAAGGGGCGAAGCCAGAGCCCGGCACTATAGTTTATGCTGATGCACTTTATGGATTGATTGTAGCATGCCTTGAAAATCGTTTTTTAAAGATTAATATTTTACACATGCGGGAAGGCTATTTTTCAGGAAGTAAACTTTTTCAGATGGGTATAAAAGCAGGAGAAAAATTTATAAACCTTAATTAAAAACAAATGGAAGGAACAATTGCTGAAGTCCGGATTTTTGCCGGCGATTTTGCGCCAAAAGGCTGGGCTTTTTGCCAGGGACAGCTCTTAAATGTTAATGGCAACCAGGCTGTTTATGCCCTTGTAGGTACTTACTATGGTGGGAACGGGCAAACCACATTCGGATTACCAGATCTGCGCAGCAGAACAGTTGTAGGTGTGGGGGCAGGTGCCGGCTTATCGGCATACACGCCAGGACAAAAAGTAGGCGTTGAAGCGGTAACGCTTAACTCTAGTCAAATACCGGCGCACACCCATATTGCTACCGTTTCAGCAGCAACTGGTAATGGAACTGGTAATGCTACATTTTATGCTAATCCAGGTAATGGAACCCAACAGAACGGGCTCAATGCTTATATCAGCATGGATAATACCGGACAGATGCAAACATATGCCAATAGTGGCACCTTAAGTGCTTTAGATGAGAGATCTGTAGAAGTAACAAATGTTAGTATACCAAATCCTACTGTAACTATAGGAAACTCGGGAGCCAGCGCACCGCATAATAATATTATGCCTAGTATCGCACTAAATTATATTATCTGTATCCAAGGATATTTTCCATCAAGAAACTAATTACTAAACCTCAATCAAAAAAAATATGGAAGGAACAATTGGCGAGATCCGTGCCTTTGCAGGTACATTCGCACCAGTTAACTGGCAATTTTGCCAAGGGCAACCGATGTCATTGCAGCAATATCAGACCCTTTTCGCAATCATTGGTACAATTTATGGCGGTGATGGAGTAAACACTTTCAATTTACCCAACATAGCCAGTCGTGTGGTGGTTGGTGCAGGCCAAGGTATTGGCCTTAGTGCTTATCCATTAGGGCTGGTTCGCGGAGAGGAAAATCATACTTTAACTTATTCGGAGTTACCAATGCATACCCATGTGCCTGCGCCAGTATATAGCACCACTGCTGCTTCAGCAAAAATTTCATTAAATGCAATTAATGCAGATGGAAGCGAATTCAATCCGGTTGGCCATTATTTTGCAAAGGATGGACAAGGCCAGGATAGTCTATATGCAATTACTACTGCTTCTCCAAATCTGGTTAGCCTGAATAGTAATGCAGCAACAATAACCAATCTTTCACCACCAATACCGGCAGTAGCCATAAGTGTATCAGGTAGTAGCTTGCCACACAGCAATATACAGCCGGTTTTGGCATTAAATTATATCATTTGTGTAGAAGGAATTTTTCCTTCAAGAAACTAAAAATTGATTATTACTAAATTTTATCAACAATGGAAGGAACTATAGGAGAAGTAAGGATGTTTGCAGGAACGTTTGCTCCAA
>Ga0182008_10000350_pt1 | contig 35896 bp, 32 predicted proteins | sample Sormic07211129_1_FD_120482 | JGI IMG/M metagenome (GOLD analysis project Ga0182008, IMG submission 120482) | Rhizosphere microbial communities from Sorghum bicolor, Mead, Nebraska, USA - 072115-129_1 metaG | ecosystem: Host-associated > Plants > Roots > Rhizosphere | place: USA: Nebraska...
CATCTTCGTTGCGGCGGGTGGAATGCAACCGGTGGGTTATTTCACTGGAATGAAGAACTCGGCACCCTTGTTCTTCACGAGCATGACGACGAACTTCGCAGGCTTGGTCTTGCTCGCGTTGCGGCCGACGGTGTGGATGTCGTCGGGGCCTTCGTAGAAGGTGTCGCCGGCCTTCAGCGTCACTTCCCTGCCGCCCTTCACGCCCATCACGATCGAGCCTTCGAGCACGTAGACGTAGCTGTGGGCGTCGTGGCGATGCACCGGATCGACGGCGCCCGGCGGATAGTCCACCGTGATCATCAGCACTTCCTTGCCGGGGATGTCCTTCATCTCCTGGGTCATCAGCGGCGTCACCTTGGCGTTCTTGGGCGTGCCGTGCGAGGCGGCGTTCTGGGCCGTTGCTGCGCCCGCGGCGAACAGCAGTGTCAGTCCGATGCTTCTTGCAATCTTGATCATGGTCTTGCCTTCTTTGATGCGATGGATGAATCGTAGGATCGGGTGGCACGGCGCGGTAGGCCTGTGCGATGGATCACGGTGTTGTCCGCAAGGCACCAATCGCGCCTTGGCTGTGCAGCCCGCGTTCAGGCCGGTGGCTCGCCTTCCACGGGCTCGAAGCGCGCTCCGCCTTCGAGGGTGCGGTGAACGGGGCATCGCTGCGCCATGTCGAGCAGCTGTGTGCGTTGCGCCTCGGTGATGGCGCCGTCGATCGACACCCGCCGGCTGAAGACGTCGGGCGGGGAGATTGCCTTGTCCTTGCGGTGGTTGACCGCGGTGCGGATGCGCGTGACCGGCCAGCCCTTGCTGTCGGCGTAGTGGCGCAGCGTCATGGTCGTGCAGGCGGCGAGCGCGGACGACAGCAGGTTGTAGGGCGTCGGGCCCGAACCGAGCCCGCCCACCGTCTCGGGTTCGTCCGCGAGCCAGCGCGAGCCGCCCGAGCGCAGCGCGAGCTGGAATTTTCCGAGGCCCGTTTCTTCTGCCTCGGCGTCCGCCGCCACCGGGCGGCCGGCGGGCGGTTCGGGCAGGTAGCGGTCCGCCCAGGTTGCGATGAGGCGCGCGACCTGTTCGGCGTCCTCGCGCTTCGACAGCAGGTGGTCCGCATCGTCGAGCGAGACGAAGCTCTTGGGGTGCCTTGCCGCCAGAAAGATGCGCGTGGCGTTCTCGATGTCGACCGTGTGGTCCTGCGGCGCATGGAGCAGCAGCAGCGGCCGGTGCAGGGCCGCGATGCGCGCCCCCGGGTCGTGCGTGCGCAGGTCGTCCACGAAGGCCTTGCCGACCGCCATCGGCCGTCCGACCACCTGGACCAGCGCCTGTCCCTCGGTCTGCAGGCGCGCAAGACCCGCGGGGTCCAGCAGGTGCAGCACCTGTGCCACATCGAACGGCGCGGCAATGGTCGCGATGGCGTGCGCGCCCGCAATGCGGTCCGCCGCAGCGAACATGGCGGAGCCGCCGAGGCTGTGGCCGATGAGCAGGCGGGGCGGCATACCGGCGGCCTCCATGGCGCTGGCGGCCGACACCAGGTCCTGCACGTTCAGCGAGAAGCTCGCGTCGGCGAAATTCCCTTCGCTGCCGCCCAGCCCGGTGAAGTCGAAGCGCAGCACCCCGATCCCCACGCTGGCCAGCGTCCGCGCGATGCGCACGGCCGCGAGGTTGTTCTTGCCGCAGGTGAAGCAGTGCGCGAACAGCGCCCAACCCCGCGGGATGCCCTCCGGCATTTCGAGGCTGCCCGACAGGCGGTGTCCGTTCCGGTTGAGGAATTCGAAGGGGCGGGTGGGCACGGGGCGTGTTCCTGGCGCTCAGGCTTCGAGCGCGGTCGAGTCGCGCCAGCACAGCGCCGAGAGCACGGCGCCTTCGCCGTCGATCTCGAACTCTTCGGGCAGCGGCCCGTCGATGCGTTCCAGTTGCACGGCGTCCGCCAGCCGCTCGCGCAGGTCGCGCGCCCATCGGCTGCCATGGGCCATCCAGGCCGGGCTGATCTCGTCGCCGTCTGGCGAGGGTTCCAGCAGCACGATGACGCGCAGCATGGGCTCGTCCTCCGCGCGGATCGCCCACAGGCGCCGCACGGCGGGCTGTTCTGCGTACCAGCGGGCAAGTGCGCTCGACGTGGCGCAGCCCGGTGGGGTGGCTTCGAGGGAAGAGGCCAGCGAGAGTCTCATGGCGTACCCCGGCTTACTGCGGCATGCTGCGCTCGGCGTCCAGCGCGGCTTGCACGCCGGCGTCGGCGTCCATCATCCGGGCGAAGCGCGCGAGGTTGTCCAGGCCCTGCATGTCGACCTTCTTGGCCGCCGACCAGCGCGAGAGCACGAACAGGTACGGGTCCGCGATGGACCGTTCGCCAGTCAGCCAGTCGCGCCCCTCGAGCTGGCCGTCCAGCCGCGCGAGGTATTCGCGCACATGGCCGCGCGCGTTGTCCGCAAGGAGGGGCGCCATCGCCGCGTCTTTGAGGAAGCGCTGCGGCGTGAAGATCGGCTTGAACGCCTTGTGCACGTCCGAGTTGAGAAAGCCCAGCCAGCGCATGACCTCGGCGCGCGCTCGCGGCGAGCCGTCGCCCAGCAGGCGCGCCTCGGGGTACAGGTCGGCCAGGTAGCCGAGGATGGCGACGTTCTCGGTGAGCGAGAGATCGCCGTGCGCCAGCAGCGGCACCGTGCCGCCCGGATTGATGGCAAGGTAGTCGGGCGACTTGATGCTGTCCAGGCTCATGCGAACCGGCTCGTGGTCGGCGCCGATCCACTGGAGAACGATCAGGTCGGCGAGGGAGCAGGCGCCGGGCATGTGATAGAGCTTCATGAGAGATTCCGTTAGATCGATGCGACGATGCTAGGCAGGCGTGCGCAGCAGCGGTAGGCATGCGCCGGGGCGCACCGTGTTGCCGCGGGCGCACCAATCGCGGGGCGGCGCGCCGATGCATTGGTGCGCGCAGGGCAACACCGCGGTCACGCCCCGGCACCTGGCGCCGCCGGCAGGGCGCTCCTACGATCCCCGGTGAACCCGACACCTGGAGCACGCATGCCATCGACCGAACACGGCGAGTCCGACGGCGACGCCGGCCTCCTGCGCCATTCACTGGCCGATGTGCACGGCCCGGCCCACCGACAGCCCCAGCACGCACATCGCCAGGCACAGCACCAGGCAGGCCGCGAGCGGCATCGTCCAGTTGCCCGCGGCTTCGTGCAGGAAGCCGACCAAGGTCGGGCCGACAGCCGCCAGCAGGTAGCCGATGCATTGCGACATGCCCGAGAGCGACGCGGCGAGCTGCTGGCTGCCCGCGCGCAGTCCGACGAAGGCCAGGCTCAGGATCAATGCCGATCCCATGCCCATGCCGAAGGCGAAGATCCACAGCGGCGTCAAGGCGGGCAGGGCCAGCAGGCCCGCCAAGCCGCAGGCACTGAGTGCGGGCGACGCGAAGGCGATCCAGCGCTGGTCGGGCATCCGGTGCAACAGCGGCATCAGCAGCAGCGCAGGCACGGCCCCCGCCAGCTGCATCCACCCATGCAGCGTGCCGGCGCGGGCGCTCGAGAAGCCGGCCTCCTGGAGGATCGAAGGCAGCCAGGCAATCGCCGCGAAGTAGATGAAGCAGGTGAGGCCCAGGTACCCCGCCACCTGCCAGGCCAGCGAGGCCTTCCACACCGACGGCCCCCGCGCACCCGTGGCAAGGCCGGGCGCCGACACGGTGCGAAAGCGCAGTTGCGGCAACCACAGCAACGCGGCGACGAGCGGCAGCACGGCCACGGTGCCCAGCGAGGCGGGCCACCCGGCACCCAGCGCATGGTCCAGCGGCACGGCCACGGCCGATGCGATGCCGGCGGCGGCGATCATTGCCAGTGCATAGCAGGCCGTGAGCTTCGCCACATGGCGAGGAAAGTCCCTTTTGAGCAAGCTGGGCAGCAGCACGTTGGCGATGGCGATCGCCCCGCCGATCACGCAGGTGCCCGCGAAAAGTGCCGACACTGTGCCGGCCGAGCGCACGCCGATGCCGGCGACCAGCAGGGCCAGCGACGCGAAGAGCACGCGCTCCAGGCCGAACCGGTGCGCCAGTGGCGCCGCCAGCGGCGACACCAGGGCGAACGCGAGCAGCGGCAGGGTGGTCAGCAGGCCGGCTTGCGAGGCGTTGAGCGCAAAGCTTTCGCGCACGGGTTCGAGCAGGGGCCCGAGCGTGGTGATCGGTGCCCTGAGGCTGGCTGCGATGAGCAGGATGCCGGCGATGAGAAGCGCGGCGCGGGGCGAGGAATCTGCCGTTTGTGAGGAATGCATGGAGGTCCGAAGTAATGCGCAATGCCACCGATGAATCTAGTGTCGATGCGCGGATCCGAATGCCTGCAGGCCGACTGAATATGCGCAAATCCGGTCAAGATGAACGCCTGAGCACGCATCGCCAAGGCGCCTGGACCTTCGAATTCGACAAGATGGAGGCGCGCGTTGCCGCCGTGCGGATTCGCACCGAGGCGATCGCGGAGGGATTGCCGGCGCACCAGCATCCGCAGGGGCAGCTGGCAATGGTGTTGTGCGGCACCGTGACCTGTGAAGTGCCGGGTGCGCTGTGGATCGCGCCGCTGCACGGTGGCTTGTGGATCCCCGGTGGCGTGCCCCACAGCCTGCGCGTTTCGGCGGAGGGGAATGTCTGCTTTCTGTTCGTGGAAGATGCCGCCGCGGCCATGCCGCAGACCTGCTGCTCGTTGAGCGTCAGCCCCTTGCTGCGCGAGCTCATTCTTTACTTGGCCGCCTTGCCCGAGGGTGCGCAGCGCGAGCCGCAGGCGCTGCGGCTGCATGCCGTGCTGCTGGACCAGCTGGCGCGCATGCCGACCGAAGCCATGCACCTGCCGGTGTCGGAGGAGCCGCGCCTGCGCCGCCTGATCGATGCGCTCATGCGCGACCCGGCGGACCGCACCACCGCAGCGCAGTGGGCCTCGCGCCTGGCCATGAGCGAGCGGACCCTGACCCGCCTCGTGCAGCTCGAAGCGGGCATGTCCTTCGGCCGCTGGAGCCAGCGCCTGCGCCTGATCGTGGCGCTGCAGTGGCTGACGGCGGGCCTTTCGGTGCAGCAGGTGGCCCATGGCCTGGGCTACGACTCGGTGAGCGCCTTCATCGCCATGTTCAAGAAGGCCATGGGCCAGCCGCCCGCGCGCTATCTTGCGCGGCGCCGCTAGAACCTGCGCGCGTACCGCAGCTGAATGAAGTTCTCGCCGGGGTTCGGGTGCTTGATGCCGGCGTTCGAGAAATGCTCGAGGCGCAACGCGATCTCGTGCTGCCGTTGCGCGCCGAAGCTGCGGCCGACCGCCAGGTGGGTGCTGAAGTTGAAGCTCGTCGAAAAGCTCTTCTGCCGGGTCCTGTAGACCGACGAGGTGGCGGTCACCCCCACCCCGGTTTCGAAGAACCACGGCGAAGCGCCATCCGCGGGGCGATAGCGCAGCACGGGAATCAACGCGAACTGCGACAGGTGCGAAAGCCCTGCCCGGTCCGTCGACTGGATCTGCCAGTACGCGTAGGAGGCTTCAAGATAGCTGCGGAGCTCGCCCGGGCCCAGCTGCCATCGGTAGGGGAGGTCCCAGGTCAGCCCCGCGGTCAGCGTGCGGGTCCCGTGCGCCGAGCCGAACTGGGTGAAGAGAGAAGAGGGCGGGTGCAACGGCGTGTCGGCGCGCGCCACCTGCGAAATGCAGGCGCCGATGCCGAGAAGGACCAGGGCCGCGCCATGTCGCTTGCGGCGCAGTTGCGGCAGCCGGAGGTTGAGGCGGAAAGTTCGATCGGACATTTGATTTGCGGATGCATCGAGCGGCAAGGGCCTCGCGGCGGCGTCGAATGCATGAAAGGCTCAGAGGTTCAGGGGCGATGCATGCCGGCCGATGGCGAGGCCCGGCCCACGGTGAATGCAAGCGCGGCATCGACAGGCGCAGCCGCCGGCGCATCTGCGGGCGTTTCGAACCGCCCGCCAAGGCGATTGCCCGCCGGGTCTTCGAGGGTGCCGCGCGCGATGAGCCGGTATTCGCCTGCGCGCCATGGGGCATGCGGCGTGAACGTCCAGGTGCGCTCGCCGTCTTTCAGCCGGGCTTCGCCACTCACGCGCCGGCCCTGCGGGTCCGCGATTGCGATGTAGTCGGCGTCCCGGCCATCGATGGCGCCATCCAGCGTCACGACGAGCGCCTGCCTCGATGCGGCGCGCACGGACGACAGGCGCCATGCCGACACCGCCGGACCGCTCGTGTCCGCGGGCCCGACGCGCCAGTGCTGGATGGGACGGCCGTCCAGCGTCAAGCTCACATCGTCCCCGTCGACCAGGATCGGCCCCAGGACCTCACGCGCGTTCAGGCCCGTCTTGACGCGGCCTGGATGCATCAGCACGGTCAGGATCCGGCCGTCGGGCGACCAGAGTTCCTGCTCGAGAAACGGTTGCACGAGCGGCTTTCCGTCGGGGCGCAGCAGCGCGAGCCTTGGCAGCACCGGGCCTTCGATCCGCGCCGCGAACTCGATGGACAGGCGCAGCAGGTTCGCCGGCACCTGGCCCGCCGATGGCTGGACGCGCACCCTTTGCGCAGCCGCGGTGGATGGCGTGGGTGGCGCGGCATGCGAGGCGCCCAGCGCCACGGCGAGCGCCACGGCGCCGCACGGTCGGCAAAGACGCACGGCTTACTCCGACGCCTTGATCAGGTCCGGGAAGCCTTCGTCCTTCAGCAGCATGTCCTGCCGGGGCTTGATGTTCTGCAGCTGGAAGTTGTCGCCCTTGAAGCTGTATTCCGCGAAGGCGTATTCCGAGACATGGTCGGTCAGCCGGAAGCTCAGTTCCTTGCCGATGGACACGAGCTGCAGCGCGTCCTTCTCGAGCCGGCGGCGCACGACCACGAACGATTTGTCGTCCAGGTTGTCCAGCCGCAGCGTGCCGGCCAGCGGCGCCTGCATCACCTCGACGCCCGCGAGCTGCCCGAAGGGCACCTGCTTGTCCATGCCGGGCCGGGAACCCGTGGCCTCCAGCTGCGCCACGGGAATGACGTTGGACACGCGGTCGAAATTGGCCAGCAGCAGGAAGTCTTCGGTCTTGCCCTGCTCGGTGCGCGAGTAGGAGACCATGTCCGCCGGCGTGTTGCCGTAGCCGAGTTCGGCGACGGTCTTGCCGCGGATATGCGCACCGTCCTTCAGGTCGTCCAGCGGGATCGTCACGAGCGGCGTGCAGGTGTAGGCGGCCACCAGGTAGCTCTTGCCGCCCCAGCTCGCGAAGCTCATCGCGCGGATCGGGGCGCGGGTCTCGACCAGGTTGTGGCCCGCGTGGTAGATCTCCACCGAGGTGATCGACTGCTTCGCGTCGAAGGGGTACTTCACGCGGCGCAGCGTCGAGGCGAAGTCCTGGTTGGAGAGGCCGGCCACGAAGAGTTCGCCTTCGCGCCACTTCATGTCGGTGACGGTGAAGCTGCGCTCGGGCGTCTCTTTCCAGAAGCTGTAGTCCGAGGTGGGTGCGTCGCGCAGCGCGACCGACGTCGAGGCCGCCGCCTTCAGGTCGACGCGGCGCGCCTTCTTGTCGCTGGTGACCAGGATGAGCGCCGGCGTCTTCGCGGCGCCGTAGCTCACAGCCACGTACACCTGCGCGGTGCCGGGCCGCACGACCATGTCCTCGACCGTGACCTTGGCGCCGCCCACCTGGGCCGAGAGCAGGCTCTCCAGGTCGAGGATGTTGAACGCCGTGCCCGCCGGCTGCTGCTGCGCCACCGGCAGCGAGATCGCGTGGACGCGGGCGGCTTTCCAGTCGGCAACGAACAATACGCTGCCGGGGCCCGCGGCAAGGCGCGAGATGGACTTCACATCCGCCGCGGCGGCGTTGAGGGAAGCGCCGAGGCCGCAGGCCAGGGCGATGGTGATGGTGCGCAGACGCATGGGGGTTCCTTGAAGGGTGGGATGGACCCCATCGATCCTAGGAACGGCCGGCCCTCGGCGGTAGGCATGCGCGAGGGACCACGGCGTTGTCTGCAAGGCACCAATGCGTTCTCGGCCAGGCGCTCTTCAAAGACTCGGCAGGGGCTTACCAGAGGCTCTCGAGCAGCGCGTCGAGCTTGAGGCTCGCGTTGTTGCCCAGGTCGGCCACTTCGTTGGGATAGTTCTTCTTCAGCAGCCGGGCCACCTCCGGCAGCTTTGCCTTGTCGAGGTCGAAGGCGCCGATGCGGTCCGGCAGGCCGAGCGCGCTGACCACGCCCGCGATCCGGTCGGCCAGCTGCGTGGCGGCATCCGCCTGCGCCGTGCGTGCACCGAAGATCTCGAGCTTGTCGCCGTAAAAATCCGCACAGGCGCGAATGACGGGCGCCAGGGTGATGCAGGAGGTCGCGCTGTGCGGCAGGCCGAAGGTGCCGCCCAGGATGTGGCCGATGCGGTGGCTGAGGCCATAGATGACCGAGGCCGGCGAGAAGTAGCACTGCCAGGCCGCCAGCTGCAGCTGCAGCAGGTCGTCGGATGTCACCAGCGCCTTGTCCAGCGCCTCGCGCGTCGCCATGGCGGGCGGCCACTTCTGCAGCACCTTCAAGAATCGCTCCAGGCCGCTGGCCGCCATGATCGCGTGCGGGTGCTCCTTCGTCACCTTGCGCATGCCCTCCACCGCATGGTCCATGCCCTTGATGGCGGAGGACAGCAGCAGCGCGCGCGGCGTGTCGAACACGAGCACGGGGTCGATCACGACCACCTTGGGCACCGTCTCGCGCACCGCGTAGCTGCGCTTGAATTTCTCCGGACCGTCCGTCTCGGTGATGCCGAAGTAGTGGGAGAACTCGGAGCCCGACAGCGTTGTCGGCAAGGCCGCGATGGGCAGGTAGCGCCCGGTCTTCTCATGGTGCAGGTGCGACACCGCCTTGGCCGCGTCGAGCACCGATCCGCCCCCCAGCGCCACGATCGACTCGGCCTCGGCGTGAAGGCAGGCGTCGAGGCCGCCTTGCACCGCCACGTCGGGCACATGCGCCGGCAATTCCATGAAGCTGCCCACCGACTGCTTCAGGTTGGGCCGCACGCAATCCTGGTAGAGCTTTGTCAGCGGCTCGACGGTGAACGTCATCGGCCGATGGATGCCGTGGTCGCCGAGCCGTGCCACGGCGCCTTGCAGGATGTGCTGGCCCCAGAAAATGCCGTCTTGCGGCAAGCAATTCAAGTGATTCATCTCGATCGGCCTTGTGGAAGTCAGGGCCGACAAGATAGGTCCTCCACCCGCCGCTCACAAGCCGCTCTTTGCCAGACACAGCGTCCATGTCCGTGGACGACGCCGCTGCGCCCGGCGCACGCTTCACTCGAAGCTGCGGGGATGGTCGAATGCCGTGACCACCGGCATTTCCACAGCGAGAAAATCGACCAGCGAACGCACCGCGGGCAGCAGGCCGGTGCGAAACGGAATCAGCGCCGAGATGCGCGCATCGGCCGCCGACCAGTCGGGCAGCAGTTGCTGCAGGGTCCCGTCCCGGAGCTCCGACCTGCAGATGTAGCCCGGAAGCGCAGCGATGCCCAGGCTGGCGCAGGCCGCCTCCTTCAGCGCGACCATGTTGTTGCTCTGGAAGCGCGGGTCGATGGGCATGGCGAGCTCTTCGCCGTGCGGCCCTTTCAGCTGCCACTGCAACGGACCATTGCGCACCATCGCAACGCTCGCGTGCTGGCCAAGGTCCGCGGGGCTCTCGGGCACACCGCTTTGCGCGAGGTACCCCGGGCTTGCGAACAGGTACCAGGGAACATCGGCCAGCGCGCGCTGCACCAGCGTGGAGTTCTGGAGCGATCCCGTGTGCCCGCGTATCGCCAGATCGAAGCCTTCGCCCACCATGTCCACGTAGCGGTCGGTCGCGATCTCGACGATGCGCACCTTGGGATACCGGTTCAGGAAGACGGGAAGAATCTCGCGCAGCGCAAACTGCGCAATCTCCACGGCCGTGGTCAGCCGGATCACGCCGCTGGGTTCGGCCAGGCGCTGGCGCACCGCCTCCTCGGCCACGTCGGAGCTGTGCAGCATCGCGACCGCATACTGGTAGAACTCCTTGCCGATGTCGGTCATGCCGAACTGGCGGGACGTTCGGTTGAGCAGGCGCACGCCCAGGTAACTCTCGAGCTCCTGGACGCGATGGCTCAGCGTCGACTTCGGCAGGCGAAGCGCCGACCCGGCGGCCGTGAAGCCTCCGCGGTCGACGACTTGGACGAAATAGAAGACATCCTTCAGGTCCAGCATCGCAATCCTGGTGAGAGAGCAGGGAGGCCGCCCGCCATACGCAGCGACAGCGCTGCCGCCGAGGATAGCGCTGCGGCTCCCCGTTCGCTATCCCGGTCTCAGGCGGCTTCCGGCACCGGCTGCGCCACGCGCAGCGACCGCGCCACCGTGGCGACGCGCCGGCCCTGGTAGGTCGCGACGGCCAGGTCCTCGGCGCCGGGCATCACCGAATCGCGGTTGGAGACGTGGGTCGCACCGTAGGGCGTGCCCGCCGCGAACATGGCCGGATCGGCATAGCCGAGCGGCACGATGATCAGGCCCAGGTGCGCCATCGGGCCGTAGAGCGACAGCAGCGTCGCCTCGTTGCCGCCGTGCCTGGAAGAGGTCGAGCCGAACACCGAGCCGGCCTTGCCGTTGAGCTTGCCCTGGAACCAGAGGCCGCCGAGCGAATCGATGTAGGCCTTGAGCTCGGCGGCAATGGAGCCGAAGCGCGTCGGCGTGCCGAAGATGATGGCGTCGGCCCAATCGGCGTCCGCCTCGGTCGGGGCTTCGTACTTGGCGTTCATCTCGCTGGCCCGCTCGGACCACTCGGGCACCTGGCGCATGACCTCGGGTGCGACGAACTCCCGCGCGCGGCGAAGGCGCACTTCCGCGCCTTCGGCCATGGCGCCTTGGGCGACGGCCTTGGCAAGAAGCTCGGTGGAGCTGTTGCGGGAATAGAAAGCGATGAGGACCTTGGGTTTGGACATGGGTTGGCCTGTGTTGGAGAAAAAAAGGTGGAAGGTGTCTTGCGTGCCGTCAGACGGCAATGGGCTCCAGGCGCGCAAGCAGTTCGTCCTTGCGCTCGCGCAGCCATGGCGGCAGCTGGAACTCGGCGCCGAAGTGGCCGGGTTCTTCGTCGATGGCAAAGCCGATGTCGGTGGTGGCCGCCTCGAACATCACGCCGCCCGGCATCTTGAAATACATCGAGCGGAAGTAGTTGCGGTTGACCGATTCGGAGGTGTCGATGTGGCCCATCGACATCAGCTTTTCCTTGATCTGCATCTGCTGCTCGACGTTGTCCACCGCGAAGGCCACATGGTGGATCGTGCCCTCGCCGTAGATCGACGAGCCCTGCAGGCGGTCCGGCTCGTGCACGAACTCGACGATGGTGCCGGGCTTGCCGTCGGCGGCTTCGAAGCGGTGGTGCGGGCCGGACTGGCCGGCATAGTGGAAGTCCAGCGCCTCCTTCATGAAGATGATGGATTCATCGACCTCGCGCAGCGACAGCGTGATGCTGTGCACGCCCCGGATCGCGAACTCCGCCGGAATGTCGTGCGCAATGCAGGGCGGACGCGTGTCGTTGCCGGAGGCCACCAGATCGAATTCGATGCCGCAGGGGTGCTGGAAGCGTTGGCGCTGCTCGCCGAAGCGCTCGACCACGGCCTTGTCGAAGACCACGCCGCGGGCGCCGAAGCGTTCGCGCCAGAAATCCAGCGACCCCGTGGGAACCGAGTAGTTGATGACCTTGATCTGGCCCGAGCCGCGGCGCCCCTTCACGCCTTTCTGCTTGAAGGGGAACGAGGTGACCAGCGTGCCGGCATCGCCCTCAGCATTGCCGTAGTAGAGGTGGTAGACCGGCTCGTCGCCGTCCAGCAGAACGGTTTTCTTGACCAGGCTCTGGCCCAGCAGCTTCACGTAGAAATCCACGTCTTCCTGTGCGCCGCTGACGCACGCGGTCAGATGGTGAAAGCCTTTGATGATCGACATGTGAGTACCCTTGTATGGATGTGGTTGGTGGTTATTGGGCGAACGACGCGAATTGCTCGACCGGCGTTTTCTCCAGGGCCATGCGGTTCTCCGGCATGCCGTTGTTGGCCCAGCCCATCGACATGCCGGCAATCACCATCTCGTCCTGGGGAATGCCGAGTTCCGCGCGCAGCACGTGGTGCTGCAGCGACCAGATCTGCTGCGGGCAGGTGTCCAGGCCGCGGCCCTTGGCGGCCAGCATGACGTTCTGCAGGAAGCAGCCGTAGCAGAGAAAGCTGGCCCATTCGAGGCGGCGGTCCATCGTGAAGATGATCCCGACCGGCGCATCGAAGAACAGGAACTGGCGCTCCACGTCGCGCAGGCGGCCGGCCTTGTCGCTGCGGTGCACGCCTTGCGCATCGCCGAGCTGGCCGCGGAAGGTGTTGAAGCGCGTGCCGTACGGTTCGTGCAGCGGCTGGGGAAAGAAGGGGTATTCCGGCGCCAGCGTGGCATGGTTGGCGCGGAACTCCGCCACGGCAGCCCGGGTGACGCGGTCGCGCGTTTCGCCGGTCACCACATAGCAGCGCCAGGGCTGCGTGTTGCTCGAGCTGGGCGCATGGCTCGCGGTCGACAGGATGTCTTTCACCGTGTCGATGGGAACGGGGCGATCGAGAAAGCCGCGCTTGCTGCGTCGATCCCGGATGAGGTTATCGATGAAAGGTGCCGCATTCATTTCCAGAATCTCCATCAGTAGGTTGGCTGACACGGTTGTCTCTTGAAGTCTTGTTATTGGGTTCACGCGATCTCGTGAACGCTGGGGAAATCGTAGGGAGGCGGCTGGCGCCTGAGAAGCCGTTGCTTCTTGCACGCACGGTCCGGAAATCGCGAACGATCGGGTGTTTCATTTCCCCTGCCGGGCCATGTGCGGGCACGCGGGCGGCGGGTCACCGATGAAGGTGCGCGCCGACCAGAGCTCGGGAAAAGGAATCTCGTCCATCGTGGGCACGAGCCACGCAACGCCTTCGGTGCCGAAGTAGGCCGGCCGTGCACCGAAGGTTCGCCGCGTCGCCATCAGGTGGCGGAATTTCCAGTTGCAGAAGCCCTCGGCGATGTCGGCCAGGGTCTCGCCGAGCTGCTGGAGCTCGATGTTCGCGTTGGGGTCGGCGTAGATCTGGCGCCAGACCTCTTCGACCTCCTTGCGGGGCGTGTAGGGCGCGGCCAGGTCGCGCGCCAGCAATTCGGCCGGCACGCCCAGCCCCCGGCGCCGGAGGAAGGCGAGCACGTCGTCGTACAGGCTGGGTTCGGCCAGCGCCTTGTTGAGCTGTTCCCAGCGATGGGGCTGGGGCTCGAAATGCTGCAGGTGCTCGGCCTGCTTGATGCCCAGCAGATAGACCATCTGCCGGTAGGTCCAGCCTTGCAGCGCCGTGTCCTTGCCGTGCGTGGCGACCGCGCGTGAAAGGATCGCGAGCAGGTCGTTCGGCGTCATCCAGTCGATCGAGCGCCAGATGGCGTCCAGCGGCGCATGGTGCGCAACGACGCGCTGCAACGTGCGCCAGGCCTGCGGGAGGTCGTCGGCCCGCAGGAACGCCTGGGCCGACTGGATCTCCTTGATGATGAGCATCCAGTAGAGCTCGGACACCTGCACATGCACGATCCAGGCGTGCTCGCCCGGGTGGTCGCTGACGGTACGCTGCAGCGAGTGCAAGGTGTCGGTCTGCATCCATGCGCTGTAGGGTGTCTGGCCGGACGCGGGGCGTTCGATGGCCGCAAGGGTGGGGGTGTTGCTCATGGTGTGCTCCTGGTGGTAGGGGGATGCGTCGATGTGCCGGTGTGCATGAGGCCTTCGATCTGCTGTGCGATCTGCAGCAGGGCGCCGTCGCGGCCGGGCTTCGCCACGATCTGCAGCCCGGCGGGCAGGCGGCCGTCGCGGGCGGCAAGGGGAATCGAGATGGCCGGGAACCCCGCGACGTTGAAAGGCGCCGTGTAGGTCATCAGCGCCTCGCGCACGGTGCCCGACCAATGGCCGATATCGATCGATGCCTGATTCACCTGCGGCGCGGTGCAGGGGCAGGTCGGCAGCACGAGGTAGTCGAGCTGCGACATGGCGCGATGCAGCCGGGCGGTGAAGTCGCGCCGCGCCTGCTGCGCGCGCGCGTAGTCGCCCAGCGTGATGCTCTTGGCGCGCTCGAGCCGCTCGATGGTTTCGCGGCCGTAGTGGGTAGCGATGCGATCGGTGGCGTTGCGGCGGAAGTGCTCGACGCCGCCCTCGGTGAGGACGATGTGCGCAAAGGCCTCGAAGACGCCGTCGAACAGTCCGGGCGCATCGACGGTCGTGCACGCAAGGAATTCTCCGAGCTTCGCAACCGCGGTGTCGAACGCGGATGCGACTTCGGCGCTCGGCGGCACGGGCGCGATCTCGCGCACCACCCCGAGGCGCGCAGATGGAGAAGCGGCGTGCTGCGGCATTTCGATGTGGAATGCGCCCGCCAGCAGCGCGACGTCGTCGACCGTCGCGCCAAGAAAGCCCGGGTGGTCCAGCGTCGGTGCCAGTGCAAAGATGCCGCGCGTGGGCAGTGCGCCGAAGCTCGGCTTGAAGCCGACGACCCCGCACAGCGCCGCCGGGATCCGCACCGATCCGCCGGTGTCCGTGCCAAGGCCGGCCGCCACGGCGCCACAGGCAATCGCCGCGGCCGCGCCGCCGCTGGAGCCGCCGGGAATGCGCGTGCGGTCCAGCGGGTTCAAGGTATCGCCGAAGGTGGCGCTGGCCGTGGTCACGCCCCATGCGAACTCATGCGTGGCCGTCTTGCCGACGGGAATGGCGCCGCGCTCGATCAGCGCGCGCACCACGTCGGCGTCGGCGTCCGGAAGGTGCCCCAGGTAGGCGGCCGAGCCGTAGCTGGTTTCGATGCCTTGGGTGTCGATCAGGTCCTTGACGCCGATGGCCAGCCCTTCCAGCGGCCGTTGCCGGCCTTGCGCATAGCGCCTGTCGCTTTCTGCCGCGGCGGCCAGCGCGCCGTCCCGGTCGATCGCGGCGAAGGCGCGCAGGTCGCGCTTGCTGGCCTGTGCGGCCTCGAGTGCCTGCTCGATCAGGGCCACGGCCGTGATGCGCCGGGCGGCCAGGGCGTCGAGCGCGTGGCGCAGGCTGGATGCGGAAGGGACCACGGGAGATGGCGGGCGATCGGCGTTCAAGGTTTTTCTCCGGGCTCGGAAAGCCATGGGGCGGCCGCACCCGCCATCACGGCGTGGCGGGTGAGGAAACGAGAGTGGAAGGCGCAGCGGCTTCGCTGCGCCGCGCGGGACCTCAGGCCGGAACTTCGGACCGGCAGTCCGCCATGGCATCCATGTAGCGGGAATGCGGCATCGAATCGAGCGACGCCTGGATCGCTTCCTTGCACAGGGAAGGCCGCCTGGCCAGCACATCGGCATAGCGCGCGACATGGGGAAGCGCATCCCACATCGACCCCAGGCCGAGATAGTTCAGGCGCACCAGGTTGACGCCCCAGAACGCATCGGCCAGGGAGAAGGCGTTTCCGTTCAGGCAGGCGAACGAACCTGCGGCCAGGTCGCGCTCCAGGCCGATCAGCAGTTGCCTCGTCTGCTCGCGCGCGGCGCGTTGGAAGGCCGGATCGCGGCACACTTTCTTGCCGCCGCTTTCCTTCACGATCTTGGCGCGGTAGGCCGCCACCAGCTCGGGCTCGCCGGCGTTGTCGGCTATCAGGCGCTCCAGCGCCATGACCTTGTAGTCGTAGACCGTCTGCATCGAAGCCTTGAGCGCTTCGGGCCGCAGATCCGCATCCGGATGAAAGCCGTAGAGCAGCGCGCCGTTCGCAATCCTGTCGACGATGCCGACCTGGCGCATCACCTCGGCGCGCGCATCGGGTGCATCGGGAACGAGCTGGACCGGCTCGTGCGATACGCTGTCGAGGTAGATGCAGATGCGCTGCGAATCGGCGAGCACGCGGCCGGTGTCGTAGTCGACGAGCAATGGCACCACGCAGGGATCGAAGCCTTCCGTTTCGACCGATGTCCGTCCGCTGTAGCCGCTGACGTATTCGCTGTGGAGCTCGCGCGCGGCAACCAGGCGCAGGCGGATGTAGGCGGGGCTGTAGTGTTCGGCCGCCACCAATCCGTCGCTTTCCATGGTGCTCAGGATCCGCATGTCGTTGGAGCGGTACGAGAACGCCTTCTCGTGCAGCACCGTGCGCACCTTCTGCGAGCACAGCGAGCTTGCCGCATGGAAGAGCTCGAAGCGGGGTTCCGAACGGCCGCCCACGATGGTGGCGCGGGCGGGGTCCGCCAGAGTGGCACGCGCGGCGGCGGCCATTTGGATCAGGGAGGCACGACTCGTCATCACATTCCTCATCTGCCTGCGCGGCAGGCACACCAGCCAACAATCAATGAGCGGTTTTGCGTTCGATCCGGTTCAGGAAGAACGTAGGCAAATCGTAGGGAGGCGAGGGGTGGTTGAGAAGGCGTCGGACCTTGTACGCACGGTCCCGGAATGCCGAACGATAAAGGGAGCGGCTCAGCGGCGGGCGGCCTGGCCGTCTTCGGGAATCAGCGGCACCCAGCCGCGCTGGCCGTGCACGCGCACCAGCCACTCGCGGATGCCGGCAAAGCGCGCCATGTCGTAGCCGCCCTGGCCGGCCAGCGAAACGTAGGCCGAGAGTGCGAGGTCGGCCACGGTGTAGTGATCGCCGACGAGCCATGCATGGCCGAGCAGCCACTGCTCCAGCTTTTCGAGGCCTGCGTACCCCTCGGCCTGGAGCCGCTCGATGTCCTGCTGCCTTTCATGCGCAAGGCCGTGCAAGTGGAGCACGCGCGGGACGGCAATGGCCTTCTGGAGGTCGGCCTGCTCGAAGAAGAGCCAGCCCGTGACTTCCGCTCGCGGATACGGATCGTCGGGAAGGTAGGGCGTGCCTTGGGCAAGATGCAGCAGGATCGCGCCCGATTCGACGATGGGGCGCCCATCGTCGAGCACGAGCACCGGCACGCGTGAGAAACGGCTGATCTGGCGAAACGCGGATTCGCGCGTCTCGCCTTTCTGCAGGTCGAGCGTGACGCGGTCGTACGCCAGGCCCAGCTGGCTCAGCAGGATGCGGATCTTCCACGAGTTGCCCGACAGGCGGCTGTCATAGAGACGCAGCATGGTTGACTCCATCAAGTGGTGGCCCGCGAAGGCCGTCCGCGGATTTTCGCTGGAGAAAGCCGTTGCCGCTACCGAGGCGCCGGAAAGTTCAGCGCGGCTGCAGATGAAGGGCCAGGAAGGCTGCGGTCCTGCCGTTGGCCAGGGCCGCCGCTTCGGCGTCGTAGGCGATGCCGCGGTGCCGTGCAAAGGCGTGGCCGCGATCCGGGTAGCTGTAGACCTGCACCTGCGGGCGCCCCTTCAAGGCAGCCGATATCTCCCGTTGTGCGTCGGCCGGGATGTATTCGTCTTTTTCCGCGAGGTGAACGATCAGCGGGCTGGCGATCTGGTCCGCTTCCCGGAGGTACTTGTCGGCGTTGCCGGGGTAGTAGGCCACCACTGCGTCGGGGCCCACGCGTGCGGCCGTGAGGAAGGCCAGCAGGCCGCCGAGGCAGTAGCCGACCACGCCGACTTTGCTCGTGGCGTCCGGCATGGCACGGGCGACCTGCAGGGCGGCGGCGATGTCGTTCACACCGGCATCGAGATCGAAGGCGTTGTACAGCGCCAGGGCCCGCGCGCGTTCCGCTTCCGTGCGGTCGGTGAGGTCGACGCCCGGCGCGATTCGCCAGAACAGGTCGGGGCAGATGGCCAGATAGCCTTGCGCCGCGAGTTCGTCGCAGGACTGGCGCATGTCGGCATTGACTCCGAAGACTTCGTGAATGACGACGATGGCTGGCGCGGGAAGTTTCTGCGGACGGGCGACGTACGCGGTGAAGCTGCCGCGGGTGGTGGTGATTTGCAGCGGGTCGTGCATTGCTTTTCCTTGGATGCCTGCTCAGGCGCTGAGCCAGAGCGCGACGTTGCGCACGTACTGCTTCGTGGAGCGAAGCGCTTCGGAGAAGCGGATGATTCCATCGCCGGCCGGTTCCGCCACGAAGGAAGGACAACCGGCCGAAGGGTCCCAGTTGTAGTCGGCGAAATGATGAAAGGTCGACTGCGCGATGGCCCGACCACCGTGCTCGGAGCGCTCGAACGCGACCGCGATGTTGTAGCGCCTGCCGGACACCGAGCTCTGCCCTTCCATGACGACGCGGCAACTCGAATCGCCGGGCGGTACGCCGACCGTGCCTTCATGCGGATGCGCGGGCAGGTACTGGATCACACCCGTGGCCGAGCGCCTGTCGCGCATCACCGGGTGAATGCTGCCGACCGATCGGATGCGCTGGTAGTCGCCGTTCGCGCCCGAGTGGTAGTTGGGCCACGAGATGGCTCCCGAGAACGGGTTGTCGACGCATTGGCGATTCGTATCGGGCTCGCAGTTGCGGCTGTGGAAGTGATGCGCGGCGCCGACGCCGCTCAGGTTGCATATCGAACTGCCCAAGTCCATGTGGTCGCGCGTGACCATGAGGCCGCCGCCGCGACGGCGGAATCGGCTGATGCTTGCGCAATCTTCCGGTGTCAGGCCGTCGCCGGTGTCGACGGCAAAGAGCCAGAGCTGGTCGAAGTCCGATTCATCCAGCGTCGACAGCACGGGGTCGGGAGCCGCGCGCGGCGCGCGGTCGCGGGCGGTCACCCGGAAGGCGGGCCGACCGTCGTCGTCCTGCAGCTGCGAGAGAAACGAACTCAGGCGACTGAAGCGCGCAATGTTCCAGTCGTCCGGGTCTCCTTCGATGGTGGTTTGCAGCAATAGATTCAGCATGGTGCAAGTTCGAGGTCGGTCAGTCGTGTGCGTGGTTCAGCTCTTGAGGAAGGTGAGCAGGTCCGCATTGATCTTGTCCTGCATCGTGGCGGTGAGCCCGTGCGGCGCACCGGGGTAGTAGATCGCCCTGGCGCCCTTGATCAGCTGCACGGACTTCTTCGCCGAGTCGTGGATGGGCACGATCTGGTCGTCCTCGCCGTGCATGACCAGGGTGGGCACATCGATCTTCTTCAGGTCTTCGGTGAAGTCGGTTTCGGAGAAGGCCTTGATGCACTCGTAGGAGTTCTTCTGCCCGCATTGCATGCTCCAGAGCCAGAACTGGTCCAGGATGCCCTGCGACACCTTCGCGCCCGAGCGGTTGGCGCCGAAGAACGGGATGGCGAACTCCTTGTAGAACTGCGAGCGGTCGCCGGCGACCCCGGCGCGAAGGCCGTCGAACACTTCGATCGCCAGGCCTTCGGGATTCGCCGCGGACTTGAGCATGACCGGCGGCACTGCGCCGATGAGCACAGCCTTGACCACGCGCTTGCTGCCGTGGCGCCCGATGTAGCGCGCCACCTCGCCGCCGCCGGTGGAGTGGCCGACCATCGTGACCTTCTTCAGGTCGAGCGCCTCAAACAGAACCGCGAGGTCGTCGGCATAGCCGTTCATGTCGTTGCCCGACGAAGACTGGCTCGAGCGGCCGTGCCCGCGTCGGTCGTGCGCGATGACGCGAAAGCCGTTGCGCGCCAGGAAGAGCATCTGTCCGTCCCATGCGTCGGCGTTGAGCGGCCAGCCGTGGGAGAAGGTGACGACGGGACCTTCGCCCCAGTCCTTGTAGTAGATCTGCGTGCCGTCGGGGGTGGTGATGGTGCTGCCAGTCCTCGAGGGGCTCGGAGTTTGGGTCGGCCGGATGCGGGTTGCTGCGCCGGCTGCGTCCTGCATGCCGAAAGCGAGGGTGCCGGTGGCGACGGCAGCGCCAGTCGCAATCAGGTGTCGGCGCGAAGGATTCTGTGTGGTCTTCATGGTTTCCTGCGGTTGAAATTGAAACGTCGGACCACGGTGCGCGAGCGCTGCGTCAGAGCCCGTGGAACGATTGAAATGCTAGGTTCGTCGAAGGCGAGGGGGTAGGCCTGCGCAGGGACTCACGCTGTTGTCGCCTCGGCACCAATCCCGGCGTCGGCGTGCAGCTTCGGGCTGAGGTCGGTGAGGCAGTCCAGGTCGGCGGCCCGGATCTTCGAGGTCATGAAGTCGATGAACACGCGCATGCGCGAAGGCAGGTGCTGCCGGCTCAGGTAGCAGATGTAGTGACCGCTGTCGTCGGGTGCGTACTGTGTCAGGCACGGGACCAGCGCACCCATTCTCAGCGCCTCGCAGGCTAGGTAGCCCGGCAGCTGGGCGATGCCGTGGCCGTCGAGCACGGCCTGCAGCACCAGGTCCGCGTCGTTGTAGGTGAGCTTGGCCTGTGGCACGAGCTTGCGTGGATGGCCCCCGACCTTGAACTCCCACTCGAAGATGCGACCGGATGAAAAGCGGAAGTTGATGCACTCGTGCTGGGCCAGGGCTTCCATGCTGTCGGGCAGTCCGTGGGCCACTTGGTAGGCGGGGGAGGCGCACAGCAGCAGCTGCATCGGGATGATCTGCTTGGCGATGATCTGGGCGTCTTCCATGCGGCCGTTGCGAAACGCGATGTCGACACGGTCGGAGGTGAAGTCGGTCGGCTTGTCGTTCAGCAACAGGTCGATGGTGACCTCTGGGTAGGTCGCGCGAAATTCGCCCAGCAGGGGCGCGACGACCCGGCGGCCGAACCCGACTGCGGCGTTGATGCGCAGATGCCCGCGGGGCGGGCCTTGCCGCAGGTCACGCATTTCTTCCACGGCCTGGACGATCCGGTCGACCCCGGTGTGGCAATTGGCGTAGAAGAGGTCGCCTTCGCGCGTGAGCGTGGTGCTTCGCGTGGTGCGCAGGAAGAGCCGGACGTTCAGCTGGTCTTCCAGCTTCTGGACGCTGCGGCTCACGGCCGAGCGACCGATGCCCAGCCGGTCGGCGGCCCGTGCGAAGCTGCCTTCCGTGACGACGGCGATGAAGGCGACCACCCCGGCATAGCTGGTGGCGAAGCTGGAGGCCAGCGGATCCGCGCGTGGCGCGAGGGGGATGGAAGAGGGCGAAGGGAGGGCAGAGGTTGTCATGAGTCGGCTTCTCGGTTCGAGGGATCGGGAGTCCCGGATCCCCCATGAAAGCGAAGTGGTCACTCTGCGCGCAAAGCGGTGCCGGGGCCAGTTAAGCCCTGTCAATGTTTGTTATGGCCGGCTATCCGGCGCCGTACGCATGCGACGGATGCGGCCGTGGAGTCTTTCAGTTCCGGGAGAGTGCGCTGCGCAGTGCGCGGGCTTGCGCAAGGCCGGGGTGCTCGCCCCGAGGTGCCGCGCGCGCGCAGACCTCGTCCAGCAGGTCGAGGGCGTCCTTCGCCTTGCCCCGGCGAACCCACAGCTGGGAGGCGCTGATCGCCGCACGAAATTCCCATCCCAGCGCGCCTTGCTGCCTGGCGGTGCCGATGGCACGCAAGTAGAACGCCTCGGCTTCATCGTCGAGGCCGCGCTGCTCGCAACGCTGGCCCGCAGCGCGCCAGGTCTCGGCCGCGCTCCATTGGCCGTGCCCGGCACCGGCGCGCGCGATCGTCTCGTCGTCGATCCAGTCGGCGCAGAAGGTCACCAGCATTTCCTTGCGTGGCGCGTCGAAATCGTCGAGTTGCTGCGCGACTCGGCGAACATGGCGGTCCCGGTCGTCCGCGGTGCGCGCCTGCAGGCCCAGCGCATAGCAGTGTGCCCACTGGTGCCAGTACGCCAGCCCTCTGCGCTGGGCCTCGTCCAGCAGCATGCGAACCCATTTGCGCGCCAGTTCCAGCTCGCCCGACCAGAGGGCGACGGGGCATGTGCCGAACAGCGCGAAGCACAGAGACAGCGCATTGCCCCCGGCCTCGGCGAGAGCCACCGCTCGGGTGGCGGTAGCCATGGCCTTCGCCGCATCGCCCTGGAGCCAGAGCGTGCGGGCCAGCAAGGCATTCGATGCGACGGCGGCATCGACCTGGAACAAGTTGACGGGCGTCTGGCGCACGGTGCTGCCCACAAGGATCGCCGCCTGGGCGCCGGCACTCGCCGCAGAAAAATCCCCGCAGAAGTGACTCGCCAGCGCGGTCATTCGGTGCGCCAGGTTGAGCGCGGCGGGGTCGGGCGTCGATTGCGCGAATTCGAACAGCACCTGCGAGTGGTGCAACGCGGCCGCATACTCGCCGCGGATCGCATGCAGCACGCAGATGCCCCAGCGGGCCTGAAGCTCCAGCACGACCGAGCTGGCCGACATGGCGACAGCAAGCGCCCGATCGTAGGCGGCGCCCATTTCCGGTACCGGTCCCCGTGTGTGCCACAGCGCATTGCCCAGTGCGATCTGCAGCCAGGCCTCTGTCTCCGTGCCCGTGCCCGGCTGTTGCGCGAGGCACGCGAGCGCGGCGATGACCCGGTCACGGTACTCCTCGACCTGCGAGACGTGAAACCACAGGGGCGCCGAAGCGATGGTGAGCGCGGCGCCGGTCTCCCAATCGTCCTGCTGCGCCAGGCAGTCGTCCAACGCACTGCGCACGTCGTCCAGCCGGTGCGCGTAGCGCGCGTTCCAGGCCTGCACGGTGAGTTCGCCCGAATCCGAGGTCGCGGCGCCCATCAGCTCGCGCATGAAGAGCGCATGGCGCCGCCGCATTGCCGGGCCTTCATCGGTTTGCGCGAGAAGCGCGGCGGCGTAGCTTCGCGTCGTGTCGAGCAGCCGGTAGGGCGCGATGGCGTCGCTGTTGTCGAACGACACCAGCGACTTGTTCGCCAGCGAGATCAATGCATCGAACGCCACTTCGGAGTCCATGTCCGCCCGGGTGACGCTCAGCGCCGACTCGACATCGAAGCGCCCCCGGAAGACCGAGAGCCGCCGGAAGAGCCGCAGTTCCGCATCGTCCAGCAGCGCGATGCTCCAGTCCAGCGCCGCCGCGAGCGTGCTGTGCCGGGGCAGGACGGCCCTGCTGCCCGCGGAATAGAGCCGCATGTGGTCATTCAGCCGGAACGCAAGATCGCCGATCGGCTGCACGCCCAGGCGTGCAGCCACCAGTTCGATGGCGAGCGGGATGCCGTCCACCTGCCGGGCGACTGCGGCGAGCAGCCGGCCATCGGAATCCTCGAACGCGCGGGCACCCACGGCCTTCGCACGCTCGACCAGCAGTTCGACCGCCGGCGACGCCATGGCTTCGGCCAGGTCGGCACACTGCGCGTCGGGCACCGCGAGCGGCGACAGCCGCTCGACGTGTTCTCCCTCGATGCGAATGGCCTCCCGGCTGGTTGCGAGGACGCGCAGGTCGGGCAGGGCGCCGAGCAGTTCGGCGATGAGCGGCGCCAGTGCGTCCAGCATGTGCTCGCAGTTGTCGATCAGCAGGAGCACATCGCGGTCCGCCAGCCTCTGGAGGATGGCCCGCGTCGTGTCGGGGGTGTCCGGCGGCGCGCCGAGCGACCGGGCCACCGTGCTCGCCAGATGGGCCTGCGAGACCAGCGGCGAGAGATCGATGAAGGCCAATTGCATGGCCGTGCGTTCTGCATGGCAATCGGCCGCATGGATGGCGACACGGGTCTTCCCGATGCCGCCGGCGCCGACGATGGTGACCAGCCGGCGCGTGGCGAGCGCCGCCAGCACGCGCGCCATGTCGGCGTCGCGGCCCACAAGCCGGGTGAGGCGCTCCGGCAGCTTCGCGAACGCCAGGGCCGCCGCCCCCGGCCGATCCTCGGTCGGCATGCCGACCTGTTCGCGAAAAACCGTTCCATTGAACCGGTAGCCGCGCAGGGGAATGTTCGAAATCCATTCCTTGCAGTTGTCCCCGTCTTGCGGCTCCCCCAAGGCCTTGCGGAGCGCGGAGATGTGGACCCGCACACTGGACTCCTCGACCACCACCCCGGCCCAGACGGTGGCGAGCAGCTCGTCCTTGCCCACGACTTCGCCCACGCGCCTGAGCAGTTGCAGCAGCAGTTCGAACGAGCGGGAGCCCAGGCGCACGCTCTGCCCGAGTCTTTCGAGCCGGCGCTGGGCCTCCCAGACGATGAACGCGCCAAAGCGCCAGCGGACCTCGCTCGGCCCCTGCGACGCGCCGGCATGCGCCTGCGATGACGTGGAGCGCGCCGCGATGCCGTACATGTCACCCACTCGTCAGCCCTCGCAACGCCCGCGCCGCGGGCAGGCCCGTGCGGCGTCGGACGGCGACGACCCGCTTGCCCGCGTTGGGAAATGCCTCGAGCGCAGATTTTTTCATTCGATGATCCAGTCAAGAAGATGAAGGCCGCAGCCATTCGGGCCGCACGAGATACAAGACGGCCGGACGCCGGGTTTTGTGACAGGGGCCGCGATCCGGGCCTTGCATGGGCAGCAATCGCCGCCGTCGGCGATGTCGGGCGATTGCATGCGATGAGGGGCTGTTCAGGAACCCGGTCCGGGTGAACGAAGCGTCCTGAGATCACGAACGATGTGCCGCGGCCGGCCCTGGCCGATTGGTGTTCCGCCGGCAACACGGTGCGCCACCGCAGCGCCCTTCTGCGAGGAGATGCGGCTGCCTACGATCGGTGCCATCGCGAAGAACCAGAGAACAACATCGTTCATCACCGAGGCCCCCTGCCGCGATGAATCCGGGGTGGCCGCATCAAGAAGCACGGATTCCTCGTGGAGCTTTATCACACCAGGGGCGCGCAAGCCGCCCTTCAGACCCCGCACGACGTTCGAGCCGCTACGAGCTTGCGCTGTACGACCCGGGACCGGGCGCTGGCCGTCATCTCGCACGAACTCAGGCAGCCCCTGAATGTCATTCAGATGAACGCCTGCCTGCTGCAGCGCCTGCCCGCATCCGCGGAGCCCTCGCAACTGCAGGGCATCGCCCAGGCGATGCAGCGCGCCATCGAAAGCCAGAAGCGGCTCATCGACGACCTGCTCGATTTCTCGCGCCTGCGAACCGGCAAGCTGGCGCTGCGCTGCGCGGAGGTCGACTTCGGCGCACTCGCGCTGGACCTTGTCGCCGCATTCGGTGCGCGCTGGCCTTCGGGACGCTTGCGCGCCCAGATGCAGGCGGCCGATCCGTTGATCTGCCATGCCGACCCGGTGCGGCTGGAGCAGGTCGTGGGCAACCTGCTGGACAACGCGATGAAGTTCTCGCCCGCCGGCGCAGAGGTTCAGGTGCGCCTGTCCTCCGAGGATGGCTTTGCCCGGCTTGCGGTGGCGGACACCGGTTGCGGCATCGCGCGCGAGTTCCTGCCGCATGTCTTCGGCATGTTCTGCCAGGCCGGCACCGGGGAGGGTGGCTCGCGAGGTGGGCTGGGCATCGGCCTCGCGCTGGTCCACAGCCTTGCAGTCGCTCATGGAGGTTTCGTGAAGGCGACCTCCGCGGGGCCGGGACGCGGCGCCGAGTTCAACGTGTGGCTTCCTCTTCATCGACGCGCCTGACGGCGTGCCGCACATTGATGCCCGGCATGCAACACGGCAGTACCTCTTGCATGCCTACCGCAACCGAGATGCGAAACCTAGCATTCGAACCGTGCCGCGATGTTCGCGAACCGGAGCCCAGCCGTCCTGAGGCCAGGGCCATGGCGCCCTCGAGGAGTCACCATGACGCAGCGCATTCATCCCCTTGCGCAACCGGGCGCATCGCGCCGCACGCTCAAGGCACGCGCGCAGGCCGTGCAGGCAGCCGCGGACGCCGCGCCGCGAGGCGCGATCGACCGGGTCTGGAGCGCCGCATACATGAGCATCTCGCTGCTGGCCATCGTGGCCGCCTGCGCAATTGCGGGCGGTGAGGCGGCGAACGCGGAGCTCCGTTTTGCCACCGTGGCCACGAGTGCGCCGCCGCTCGTGCGATGCATCCCGCATGGCGCGCGAAATTTTCAAATCAGGCCATCCATTCAACAAAGGAAATCAGCATGAAAAATCTCTCCAGTCTCGCACGCGCATTCACAGCCATCGGCATCCTGGCGCTGCACCTGTCGGCACCTGCAGGCGCGGCCACATCGGGCGCGCCGGCAAAGCCCACTGTCGTGCTGGTCCACGGCGCCTTCGCCGAATCGGCCAGCTGGAACGAGGTGGTGCGCGACCTTCGTGCGCGCAGCTTTCCCGTTGTCGCGGCCGCCAATCCGCTGCGCGGCGTGAAGTCCGACGCGGACTATGTGGCTGCCCTCGTGGGGTCGATCCCCGGGCCGGTCGTGCTGGTCGGGCATTCGTACGGCGGCTTGGTGATTTCCGCTGCGGCGATTGGAAAGCCCAATGTCCAGGCCCTGGTCTTCGTGGCTGCGTTCGCCCCCGAAGTGGGCGAATCGGCGGCCGACCTGTCGGGCAAGTTTCCCGGCAGCACGCTCGGCTCGGCGCTGGCGGCGCCGGTGCTCCTGCCGGACGGCGCCAAGGACCTCTACATCCTGCAGGACAAGTTCGGCAAGCAATTCGCCGAAGACGTGCCGCCGGCGCTCGCCCGGTTGATGGCCGTGTCGCAGCGCCCCATCACAGAGGGCGCCCTGGGCGAAGCGTCGCCTGCCGCCGCCTGGAAGAACCTGCCCTCCTGGTTCATCTACGGCGACCGCGACAAGAACATTCCGGCTGCCGCGCAGGCCTTCATGGCCGAGCGTGCCAAGTCGATGAAGACGGTCGTGGTCAAGGGCGCTTCCCACGTGGTCATGATCTCGCGGCCGAAGCTGGTGGCCCGGCTGATCGTCGAAGCCGCTGACGCGGTCGCGGTCGCGACGGCAATGCCCTGAATGACTTCGGCGCGTCGGTCCCCAGGGGTGCCGTGGTGTTGTCCTTGGTGCATCCGGATCCTTAACAAGGCTTGACACGGTTTAACTGGCGACGCGATCGCCAACTGCACAGACTTCCACTCATGACTTCCAGAAGGACTTGAAGCCCATGACCGCGCCGACCCAGGCCAGGCCGATCCATGTGGCGGTCGCGCACCGCGACCCCTACGTGGCCGCCGGCATCGCATCGCTGCTGCGCTCCCGTGCCGGCTTCGTCGTTCAATCAGGCCTCACCGACGTCGATGGCGGCGGTGCCGTCGATGTGCTCGTCACGGACTACGCAACCGGCGTTCACAAGACGGCGAATGTCCCGCCCGGCCCGGGCGGCTCCGCGCCGGGATCCTTCCTCGTGGTCACGGACCAGAGCACCGGGTGGCAGATACGCCGCGCCGTGGATGCGGGCGTGCGCGGCTACCTTCTGCACGATTGTTCGGCCGAGGAACTGTCGGAGGCGGTGCGCTGCGTTGCAGAGGGACGCAGGTACCTGTCTTGTCCCGTGGCCGACCAGTTGCTGGACAACCTCTCGTCTGCCGTGCCAACCGCGCGCGAACTCGAAGTGCTCCGGCTTATGGCGCAGGGCCTGGCGAACAAGGACATCGGCCGGCGACTCGGCATCGGCGAAGGCACCGTCAAGGCCCATGTGAAGGCGATCCTGCGCAAGCTCCGGAAGCCGACGCGGGTTGCCGCGATCGGCGAAGCCTTTCGCTGCGGACTGCTTCTGGAGGCATCGCCATGACCGGTTCCCTCGATCTGTACGTGCGCGTATGCCATGGCGACCCGCTCGCCATGGCCGGTCTCGTCTCGCTCATCGGCGAGGAACCGGGTTTTCAGGTGCAGGCGGAGAACGAGCCCGGCGAGGGCATGGCGGATGTGGTCGTGGCTGACCATGCCTGCGCGCTGAACCTGCTCGCTTCGGCTTCGGCAGTGGATCAGCCGGGGGTGGCAGGCGGCTTTCGCATGCCGCGCGTCATCGTCTTGACGCGGCGGGACAAGGAGGGGGAGGTCATGCGGGCGATCGCCAGCGGGGCGCACGGCTATGTGCGCCAGGACGCGGATCCGGCCGAGCTGATGGATGCCATTCGCCACGTGGCTCGGGGGGGCTCTCTCTATCTATGCAAGGGCACGAAGGCGCTCATCAGGCACGGCAAGCCGTGCGTGGGCTTCACCGCCCGGGAGGAGGACGTGCTGCGCTACCTGGTGAAAGGCGATTGCAACAAGGGAATCGCCCGCGAGCTGGACATTTCCGCCAATACCGTCAAGGCACACGTCGCCCGGATCTGCGAGAAGCTGCACGTGGGCTCGAGGGCGCAAGTCGCCGCCAAGGCGACGCAGCGCGGGCTGGTCCGTGTCTGAGATTCGCCGGTGGCGCTTCGGCGCCTTCGCGCTGTGGGAGGCCGAGCCAAGGCTCGAGCGCGACGGGCAGCCGGTGCGGCTTGGATCGCGCGCCATCGGCCTGCTGGTCGCACTCTTGGAGCGCGCCGGCGAAGTGATCAGCAAGGACGAGCTCCTCGCGGCGGTCTGGCCGGACACGGTGGTCGAAGAGGCGAGCGTTCGAGTCCATATGTCGATCCTGCGCAAGGCCCTGGGTCCGCCCGGAGCTCAGGACGGGTGCCTGGAATGGATTGCCAACATCCCACTGCGCGGCTATCGCTTCCTGGGGCGGGTGCACTGCGAGTTCTTGCCGTCCGCCATCGCCGTGCAGGTGGCTCATGCGTCGCTGCGGGATGCTCCCGCAGCGTTGCCCGCTCGCCTCGCCAAGCTCGTGGGGCGCGAGGTGGAGGTCGAGCGCCTGCTCGGCATGCTTGCGGCGAGCAGGCTCGTCACGGTCGCGGGGCCCGGCGGCGTGGGCAAGACCAGCGTTGCCATCTGCGTCGCAGCACGCTACCGGGAACGGCAGCAAGCCCAGCTTGGTTTCGTCGATCTTGCACCCCTGACATCGCAGGACCACGTGCTGACGACGATGGCGCGCGCCATCGGCGTGCGAGGCGGCGTGCCGGACATCGAGGAAGCCATCGTCCAGCGCCTCGAAGGCCAGGCGATGCTGCTGCTCGTGGACAACTGCGAGCATGTCATCGAGAGGCTGTCGCCGCTCCTGGGCAGGTTCCTGGCGGCGTTGCCCGGGCTGCAGGTTCTTGCAACCAGCCGCGAGGTGCTGCGCGTGGGAGGCGAGCATGTCTTTCGCCTGGCGCCCCTGGCGGTCCACCAGTCCCAGCCCGGCTCCCTGGCGCTTGCGTTGCGCTCGCCGGCGGTGCAGTTGCTCGTCGAGAGAGCCCAGGCCGCGGGCGCCCGCGGATTCGACGACGCGAGCAGCGGTCCGCTGACCAGGATCTGCCAACAGGTGGACGGAATCCCGCTGGCGATCGAGCTGGTCGCGGCCCGCCTGGGGGCCCAGCCCGTGAGCGAGCTGGCATTCAGGCTCGACGATCACATGCGCCTGCATTCGACGGCCAGGCGGGCTGCGCTGGCAAGACAACGCACGCTGGCTGCGACGCTGGACTGGAGCATTGGCCTGCTGGGCGCCGCCGAGCTGCTTCTGTTTCGCAGGTTGTCGGTGTTCCGCGCCTACTTCGGCGTCGCAGCGGCGCTGAGCGTGGCAGCCAGTGCGCTGGACCCCGACGTGGCGTCCGACGCGTTGCTGAGCCTGGCCAGCAAGTCGCTCGTCGTGTACGACACCGACCAGGCCGCGGACTCGCCCTACCGCCTGCTCGACACCACCCGCAGCTATGCGCATGCTCTGCTCGTGCGGGCGGGCGAGCGAGACGCGGTATCGAAAAGCCATGCCCTTTTCATGCTGGACCTCATGGGCCTTGCCACCGCGGACCTCGCTTTGCTGGACGCCGATGCCTGGACCCAGCGCTACCGCGGCTGCCTGGACGACGTTCGTGCAGCTCTGGATGCCTGCATCGGCCACCACGACGACATGACGATCGCGGGCGCGCTCACCGTCGCATCGGCGCCGCTCTGGTTCCGCTTGTCCGAGGTCAGCGAATACCGGGATCGCGTTCGCGCGGCGCTGGACCATGTCGATGTGCTGAAGGTACCCGACCGCCTGACGGCCGGACGGCTGGAGATCGCGCTCTACAACGCCTTGTGGCACACCGGCGGCACGGTGCCGGAGATGACACAGGCGTGCGAGCGGGCGCTGGATTGCGCATTGGAACTGAAGGTGAAGACACTCGAATTCCAGGCTCGGTGGGGCCTTTGCGCGCTGAACATCACGCGCGGCGCGTACACACCGGCGTTGCGGCATGCCGAGATCCTGAGAGAGTTTGCGAGCCACTCGACCAACGCCGTGACGCGCAACCTGTCGCACCGGATGCTGGCGCTCGCCAATCACTTCTGCGGCGCGTTCGCCGAGGCCAGGGTGCAGGCCGAAGCAGCGGCGGACGTGGACGACGCGACCCGGCGCAACCATGCCAACGCGTTCCAGCCCGACGCGCGCACCACCGCAATGGCCATTCTTGCCAGGACGCTGTGGATCCAGGGCGAGAGCCGTCTTGCCATGGCCACCGCCATCCGGTGCATGGAGGAGGCTGAGGCGCTGGGACACACGCTGTCGCTATGCGTTGCCCTCTTCTGGATCTGTCCGATGGCCATATGGGCCCTCGAACAACGGGCGGCCCGCGCCTGGATCGACACGATGCTGCAGCAGACCCGGTCCAAGGGCTTCGCCTACTGGCATGACTGGGCGCTTTGCTACGACGACGCCATGAAGATCGGCGAGGTCGACGACGCCGGCGCGCACATCGACGCCGTCGCGGCAAAGGTCCTGGCCATGGACGAGCCCCGCAGGGAGATGATGGTCACGTTCTGCGACCAGTGGGTGGATGATGACCTGGTTGCTCGCGCGACGCGGGGCGAAGGGCAGTGGAGTGCCGCCGAGGTTTGCCGCGCTGCCGGGCGGCGCAAGGAGCTGCGGGGCGACGATGCCGAAGCCGAGGCGCTTTATCTGCAGGCCCACGCCCTTGCGCGCTCGCAAGGCGCACTCGCCTGGGAACTGCGTGCAGCGGGTGCGCTGGAGGAACTGCGCGCCGGGGCAGCTCAGCGATGAACCGGCCGTGCGCCGGGCCGGCGGACCCGTGCCAGTGCGGCGCGCTTTTCCCAGGCGACGGCGCCTTGTTGCCTCGCAGTTTCCGTTGCCCGGAGGTAGAAAGCGTCCGCCTCGTCGGGTGCAGCGTTCTGCTCCGCGCGCCAGCCGGCAGCGCGCCAGACCTCGGCGGCGACCCAAGGACTCTCTCCGCGCGAGACGCGCTCGATCATCTCGTCGTCGACCCAGTCGATGCAGAAGGTCGCGAGCATCTCCCTGTGGGGTGCGTCATAGGTCGCGAGCTGGCCGGCCACTTCACGCACGTAAAGATCCCGGTCCGGCGCGATGCCCAACTGCAGGCCCTGGGAGAACCACTCGGCATAGCGCAGCCAGCCCACCAGGCCCTTGCGCCGCGCTTCGTCCGTCATCAAGTGAATCCATTGGGCGGCAAGCTCGAGTTCGCCGGCCCACAGCGCGACCGGGCAGGCACCATACAGCGCGGAACACAGGGAGACGGATTTTCCGGCCGCTTGCGCTCGGTCCACCGCGTCGCTGGCTTCTTCCAGGGCCCGGGCCGTTTCCCCTTGCACCCAGAGGGTTCGGCTCAGCATGGCTTTCGCCGCAACGATGGCGTTGACCCCCACCATGTTGGCCCGGGCATGGCCGAGGCCGCCACCAACGCGCACGGAAGCTTCGCTGTGCATCCTCGCCACATCGAAGTGGCCGCAAAAGTGGTTGGCCATCGCCATCACGCGGTGCGCGAGATTGAGTGCGGCGGGGTCGGACCAGGATCGCGCTGCCGCCATCAGCGTGTGCGCCTGGTCCAGCGCCGCCGAATACTCGCCGCGGAACATGTCGTGCGTGCACCGCCCCCAACGGGCTTGCAGTTCCAGTACGGGGATCTTGACGGCAAGCGCGCCGGCCAGGGCCTGGTCTGCGGCGGCACCCAACTCGGGTGTGGACCTGCCGGTGTGGAGCAGGGCGCTGACCAGCGCGGTGTTCAGCCAGGTCGCCGTTTCCGTGTCGCGCGTGGGTTGACGATCAACCAGCGCCAGCGCCGCGGAGACCCGGTCGCGATATTCGACGACCTGGGCCAGGTGAAACCACAACGGCGCGGAAGCCGTCACCAGCGAGGCGGCCATCTTCGCGTCGGGCTGCTGCGTCAGGCAGACTTCGAGCGCAAAGCGCACGTCGTCCAGGCGGTGTGCATAACGGCCGGCCCAGGCCTGCTCGGTCAGGTCGGAGAGTTCCGCCGCCGCTGCCTTCATGAGATCGCGCATGAGGACCGCATGGCGCCGCAGCAATGCCGGCCGTTCATCGCTCTGGGCGAGAAGCGCAGCTGCATAGCTTCGCGTCGTGTCCAGAAGCTTGTAGGGCGCGACAGCGTCGTTGCTGTCGAAGAAGACAAGCGACTTGTTGACCAGCGAGATCAGTGCGTCGAATGCCACCTCGGCGTCCATGCCGCCGGCGCTCACGCCTAGCGCGGCTTCCACATCGAAGCGTCCCCGAAACACCGACAACCAGCGAAAGAGCCGCAGCTCTGTATCGCTCAGAAGCGCGATGCTCCAGTCGAGCGCCGCGGCGAGCGTTCGGTGCCGTGCGAGCGCGGCGCGGCTGAAGGCATAGAGGCGCATGTGGTCGTCCAGCCTGCGCGCCAGATCGACGACCGGCTGCACGCCCAGGCGCGCGGCCACCAGTTCGGTGGCCAGAGGGATGCCGTCGACCTGCCTGGTGATCTGGGCCAGCAGGGGGCCATGCGATTCATCGAACGCACCCGCACCCGCGGCCTTGGCGCGCTCGACGAGCAATTCCACGGAGGGCCAGTGCAGCGCCTGCGTGAGCGAGATCTGCTCGGCGTCCGGAATTGCGAGCGCCGGCAGCCGAAAGACGTACTCGCCCGTCACGCGCAGCGCCTCGCGGCTCGTCGCCAGGATGCGCAGGCCGGGCAGCACGGAAAGCAAGCCGGCGATCGGCAGCGCCAGGGAGTCCACCACATGCTCGCAGTTGTCGATCAACAGGAGCACAGCGCGCGCCATCAGGCGTTGCGTGATGGCGCCGACGATGTCGGGCAGGTCGGCGGGCACCCCCACGGCGCGCGCCAGGGTGCCGAGCACGTGGTCCTGGGAGATCAGCGACGACAGATCGACAAAGGCGATCTCCGCGCCGTGCCTGTGCTGATGGCTCTCCGCGGCGTGGATCGCGAGACGGGTCTTGCCGATGCCACCCGTGCCCACGATCGTGACCAGCCGGTGGGTATCGAGCGCTTCGAGAACGCTCGCCACATCGGCTTCGCGGCCGACGAGTTCGGTCAGCCGAACCGGCAGTGGGGTGAAACCGGGGTCGGCCAGCGGGGCTGCGGGCCTGGCCGGGATGCCGGGCGCCTCGCGCCGGACACGTCCATTGAAGCGATAGCCGCGCAGCGGAACATTGGAGATCCACTCCTTGCATTCGTCGCTCTCGCCGGGCTCGCCCAGCGCCTTGCGAAGCGTGGACATATGGACGCGCACGCTGGCCTCTTCGACGACGACGCCACCCCAGACCGTCGCGAGCAGGTCATCCTTGCCCACGAATTCGCCGGCCCGCTTGATCAGCTGCAGCAGCAGATCGAAAGAGCGTGGCCCCAGCCGCACGGGCTCGCCGGAGCGCTCGAACCGGCGCTGCGCCTCCCAGACAACGAACACGCCGAAGTACCACCGGACTTCGGCCGACGCCAGGTCAGATGGCTCCTCCGACTGCGCTTGCATGATGAGTCTGCGTACCGGCCGTCTCACGTCGCCGGGAGCTGGGCACGGGCGGCGCAAGGTTGTTGACCGGGCAGGCGGATCGGGTGGACGGTTTCCATGCGTTGAGACTTGAGTTTCTGGCCGAGATCGTAGCTCGGCATTGCGCGGCATCGGGCGCTAGTCCCTGCAGTCCATAAGTCATCGGGGCACGCAGCCGCCCGAAGCCACCAGTGGCGACCCGTTATCGCAGCGTCTTCAGGTACTTGACGAGTTCCGCAACTTCACCAGGATCGGGAACCCCCGCGAAAGGCATCCTGTTGCCCGGCACGGCTTGCTGCGGATCGCTCAGGAAGGCCGCCAGCGATTTGTCGTCCCAGGTGAGCTGTGCGTTCTTCATGGCTCGGCTGTAGCCGAACCCCGGCGACGAGCCGGCCTTTCGGCCCACCACGCCCGCAAGCGGCGGCCCGATGGCGGCTGCGCCTTGCGCCGCGTGGCATGCCGCGCATGTCGTCCAGGTCTTAGGCGGTGGCACGGCCGATTGGCCATGCGCCATGTTCAAGAAAGCCGCGGCGCAAGCGGCAAGAAGGCGTGTTCGCATGTCGGGCCCTCTCAAAGCATGCGCGGTTGCCTGGCGTAGCGCACCAGGTCGTCGCCCAGGCGCAGCGCCAGTGCCGCGAGCGGACCGGTCGGGTTGTAGCCCGCGTTGTGCGCGTACACGGATGCGCCGACCACGAAGAGGTTCTGCGCGTCCCAGTGCTGCAGGTGGGGCGAGACCACGCTCGTCGACGGGTCCGCGCCCATGACGGTGCCGCCGGTGGTGTGCGTCGTCTGGTACTGCCGTGCGTCGAAGTCGCCGCGCCGGGGTTGCGCAGCGCCGACCGTCGTGGCACCCATGGCGCGCGCGATGCCGGCGGCCTTGTTCGTGACGTATTCGCTCATGCGATGGTCGTTCTCGTGGAAGTTGAAGGTCATGCGCAACAGCGGCGAGCCATAGGCGTCGCGGTACGTCGGGTCGAGATCGAGGTAGTTCCGGCTGTGCGGGTAGTTGCTGCCGTGCACCGCGACGTTGAAGGCGTGCGCGTACCAGTCGGCGTTGGCCTGCTTCCAGGCCGATCCCCAGCGCGGCGTTCCGGCCGGATGGAGCCGGGCATTGATGGGGCGCCCGTTCGTCACGTTCGAGTAGATGTAGCCACCGCCGAAGAAGCCGAGCCCGGCATGGTCGAAGTTGTCGCCGTTGAACTCGTCCACCACCATCTGCGAGGCGCCCGAGGCCATGAACGGATTGATGAAGCGGTCCTTGAAGAACACCGGCACCGACGACATCACTTGGTAGCAGAAGTTCTTGCCGACCACGCCCTCGCCCGTCTTCGGGTCGTAGGGGCGCCCGATGCCGCTCGTGAGCAGCAGCTTGGTGTTGGTCATGGTGAAGCCGGACAGCACGACGACATCGGCCGGCTGCTCGTACATTTGCGCGGTCTGCAGATCGATGAACTGCACGGCCGTCACGCGCCTGGCGTGCTTGTCGTAGACGAGGCCGGTCACCTGCGAATGGAGCCGGATCTCGAAATTGCGCTGTTTCCGCAGCAAGGGGTACAGCAACACCGCCGGACTGGCCTTGGCGTTGGCTTCGCAGAAAAAGCGCTCGCAGTGGCCGCAGTACTGGCATGGCGCAAGGCTTGCGCCATCGGGGTTGGTGTAGGCGCGCGGTGAGTTGGCCGCGGGCAGCGGGAACGGCTTGTAGCCAAGGCTTTGCGCGGCGGCCTTGAAGATGCGGCCCGACTCGAGGATCTCGAGCGGCGGCTGCGGAAAGTCGCGTTGCCGGGGCGCCTCGAAAGGGTTGCCGCCGTCGATCAGCCGTCCGCCCACATTGCCGGCCTGCCCCGCGATGCCGAAGAGCTGCTCGAACAGGTCGTGGTAGGGCTCCATCTCGGCGTAGCTGATGCCCCAGTCTTGCACCATCATCTCGCGCGGAATCGCGGCTTTGCCGTAGCGGGACTCGAGGCGGGTGCGCAGGGCCGGGTCGTACTCGGCCCAACGCCAGGTCTGGCCGTTCCAGTGGTTCGCCGCACCGCCCATGCCTTCGCCCGGGAGGAAGGCTTCCATGCGGCGCACGGGCAACGCGCTCTCGCTGGTGGCGTGGCGCAGGGTGTAGGTTTCGTTGGCCCAGTTCTGCACCAGGCCGTTGCGCACGCCCCAACGCAATTCGTCGCGCTGGTTGGGCAGTGTGGCGGCTGCGCTGCCCGCGAGATCGCCGCCGCGCTCGAGCACCAGCACGTCGATGCCGGAGTCCATCATCTGCCGCGCCGCCAGGCCCGCGGTGAGGCCTCCGCCGACGAAGACGACGGCGCGTTTGGGAAGTTTGTGAGTCATGGGTGTGGGGCCTTCAGCTGAAGTCCTCGATCGACTGCGGCTTGGCTGCGCCGGGGAAGGGCAGGCCGCGGAACTGGACCACGTTGCGTCCGTGAAAAGCGGGCAGGCCGGGGAAGCCCACGGCGCGCCAGAAAGTCTTGTCGCGGTTGCCTCCGTACATCGGGTCGGCAAAGCAGGCCTGGACGAACAGCGGATAGAAGAAGTCGTTGAACCATGCGCCGAGCGCAAAGCGCTCGTCGTCCATCTGGCCAGCTGCG
>Ga0182008_10000351_pt1 | contig 35865 bp, 35 predicted proteins | sample Sormic07211129_1_FD_120482 | JGI IMG/M metagenome (GOLD analysis project Ga0182008, IMG submission 120482) | Rhizosphere microbial communities from Sorghum bicolor, Mead, Nebraska, USA - 072115-129_1 metaG | ecosystem: Host-associated > Plants > Roots > Rhizosphere | place: USA: Nebraska...
CGAGGGCAAGGAACCCACGCGCAGCACCCAGCTGCACCTCGACCGCTGCCTGACCTGCCGCAACTGCGAGACCACCTGCCCGAGCGGCGTGCAGTACGGCCACCTGGTCGACATCGGCCGCAGGATCGTCGACGAGAAGGTGCCGCGTCCGGCGCTGGAGTCGGCCACGCGCTGGCTGCTGAAGGAGGCGCTGCCCTCGCCGCTGTTCGGCCCGGCGATGAAGCTGGGCCAGTCGGTGCGCGGCCTGCTGCCGGCGGCGTTGAAGGCCAAGGTGCCCGCCAGGCAGGACGCCGGCACCTGGCCCACGCGCACCCATGCGCGCCAGGTGCTGATGCTCGCGGGCTGCGTGCAGCCGTCGATGATGCCCAACATCAACAGCGCGACCGCGCGCGTGCTCGACGCCGCCGGCATCCAGACGCTGGTCGCGCCCGAGGCCGGCTGCTGCGGCGCGGTGAAGTTCCACCTCAACGACCAGGAGGGCGGCAAGGCGCAGATGCGCGCCAACATCGACGCCTGGTGGCCCCAGGTCGACGGCGGCGCGGTCGAGGCGATCGTGATGAACGCCTCGGGCTGCGGCGTCACGGTGCGCGAGTACGGCCATCTGCTGCGCGACGACCCGGCCTATGCGCACAAGGCCGCGCGCATCAGCGCGCTCACGCGCGACCTGAGCGAATTGCTGCCCGAGCTGGTGCCGGTGCTCCGGTCGCGCGTGAAGGCGCCGCAGGGCGTCGTCGCCTACCACCCGCCCTGCACGCTGCAGCACGGCCAGAAGCTGCGCGGCGGCGTCGAGCTCCACCTGCGCGCGCTGGGCTTCGACGTGCAGGTCGCGAAGGTCGAGGCCAACCTGTGCTGCGGCTCGGCCGGCACCTATTCGGTGTTGCAGCCCGAATTGGCCTACCCATTGCGCGACCGAAAACTCGGGCATCTGCAGCAATTGCAGCCCACGGTCATTGCGTCGGCCAACATCGGCTGCATCACGCATTTGCAAAGCGGGAGCGCGGCGCCGGTGCGGCATTGGGTCGAATTGCTGGACAGCGCTTTGTCCAATTGAAAACGAAAAACGCTCGTTCCATTGAATGGAAAGCCGTAATTGACAATTCATTAAGGCTCGCCAGAAAATGGATCGATGTCCCTGGCGGCGCCGCGCATTGAATACCACAGCACCGACGACCTGGCGTCCTGCGACCGCTTCGGCTTCTGGGCCGACGAACTCGGCCGCAAGATCGGCCTGGCCCGCTACGACAGCCCGCAGCGCTCGGCGTTCAGGCAGAGCCTGAACATCCTGGATGCCGGCCCGATCTGCGTCATGCGCGCGCAGGGCAGCGGCGTCGACCTCTACCGCTCGCAGCACAGCCTGTTCAAGGACGCGGCCGAGTACTCGCTGCAGCTGGTGCTCAAGCTGGGCGGCGAAGGCGGTTCGCTGATCGAGCAGGGCCACCGGAAGACCGCGTTCCGGACCGGCGACCTGGTGGTGAACGATTCGCGCCAGGCGCTGCGCCTGTGTTCGGGGCAGGCCACCGACGCGCTGCTGATCGGCCTGTCGGCGCCGCTGGTGACGCGCTGGCTGGGCCCGGCCGAGCAGATCGCCGGCCACCGCTTCGACACCCAGCGGGGCTGGGCCGCGATGCTGGCGGGCTACCTGCGCGCGCTGCAGATCGACCACCTGGCCACCGTGGCCGATCCTCGGCAGCAGACCCTGGTGGCGGACCATGTGCTCTCGCTGCTGTCCTTCGCGATGGCGCAGGAGGGGCTGCTGAAGGACGGCCGCGAGCCCGTCTCGCCGCGCGACCAGGTGCTCCACCGCCGGATGCTCGCGTGCATCGGCGAGCGCTACACCGACACCGCGTTCGACGCCTCGGCCCTGGCCGCGCAATTCAACGTGTCGGTGCGCTATGTGCACAAGGTGTTCGCCTCGGCCGGGCGCGGCAGCACCTTTCTCGGCACCTTGCGGCAGGAGCGGCTGGCGGCGGCCGACCGCCTGCTGCGCACGCGCGCGCCCTCGACGACGGTGGCCGATATCGCCTGGCAATGCGGCTTTGCCGACCCGGTGAATTTCGGTCGTGTGTTCCGTCAGCAGAAGGGCATCACGCCCGGCGCGCTGGCACGGAAATCCGACCTAATTCACGAAGCCTCGCCGTCGAATTGAATCGCCTCGTCTTTGCGGCATCGCGCGGCGAAAGGTCCATGAGAATGCGCGGATGGACCAACTCGCCGCCATGAAATCCTTTCGCGCCGTGGTGGAGACCCAGGGCTTCTCCGCCGCGGCGGCGCAGCTGCAGATTTCCCACACGGCGGTCTCGCGCCAGGTGCAGCAGCTCGAGGCCTTGCTGGGCGTGCAGCTGCTCAACCGCACGACGCGGCGCTTCGCGCTCACCGAGGCGGGCCAGACCTACTACGCGCACAGCCAGCAGATCCTCGACCAGCTCGAGCAGGCCGCGTTCGCGGTCACGCAGCACCAGGGCAAGCCCTCGGGGGTGCTGCGCATCAATGCGCCGATGTCCTTCGGGCTGGAGGAGCTCTCGTTCTGGCTGCCGGCCTTCCTGGCCGCCCATCCCGGGGTCTCGGTGGACCTGGTCTGCAACGACCGCTTCGTCGACCTGATCGAGGAAGGCTTCGACGTCGCGCTGCGGCTGGCCTACCAGCTGTCGGACTCGACGCTGGTGGTGAAACGCCTCGCGGTCTGCGACGAGTGGTGGGTCGCCACGCCCGGCTACCTGCGCCGGCACGGCACGCCGCAGGTGCCGGCCGACCTGGCCGCGCACAACTGCCTGGTCTATTCGCTGATGCAGAAGGCCACCCAGCCGCATTTCATCGGGCCCGACGGCGCCGGCCACAGCGTCACGGTCCGGGGCAGCCTGCAGGCCAACAGCGGCATCGCGCTGCGCGCCGCGGCCATGGCGGGCCTGGGCCTGGCCCTGTCGCCGGCCTTCCTGGTGCACCGCGAGGTCGCGCGCGGCGAGCTGGTGCGCGTGCTGGGCGACTACCGGCAACCGCCCCTGACGCTGAGCGCGCTCTATCCGCAGAGCCGCCACCTGTCGCCCAAGGTGCGCGCGCTGGTCGACTACGCGGCCGAACACTACCGCACGCCGCGCTGGTAGGGGCCCGGGCCCTGGGCCGCGGCCTCTGGCCCGGCACGGGCGCGGGCGCGGGCGTGGGTCAGGCACACGGCGCGCCCGGACATGGATAGTTTTTCCATCGCTGCACGAATTGCATATCGGCAGTTCCCGATCCGACTAACGCTGCGCGCGGCCTAAAACTAAAGTCTGAGCATGCCGCGCCATCTGTCATGCAGCCCTGCGGCAACGGGTCTGAGGAGGTCCGGGCTGTGCAGGAGTTCACTATGCAATCCAAGCTTTTTCGGCGGCAGCGCATCGCGATCCTCGATCCGGATCTGCGTGGCCGCGAGCATGCGCGCCGCGTGATCCGGGCCACGGGCCACGCGCCCTACGTCTTTGCCGGCATCGAGGAAATGCAGGAGGTCGACGCCACCGAGCGTCCCTTCGCGATGGCCTACCTGGGATGCGCATCGGGCGACGAAGTGATCGAACAGACGGTGCGCGAGGTGCGCGCCTGCCTGGGCGACACGGTGCCCCTGCTGCTGGCCGTCAAGCCCGTGGCCGTCCGGCGCGTGGCGCAGGCGCCCACGGTCGCCGCCGACCATGTGATGCCGCTGCAACCGCGTTTTTGCGAGCTGTACCTCGAGATCTCGGACTTCATGTGGGCGCACGGGCCCCATCCGCAGCACACGTCGTTGAATTGGGGCGAATTCCGCTTCCGGCCGGCCGCCCGGACGGTCCAGATCGGCGAGGCCTTGCCGATGTCGCTGTCCATCTTCCATTTCGAGCTGGCGCTGGAGCTGTTCCACAACCTGGGCCGCAGCCTCTCGCGGAGCTGGTTGAACACCATGCTGGCGCCACCCTCGCGCGCCATCTCCGCCTCGGCGCTCCAGGAGGGCGTGAGCCGCGTGCGGCACCTGCTGGCCCTGCAGACGCCCGCCGCCTGGCAGATCCAGTCGCTGGAAGACGGGGCGGTCCGGCTCGCGGCGGTCCCGCCCGAGGCCGGTCGGCCCGCGCCGGGCTCGGCGGTCCTGCGCATGGCGAGCCGGGCACGGGTCGGCCATGGCTTTCAGAGCCTGGTGACGCTTTCCTGAGCGGACGCCCAGGACGATTCGGCGCACGGCCGAATGCGCCGTGCGCCGACGCGCCGGGCCCCGGCGGTGGGCGAACATCGCATGCGTTCACCCTGTTGTTGGAGTTTCGTCATGACCTCTCTCGCCTTGCACCTGCGCCGTGGGCTGATGTCCTGCGCCGCACTGTCCCTTTCGACTGTCGCCCTGGCCCAGCCGGCGGGTCCGTTGCCGCCAATGCGCGGCGAGGGCGCCGCGCGCTACGCCTGCGGCGGCATCGGGCTGGACGAATCGACGGCCTTCCGGGCCGCGATGAAGGACCATCCGCTGTCGCTGCTGTTCGCGCGCGCCGACGGCGCCTATGTGGCCGAGGTGCGGGTGCGCATCGAGGGCGCCGACGGCCGCCCGGTGCTGGCCCTGCGCGCTGGCGGCCCGGTCTGCCTGATCGACCTGCCGGCCGGCCGCTACGTGGTCCACGCGGAGGCGGAGGGCGAAGTGAAGCAGCAGTCCGTCACGGTCGGCACCGGCAACAAGACCGCGGATTTCCGCTTCGGCGGCAAGGGCTGAGGGGGGCGGCGGGCCTCAGCCCGCGAGCGCCTTCTCGATGTCCTGGGCTAGCGAGGCCGGCTTGTCGAGCGGCGCATAGCGCTTGAGCACCTGGCCGTCGCGGCCCACCAGGAACTTGGTGAAGTTCCACTTGATGGCGGTGCTGCCCAGCAGCCCCGGCTTTTCCTTCGTGAGCCAGCGGTACAGCGGCGCCGCATGGGCGCCGTTGACGTCGATCTTCTCCATCATCGGGAAGCTCACGCCGTAGTTCTTCGTGCAGAAGGCGCCGATCTCCTCGTTGCTGCCCGGGTCCTGCGAGCCGAACTGGTTCGACGGGAAGCCCAGCACGATCAGGCCCTGCTTCGCGTACTGCTGGTGCAGCGCCTCGAGCCCGGCGAACTGCGGTGTGAAGCCGCACTGGCTTGCGGTGTTGACGATCAGCAGCACCTGGCCGCGGTAGGCGCCGAGCGCCACCGGCTGGCCGTCGATGCGTTGGGCTTCGAATTCGTAGACGGTGGTCATGCGGTGTTCCGGTGGGGCGGGCTCGAATCGATGCCCTAGTGGTGTTTGTCGCTGCGCGCGATGTTCAGCAGGTGCTCGACCTCTTCGGGGTACTTGCGCAGGTTGTTCTCGTGCCAGCGCTTGATGAGCCACATGAAGCCCGCCACCACCACGCCAAAGGCCGTGATCGCCGAGTAGGCCGACAGGCCCAGCCCGGTGCAGGCGCTGTAGAAGGCGCCGAGCACCAGGATGCAGGCCTGCTCGTTGAAGTTCTGCACCGCGATCGAGCGGCCGGCGCCCATCAGGTTGTGGCCGCGGTGCTGCAGCAGGGCGTTCATCGGCACCACCAGGAAGCCGCCCAGCCCGCCCAGCAGGATCAGGAAGGGCACCGCCACCCAGATGTTGTCGATGAAGTTCATGCCGATCACCAGCAGGCCCATGCCGATGCCCATCGGGATCACGCGCGTCGCCATGTCCAGCCGCATCTTGATCGAGGCCACCACCGCGCCGACCGCGGTCCCGATGGCCACCACGCCGGTCAGCGACGAGGCCTGCGCGGTGCTGTAGCCCAGCGCCAGCGAGGCCCAGGCCAGCACGATGTACTTGAGGTTGCCGCCCGCGCCCCAGAAGAGGGTGGTGGTGGCCAGCGAGATCTGGCCCAGCTTGTCGCGCCACAGGCGCGCGTTGCAATGCCAGAAGTCGGGCAGCAGCGCGACCATGTTGCGCGCGAAGCTGTGCTGCGCGTTGGCGCGCAGCGGCCGCATCTCGACGCCGGTGTGCGGGATGCGGGTGTTGAACCAGGCCGCCAGCATGTAGACGAAGATCAGCGCGGCGATCGCCGCTTCGGGCGCGGTCTCGATGCCGGTGTCGATGAAGGGCAGGTCGATCGCCAGCAGGTGGCTCGAGACCGCATGGCCGACCAGCACGCCGCCCAGCACGATGCCCAGGATGATCGAGGCGATGGTCAGGCCCTCGATCCAGCCGTTGGCCTTGACCAGCTGCGAGGCCGGCAGCAGTTCGGTGAGGATGCCGTACTTGGCCGGCGAGTAGGCCGCCGCGCCCAGGCCCACGATGGCGTAGGCCAGCAGCGGGTGCGAGCCGAACAGCATCATCAGGCAGCCGACCACCTTGATCGCATTGCTGATGAACATCACCCGGCCCTTGGGGAAGGCGTCGGCGAAAGCGCCCACCAGCGGCGCGAGCGCCACGTAGAACAGCGTGAAGATCGGGACCAGCGCCGCACGCTGCCACTCGGGTGCGCCCGAGGTGCGCATCAGTTCGACGGCCGTCACGAAAAGCGCGTTGTCGGCCAGTGACGAAAAGAACTGGGCCGACATGATGGTGTAGAAACCGCGCTTCATCGATGGGCTGGCTGGCCAGGGGGCTGGCGACTTGGTTAGGGCGGTAGAAGAAAGGCTTCGCTCACAGGCGAATGCGCGGTTATAGCATGGGGGTGCGATGCCAAAATGGTGCGCCGGGGCCCATGTCCCTCGGTGTTTCCATGGGTTTCCTCCGCGCCAGAAAGGTTCAGTTTTTCGTGCCTCGCCCGATCCTCGCCACCATCCACCTCGACGCCCTGCGCCACAACCTGGCGCGCGTGCGCCGCAATGCACTCGATGCGCGGGTCTGGGCCGTCGTCAAGGCCGATGCCTATGGGCACGGAATCGAGCGGGTCTTCGACGCCTTCCGCGCCGCCGACGGCTTCGCGCTGCTCGACCTGGCCGAGGCCGCGCGCGTGCGCGCGCTCGGCTGGCGCGGGCCGGTGCTGCTGCTCGAAGGCGTGTTCGAGGCGCGCGACCTCGAGCTGTGCTCGCGCCTGGACCTCTGGCATGCGGTGCATTGCGACGCGCAGATCGACATGCTCGCGGCCCACAAGACGCAGGTGCCGCAGCGCGTGTTCCTCAAGATGAACTCGGGCATGAACCGGCTGGGCTTCACGCCCGAACGCTTCCGCTCGGCCTGGACCCGGCTCAACGCGCTGCCGCAGGTCGACGAGATCTCGCTGATGACCCACTTCAGCGATGCCGACGGCCCGCGCGGCGTGGCCGAGGCGATGGCCGCCTTCGCGCACGCCACGCAGGACCTGCCCGGCGAACGCTCGGTCGCCAACAGCGCCGCCGTGCTGCGCCACGCGCCCGAGACCCGCGCCGACTGGGTGCGCCCGGGCATCGTGCTCTACGGCAGCGCGCCCGACTTCCCCGAGCACGATGCGCAGCATTGGCAGCTGCAGCCGGGCATGACGCTTTCGACCCGGCTGATCGGCGTGCAGGCGCTGCAGGCAGGCGCCAGCGTGGGCTACGGCTCGACCTTCGTGGCCGACGCGCCCATGACCATCGGCATCGCGGCCGTCGGCTATGCGGACGGCTACCCGCGCCATGCGCCCACCGGCACGCCGGTGCTGGTGAACGGCGTGCGCACGCGCCTGGTGGGCCGCGTGAGCATGGACATGGTGATGGTCGACCTCGACCCGCTGCTGCGGGCCGGCCAGCCCGCGGGCTTCGGCAGCGAGGTCACGTTGTGGGGCCGCGCGAGCGGCGGCGCGCTGCTGTCGATCGACGAGGTCGCGCATGCCGCGGGCACCGTGGGCTACGAACTGATGTGCGCCGTGGCCCCGCGCGTGCCGGTGGCGGTGGACGAAGGCTGAGGCCGCGCCTCAGGCGGCCGGGTACAGCCCCAGCCCGCGTGCCTGCAGCCGCGCCAGCCCCAGCAGCGCATCGGTGAAGGGCGTGGGCACGCCGCTCAGCTGACCCAGCTCGCGCACCGCGCCCACCAGCGCATCGAGTTCGACCGCGCGGCCGGCTTCCACGTCCTGCAGCATCGAGGTCTTGAAGGCGCCGAGCTTGCGCGTCACCGCATGGCGGTCCTCGGGCGTCTCGGCGATCGGCAGGCCGATGCGCGTGCCGATCGCCTGGGCCTCGCGCATCACGGTCGAGACGAAGTCGCGCACCAGGTCGTCGGCCAGCACGAGGTCGGTGGTGGCGCCGGTCAGCGCGCTGATCGGGTTGACCGTCATGTTGCCCCAGAGCTTGTACCAGACGTCCTTCTGGATCTGCGGCGACACGCGCGCCTCGATGCCGCCGCGCACCAGCAGTTCGACCAGCGCGCGCACGCGTTCGGTGGCCTGGCCCGAGGGCTCGCCCACGATCAGGCCGTTGCCGAAGTGGTGCCGCACCACGCCCGGCGCATCGAGCGAGCAGCTCGCGTGCACCACCGCGCCGACCACGTGGCGCGAAGGGATCGCGGCGGCGATGGCGCCGTCGGGGTCGACCGCGGCCAGCCGGCGGCCCGTGAGCTCACCGCCGAAGCCGCCGTCGAGGAACCACCAGGGCACGCCGTTCATGGCGGTGAGCACGACAGTGTCGGGGCCCAGCAGCGGCGCGATGCGCTGCGCGACGCCGGCCAGCGCCGGGGCCTTGACCGCGATCACCACCAGGTCCTGCACGCCGAGCGCGGCCGGGTCGGCCACCGCATGCACCGGAACCGATGTGCGCTGGCCGCCACGCACCAGCACCAGGCCGTCGCGCTGCAGCGCCTCGAGCGTGGCGCCGCGCGCCACCACGTTGGGACGCAAGCCCGCTTGCGCGAAGGCGGCGCCGATCCATCCGCCGATCGAGCCGGCGCCGTAGATACAGATTTTCATGGACGCGATGGTGCCAGAGCTTCAGTCGCGGTAGCCGGGATCGATGCGGTCGACCTGGCGCACCAGCGCGTCGAACATGTCCTGACCGCCGGTCTCGGGCGAGTGAAACTGCAGCGCATCGCGCGCGCAGCCGCGCGCCACTTCGTCGCTGATCATCAGGCCCGCGCCCATCGACAGCGTGGCGCGCTGGATGTCGCAGGCGCGCTGCAGCGTCCAGAGCACGGCGAAGGTCTGCGGTAGCGTGCGGCCCCAGGCCAGCAGGCCGTGGTTGCGCAGGATCACGGCCGGCTTGTCGCCGATGCTGCGCAGCAGCCGCGGCCCTTCGTCGGCATGCACCGTGATGCCCTCGAAGTCGTGGTACGCGACGCGGCCGTGCAGCTGCGCGCTGTAGAAGTTGCTCTGCTGCAGGCCGCCCTCGACGCAGGCCACGGCCATGCCCGAGTCGGTGTGGGTGTGCATCACGCAGTGCGCACCGGGCAGGCCGTCGTGGATCGCCGCATGCACGGTGAAGCCCGCGGGGTTCACCGGATGCGCCGAGCCGTCGAGCACCCGGCCCTGCAGGTCGATCTTGACCAGGTTGCTGGCCGTGACCTCGCTGTAGTGCAGGCCGAAGGGGTTGATCAGGAACTGCTTGCTCCCGTCCGCCCCATCGGCCAGCCGGACCGTGATGTGGTTGTAGATCAGCTCGGTCCAGCCCAGCATCGCGAAGATGCGGTAGCACGCGGCGAGCTGGATGCGCGCCGCCTGTTCGTCGAGATGGTTCATCTGCACCCCTCAGGGTTCATGTGCGCCCGCCCATGCCGGGCGCGTTGTTCGTGAAACACCGCGGAACCGGCTTTGCCGGGCCGCTGGTGTTGCCCCCTTGAGGGGGAGTCGGCTACACGAAGTGAGCCAGCTCGGGGGTGGGTCAACCTTCTGCGGTGAAGCCGACCTGCTTGACGATCGGGCCCCATTTCGCCGTGTCCTTCTTGATCAGCTCGGCCAGCTCGGCCGGCGTCGAGGACATGGCTTCGAGGCCGAAGGTGCCCAGGCCGTCGACCACGTCCTTGGAGGCCAGCGCGGTCTTCATCGCGGCGTTGAGGCGCGCCACGACTTCGGGCGTGGCCTTGGCCGGCAGGAAGAAGGCGAACCACTCGCTGTGGGCCATGTCCTTGATGCCCTGCTCGCCGAAGGTCGGCACGTCGGGCGCGAAGCGGCTGCGCTTGGCGCCCGAGACGCCCAGGATGCGCACCTTGCCGCTGGGCAGGTGCTGCGTGATGTCGCCGATCGGGCCCGACACCGCCGAGATGTTGCCGCCCAGCAGGTCGAGCATCGCGGGCTGCGTGCCGCGGTAGGCCGCGTGCTTGAGCTCCACGTCGCCGCTCTTGCCCAGCAGCGCGCCGATGAAGTGCGGCGTGGAGCCGGCGGCGGGCGAGCCGAAGTTGGCGCCGGCCGGGTTGGCCTTGGCCCAGGCCAGGAACTCGGGCACGGTCTTCACGCTGGCCGGCACCGAGGGGCCGACCGCGAAGCCGAAGTCGAACACGCAACCCAGCGACACCGGCGCCAGGTCGGCCTGCGGGTCGTAGGGCAGCTTCTTGTAGATGTGGGGGTAGATCGTCAGCATCGACGTCGGCGTCTGCAGGATGGTGCCGCCGTCGGCCGGGCGACCCTTGACGTAGGTGATGGCGATCTGGCCACCGGCGCCGGTGCGGTTCTCCACCACCGCGACCTTCGCGAACTCGGGGCTGATCTTCAGCGCCAGGCGGCGGCAGATGGTGTCGGAGGTGCCGCCGGCCGCGAAGCCGGTGACGAAGGTGGTGGTCTCGAGCCCGGCCTGGGCGAAGGCCTGTTGGCCGATGCTGGCCAGCAGCGCCGACGCGCCCGTGGTCTGCAGCAGATGGCGGCGGGTGAAGTTCATGCGGGTTGTCTCCGAAAGTTGAAGCGGGGGCGCGCCACGGCAGGGGAAAAAAGCGTGCGCGTCCGATGGGGTTGCGGCGCAAGGATTCCTCCGTGGGCGCGCGGGACACACATTTTTCCAGTTGTGAACCCTTCGGTACCCCCGCGTTTACGCCACGTTCGCGCGCTTTTTGCGCGCTTTCCGCTTCAGTAGCCGGCCGTGGTCGGCGCGGCCGCGTCCTTCGGCTTGTAGAGCGCGAGCAGCTGCCGGGCCGCGGTGGTCAGCACCGCCGTGTCGATGCCGACCGCGACGAACAGCGCGCCGGCCGCCAGCCACTTGCGCGCCTGCGCCTCGGTGGTCGAGAGGATGCCCGGCGCCTTGCCGGCCTTCAGGATGCGCGCGATGCCGTCGGCGATCGCGGCCTGCACCTCGGGGTGGTCGGGCCGGCCGGGGAAGCCCATCGAGGCCGACAGGTCGGCCGGGCCGATGAACACGCCGTCGACGCCGGGCGTGGCCGCGATCGCGTCGAGGTTGTGCATCGCTTCGGCCGTTTCGGCCTGCACCAGCAGGCAGGCCTGCGCGTTGGCCTCGTGGATGTAGTGGGGGTGCGCCTGCCAGCGCGAGGCGCGCGCCAGCCCGGCGCCCATGCCGCGGATGCCTTCGGGCGGGTAGCGCATCGCCTGCGCCAGCTGCGCCGCCTGTTCGGCGGTGTCGACCATCGGGATCAGCAGCGTCTGGGCGCCGATGTCCATGTACTGCTTGATCAGCGCCGTCTCGCCGCGGGGCAGCCGCACGATCGGCTGCGAGCGGTGGGGCAGCGCGGCCCAGGCGCTGGACACGCCCTGCAGCTGGGCCAGCACCGAGCGCACGTCGTTGGGGGCGTGTTCGCCGTCGATCAGCAGCCAGTCGTAGCCGACCCCGGCCAGCAGCTCGGCCGCGTAGCCGTCGGACAGCCCGACCCAGAGGCCGATCTGCGGCTGGCCCTCCTGCATGGCTTTCTTGAAGGCATTGATCGGTGTGTGCATGGCGTGTCTCTTCAGGGTTGGAGGTCCGGGGGAAGGCGATTATTGAATGCGCCCGCCAAAGCTGCAGCCGTGCGCTGCCTACACTCTGCCGATGGCCAAGGAAAAAACAATCTACGTCTGCACCGAGTGCGGCGGCACCAGCGCCAAGTGGCTGGGCAAATGTCCCAGCTGCGGGGCCTGGAACACGCTCATCGAACAGGTGGCGCAGCCCCCGGCGGGCGCCAGCGCCAACAACCGCTTCAACACCCCCTTCGCGGCGCTGGGCGGCACGGCCGACCTGGCGGTGCTGTCGGAGATCGAGGCCAGCGACGTCGACCGCACCCCCACCGGCATCGACGAGCTTGACCGCGTGCTGGGCGGCGGCATCGTGCCCGGCGGCGTGACGCTGATCGGCGGCGATCCGGGCATCGGCAAGTCGACCTTGCTGCTGCAGGCGGTCGACGCGCTGCAGCGCGCCGGGCAGAACGCGCTCTACGTCTCGGGCGAGGAGAGCGGCGCGCAGGTCGCGCTGCGCTCGCGCCGGCTGGGCCTGGACCATTCGCAGGTGCAGGTGCTGCCCGAGATTCAGCTGGAGAAGATCATCGCCACGCTCGACGCGCACCGCCCGGCGATCGCGGTGATCGACTCGATCCAGACCGTGTATTCCGACCAGCTCACCTCGGCCCCCGGCTCGGTGGCGCAGGTGCGCGAGTGCGCGGCCCACCTCACGCGCTTCGCCAAGGCCAGCGGCACCGCCATCGTGCTGGTCGGCCACGTCACCAAGGAGGGCGCGCTGGCCGGCCCGCGGGTGCTCGAGCACATGGTCGACACGGTGCTGTACTTCGAGGGCGACACGCACTCGAGCTTCCGGCTGGTGCGCGCGATCAAGAACCGCTTCGGCGCGGTCAACGAGATCGGCGTGTTCGCCATGACCGAGCGCGGCCTCAAGGGCGTGAGCAACCCCAGCGCGATCTTCCTGAGCCAGCATCCCGAGCCGGTGCCGGGCAGCGTGGTGATGGTCACGCTCGAGGGCACGCGGCCGATGCTGGTCGAGATCCAGGCGCTGGTCGACAACGGCGGGCCGAGCCCGCGGCGGCTGTCGGTGGGCCTGGACCGCGACCGGCTCGCGATGCTGCTGGCGGTGCTGCACCGCCATGCGGGCGTGGCCTGCATGGACCAGGACGTGTTCGTCAACGCGGTCGGCGGCGTGCGCATCAGCGAGCCCGCGGCCGACCTGGCCGTGATGCTGGCCATCACCTCCAGCCTGCGCGGCAAGCCCATGCCCAAGGGCTTCATCGCCTTCGGCGAGGTCGGCCTGGCGGGCGAGGTGCGGCCGGCGCCGCGCGGCCAGGAGCGGCTGAAGGAAGCCGCCAAGCTGGGCTTCAGCGTGGCGGTGGTGCCCAAGGCCAACGCGCCCAAGAAAGGCTCGAAGGAGATCGAGGGCCTGACCATCCACGCGGTCGAGCGCATCGAGGAGGCGATGGACGTGGTGCGCCGCCTCGACTGACCCCCGCATTCACCAAGGAACGACCATGCAACTCATCGTCTCCGCCGGCCTCATCGCCGCCGTCGTGCTCTGGGGGCTGGTGTCGCCCGCCACGCTCGACCGCGTCTTCAGCTCGCTGCTGGCCGACATCACGCGCAGCTTCGGCTGGTTCTACCTCTGGGTCGTGCTCGGGCTGGTGGTGCTGGCCTTCTTCCTGGCCGTGAGCCGCTACGGCGACCTCAAGCTGGGCGACGAGGACGAGGAGCCCGAGTTCTCGGTCGGCGCCTGGTTCGCGATGCTGTTCGCCGCGGGCATGGGCATCGGCCTGGTGTTCTGGGGCGTGGCCGAGCCGGTGTCGCACTACGTGAAGCCGCCGCCGGGCATCGTGCCCGGCACGCCCGAGGCCGCGGGCGTGGCCATGCGCTACGCCTTCTTCCACTGGGGTTTCCATCCCTGGGCGATCTACGGCATCGTCGGCCTCGCGATCAGCTTCTTCACCTTCCGCCGCAAGGCGCTGCCGCTGGTGAGCTCGGCCACCGAGGCCTTGCCCTGGCCCTTCGTGCGCCGGCTGTCGCCGGCCTTCAACGTGCTCGCGGTGGTGGCCACGGCCTTCGGCGTCGCGGCCTCGCTGGGCATGGGGGCGACGCAGATCAACAGCGGGCTGCACACCGCCTTCGGCCTGCCCATCGGCCCGCTGGTGCAGTCGCTGGTGATCGTGGTCACGACGGCGGTGTTCATCACCTCGGCCGTGAGCGGCGTGGACCGTGGCGTCAAGTGGCTGTCGATCGGCAACCTGGTGCTGGCCGGGCTGCTGGCGCTGGTGGTGCTGTGCATCGGGCCCACGGTGGCCATCATCGACACCTTGACCAACACGCTGGGCGCCTACATCAGCGAGTTCGTGCGCATGAGCTTGCGCATGTCGCCCTTCCGCGAGAACTCCTGGGTCGGCGACTGGACCATCTTCTACTGGGCCTGGTGGCTGGCCTGGTCGCCCTTCGTGGGCCTGTTCATCGCGCGCGTCTCGCGCGGCCGCACGGTGCGCCAGTTCCTGGTGGGCACGGTGCTGGCGCCCAGCCTGGTGGGCTTCGTCTGGTTCGCGATCTTCGGCGGTACCGCGCTGAACCTGGAGATCTTCCACGGCGTGCCGCTGGCCGAGGCGGTCACGGCCAACGTATCGACCACCATGTTCGTGATGTTCCAGGCCATGCCCATGGGCCTGGTGCTGTCGGGCGTGGCGACGGTGCTGGTGTTCGTGTTCTTCGTCACCTCGGGCGATTCCGCGACGCTGGTGCTGGGCACCATGAGCACCGGCGGCAATCCCAACCCGCCGAACCGGGTCAAGGTGGTCTGGGGCGTGCTGGTGGCGGCCATCGCGCTGAGCCTGCTGCTGGCCGGGGGCCTCAAGGCGATCCAGACCGCGACCATCGTGTTCGCGCTGCCCTTCTCGGTGGTGCTGGTGCTGATGGCGGTCTCGGTCACGCTGGCCATCCGCGAGGACTGGGAAGCCGAGCAGAAGCGCGAGCGCGCGCTGCGCCGCAAGATGCGCGAGTTCGTGCGTGATTGAAAAAGCCGGCCCGGGCGGGCGGTGACAATGCGGCCCATGAATTTTCAGAAAATCCTTGTTCCGCTGACCGGCCTGGCGGCCCTCGTGCTGGCCTTCTACCGCTACGGCTGGGCCGGCGTGGCCGTGGTGACCGGCGGCATCGTGATGTTCCTGCTGCTGCACTTCACGCGCACGATGACGGTGCTCAAGCGCGCCTCCGACCGGCCGATCGGCTATGTCGCGAGCGCCGTGATGCTCAACGCCAAGCTCAAGCCGGGCGTGACGCTGCTGCACGTGGTGGCCATGACGCGCTCGCTGGGCGAACTGAAGACGCCCAAGGAGCAGCAGCCCGAGACCTACCGCTGGACCGACGGCGGCCTGTCGTACGTCGAAGGCATCTTCCAGAACGGCAAGCTGCAGAGCTGGGCGCTGACCCGTCCGCCGGCCGAGGACGACGCCGCGGCCGGCGGGCACTGAGCGAGGCGCTCAGGCGGCAGCGGGTGTCACCGGCTCCCTGCGCGCGTTCAGCAGCACCAGCGAGATCGTCATCGACAGCATGATCCCGTAGTAGGTGTGGGCGAAGTTCACGTTGGTCAGGCTCGCGCTCATGTGCATGAACAGCACGCCCGCGAGCTGCCAGCGGGCCTCGGCCGCCTGGCGGCCCAGCCGGCGCACCGTCAGCGCCAGGCCGCCGATCCATGCCAGCACGGCCGCCAGCCCCAGCAGGCCGTGGTCCATCGCCGCGTGCAGGTACTGGTTGTGGACGTGGCCCAGGCTCAGGATCATCGGCGACTGGGTCTTCTCGCCCAGCGCCTTGATGCGCCGCTTGCGCTCTTCGCCGCCGATGCCGATCAGCGGTGAACTCTCGAAGCCGCGCACGGCCATCTGCCAGAGGTAGATGCGGGCGCCGACCGAACTGTTGGCGCCGTCGCCGGGCTTGTGGGCCTCGGCCGCCAGCTCGAATTCATGCGCGGCCTGCTCGATGCGTTGCGCCGAGGTCTGGATCACGTGCGGCAGCAGCACCCCGGCGGCCACCACCACCAGCGCCAGCGCGATGCCCAGCCCCACGCCGTGGCGCGTGACGCTGCGGCGCCGCAGGATCGCCACGCCGTAGAACAGCACCGCCCAGAGCACCACGCCGTAGGCGCCGCGCGTCTGCGACAGCACCACCGCCACCATGCCGACCAGCGACGCCACCATCCAGGCGAAGCGCATCCGCAGCGGCCGCGTCGCATCCAGCGTACGGGGCAGCAGCAGGCAGACCATGAAGCCCACGGCCACGGCCCAGGGGATCACGTTGGTCGGGTAGTTGTCGCGGTCGTCGCCCTTCCAGGCCGCCAGCCCGGCCGCGGCGATGCAGCCCAGCGACAGCGCGTGCGCCAGGATGTCGCGGAAGTTCTCGCCGAAGCGGAAGCGACGCACCAGCCCCAGCGTGGCGGCGGCCGCCAGCATCAGGCGGATCGGCGCATGGAGTTCGTCCCAGGGGTCGCCCCAGATGGCAGTGGCCAGCGTCTCGAAGGCCAGGCCGATGAGGCAGGCGATCAGCCAGGTCCGGGCGGCGCTGTCCTCACCCGGCGCGATGTCGATGCGTGGTCGGCGCAGCGCCGCCCAGGCCCCGAACACGCAGAAGAAGACCCAGCCGGCGCCCGCGGTCTTGGTCGACAGCGGTGCGATGGCCATGGTGGCCAGCACCAGCCACAGCCCCCACGGCGGTTCCGGCTGGAGCCGGTTCGCGATGGACGCCATGCTCAGAAGGGCGCGTCGTCGGCCTCGGCCGACGTTGCCGATGCCACGGCAGGTGCGGCCGGCTCGGCCAGGGCCGCCGTGAAGGCCGCCTCGCCGCCCAGCGCTTCGAGCAGCGCGGGCACCATTTCACCGAGTTCGCCCGTGGCGATCGCGGCGTCGGCGTCGAAGTTGTCTTCCTTCTTGCCGTCCTGGGCTGCGTCCGTGCCTTCGATGAACACGATCTTGCGCAGCTGCATGGTCTCGCTGAGCTCGAAGGACACGCGGTCTTCCCAGGTCATGGCCAGCCGCGTCGGGCGCTTGCCGTCGGCGATGTGCTGGCGCACTTCCTCGATGTCCAGCGCATGCTTGGCGTAGCGCACCACCGACTTCGATTCATCGGTGGCCTTGAGCTCGCATTCGCGGTCGATGGTGAAGCCGGGGGGCGCTTCCTGGCTCGAGAGCCAGTTCGACATCGCGGTGGCCGGCTCGATCTGGGTGTTGATCTGCGTCACGGCGAAGCCTTCGAGCGCCTTGACCAGGCTGGTCACGATCTCGTCGGCGCGTGCCGCGTTGCTGGCATTGATCACCAGGCGGCGTTCCTGGGGGTCGATCCAGACCGCCACGCGGGCATGGCGGGTGAAGGCCATCGGCAGCAGTTCGTGCGTGATGTCTTCCTTGAGGTCGCGCTTTTCCTTCTTGCCCGGCTTGCGGCCGGTGGTGGCCTCGATCTGCGCGCAGCGCTCGTCGACCTTGCGCCGCACCACCGAACCCGGCAGCGTCTTGGCCTCGATCATGAACTCGAGCAGCCACTGGCCGCCCACCGATTCGATCAGCGGCCCGTGCTCCTGGCCGCGGGGCTCGACCCAGCCGGCCGACTTCTCCTGGGAGGGGGCGCAGGGCACGAAACGCTGTTCGGCCAGGGCGTTCTCCGCGTCGGTGAGCGACGGCGACCACGGCGCTTCGATGCGATAGACGATGACGTTCTTGAATACGGACACTGAAACCTTCCTGGGGGGCTGATTGGCAAAACCGGCCATTGTGGGGGTGCCGGCTTCGGCCTCCATCGTAAAATCGAAAGCTTTTGCGACTTTCCGTTGCTTCAAAAGGACAAACAACATGAGCGTGCTCCCCCCCTCGCTGGATGACCGTGACGGCAAGATCTGGATGGACGGCCGACTGGTGGAATGGCGCGATGCCAAGATCCACGTGCTCAGCCACACCCTGCACTACGGCTGCGGCGCGTTCGAAGGCGTGCGCGCCTACAAGACCGTGGGCGGCACCGCGATCTTCCGCCTGCAGGAGCACACCGACCGGCTGTTCAACAGCGCCAAGATCCTGCGCATGAAGCTGCCCTTCACCAAGGAAGAACTCAACGAAGCGCAACTCCAGGTGGTGCGCGAGAACAATCTCGAGAGCTGCTACCTGCGCCCGCTGGTGTGGATCGGCTCGGAGAAGCTGGGCGTGAACCCGCGCGGCAACACCATCCACGCGATGGTCGCGGCCTGGGCCTGGGGCGCCTACCTGGGCGAAGAGGGCATGAAGCGCGGCATCCGCGTGAAGACCTCCAGCTACACCCGCCACCACGTGAACATCACGATGACGCAGGCCAAGGCGGTCAGCAACTACAGCAACTCGATCCTGGCCAACATGGAAGCGCTGGACGACGGCTACGACGAAGCGCTGCTGCTGGACGCCAGCGGCTTCGTGTCCGAAGGTGCCGGCGAGAACGTGTTCGTGGTCAAGGACGGCGTGGTCTACACGCCCGACCTGTCGGCCGGCGCGCTCAACGGCATCACGCGCAACACGATCCTGCACATCTGCAAGGACCTCGGCATCGAGCTGGTGCAGAAGCGCATCACGCGCGACGAGGTCTACATCGCCGACGAGGCCTTCTTCACCGGCACGGCGGCCGAAGTCACGCCGATCCGCGAGCTCGACCGGGTCGAGATCGGCATCGGCTCGCGCGGCCCCGTCACCGAGAAGATCCAGGCGGCCTTCTTCGACATCGTGAACGGCAAGAACCCCAAGTACGCCCACTGGCTCACGAAAGTCTGAACATGGCCACCCAAGCTGTCGTCGAACTGCTCGCCACCGACCTGAACCACCAGGGCGGCGTTTTCTGCCCCAACCCCAAGGCCGACATGAAGCTCTGGAGCGGGCACCCCAAGGTCTACCTCGACGTGGCCCGCAACGGCGAAGCCAAGTGCCCGTACTGCGGCACGGTGTATCGCCTCAAAGCCGGCGAAACGGTGGCCCACGGCCACTGACCCGGCCCATCGCGTGACCCAGGCGCCTGCCGCAAGGCCCACGCTGACCATCGGCGTGCTCGCCAAGAACGAGGCGCATCGCATCGAGGCCTGCCTGCGCAGCGCCGCCTTCGCCGACCAGCTGCTGGTGATCGACAGCGGCAGCACCGACGCCACGGTCGCGCGCTCGCAGGCCGCGGGCGCCACCGTGGTGGTCTACCCCGACTGGCAGGGCTTCGGCGTGCAGCGCAGCCGGCTGCTCGAACACGCCACCGGCGACTTCGTCTTCTTCCTCGATGCCGACGAGGTCGTCACGCCCGCGCTGCAGGCGCAGATCGAGGCGGCGGTGCGTTCCAACGAGGCCGCCGTCTGGCGCGTCTGCTGGCGCATGGTGGCCTACGGGCACGAGCTCAAGGCCTACCGCGCGGGCAAGGGCCCGGAGCGGCTGTTCCGGCGCGACATGCTCGCGGGCTACACCGGCGTGGTGCACGAGGAGGCGGTGTTCAATCCGGGCTTCGCCGAGGCGCCGCGCCATGTGCTGCGCGGCAAGCTGCTGCACCACTCGCGCGAGACGGTGCGCGGCAGCCTGGAAAAGCTCACGCAGTACGCGATGCTCGGCGCCGCCAAGCGGGCCGCGCTGGGCAAGCGCGGCGGGGTGCTGCGCGGCATGGCCGGCGGCACCGCGATGTTCCTGCGGCTCTATGTGTTCCGGCTCGGCTTCCTCTGCGGGGGCGCCGGTTTCCTGTACTGCTACTTCGTGGCGCTCGAGGCCTTCTTTCGCTACGCGGCGCTGCACTACGACCGCGCATCGCTGAGCAGCCAGGTCGGCCGCTAGACGCGGTTCAGACCGAGCGCATCGGCAGCTCGAGCACGAAGCTCGCGCCGCCGCCGGGCCGGTCCTCGCAGTGCACCGTGCCTTCGTGGCGCTCCACGATCGACTTGACCAGCGCCAGGCCCAGCCCCACGCCGCCATCGCGCTCGCTCGCGCCCGGCAGGCGGTAGAAGGGCTCGAAGATGCGGTCGCGCAGGGCGGGCGGCACGCCCGGCCCGCGGTCGCTCACGCTCAGGCGGACCTGGTCGCCGTGCGTCGCGAGCTGCAGGCTGATCTCGCCCGCGCCGTAGCGGCGCGCGTTCTCCAGCAGGTTGCGGATCGCGCGTCGCAGCAGCCGCGAAACGCCGCGCACCTGCAGCGCCGCGCTGTCGGTGCCCTCGGCCAGGTCGAGCTCGGCCGTGGTGCGGGCGCATTCCTCGGCCGCCAGGCCCAGCAGATCGACCGTCTCGACGGTGCCCATGTCGGCTTCGCTGGCGTCGAGCCGGCTGGCCAGCAGGATCTCGTCGATCAATTGGTCGAGCTCGCCGATGTTGCGCGAGATCTCGTCGCGCGCGCCGGGGCTGGGGCGTTCGCCGATCAGCTCCAGGCCCATGCGGATGCGCGTGAGCGGCGAGCGCAGTTCGTGCGAGGCGTTGGCCAGCAGCGACTTGTGCGAGCGCACCAGCGTCTCGACGCGCGCGGCGGCCGCGTTGAAGCGTTTCGAGAGGTCGGCCACCTCGTCCTGCCCCTCTTCGGGCACGCGTGCCGACAGGTCGCCTTCGCCCCAGCGCTGCACGCCGCGCTGCAGGGTCTCGAGCCGCTGCGTGAGGCGCCGCACGACGGGGAACAGGCCGATCGCCACCGCCAGCCCGACCAGCCCCAGCAGCCAGAAGAAGCCCTGCGGCCGCGACCAGGGCGGCGGGCCGCCCGCGCGGTTCTGGCGCGGGCCGAACTGCATCTGGAAGTTCTGGCCGTCCTTGAGCGTGACGGTGAACTCCAGGCCCTCGCCGGGCCGGTTGGTGCGCAGCGACTGGCCGGTGCCGATCACGCGGTCCTGCGCGTCGCGCAGCACCACCTCGCGCGGCAGCGGCGCACTGCGCTGCTCGTCGGCCATCTGCCAGGCCCAGCCCGCGGCCAGCGTCACCACGGCCACGCCGGCCAGCACCGCCAGCCAGATGCGCACGTAGAGGTGGCGGGTGAAGAGCCGGATCATGGTCGTGGCAGCCTTCGCCTCAGTCCTGCTGCTTGGCGAACACGTAGCCCACGCCGCGCACCGTGAGGATGCGCTTGGGGTTCTTCGCATCGACCTCGATCGCGGCCCGGATGCGGCCCATGTGCACGTCGATCGAGCGGTCGAAGGCCTCGAGTTCGCGGCCGCGCACGGCTTCCATGATCTGGTCGCGCGTGAGCACGCGGCCCGCGCGTTCGGCCATCGCGACCAGCAGGTCGAACTGGTAGGAGGTGAGGTCGGCCAGCACGCCGCCGACCGTCACGCTGCGCGCGTTGCGGTCGATCTCGAGCGTGCCGAAGCGCACCACCTCGGCCGCGGTCGTCTCGCTGGTGTTGTCGCTGCGCCGGCGCAGCACCGCGCGGATGCGCGCCAGCAGCTCGCGCGGCTCGAAGGGCTTGGGCAGGTAGTCGTCGGCGCCGATCTCCAGGCCGATGATGCGGTCCATCGGATCGCCCTTGGCGGTGAGCATGAGGATCGACACCTTGGCCAGCGCGCCCGGCAGCGCGCGGATGCGGCGACAGACTTCGAGGCCGTCGATGTCGGGCAGCATCAGGTCGAGGATCACCAGGTCGGGCGCGTGCTCCTGCAGCTGCGCCAGGCCGGCACCGCCGTCCGCCGCGTGCCTGACGCCGAAACCCGATTGCGCCAGGTACTCGCTCACCATCTGCGCGAGGCGGGCGTCGTCTTCGATCATCAGGATCTGGGGTGTGCTCATGGCCGCCATGATGTTCCGGTGCCGACAAGTCGGCTTGAACGCTCCGTAAAGTTAAAGTAAACATGCTCGCCCCCGAGGCGGCGCGCACTGCGTGTCGCTTCGCCAACCCCCGACCGGGGGCACCACCAGCGGCCCGGCTAAGCCGGTTCCGCGGTGGTCCTGGAAGGGGACGGGGGCGCGTCGAACAGCATGGTCGTCCCGGCATTCGGACTCGCCTGCCTGTGCGGGGCGAGAAGGGATCGCAGCGCGCTGTCGTCGATCGTCGGGTCGCAGGCCAGCGCGCGATCGCGGATTTCCTGCGCGAGCTGGTGCAGCTGGGCCACCGAGCCCCGGATGCGGGCCTGGAAGGCGGCGTCGTCGAGCGTGTCGTTCATGCTGCGGTTGAGTTCGGCGAACCAGGGCAGCGAGGCCTGGTCGAGCATCACGGCCGCGTTGTGCTTGGGGCTGGCCGCCGACCAGGCGCGCATCAGCGCCTGCACTTCGATGTTGAGGGCCTGCGAATGCTGCAGCTCTTCCTTCAGGCTGCCCAGCAGCGCCAGGTCGGTCAGCCGGTCGTGGAAGAAGATCTGCGCGAGCACGCCCCAGTAGTAGGTGTAGTCCCAGATCACCTTCACCGGCAGCACCTCGGGGTCGCCGAACAGGCCGTACTGGTCCTGGTAGAGCGCCAGCGTGCTCTCGTAGAACGAATGGTAGAGCTGGTCGTAGAGCTGGGCGCGCGCGCTCAGCGAATGGCCGGCGCGGTCGTGGCCGATCAGGTCGGTGATGTAGGTGTTGCCGATGGCGATGAAGTCGCTGCCGGGCGAATAGAAGGGGTCGAGGAACAGGCCCGCCTCGCCGGTGAGCGCCCAGCGCCGGTCCGAGAACACCTGCTTGCAGCCGTACGAGAAGTTCTTGAAGAAGGCGAAGTCCTGCAGCAGATGCCGCTTGCCGTCGAGTTCGTCGAACAGCCGCGGCTGGTAGCGCGCGAACCAGTCCATGGCCTTGTCGAAGCTGTCCATGGTGTCGAGCGGGTGGTACTTGGGGTCGGCCACGATGCCCACCGAATGCGAGCCCGAGGCCAGCGGGATCAGCCAGACCCAGTAGCCCGCGCCCACCAGGTGGTTGGTCGAGAGCCAGCGCGCCTGCGGCGTGCAGCGTGCGCGCCATTCGGGGTCGTCGCTCCAGTCGTCGAGCGTGATGCGGTCGCTGATGCGGAACCACACGGCATTGGCGTCGTGCGCATTGGGCTCGGCCAGGCCCAGCTTGCGCTTGAGCATGCCGGCGCGGCCGCAGGCATCGATCAGCCAGCGCGCGGCGATGGTGTGGGTTTCGCCGTCGCGGGTCCAGCGCAGCGTGTGCGGCGCCTGCGTGTCCTCGGCCAGCTCGATGCCGCGCACCAGCGCATGGTCGATGAACTTCACGCCGCGCCGGGCGGCCTCCTCGGCCAGGTAGTTCTCGAAGATGCCGCGGTCGATCTGGTAGCTGGGCACCGCGAGGTAGCGGCTGGCGCCGATTTCGGTCACCTGGTCGATGTCGCGCCGGCCTTCGCTGAAGAAGAAGCGGAAGCCGAACTTGCGCAGCTGTTCGCCCTGCATGTGTGGCTTCAGGCCCAGCACCGTGTCGAAGTAGCGCGCGCCGATCTCCACCGACGACTCGCCCACCTTGTGCGCCGCATGGGGCACCGGGTGGGTCCGTCGCTCGAGCACCAGCACGTCGATGTCGGGAAAGCGCTGCTTGAGCTGCAGCGCCAGCGTGAGGCCGGCCAGCCCCCCGCCCATGATCACCACGTCGTGTTGCTGCGGATGCGAGCCGGTCGGCGTGGTGGGGGTCGTCATGTTCAGCCTTGCTGTCGAAGCTGCAGTTGCAGCGAGAGTTGCGCCGAGAGCGGCATCGAGACGGTTTCCGAGCGGCCGCCGGCCAGGGCCTCGAACAGGGGAAGCGCGTCGGCGATCGCGTTGGCGCTGAGCGCCTGCGCCGCTTCGGAGCGCGGTGCCGCCGGCGTGGAAGGGCCGGTGGCCAGCGACCAGTCGAAGGCCGCGACCGTGCGCTCGGTGCGCGCGGGTGCGATCACCAGCGCCGCCGCCAGCAGGCCGCGGCTGGTGGTCACCGAGGACAGCGCGCCGACCGCCGGCATGTCGTAACCCACCAGCAGCACGGCCTGGTCGTCGGCCGCGCACTGGGCCGCGGCTTCGAGCAGCGCCGAGGCGAAGGTGGCCTCGAAGGCCGAGACCGAGTTGCTCGCTTCCATGCAGCCGGTGCCGATGGTCCAGTAGCCCACCGCGGCGTTGTGCACCGAGTTGTGGAACTTGATCGGCGACAGCATGGTCGGGTCGGCCGCCAGCGTGCCGCACATGTAGTCGTTGATGCCCAGGTCGCCGTGCGCCGAGGCGAACACGCAGGGCAGGTCCTTGGCCTCGCGGCCGGACGCGGCCACGGCCTGCGCCGCGACTTCGAGCGCCAGCGCCACGGTGTCGGGCGCGCGGCGGCGCTCGGCCGGTGCCAGCACCTGCGGCGCGGGCCGCTTGGCCGGCGGGTCGACCGGCGCGCCGGTGCCGTTGAAGGCCGCGCGGGCGATGTCCCAGCCGGGCAGGGTGGGGGCCCAGAAGGCCGGGCCTTCGATGTAGAGGGTCGGCGTGCTCATGCGGCGGCTCCCTTGCCGAAGATCAGCGCGCAGTTGTTGCCGCCGAAGCCGAAGGAATTGGACAGTGCGTACTTCACCTCGCCGCGCGCGGGCTGCAGCTTGATCTGCGGGCCGCAGTCGGTGTCGAGCACGCTGGTGTTCACGGTGCCCGGCATCAGGCCGGTCTCGAGCGAGAGCAGGCTGATGGCCGCCTCGACGATGCCGGCCGCGCCCAGCGTGTGACCGGTGAAGCCCTTGGTCGAGCTCGCGTGCGTGCTTTCGGGGAAGCGCCGCGTGATCAGCGCGCCTTCCACCTCGTCGTTCTTGGTGCTGGCCGTGCCGTGCATGTTGATGTAGTCGATGTCGTCGGTGCCGAGGCCGGAACGCGCCAGCGCGTCGTCGAGCGCGCGCTCGGCGCCCGCGCCTTGCGGATGCGGCGTCGACATGTGGTGGGCGTCGCTGGCCTCGCCGTAGCCCAGCAGGTAGAGCGCATCGGCGGGCGCAGCGCCGGCCGGGGCGCGCTCGACCAGCGCGAAGCCCGCGGCCTCGCCCAGGCTGATGCCGTCGCGCGCCGCGTCGAAGGGGCGGCAGGGTTGGGGCGACACCAGCTCCAGCGAATTGAAGCCGTAGAGCACGCTGCCGCACAGCGTGTCGACGCCGCCGACCACGGCCGCGTCGACCAGCCCCAGGCGGATCAGCCGCTCGGCCGAGGCGAAGGCCTTGCCGCTCGAGGAGCAGGCGGTAGAAATGGTCTCGGACGGGCCTTCGAGCCCCAGCGCGGCCTGCACGAACATCGAGAGCGAATGCGGCGTGTGGACCAGCGGGCGCTGCTGCGCGGCCGGGAAGCCGCCCTCGGCCGTCAGCGCGGTGTAGGCGGCTTCGGTCTCGCCGATGCTGGAGGTCGAGGTGCCGAGGATCACGGCCACGCGCGCCGGGCCGTACTTGGCGCGGGCCGCGGCCACCGCCTCGGCGAAGCCGTCGGCCTGCAGGCCCAGCCAGGCCAGGCGGTTGTTGCGGCAGTCCCAGGAAGCCAGGGACTCGGGCAGCGTCAGGGCTTCGAGGCCGTCGACCCGGCCGATCCAGGTCGGCAGGCGCTGGCCGCTGGCCGGCAGGTCGCCGAAGTCGTTGGGCCGCAGCCCGCTGCGCGAGTTTTCGAGGGCGTCGAGCAGCGGCGTCTTGCCGACGCCGACGGCCGACGTCGCGGTGTACGCGCTGATCTGGAGGGGAGGGATGCGGGACGGCACGGTGGTGGGCTGGGAAGTGGCGAAGCGTGAACGATGCCACAGACTAGCAGCGGCCGTGGCGCCGCCGCGTCGGCCAATGCCCCGTGCCCCCGGTCAACCGCCGTCGCCGGCCCGCTGCCAGCGCGCCGCCAGCGCCACCAGCACCAGCACCGGCAGGCCCAGCGCCGCGGTCGCGACGAAGAAGGCCGAATAGCCGTAGGCGTCGACGAAGACGCCCGAGTAGCCGGCCAGGAACTTGGGCAGCAGCAGCATCAGCGAACTGAACAGCGCGTACTGCGTGGCCGAGTAGCTGATGTTGGTCAGGCTCGACAGGTAGGCGATGAAGGCCGCCGAGGCGATGCCGCCCGCGAGGTTGTCGGCCGACACCACGAACACCAGCAGCCCCAGGTCGTGGCCGCGCATCGCCAGCCAGGCGAACAGCAGGTTGCTGCCCGCGCTGAGCACCGCGCCCAGCATCAGCACGCGCATCACGCCGAAGCGCATCGACAGCACGCCGCCGACGAAGGCGCCCACCAGCGTCATCACCACGCCGTAGATCTTGCTGACCGTGGCGACCTCGTCCTTGGTGAAGCCCATGTCCACGTAGAAGGGGTTGGCCATGATGCCCATCACCACGTCGCTGATGCGGTAGATCGCGATCAGCGAAAGGATCAGCGCGGCCTGCCACTTGTAGCGGCGGATGAAGTCGGCAAAGGGTTCGATCAGCACGCTGTGCAGCCACTCGGCCGTGTTGCGCGCCGGTGGCAGCACGCGCCGCGCCGGCTCGGCCGACACCAGCACCGTCAGCATGCCCACGGCCATCGAGGCGGCCATGACGAAATAGGCGATGCGCCAGGCGCCGTTCTGGTAGCCGGTGGTGGCGGCCTCCGCCACCGACATTTCGGCCCAGGCCGCGATCCACAGCACGCCCGCGCCGGCCCAGATCATCGCCATGCGGTAGCCGGTCTGGTAGGCCGCGGCCAGCGCCGCCTGCTTGCGCGTCTCGGCCGATTCGATGCGGAAGGCGTCGAGCGCGATGTCCTGCGTGGCCGAGCCGAAGGCCACCAGCAGCGCGCACCACACCAGCGGCCGCAGCCCGGCGCGCGGATCGGCCATGGCCATGCCCACCAGGCCCGCGATCACCAGCGCCTGCGCCAGCAGCAGCCAGCTGCGGCGCCGGCCCATGAGCCGGGTGAAGAGCGGGATCGGCAGCCGGTCGACCAGCGGCGCCCAGGCCCACTTGAAGGCATAGACCAGCCCGACCCAGCTCAGGTAGCCGATGTCGGTGCGCGCCACCCCGGCCTCGCGCAGCCGGAAGCTCAGCGTGCCCAGCACCAGCAGCAGCGGCAGGCCGGCAGAGAAGCCCAGCGCCAGCATGCGCAGCGTCGCGGGTTCGAGGTAGACCCGCAGCGAGTCGCGCCAGGACAGCGGTGCCTCGGGGGGAGCGGTGGAGGAAGCTTCGGCAGCCGTGGGTGGGGACATTGAGGGGGCGATCGGAATGGCTGCTTATTATTCCCGCATGTGTTCACGCTGCGAGCTTCTTCTGGGTCCCCGGCACGGCCGTCGCGCCTTTCTGCGCCTCGCGGGGGCCGGTGCCGCCGTCTCGGTCGCGCCGGTGCTGGCGCAGGTCGACGTGGGCCAGTCCTCGATGGCGCGCAACCTGGTGCCCGCCGACACCGTCGAGCAGGCCGGCGTGCAGCAGTACGGCGAGCTGCTGGCCAAGGCCAAGGCCCAGGGCGCGCTGGCGCCCGACGGCCATCCGCAGCTGCAGCGCCTGCGCGCGATCGCCGCGCGGCTGATCCCCTTCGTCGTCAGCTGGAACCCGCGGGCCGCGCAATGGAAGTGGCAGGTCAACCTGATCGGCAGCAAGCAGATCAACGCCTTCTGCCTGCCCGGCGGCAAGATCGCCTTCTACACCGGCATCCTCGACCAGCTCAAGCTCGGCGACGACGAGGTCGCGATGGTCATGGGCCACGAGATGGCGCACGCGCTGCGCGAGCACGCGCGCGCCCGCATGGCCAAGAGCGCGGGCACGGGCGCGGCGCTGTCGATCGCCTCGCAGCTGTTCGGCCTGGGCGAGGTGGGCAACATGGTGGCGAAGGCCGGCACGCAGCTGCTCACGCTCAAGTTCAGCCGGGGCGACGAGACCGACGCCGACCTGGTCGGCCTCGAACTCGCGGCGCGCGCGGGCTACGACCCGCGGGCCTCGGTGTCGCTCTGGACCAAGATGGCCGCGGCCTCGAAGAACGAGGGCGGGCTGAACTTCCTCTCGACCCATCCCAGCGGCACCGACCGCATCCGCATCCTCGAAGCCAACGTGCCCAAGGTCGACGGGCTCTACCGGACAGCGAAGCGCTGAGGGACGGCGGGGCCGCGGCCCTGCGCAAAGACGTCACTTCTTGTAACGGCCATGTGAGAATGGCCGCGAGGCAGCGCTGCAGTGCGCAACATGCAGCGGGGCCGGCGACGACATCGGCGGCGGCCGATCCCTGACAAGAACGGAGACCTCATGCGCAAACTGCACCTGGCCACGCTGCTGGCCGTATCCCTCCTGAGCGCCTGCGGCGGCGGGGGCGACGGCTTCACACCCGCGCCGGCCCCGGCCCCGGCCCCGGCACCGGCGCCGTCGCCCGCCCCGGCCCCCTCGCCGCAACCGGAGCCCGCGCCCAAGCCCGCCTTCGGGGCCCAGATCTCCTTCGGCGACAGCCTGTCCGATGTCGGCAGCTACGCGGTGGGCACGGTCAAGGTCCTGGGCGGCGGCAAGTTCACCATCAACGGCGACAACACCGCGATCGATCCGGCCCTGACCGGCCGCAACTGGACCGAGCTGACGGCCGCCCGCTTCAATCTGCCGGCGCCCTGCGCGGCGCAGACCGGCCTCGACGGCGACGCGTCGCAGGGCTTCTCGGTGCCGGTGGTGGCCCATGCGGGCTGCTACGGCTACGCCCAGGGCGGTTCGCGCGTGAGCAACCCCATCGGGCCGAGCCACAAGCTGACCGGCAGCGTGCTGGGCGGCCTGACCGTGCCCGTGCGCCAGCAGATCGCCAACCACCTGGGCGTGTCCGGCGGCCGGTTCAAGCCGGACGACATGGTCTTCGTGATGGCCGGCGGCAACGACGTGCTGTTCCAGCTGGCCGAACTCGATGCCGCGGCCACGTCGGCCGGGGACGCGGCCGGCCGGCAGGCCTACTTCGCCAGCCTGGTCGCCAAGCTGGCCGCCAACGCCACCGATCCGGGTGCGGCGGCCGCGGCCATCACGCAGGCCATCCAGGGCGCGAGCGCCGCGCCGGGCGCCACGCTCGCCACCATCACGCAGGCGGCCATCGGTGCCGCGGCCGACCAGCCGGGCAATGCGACGGTGGGTTCGCCCGCCGTCTACGGGCCGATGGTGGCGCAGGCCAATGCCGACGCGACGGCCGCCGGCCAGGCCGCGGGCGCCGACTACGTCACGACCCACGGCCCCGAACTCGTGTCCGCGCTGGCCGCGGCCGGTGCCGAACTGGCCACGCTGGTGAAGACCCAGATCCTGGCCAACGGCGCGCAGTTCGTGACCGTCAACAACCTGCCGGACGTCGCCTCGACGCCGGCCGGGCGCGCCGAGTCGCCGCAGGTCCAGGCCCTGATCGCGGCCATGGGCCAGGCCTTCAACGCCCAGTTGAGCGCCGCCCTGGGCGGCGAGGCCCGGGTGCTGCTGGTGGACGTCTACGCCCTGAACCAGGATTCGGTCGCCCACCCCGCCGCCTACGGCCTCAGCAACGTGACCGACACCGCCTGCGACATGTCGCAGGGCAGGAACGCGCTGGGCAGCTCGCTGGTCTGCAATGCCTCGAACCTGAACGCGGGCGACGTCAGCCACTACGCCTATGCCGACGAGGTGCACCCCACGCCCTACTACTACGCGCTGCTCGCCAGGCACGTGCTCGAGAAGATGGCGGCGCGCGGCTGGCTCTGAGGCGCCGCGCCCGGCGGGCCGGCCGCCGGGCATCCGTGCTGAAATCCCCGGCATGACCCTGCGCCTGCATGCCCGTGCCCTGTCGTACTTCGATGCGATCCGGCGCGCCGGCTCCATCCGCGAGGCGGCGCGCCGCCTGCACATCGCGTCCTCGGCGGTCAACCGCCAGCTGCTCGAGCTCGAGGACCAGATCGGCTCGCCCCTGTTCGACCGGCTGCCCGAGGGGCTCAAGCTCACCGCCGCGGGCGAGGTGGTGGCCCGCCACGTGATCATGGTGCTGCAGGACGCGCGCCGGGTCGACAGCGAGATCGACGCGCTGCGCGGCATCCGCAAGGGCGAGGTCACGCTGTGGGCGGTGGAGGGCCTGCATGCCGCCTTCCTGCCCGGCGTGCTGGCCGCGATGATGGAGCGCTACCCGGGCGTGCGGGTGATCACCCGCCCCAGCGGCTCGGGCGCGATGGCCGCCGCCGTGGCCCAGGGCGAGGCCGACGCGGCCATCGGCTTCTCGCTCCCGCGCCGGGCCGAGCTCACGCAGATGGCCGTGGGGCGTTTCGCCATCGGCGCGGTGATGACGCCGGAGCACCCGCTGGCCGCACGGCGCACGGTCGGCCTGAACGATTGCGCGCGCCATCCGATGCTGCTGCCCAGCGCCGACCTCTCGGTGCGCTGGCTGCTGGACCCCTGGCTGGAGCGGCAGACGCGCGCGCTGCAGATCCCGCTGGAATCCGGCTCGATCGAGCTGATGCGCAACCTGGCCCGCGGCGGCGTGGGCATCGCGTTCCAGACCCGGCTGGGCCTGGAGGCCGAACTGGCGGCGGGCACGCTGGTCTTCGTGCCCCTGCGGTCGCCCGGCGCGCTGGTGTGCGAACTGGGCGTCTACGTGCGCGCGGGGCGCGCCATGCCGCCGGCGCTGGACGCGCTGATCCGGCTGATGGCCGAGGCCATCGAGCGCGCCGAGGCGCGCGAGACAGGCTGAGGGCAGGGCGCCGAGTTGGCGGCCCGCGCCCCTGCTCTGATTTTTCGAGCGGGTAGCTGCTAATTCTGCGCTTGGCGGCAGCGCGGTCCGGTCCCTACAGTGCGGTCGAAACGCTCCTTCTTCGATCTCCAGGAACCCCCGCCCATGAAACGCCGTCTCCTGCTCCAGGCCAGCACCGCTGCCGCCCTGGGCGCCGCCCGCATCGCACGCGCCAGCGCCACCCGCTTCAAGTTCAACCTCGGCTGGCGCTTCGAGGCCTCGGCCGCCGGCTTCCTGCTGGCGCAGAACCGCGGCTACTACCGCGATGCGGGCCTGGACGTGAGCATCGACACCGGCAACGGCTCGGCCGCCGCCATCAGCCTGGTGGCCAGCGGTGCCTACGACGCCGCCTCGGCCGACCTGGCTTCCATGATCGAGTTCGGCGTGCGCAACCCCGGCGGCGGCCTCAAGGCGGTCGCCATCCAGTACGACCTCAACCCCAACGCCGTGATCGCGCGCAAGGGCGGGCCCATCCGCGGCCCCGTCGACTTCGCCGGCAAGACCATCCTGGGCCAGCCCTTCAACGCCTCGCGCAAGCTCTTCCCGGTCTTCGCCAAGGCGCAGGGTTTCGATGCCTCGGGCGTGCGCTGGGAGAACGTCGAACCGGGCACCGGCGACATGCGCTTCGCCAAGGGCGACTTCGATGCCGCCGCCTATTTCTATTTCACCGGCCTGCTGAACCTCAAGGCGCGCGGCGTGGACCTGTCGACGCTGGACGTCTACCGCTTCAGCGACTACGGCATGAAGTCCTATGGCAACGGCCTGGTGGCCGGCCCGGGCGCCATGGCCAATGCCGGTGCGATGAAGGCCTTCGTGGCGGCCTCGACCCGCGGCTGGCTCGATGCCATCGCCGATCCCGCCGCCGGCGCCGCGGCCGTCAAGGCCCGCGAACCCCTGGTCACCGAAGCGCTGGAGGCCGAGCGCCTGCGCATGATCGTCGACGGCACGATGAAGACCGCGCAGACCCGCGCCAACGGCTGGGGCGCGGCCCTCCCATCGCGCATCCAGGCCACGGTGGACGAGACGGTCGGCGCCTTCGGCCTGCCCTCGACGCTGGGCCTGGAGCAGGTCTGGACCGATGCCTTCCTGCCCGCCGCATCCGAGCGCCGCCTGCGCGGCTGAGCGCCCGATCGCGCAGCACATCGCCATGACCCCTTCCATTCCCATCCTCGACCTCGACGGCGCCCTGGCGCGCGGCGGCCCGCGCAGCGCCGAGGTCGCCGCCCAGCTGCGCGAAGCCGCCATCGGCTCGGGCTTCTTCTACCTGCGCCACCACGGCGTGCCGCCGCAGCAGGTGGCGCGCCAGTTCGAACTGGCGCGCCAGCTCCTGGAGGACGTGCCGCCGCGCACCCGCGAACGCCTGGCCATGGCAAATTCGCCCACGCTGCGCGGCTACGAGATGCTGGGCGCGCAGACGCTGGACCTGGCGTCGCGGCCCGACATCAAGGAGAGCTTCTACTGCGGCATGGCCTACCCCGACGACCATCCCTACGTGCGGGCCGGCTACCAGACCTACGGCGGCAACCAGTGGCCCGACGAAGTGCCCGAGGCGCCGGCGCTGTGCGAGGCCTACATCCAGACCCTGCTGGCGCTGTCGCGCCGCCTGATGCAGCTGCTGGCGCTGTCGCTGCGGCTGCCCGAGGACTACTTTGACGCCACCAGCGCCAGCCCCATGATGACGCTGCGCATGCTGCGCTACCCCGCCCATCCGGCCGATGCCGACGCGCTCACCTTCGGCGCGGGCGCGCACACCGACTGGGGCGCGCTCACCATCCTGGCGCAGGACATGCACGGCGGGCTGGAGGTGGCCATGCCCGACGGCAGCTGGGCCGAGGCCACGCCCATCGAGGGCTGCTTCGTGGTCAACCTGGGCGACATGATCCCGCGCTGGACCAACGGGCTCTACCACTCCAACCCGCACCGGGTGCGCAACCGCTACTCGAACGGCCGTCCGCGCTATTCCATCCCCTTCTTCTACGAGCCCGACTACCTGGCGCGGATCGAGGCGGTGCCGGGCACCGTCGCGCCGGGCGAGGCGCCGCGCTTCGCGCCCTGCACCGCCGGCGAGCACCTGCGCGAGATGTACCGCCGCACCTACGGCACGGTGGCCGCATGAGGGTGCTGTTCAACCTGTTCTGCCGCGACATCGAGGCCCAGGTGCGCTTCTACGGCGCGCTGCTCGGCGTTCCCGAACTGTCGCAGCTGCGCTCGCCGATCTACCGGGCGCTGGCGGCCGGGGAGACGGAGCTGGGGTTCAACGGCGAGGCAGCCTACGAGCTGCTGGCGCTGGCGGAGCGCCGGCCGGCGGCAGAGGCCGCGGTGCCGGTGACGGCCTATGCGACCTTCATGCTGGACGCATGCGCCGACGTGGACGCGGCAGCCCACCGGGCCGTCGCGCTGGGCGGCGGTGTCGTCAAGGCACCATACCGGACCTACTACGGGCACTGGCAGGCGGTGCTGCACGACCCCGAGCACCAGATCTTCCGGGTCAGCGCCGAGGCCTGAAGCCGCGGGCCGGCCCCGCTCCCGCGTCGCTCAGAGCGTGAAGTCGTAGTCGATGGTGATCGGCGCGTGGTCGCTGAACTTCACCGTCTTGTAGATCGACTCGTGCTGCGCCAGCGCGCCCAGCGCCGGCGTGGCCAGGTGGTAGTCCAGCCGCCAGCCCACGTTCTTCGCATAGGCCTGGCCGCGGTTGCTCCACCAGGTGTAGGCCTCGCCGGTGGTGTCGGGCTTGAGCTTGCGGTAGACGTCGACCAGGCCCGCGCCCTCGGCGCCGGCGTCGAGCAGGCGCGTCATCCAGGCGCGTTCCTCGGGCAGGAAGCCGCTGTTCTTCATGTTGCCCTTGAAGTTCTTCAGGTCGATCTCCTGGTGCGCGATGTTGATGTCGCCGCACAGGATGAACTCGCGTTCCTTCTTCAAGGCCAGCAGGTGCGGGAAGAAGCCCTGGAGGAAGCGGAACTTGGCCGCCTGGCGCTCCTCGCCCGAGGAGCCGCTGGGGAAGTAGCAGCTGATGATCGAGAGCTTGCGTTTCGGCGTGTCGAAGCGCAGCTCGAGGTAGCGGCCTTCGGCGTCGAATTCGGCGTCGCCCCAGCCCACCACCACCGCGCTGGGCGCATGTTTCGTGTAGATCGCGGTGCCCGCGTAGCCCTTCTTCTCGGCGAAGTGGAAGTGGCCCTGCAGGCCCGCCATCTGCTCGAAGCGGCCTTCGATGTCGCTGGCCTGGACGCGGATTTCCTGCATGCAAATACAATCCGGCGCCAGTTCGGCCACCCAGTCGGCCACGCCCTTGGTGGTCGCCGAACGCAGGCCGTTGAGGTTGAGACTGGTCAGTTTGAACAAAAGGAATTCCTGATGGCTGAGGTGAATGAGGCGGGCGCTGCGGCGGCTCTGGATTTCGTGCAATTCGCGATCGAGTCCGGCGTGCTGCGGTTCGGCGAGTTCAAGACCAAGGCCGGCCGGCTGAGCCCGTATTTCTTCAACGCCGGCCTGTTCGACGACGGCGCGAAGATGCTGCGCTTGGCCGAATTCTATGCAGAGCGGCTGATCGCCAGCGGGCTCGAGTTCGACATGATCCTCGGCCCGGCCTACAAGGGCATCCCGCTGGGCGCCACGGTCGCGACCGAACTCGCGCGGCGCGGCCGCAGCGTGCCCTTCGCCTACAACCGCAAGGAAGCCAAGGACCACGGCGAGGGCGGCACGCTGGTCGGTGCGCCGCTGCGCGGGCGGGTGCTGATCGTCGACGACGTGATGTCCGCCGGCACCGCGGTGCGCGAATCGATCGCGCTGATCCGCGCCGCCGGCGCCACGCCCCACGCGGTGGCCATCGCGCTCGACCGCCAGGAGCGCGCCACCGAGAACGGCGTCGACGTGCCCCACAGCGCCGTGCAATATGTCCGCGATCAGCTGGGCATGCAGGTGCTGGCGATCGCCACGCTGGACGACTTGTTACAGTACCTCACGACGCAAGGCACGGGAGAGCTCGAAGTCCACCGTGCGGGCGTGCTGGCTTACAGGGAGCGCTACGGCGCCTGAGGCGCGACTCTGCAACTGGAGAAGGAATGGCACTGCAAGATCGAACCCACGCCGGGGCCTGGTCGATGCTGCTGCCGCTGCTCGCGGCCGGCACCGTCGCCGCGCAGTCTGCATCGCCCTCCGGCGGCAGCATCTACAGCTGCACCGACGCCCGCGGCCGCACGCTCACGGCCGATCGCCCGATTCCCGATTGCAGCGACCGCGAGCAGCGCGCCCTGAGCCCCAGCGGCGCCCGCCGCATCGTCGAACCCAGCTACACCGCCCAGGAGCAGGCCGAGCGCGACGAACGCGCGCGCCAGGCCGCGCAGCAGGCCGCGCGGCTCAACGAGGAGCGCCGCCGCGAGCGCGCGTTGCTCATGCGCTATCCCAACCTCGCCACCCACGAGCGCGAACGCGTCGAGGCCATGCAGCAGATCGACACCGTGATCGATGCCGCGCGCAAGCGGCTGGGCGAACTGGCCAAGGAGCGCCAGTCGGTCGACGACGAGATGGAGTTCTACAAGAAGGACGTCAGCAAGGCGCCGCCCTCGCTGCGCCGCAAGCTCGACGACAACGAGCAGAGCGTGGCGGTGCAGAACCGCTTCATCGCCGCGCAGGACGACGAGAAGAAGCGCGTGAACGCGCGCTTCGACGAGGAGCGCGTGCGGCTCAAGCCGCTGTGGGCGGCCAATGCGCCACCGGGTGGGGCCGGCGCCGGACGCTGAGCGCCCGGGCCCGCGGCCTCAGCCCAGTTTCGCCTTCAGCAGCGCATTGACCTGCGCCGGGTTGGCCTTGCCCTGGCTGGCCTTCATCACCTGGCCCACCAGCGCATTGAAGGCCTTGTCCTTGCCCGCGCGGTATTCGGCGATGTTCTTCTCGTTGGTCGCGAGCACGCCGTCGATGATGGCTTCGAGCGCGCCGGAGTCGCTCATCTGCTTGAGGCCCTTGGCCTCGATCACCGCGTCGACCTCGCTGGCTTCGCCGGTCCACAGCGCCTCGAAGACCTGGCGCGCGGCGTTGTTCGACACCGTGCCGTCGCCGATGCGCACGATCAGCTTCGCGAGCTGCGCGGCGCTCACCGGCGCGTCGGTGATCGCGATGTCCTGGGTGTTCAGGCGCCGCGCGATCTCGCCGGTGATCCAGTTGCTGGCCAGCTTGGGCGCGGCGCCCGCGGCCACCGCTGCATCGAAGTAGCCCGCCAGCGCGGTGCTCTGCGTGAGCTGCGTCGCGTCGTAGGCCGACAGGCCATGGCTCGCGACATAGCGCTCGGCCATCGCGCGCGGCAGCTCGGGCATCTCGGCGCGCACGCGCTCCACCCATTCGGGCGCGATCGCCAGCGGCGGCAGGTCGGGGTCGGGGAAGTAGCGGTAGTCGGCCGCGTCTTCCTTGGTGCGCATCGCGCGCGTCTCGCCGGTGTCGGGGTCGAACAGCACCGTGGCCTGCTGCACCTTGCGGCCGTCCTCGATCTCCTCGATCTGCCAGCGGATCTCGTAGTCGATCGCCTGCTGCATGAACTTGAAGCTGTTGAGGTTCTTGATTTCGCGCCGGGTGCCGAGCTTGTCGCCGGGCTTGCGCACCGAGACGTTGGCGTCGCAGCGGAAGCTGCCTTCCTGCA
>Ga0182008_10000353_pt1 | contig 35789 bp, 34 predicted proteins | sample Sormic07211129_1_FD_120482 | JGI IMG/M metagenome (GOLD analysis project Ga0182008, IMG submission 120482) | Rhizosphere microbial communities from Sorghum bicolor, Mead, Nebraska, USA - 072115-129_1 metaG | ecosystem: Host-associated > Plants > Roots > Rhizosphere | place: USA: Nebraska...
CGAAGCAAGACGCCGCGCTGGCTCGGCAAGGCGCCTGCAGAACAGGGCGTCCTGTTCCAGTGCAACTGAGTCTGGGCGCTGGACATGGTCCAGCATCTGCAAGCCCTTGTTCAGTGAGGCCCGTGTTGAGAAATGTGGGCTGGGGTCTACTGAAGGATCAGCTGGAAGCCCCTTCAATACTGAAGCCGACCCTAAATTTTAAAAATTTGTTCCCCGACTTGTTCCCCGGTTTGGAAACCGCTGTCAATCTCGTCGAAGGTCATCACCTGGTTGGAACAGAACTGGTTAGCTGCTGCAAAATCGGCGAAATCCGAGCACGCCTTTCCGTGATGCGCCAAAACAAATCATTGCTATTTCACAACACATCGCCTGCTGTCGACCAGTCGGAGGGGCGACGCACGTTTCGGGATCGATCCAAGGCTGCAAGAAGGCTTGCATTGCGCGGCGTTAGGCTGGGCTGATCGAACTGAGGCGCGGCAAACTCACTCCGCAGGGCGATCCCATCATGGCTTGTCGTACCGCCTTGCGCTGATCACGTGTGCCGCTGCGTCGATCGTGGCGATCTCCAGCGCGCACCTCAACAATGCGGCGAGTGCTTCCTGCGAAGGGGGCAACCAGCCAGTGCGCCAACTGCCCTTCTGCAGTGTCCAATGAGATCGCGGGGACGGGGAAAGGTGTGGGCGTGGCAGCGGGCGCGGATGCGAGGCCTGGTCGCCCAGTTCCAGATCCGAGTTGCCCACTCGCCGTGCCCCAGGGCGGCGAGCAGCGCGTCATGCAGATCCATCTCGGCGGGTGTCTTGTCACATTCGCGCAGCAGAAAGGTGCGCAACACGAGGGGCGAGCGCATGCCCCGACGGGCACGCAACAACCGGTCGTGCCGGTGCAGGTTTCTGCGATAGGCCTCGACCCATTGCTCAGGGGGTATCGGTGGGCAACCGCGCCAGATGCACCGCGTACAGCGCTTCCACTACATCGCGCAGCACCCGAGTAGGGAGGTACGCGTCCGCCAACATCGACATGGTCGAGACATCATGGACTAGCGCTGCAGCCTGCCCACATGCTGTGCGCAAGCCAGCAGGCTTGCCAGCCTGCAGAACAGGCCGGATATAAGACTGCAGCCCAGCCTCCAGCTCCATCACGCATTAACGTCCTTGCGATCCGGGAGGCGCCCATATAAGGCCTTCCCTAGTCCTGCTCACCCTCATATTCCTGTGGAACAGGATCGACGCGCACTCATCGTGCCGAGGCCAAGGCTCCCTGTGTGATCGGATTTCCTGCTGTCGACCCACGCGACACCGATCCCTTGAGGCGCGCCGCTGCCTGCTTGAAGCGGGTGCACGAAACCACTGCCGCGTCCGTCTTAGGGCTCCAGCAGACCGCCTGCCATGGTGCAAAGCTCAAAGGCAGCAGGCGCCATGCGCAGCCGGTGCGCAGGACATAGCAACAGGCATTGATCAGCTGCCGGCGGTCGTAGCGCGCCGGGGCACCACGACCACCTTCTGAACGTTCGAACAGATCGGCGAACAGCGCCCATTCGGCGTCGGTCAGGTCGGTGCTGTAGTGCTGGCCTGCCCCGCGTCGATGGGCCTCGGTGTAGCCGTAGCGCTTCATTGCCGCCGGGGTACGCGACGGATCTGCGAGGGCTTTGCGCTTTGGCATCAGGCGCACCGTGTCTTGAGCGCGCAAGGCTCTGCGGATCGTTGCGCTGCTCCCGGAGATCAGTAGCACGGAGATTTAGAGTTCGATCAACCCGAGATGGAGATCGGCCCCATGAGCAAGCGTTACACCGAGGAACAGATCATTGGCTTCCTGCGCGAGGTACGGCTGGAAGGCCAGGTTCGGTGGCATGAACGTCTCGGACGCACAGCGCCTGAAGGCGCTCGAGGCTGAGAACGACGAAGCCATGCCTACCCGCCAGTCGCGGACATGTGGCGGATCAGCTTGACCGGCAAGACACGTCCTTGAAGCGAGAAGTCGTGCCCCTTGGGCTTTTGCTCCACGGCATGGCTGATGGCCGCATGCACGTGCGCCTCGCTCATCGAACTGCGCAGCAGCTTTCTGAGATCGACGCCGTTCTCATGCCCGAGGCAGGTGTAGAGAGTGCCGTCAGCCGTCACGCGGACGCGATTGCAGTCACCGCAGAAGTGCGCGGTGAGCGGCGTGATGAAGCCGACGAGCCCGCCCGTTTGCTCGACCCTTGCGTAGCGCGCCGGGCCGCCGCTGCGATCCGTCAGGTCGCTCAGAGTCCAGCGCCTGCTGATCTCACGGCGAAGCGCGTCCAGGCCCAGGAACTGTTCCGTGCGATCGCAACCGGTCTCGCCCAAGGGCATGGTTTCAATAAGGCTCAGGGCCATGCCGCGACCGTGTGCGAACTTGATCAGCTCGTGGATTTCCAGGTCGGTGACGCCGCGCAAGGCCACAGCATTGAGTTTGACGGCCATGCCGGCGTCTTGTGCCGCCTCGATGCCGTCCAGCACCTTTTGCAGCGCGCCGCCGCGCGTGATCTGCGCAAAGCGTCGCGGATCCAGAGTGTCGAGCGAAACGTTCACCCGTCGCACGCCTGCTGCCGCGAGGTCCTGCGCGAAGTGCGCCAGCCGCAAGCCGTTGGTCGTCAGTGTCAGCTCGTCCAGGGAGCCATCCTTCAAGCAGCCGGACAGTGACCGGAACAGCTCGATGACCCCCTTGCGCACCAGGGGCTCGCCGCCGGTAATGCGCAGCTTTCTGACGCCACGTGCGATGAACAGGCGTGCGACCCGGTCTAGCTCCTCCATCGAGAGCAACTCCGGGCTGGAATGAAATTGCATGTCCTCCGACATGCAGTAGACGCAGCGCAGGTTGCAGCGGTCTGTCACGGATAGGCGCAGGTAGCTGATCTGCCGGCCGAAGCTATCGGCCAACGGCGCCGCAGATGGCACCGACGCAGTTCGGCGCAGGTCGATCAGCATGGAAGCTCTTCGCGCGCCGCCGCGTAGAAATGCTCGAGCGACACGAATTTTTCCCTGGGCTTGCCGAGCTTGGCGCCGCGTTCTATCTCGGAGGCGTTGATGCGCGACCAGTCCTGGAAGTCGAAATATCTCCCGGCGTGGTGTGTGGACCCGATGCCACGGAGGGAGATTTCGGCTGCGAGCGCCCGATGCGCCAGTGCAGGCAGGTCGGCCAGCACCGCCTCCGCGGTCTCGTAGCTGCAGGCGCGGTTGGTGCCGATGGTGCCCTGGGGCCCGCGCTTGCTCCAGCCGCATACGTAGAGACCGCTCATCAGCTTGCCGCCGTCGACGACGCGGCCGTGGAGATTGGTGTGCGTCCCCCGGCCTGCGTCGTAGGGCACGCCCTCGATCGAGCAGGACCGGCGCCCGATGCTGGAGAACACCAGGCCGCATTCGATGCCGACCGACTCCGGACCCGCGGCCCAGCCGCGCGGTCTGCCGAAACGAATACGTTCGATCGACGCGGTGCCTTCGATGTCTTGCGGCTCCAGGTGAAAGCGGAAGACGCAGCGTTTGTCCTTGGCAGCGCGAACGCCTGCCAGGCGCTGAAGGATCGCGATGGCCGCCGCCTTCTCCGCATCCGTTCCGCCGGGCACCGCGAAGCTTTCAGCGTGGATGTCGGCGGTGTCCACCAGCGCCTCGCATGAAGGCAACTCGGCGATCTCGTGCAGTTCCTTGGGCGAGAAGCGGGTATCGGCAGGACCACGGCGCCCGACGATATGCACTTCGCGAACGCGGCTGTGGGTTAAGGCCTCCAGTGCGTGGGCCGCGATGTCGGTGCGGCGCAGTTCGTCCACGCTCTTGAGCAGGATGCGCGCGATGTCCAGCGAGACGTTGCCTTGGCCGACGATCACCGCTCGTTCTCCGGACAGGTCGAAGTGACAGTCCTGCTGGTCCGGATGGCCGTTGTACCAACCGACGAAATCGCTGGCCAGATGACTGCCAGGCAGGTCTTCGCCTGGGATGCCCATGTGCCGGCCGAGCGGTGCGCCCGTGGCCAGGATGACCGCGTGGTAGCTCGCGAGCATGTCTTGGACCGACACGTCCGGGCCAATTTCGAGACCGCCGACGAATCGAAAGCCGGGCCTTGCCGCAATGCGGTCAAAGACGGCGGTCACCTGCTTCAACTTGGGGTGATCGGGGGCTACGCCGTAGCGCACGAGGCCGTAGGGCACGGGAAGGCGCTCCAGCATGTCCACGCGCATCGGCAGCGCCGAGTTCAGGAGACGCTCGGCGGCGTAGAAGCCGCTGGGTCCCGCGCCCACGATGGCCACCCTGAAAGGTGATGTGGCGGCATCACTCATAGCCCCAACTCCATTCGTCGCGCTTCAGCGGTGGGCAACGGCGGCAGGCGTTCGGCGATCACTGGCGTCTCGGTTGAACGAAGCCTGTTGATTTCGATCCACTGCGTTTTGTCGACAGGAAGAAGGAATGAAGCCTGGATGGCGCCCACGGGGCATGCGGTGGCGCAGCCGCCGCAGTCGATGCAGTTCTCTGGATCGATGTAGGTCATCCGCTCGTCGATGTGGAAGCAGGTGACAGGGCAGACGGTGACGCATTCGGTATAGCGGCATCCGGTGCAGAGGTCGGTGACAACGTAGGCCATGTGCGTGAAAGAAGAAGAAAAAATGGGGAGAGACACACGCTCAGAGCGCAACGACCTGCACCAGCGCATCGGAGAAAGTCGGTGCGCGGCCCAGGTCGGCGAAGGCCAGCGGCGTGAGCGCGTGCACCGTAGCGCCGGCGCGGTTCGAGCGGTGCCAATAGCCCGAGGGCGCCATCACCAAACCCGGCGAGACGTCGCCCGAGAGCGTGGCCTTGGCCTCGAAGGCCCCCCGATCGTTGAAGACGCGGATCGGCGTTCCAGCGGTGATGCCGCGGGCACTCGCGTCATCGGGATGCAGCACCACCATCTGTTCCTCTCCGGCCTGCTTGCGCTGAGCCGGCAGATTGCCGTAGTTGGAATTGAGGAAGGCATGGCTCTTGGGCGAGATCAGGCTCAGCGGATAGCGCTGCGCCAGCGCGGCTGCAGTTGCAGGGCTTTCGTTCGGTGCGATGTAGTGCGGCAGCGGATCCACCGGTTCGCCCGACTGTTGGCCGCCGAAGCCCTGTCTGAAGAGCGGCGCCACGAAGTTTCCGCCCTCTGCCATCGACGACTTGAATTCGCACTTGCCGGACGGCGTCGGAAAGTTCCCTTCACGATGCGGCGCCCAGTCGTCGGAAGCAGGCATGTTCAGGCGCATGAAGCCCTTGCGCCTCAGTTCCTCCAACGTGATGCCCTCGAGAGCCGGGCTGCCCCAGTCCATGGACGCCTCGATCATCTCGTCGTCTGTGCGATGGAAGAAGGGGTCGTCGATGCCCATCGCTTTGGCCAGGCGCCTGAAGAGCTCGGTGTTGGACACCGCCTCGCCCAACGGGTCGATGGCCGGGTTGTTGTACGAGAGATAGAGATGGCCCCAGGAGAACATGATGTCCTTCTGCTCTAGCTGCGTCGTGGCCGGCAGCAAGATGTCCGCGTAGCGCGCGGTGTCGGTCATGAAGTGCTCGCTGACCACCGTGAAGAGGTCCTCGCGCGCGAGGCCTCGTTCTATCTTGTCCTGGTCGCTGACCATGGCCATCGGGTTGGCGTTGTAGACGAACATCGAGCGAATCGGCGGATCGAGTGGTATGTCGCCCGTGAGCGCCGGGCCCAGGCGCCATGAGTTGATCACCCGCATCGATTCGGGCTGAAGATCCGGACGCATCAATCCCGGCCAGTTGACCGGAAAGGCCCAGATCGGCAGCTGGAGCAAGCCGCCGCCCACATGCTTCCATGCGCCGATGAGCGCGGGCAGGCAGGCGATGGCCCGCACCGTCTGCCCGCCGCCTGCATGGCGCTCCACCGCGACACCGATGCGCACGACTGCAGGGGGAGTCGCAGCGTATTCGCGGGTCAGCTTGAAGATGTCCTCCACGGGAATGCCGGTCTGCTCTGCGGCGAATTCTGGCGTGTACGCCTTCACGCGCTCGGCCAATTCATCGAAGCCCAGCGTGTACCGGTCGATGTAGTCGCGATCGATCAAGCCTTCCTTGATGAGGATGTGCGCCATCGCCAGGGCCAGCGCACCGTCAGTGCCCGGACGGATGGGAATGTGCCAATCCGCCAGCCGCGCGGTGCGCGTGCGCACCGGATCGATCACCACCAACTTGGCGCCGTTCTTGCGCGCCTGCTCGATGAAGGGCCAGTGGTGCGAGTTCGTGCTCAGCGTATTGCAGGCCCACAGTACGATGTACTTCGAATGCACGAAGCTCTCGGGGTCTGCGCCCGGCGTGTGCCCAATGGTCATCATGTAGGCAGTGCACGAGCCCGAGTCGCAGAAGGTGCGCTCACACACCGTGGCACCCAGCTTGTTGAACAGGGGGTCACCCACGTTCAGGCCGTTGAGGATGCCCTGGGTTCCCAGGTAGCTGTAGGGCAGGATGGACTGCGGGCCATCCGTGGCAATGAGTGCCTTCCAGCGGCTGGCGATCTCGGCCAGTGCCTCGTCCCACGAGATCTGCTCGAACTTGCCACTGCCCTTGGGTCCGCTGCGTCGCATTGGGTAGAGCAGTCGCTGTTCGCTATAGGTCCGGTCCTGGTAGTTGTTGACTTTCACGCAGAGGCGCCCCCGCGTGAAAGGGTGATCCGGATTACCGCGTACCGCAATGGCCTTGCCATCTTCGACAGTGGTCAGGATCGAGCAGGTATCGGGGCAATCGTGGGGGCAGGCGCCCACGACAACGTGTCGGGCCATAGCGTGTCCTTTCTCTCGGTGCTTTGATGCGATTGGCGTTCGCAGCAAGTCTGGCGAGCAAGGGGCCCTGGTGCCTTATCCGATTGCGACCTTTACTTTTCCTGGTGTGCGAATGATGATTCGGCACGCTTCTTGCGCCAGCCACCTGCAATCAACCTCTTGAGTCGGCCTCGCACCATGTTCGCGCATTCGTTGGACAAGTACGTCAACAGCACGATGCGCCAGACCTCCAACGCGCAGGGCTGGTCGAACATCTTGGCTGAGCGCTGGAGTCATTCAGCAGGCGAGCTTCCGAGACTGGTGCCACGCGACACCGAGGTGGCCATCCAGTTGAGCGGCCGGTCACTTGTCGATCGTGCGGGCGGTGGCCGGCGCGAGCACACCCATGGCCATCGCGGCACTATTTGGCTTTGCCCCGCAGGCGTCGAGGAGGAGTACATCAATGTGGCTGAGCCCATAGGCGACTGCTTGCATTTGTTCCTGCCCGGCCGGCCGTTCTCCGAGATGGTGCAGCGTGAGTTCGACATCGATCCGGCGCGCGCCGGCCTACGCTACCAGGCGATTGATCACGATCCCTTCGTGAGCATGATCGCGGACCAGATCGTGGGCGAACTGTCCAACGAGACGGGCGTAGGGCGGATGTTCGTCGAGAGCCTCTCGGTGGCGCTCAGCGCCCACCTTTTGAAGAACTATTCGGAGCTGGGGCTGGTCCGGCCGCTGGCGGACAGGACGACAAAGCCGTTGGACAGCCGGCGTCTGTCGCGTGTGGTCGACTTCATTGACGGCAATCTCGACCAGGACTTGACCGTGCTCGATCTCGCAGGCATTGCCTGCATGAGCGTGGGCCACTTCACGCGCAGCTTCAGGACGGCAACGGGGCGGGCGCCACATGCCTTCGTAGCCGAGCGGCGGCTCATGATGGCGAAGCGCCGTCTGCGCGACGAAAGCTGCTCGATCGAGGAGATCGCGTTTTCGGCGGGCTTCTCGTCGCTGGCCAACTTTTCCAAGGCCTTCCGTCATTCGACCGGCTTGTCGCCCAGCCAGTTCAGGGCTCGCTCCTGAACACGCAGCGCGCAGAGGTGACTCGAGACTGCCTTGCATCTCTTTCGCAATTCCGGAAATAGAAGCAACTGCTTAACGGTGAACGGGGTGAAGTGATGTAGCCTGGACTGGAGTGAACTGAAATCTGTTCGGCCGCATCATGGAAGCGTGGGCAAGCGCCGAATGCACGGAGTGCACCGCCGACAGCAAGGCATGGCTCGCCGACTCCTGACCCTGACCCGGTTTTCTAACCATTTTTAAGTTGGATTTTCCGGCTCCTGATTGCCCTGCAGCGTGGCCTTGGCCCTCTGACTCAGAGCGAACTCCTTGGGCGTTTTCCAGTTCAAGGCACTGTGAGGTCGCGCCTCGTTATAAAACCTGCGCCACGCTTCGATTTTGTGCTCGGCGTCGGCCAAGCTCAAGAACCAATGTTCGTTCAGGCACTCCTGGCGCAGTCGCCCGTTGAAGCTTTCGATCATCGCGTTGTCAGTCGGCTTGCCCGGCCTGCTGAAGTCGAGTTCCACAGCGTTGTCGTACGCCCACTTATCCATCGCCTTGCCGATGAACTCGCTGCCGTTGTCGGTCTTCACCGTCTGAGGCTTGCCCCTTTCTCGTGCGATCGTATCGAGCACGCGAACGACGTCTTCGCCCTTGAGGCTTTGCCCGACACGGCTGAATGTCTTCAAACCCTCGGCGCAGTAAAAGGTCGTGCGCTGGTCAAGGAAGTGTTCGTGGAACTCTGAGGAGGCCATCAGCGTGTCGACCGTGAGTGTGTTTCCGCTCAGCTCCGAATACACCTGTAGCAGAGCCTGGATATAGTTGGCCTCATCTGCGGTTGGCGTCGACGGCGCTAGTGGGTCGTCCATTCGCTCAGCGACGATGCCAAAGAGCTTGTGGTGGTCTGCCCGGTCTAGCGCGTGCCAATTCAGGATGTCGCGAAGTTCGCATTCGCGGATGTCCTTGAAGTCGAAGTTCGAGACGACCGTTTCAACTGCCGGCGTTAGGTCGCCTTTCAGCTTCTGCAGCCCCGTCTCGCCCGCCTTCTAATCCGTGAGAAGACGTTGCTTGAAGACGTCAGGCTTCGCGAGAAGATCGAACAGATCGCTACCCACACTACGGGGGGCGCAGATGAGATAGTGCCTGGGATGAACGTAGGTCCCCGCCGCCAGGTGCCTGAAGAACTTCGCCAACTCCGGAAATATGTTGCTCGGCGTCAGCGGGTTCTCATAGTGCTTCGCTTGGTACAGATCCCACTTTCGGGGCTCCCTCTCCGGTACTAGCCGCGCCTCTATGTCGCGACCCTTGTCGTTCTCTGCGCCCAGGCGCTTCACAAGTGCGTAGGTCTTACCCTGTCCCAACGGACGCAAACGAACCGCAGCCTCGATGAGTCGCTCCCATTGTGATGGTTCGAAATGCAGGACTTGCGCCGAGGCCGGCATGACGCCACCCATTCCGACGAAGCGATTGGTTTTTTTCGTGCAGCTTTCATGCGTCCCGCCACCGCAGCTGTTGCCCCTTGCTGTTAGCGCCTTCCCGTGCGCTGATATGTTTTGTAACCCCAGGAGTTGTATCGAAGTTGTAACTCGTCGACGCCCCCGTGATTGCCCAGGGCCGGGGACTGGGTGACGTCGCGGTCAGAGCCGCATTGCGTGGAGCGATCTCGAGCCCGTCAATCACCAATAGCCGCCTTGGGTTGGGACTTCAATTCAGACAAGGAGGACGCGTTCGCTTGCACGGTAAGGGCCAGGCCCCAGAAGAGTTGCGGCCGCACTACCTCTGGGGAGCGGTCGTCCGAACAAGCGTCGAACGCCCGAATCCAATGACCGCTTGGCGCCTGCTACCGGGAGTGCCGTTGATCGAGTTGAGCGACAGCAACCGCATTGCGGTCTTCAGATCCGCCAAATTTAAGCGCCGCTTGGCGCCCAAAGCGGCATCGCGCCCGACCCGGAGCGGTCCTTCAAAGGTGCCGTGCTACGCGGGGGTGGTTTGTGTGCAGTCCGACTTCATTGAAGGTCCAGCTTTGCATTACTTGCAAGCGCCCTCCATTTTCGAATATCGCCCTCGATGAACTGCTGCGCCTCCTTCGCACTGCCCTTGCCTGCGATGGAACCGCTGGCCACCAGCGAGGGCTTGAGCTCGGCCGACGCGGCAATCTCGTTGACCCAGACGTTGAGCTGCTGCACCTGTGCCGCTGGCGTGCCCTTCGGCGCCGCGACCACGTACCACTGCGCGGCGTCGTAGTCCTTCAGCCCGGCCTCCTTCATGGTCGGCACGTCGGGCAGGCTCTCGATGCGGTAGCCGGTGGTGACCGCATAAGCCTTGAGCTTGCCGGACTTAATCTGCTGCAGCACCGGCGTCACGCCGAGCATGCCGAGCGGGATCTGCGCGCCCACAACGTCGACCACCGCCTGGCCGCCGCCCTTGTAAGGCACATGCGTCATGGCCGTGCCAGCGCTCACGTTGAAGAGTTCGCCGGCCAGGTGCTGCGACGTGCCGTTGCCGGACGTCGCATAGCTCCACGTGGCCGGACTCTTCTTGATCGCCTGAATCAGTTCGCTCAGGTTCGCGGGGGCGTTCGGCATGCCGCTCACCAGCACCATCGGCCCCTGCGCCAGCGTGGCGACCGCCACCAGTTCCCTGCCTACCTCGGGCGGCTGCGTCGCGTACAGCACGGGGCCGGGCACGGTGATGAGGGTGTAGCCGTCCGGTGCGGCCTTGGCCGCAGCCTGCAGCGCGATGGCGCCCGAGGCGCCCGGCCGGTTCTCGACCACCACCGAATGTCCGGTTTTCTCACCGAGCTTGCGCGCGGCGACGCGCGTGAGCACGTCGACGGTGCCACCGGGCGGGAAGCCGACGATCCAGGTGATGGGCTTGGCGTTGGGCCAGGCGCCCGGGTCGCCGGCGGCGAGCACCGTTGCGGGCAGGCACAGTGCGGCGGCCGCGGCCACGAACGCGCGACGAAAGAAGAACTGTGTGGGCATGCGAGGTTCCTGAAGGTGATGAATGGACGAACGACGGCGCTCAGTCGGGCTTGCCCGGCGGCGTGTTAGGAAACTGCTGGCAGCTCTTGTTGAACGACTGCACCATGCGCAGGATCGGGCCGAACACCCAGGTGTTGAAGACCAGCACGTCGGTCTCTTCCTTCGGGTCGCGCGTGATGTTGAAGAGGTAGGGCGACTCGAGCTTGCCCTTGCCCTCGTTCACCTCCGGCTCCCAGTAGAAGTGCAGCTTCCAGTCGCGCCACTTCACCGCGCGCAGGTCGTTCTTGATATAGAACAGAAAGCCCTCGCGCGCCGACTTCTCCGCCTCGCCGAAGAGGAAGGCGCGCTGGTCCACGCCATCGATGGGTCGGTCGTCCGGCAGCGACGCGCCGGCAACGGCCGCCAGCGTGGTGAAGAGGTCGGTCACGTGAACCATTTCGTTGCTGATGCGGCCGGGCTCGATCTTGCCCGGCCAGCGCGCGATGAACGGCACGCGCAGGCTGCCTTCCATCGCCGTGTGGTACGTGCCGCGCCACGGGCCGGCGGTGCCGCGGTACGGCGCGCGGAACTCGGGGCCGTTGTCGCTGCAGAAGATGAAGAGCGTGTCGTCCGCGATGCCGAGCCGCTCGACCTCGTCGACGATCTGGCCGACGCGGTGGTCCATCTCGACCATCGAATCCGCGAAGTCGCCGGCGCCGGTGCGCCCCGCGAAATCCGGATGCGGCAGCGTTGGGAAGTGCAGGTGCACCAGCGGCAGGTACAGGAAGAAAGGCTTGTGCGCTGCATGGTGGCGCCGCATGAAGGCCTGCGAGTGTTCGACGAGTTCGGCATCGATGCCGCGGCGGCTGTCGAGGTCGTAGACCTTCACGATCTCCGACGGCTCCCCGCGACGGCCACGCATGATGTGCGGGATGTCGGCGACCGACGGGTCGAAGCCGACCGCCGAGGTGAACTGGCTTTCGTCGGTGGTGCGCGGGATGCCATACCACTCGTCGAAACCGCGGTCCGACGGGTAGCGGCCCTCGATATCGCCGAGGTGCCACTTGCCGAAATGCGCCGTCGCATAGCCCTGCGCCGACAGCAGTTCGGCCAGCGTCACCTCCCAGCGCGTGAGGCCCTGCGGCAGCCCTGGCGGGACCGATTGCAGGCAGCCGGTGCGGATCGGATGCCGCCCGCTCATCAGCGCGGAACGCGTGGGAACGCAGTCGCTCTCGACATTGAAATTTTGCAGCAGTAGGCCTTGGCGGGCGAGTGCGTCGATGCGCGGCGTGGGTGCGCCGCGCAGGGCGCCGCCGCCGTAGCAGCCGAGTTCGCCCCAGCCAAGGTTGTCGGCGACGATGAGGACGATGTTGGGCGGATTCACGGTCGGTTCTCGTTGAAGCTGGTGATGGCTTCAATCTAGCCAGACCAGTGCCAGATGCCATTCCCTTCGATGGAGATTTGGATAACCAGCGGGAATCTTCGGCAGGCGCGCCGCGCGACGACTGCCGTGAGGATCAGCGGGCGATAGCCGCAGCAGGCGGCATTCGGTCCGCCAGCATGTGGTCGCGGAAGGCCATCATCAGCGGCGACCACCGGGCCTGCGGCCGGGTGAGCAGCACCAGCGTCCGCCGCAGTTCGAGCATCGGCAAGGGCAGCGCGTCAACGCGCCCGCGCCAGGCGCGCAACATCGAGGCCGGCACCAGGCCCAGCAGGTCGGTACCGGCGATCAGGCCCATCGCGGCGTCCGACATGTAGTCGGCCTCCAGCGTGACGCGCGGCGCAGGCTCGCCGGCCTGCTCGAAGACCTGCGTCACCAGGCGGCGCGCGGCGCTCTGTCGGCTGGGCATGGCCCAGGCGCAATCGGTCAGGTCGGCCAGCGTCAAAGCGGTGCGCCGTGCGAGCGGATGGTCGATGCGCGCGGCGACGCACACCGTATCCTCGCTCAGGGCCAACTGGTCGCAGTTGAAGGAGATGCCCGGATAGGACGGTACGACGGCCACGTCGAGCTCGGCCTTCGCCACCGCATCGTTGAGCGCATCGGACTTGCCAATGACCATCGCCAGGCGCAGGCCGGGCCGATGGCGCACCATCTCCGACAGCACGCGTACGACGGGGCCGTCGCTGGCAGCGTTTGTCAGGCCAACACGCAACAAGCCCGCATGCTGCGCGCGCAACTCGGTGGCGGAACGCATCAGCTCGATGTGCTCGGTGTCGAAGCGCCGAGCCGATTCGAGGAAGAGCTGGCCCTCGGCGGTGAGGCGAGCGCCGTGCGCACCGCGCTCGAACAGCGCGACACCGACAGCGTCTTCCAGCCGCCGGATCGCCTTTGAGACCGCGGGCTGCGTCACACCCACGGCCTCGGCCGCACGGCCGACGTGGCCCTGACGGGCCACTTCGAGGAAATACGCGATGTCGGCAGGAGAGAAGCTCATTTACCGAGTCTGCCTGATCACACTGTCTGCCTAAACTTGGAACTACGAGCGTGTTCGACCCAGGTTGGTGCGAAATTGTGCTGCCCTATCCAACGATCTGAGCGCAGTGACGGAGGTACGGTCCTTCGAGGTCGGCTTCAGACTGGTTGCCGACATTCGGTGTGTTGCATCGACCGGTTGAATCCGCCGCCAACTGCAGACATTCAGACCAACCGCCCAATTTGAAGGAAGACGACGGGGTTCGACCCGAGTTTGTGCACGGTGAGCGATGAGCAGCTGGAGCACCTTCGAGCGACGATCCGGCCTCCAGGTGCCAGCGAGGCGTCGACGATGCCGTGCTGCGGGTGGCACCAGACAGAACGCGTGAAAACGCCCAATCTGCGCCGGTGCTAACGCTCAGTAGCCGCGGGACCGATCGACGACGTCCAAGAGCTGCTCGCCGCGTTGATGCCGGCGAAGGTTCTCCAGCAAGATGGGTGCAGCGGTCTCGGGCTGGGTCATGCTCGCCACATGAGGCGTCAGGAACACACGCGGATGAGTCCAGAAGGGATGCTCCGGCTGCAGGGGCTCGGGATCAGTCACGTCGAGGATGACACGCGAAAGCCGGCCCGAATCGAGCGCGTCGAGGAGATCCGCATCCACGAGGTGCGGGCCGCGACCGACGTTGATCAGTGCCGCTCCGGAAGGCAACGCGGCAAAGAGCTCTCTGTTCAAGATGCCCTTGGTGGCCGGGGTGAGCGGCAGGAGGCAGATCAGGACGTCGCAGCCCTCCAGGAAGGGCTGCAGCTGCTCGGCGCCGGCGAAACTCTCCACGCCCTCCATATGGCGCAGGGACCGGCTCCAGCCGCGCAGCCGGAAACCGTAGGTCGCCAGCCGCTCCAGGACGGCGCGCCCGAGCACGCCCATGCCCATCACGCCGATGGTGCGCGCCGACGCGGGCGGCACCTCGAGCGCACTCCAGGTGCGCGTCGCCTTCGCCGCCACATAGTCGAAGAAGTCACGATGAAGGGCCAGGACGGCGAGGCTCACGTACTCCACCATGCCATTGATGATCCCGGGCTCAACCATCCGCACGATTGGAATGTGAGCGGGCACGGCGGAGAAGTCGACGTGGTCGATGCCGGCACCCGATGAGAACAGCACCTTCAACTGCGGCAGCGCGGCGAGCACCTCCTGCGGCGCCTGCCAGGCGATCAGGTATTCGATCTCGTCGAGCTTGCCGGCGTCAGGCCAGACGCGGAAGTCAATGTCGGGGGCATGTTCTGCGAAGTAGCGCGCCCAGGCTGCGGCACGCGGCGCGTCCGATCGGTAGAGAATCCTCATGGCTTACCAGCCTCCCACCCAGCCATCGAACAGTCCCTCGGGGAGGGTCTCCTTGTCGGCTCCGCGCAGAAAGTCGAAGTCGCAGCCGAGGTGCGCCTGCTCGACGTGCTGGTCGTAGAGCTTGCGGTAGCCGCGCACGTGCGTCCGCGGTGGGTGCTGCCAATCCTGGCGCCGACGTTCGAGCTCCTCCGGTTCGACACAGAGATCCAGCCGACGTGCGGCAACGTCGAGCTCGATGATGTCGCCATCGCGCACGAGGGCGAGCGGGCCGCCGACCGCTGCCTCTGGAGAGACGTGCAGCACGGCGGCGCCATAGGCCGTGCCGCTCATGCGTGCATCAGAGATGCGCAGCATGTCGCGAACGCCGCGCTCGAGCAGCTTGCGAGGAAGGGGCAGCATGCCCCACTCCGGCATCGCCGCTCCCACGGGGCCGGCATTGCGCAGAATCAGTATGCTGTTCTCATCGATGCCCAAAGAAGGATCGTCGATGCGATTGGCGATTGTCTGCACGTCCTCGAAGACCACGGCACGGCCGCGATGGCGAAACAGCTTCGGGTCCGCAGCGCAGGCCTTCATCACGGCGCCGTCAGGCGCCAGATTGCCCTTCACGACGACCAAGGTCTCACCCGGCTTCACAGGTCTGTCCAGCGGCCGGATGACTTCCGGATCAACAACCTCGGCGGTCTCGATGATCTCGCCGATCGTGCGCCCGTCGACCGTCCGCGCGTCGAGGTGCAGGAGTGGTTTGAGCGTCTTGAGCAATGCGGGCACGCCACCGGCCGTCATCAGCCGTTCGGTGAGGTGCTCGCCGGCCGGCTGGACGTTGGCGATGAGCGGCACGCGGCGGGCGATCTCGTCGAAGCGATCCAGCGTCAAGGGCACGCCCACGCGCCCGGCGAGCGCCAGCAGGTGAATGATGACGTTGGTCGAGCCTCCCACCGCGCACAGGAGTGTGATGGCATTGTCGAAGGCCCGCGCATCAAGGATTTCCTCCGGGCGCGGGCCGCCTTCGTTGGCCAAGCGGACGCTGCAACGGCCCGCCTCGCGGGCGCAGTGACTGCGGCGACGGTCGGTCGCCGGCACCAGGCTGCTGCCGGGCAGGGCCACGCCCAGCGCCTCGCAAATGGCCGACATCGAGGATGCGGTGCCCATCTCGGCGCAGTGGCCCACGGTGCCCATGACGCTGTTCTCGAAGGAGGCGAAATCGCATTGAGATTGGCCAGCGCGCAACTGGTCAACCAGACGCCAGACGCCGGTGGCGTTCGCCAACTGCCCGCCAGTCGCCGAGCGCGGCGTCGCCGGGCCGCTGGCCAGAAACACAAGGGGGATTCTGGCGCTGGCCGCCCCCATCAGCAGCGCCGGCTGCGTCTTGTCGCAGCCGCCGAGTAGCACCACCGCGTCGAAGGGATAGCCTCGCAAGGTCTCTTCCACCTCCATCGCCAGCAGGTTGCGGAATGGGAACGAGGTCGGCTTGATGATGTTCTCGCTGATCGACATCATCGGAACCTCGAACGGGATGCCGCCGGCCTCGAGGATGCCCGTGCGCACTTCCTCTGCAAGCGCGCGCAGGTTGAGGTTGCAGGGGTTGATGTCGGACCAGGTGTTTAGGATGCCCACGATGGGGCGCGTCATGAGGTCCTCGCGGCTCCACCCGGCCGCGGCGAGCGTGGAGCGGTGCACGAAGCCAGGCAGGTCATCCTTGCGGAACCAGCGCGCGCTGCGCAGCGGTCGCCTTTGCGAAGTGTCGTTGTCGCCCATGAGTTCAACCTCCAAAGAATTGGAGAAATGCTACTTGCACAGTGCGAAGCTGACCTGCCGTTTATGCACGACATTCAGCACGAATGCTTCGGCCTTGCCCATGCAATGGCAGAACCCGATGGATGCCCGCTGCGGGCGACCCCCATGGGCGGGGTGCCGCCGCACCAGCTGGGAGAGCAGTTCGGCGCGGGGTTCGCTCGCGGAGAGCGTATCGTGATCATGGCGTCGCTTTCGGCAAGGTCGTTCGCGCTGCTCACACAATGACGGCGTACTTGGTGCGCAACCGGACTCAAGGCTCGTCGCACTTCACGACTACGGAACCAAGGTTCCTGTGGGCTAAGGGTGAACAGGACTGAGCTGCACTTGACGCGCCGCTCGGCCAGCACAAACGAACTGTGCACCAAGCCACTTCCGGTTTTTACGGTGTACAGGCCATGCGGAACGACACCATCTTCCGTGTGCAAACCTTACCATTTCTTCTCATGACATCAAGTGCTTCAAGCCTGCTCGATCCACACGATTTCGTGCCGGCAAAGCCGATGCCATAAACGACTGCCTCATGGGTTTTCGGGCGCCTGAACTTCACCACCAACTTCCTGCAGGAACACGACCATGACCTTCCGCCCCAAGTACATCACGTTCGATTGCTACGGCACGCTGACCTACTTCCCCATGCACCAGGTGGCCCACGACATCTACGCCGATCAGTTGTCCCCAGAGCAGATGTACCAGTTCAGCAATGATTTCAGCAACTTCCGGTTCGACGAGGTGATGGGCGACTGGAAGCCCTATGACCAGATTCTCAAGTCGGCCGTGCAGCGCACCTGCAAGCGCCATGGCCTCACCTACCGCGATGAGGATGCTCAGAGGATCTATGACGCAGTGCCCACCTGGGGTCCGCACGCGGACGTGCCGCATGCGCTGACTCGCGTGGGCAAGAAGATCCCTCTGGTGATCCTGTCCAATGCGATGAACGAGCAGATTCACTCCAACGTGAGCAAGCTTGAAGCGCCGTTCCACAAGGTCTTCACGGCAGAGGACGCCCAGGCCTACAAGCCCCGGCTTGCGGCCTATGAGTACATGTTGGACCAGCTCGGTTGCGGGCCCGAAGACATCCTGCACGTGTCGGCCAACCCGCGCTACGACATCTTCCCGGCCCACGACATGGGCATCAAGAACAAGGTGTTTGTCAATCGCGGTCACGAGCCGCGTCCCAACGAGGCGTTCAACTTCGCCGAGATCCGAGACATCAAGGGCCTGCCCGCGCTGGTCGGGCTCTGAAAGCGAGGCACCGTGGGCAGCAAGATTCGAGACATATCGCCGCAGGTGCTCCAGTGACCTCAAGATGAAACTCGAGTCATTCTGGACAGATACAGCTCCGCCTTTCGAGGGCCGCACCGATCCTTTGCCAGGACGGGTGGACGTGGCGGTCGTGGGCGGCGGCTTCACCGGCCTGTCGGCCGCCCGCTCGCTGGTGCGCCGCGGCGCCCGCGTCGTGGTGCTGGAAGCCGGCAAGGTTGCGGCCGAGGCCTCCGGCCGCAACGGCGGCCACGTCAACAACGGACTGGCTGTCGACTATGCGAAGCTGGCCGGGCGCGCCGGTACCGAGCGCGCGACCGCCTGGTACCGCGCCTACGACGACGCGGTCGACACGGTCGAGCGCATCGTTGGCGAAGAGCACATCGACTGCAACTTCGAGCGCCGCGGCAAGCTCAAGGTTGCCTCGCGTCCGGCTGTGCCGCGAGGTGGATTCGGAGCTCGAGCTGGTGCCGCCCGAGCGCATCCAGGAGGAGGTCGCCACCGATCGCTACTTCGGCGGTCTTCTCTTCAAGAAGAGCGCGCAGATGCACATGGGCCGCTTCGGCAGCGGGCTCGCCGAGGCAGCCGCGCGCGTGAGCATCGAGTACTGCTGGGGCGGACTCGTCGACATGACGCAGGACCGCCTGCCGCACGCCGGCGAGAAGGACGGACTGTTCTATTCCATGGGCTACAGCGGCCATGGCGCGCAGATGTCGGTGCACATGGGTGAATGCAAGGCCCGCGTGATGGCAGGCGACGCCGCCGCCAACCCCTGGCGCAGCAACCCCTGGCCAGCCATTCCCGGTCATTTCGCCCCCCCTGGTTTCTGCCGGCCATCGGCGTTTATTACCGGCTCAAGGACAAGCTGGGCTGAGCCCGCCTTTTTCCCGCCAGCGACTACTTCTCTAGGAGATAAGCATGGAACGCAACAACGAACTGAACGGCCCAGGTGGCCCTGAAGAAGGCGTCGCGCAGGGCGCGCCGATCGGATGGGAGAGCAGCGAGCGCGTCGCCAAGTTCTACGTCTTGCTGAACGTGCAGTTCTGAAACGACGACCGAGCCCAATCCATGTCACAGCCACTTCGCCTTGTCGAGACTTCCCCCAACCCGCCGGCCCGTGCCGACGTCGTCGTGATCGGCGGCGGGATCATCGGTATGTTTACCGCGTACTACCTGGCCCGGCGTGGGCTTTCGGTCACCGTGGTTGAAAAGGGCCGCATCGGCGCTGAGCAATCGAGCCGCAACTGGGGCTGGTGCCGCCAGCAGAATCGCGACGCGCGCGAACTGCCGATGGCGACCAGGAGCCTCGAGCTGTGGGAGCAGTTTGCCGCCGACACCGGCGAAGACACAGGCTTCTCCCGCTGCGGGTTGTTGTATCTCAGCGATGACGAATCCGAACTGGCGCTCTGGGCCCGCTGGCGCGATTTCGCAAAGACTGCCGGCGTGACCACGCACATGCTCAGCGGCCGGCAGGCCTCGCAGCGGGGTCAGGCGACCGGCCGCGCATGGAAAGGCGGCGTGTTCTCGCCCAGCGACGGCACGGCCGATCCCGCCAAGGCGGCGCCTGCCGTGGCAGCCGCGCTGATGAAGCTGGGCGGCAGCGTCCACCAGAACTGCGCAGCACGGGGCATCGAGCTCGAGGGCGGCCGGGTCAGCGGCGTGGTCACCGAAGCGGGGACCATCAAGACCCGCACGGCTGTTCTCGCAGGTGGTGCGTGGGCGTCCTCGTTCTGCCACCAGCTCGGGGTGCGCTTTCCGCTCGCCACGGTGCGCCAATCCATCGTGCGCGTGTCCCCGCTGGAACAGCGCCTGCCGGACGCCCTGGCGGGCCCGGGTGTCGCCGTCACCCGGCGCCCCGACGGCAGCCACATACTGGCCATCAGCGGCCGTGGGCGCGTGGACCCGACGCCGCAGCTGATGCGCTTCGCGCCGCAGTTCGTGCCCATGTTCGCCAAGCGCTGGCGCAATGTGTTTCCCGGCGGCCTGGAAGGCATCCGATGGGGTCATGAAACCCGCGCGCGATGGAGGCTGGACGCGCCAACGCCCATGGAACGGGCGCGCATCCTCGACCCCAAGCCCGACCCGGCGGGCGTTCGCGAGACCCACCGGCGTGCCGTCGAGTTGTTGCCCGCACTTGGCAAGGCCCCCATCGCCAGTGCCTGGGCGGGTTACATCGACAGCACGCCCGACGGCGTCCCCGGCGTCGGTGAAGTGCCGGAAGTGCCCGGATTCATCCTGGCCGCGGGCTTTTCCGGGCACGGCTTCGGCATCGGTCCAGGCGCCGGCCACCTGATCGCCGACCTGGTCACCGGCGCAGAGCCGATCTTCGATCCCGCGCCTTTCCGGCCAGGCCGGTTCAACAAGTCGGCGTGGGGCAAGGTGGCTGATTTCTAGGCCGCGATCGCGACGCGCCGAATCCGACGAAGACGCGTGAGGCCGGGCGCATCGTAGCGTGGCCGTCATGGTGGCTTTCGGCGTGAACACCGACGGGCAACGCGAGGTGCTGGGCCTGAAGGTCGGCGCTTGCAACGGATGCAAAGGGCCACGTAAGCGCCATCGTGCCGCTCGAGAAGCACGAGGGACACCCCACGGACAGCTATGCTGAATCACTGTCTGTGCGGTTCTGGTGCGACCCGTCGAGCATCGACGAATATTGCGCGTGGGCATCAACCTTTTTCGCCGTGGCATCGATGAGTTCTACCTTTCTCACTGCTTTCCGCGCACACATGAAGAGCTTGAGGTCGTCCGAAGCCAGCTTGAAAAGATTGGCATGTACGAGCTCTGCAGGCAGGCTCGTTCACAGAAGGCCTTGTTAGGCGAGGGCCGGAGCATGACGCTCAAGCCTTGGATATGTTGCTCGTTGTTGGTGGGTAATTGGCTCGCGCGTCTGGAAGCTACGAGCGCCCGCAGCGCAGGTTCAAAGCAGCAAACGACGAGTCAACTGCTTCATAGACACGAATCGCCAGACCGGGCCAACGACCGCTTTCCGGCGCTCGGAAAGTCCGTTCAGGGCCCGCTGCAGCCGACGGAGACGTTCTCGCGAGTGTCTGCTTCAAGGCCGAGAGCGGTCGAAGTGGCGCGGGCGGTGAGACCAAGGGTTATCCCTTAACCCTTGCCGTCTGCATGGTCAGCCGCGCGGCGCGCTACTGGTCGCTTCAGAGATCCCATCTGCTAGCTGGCGCAAGAGCGGAACGTAGCGCGTCGCAACCTCTCGGTCGGACACCACGTTGTTCTGCAAAACGAGGTTGATCGCCCCGATGGCGTGTTCTCCGATCCGGATCGGAAACCCGATCGCAGTGACGCTCGATTCCGAAGCCCATTCACCTCTGTTCATCGCGTAACCGCGGCGCCGGGTCTCGCGAATGATCCGTTTCACATAGCCGCCGTCGCGCGCCATTTCCCCAATGGCATCCGTGCGCTGCGCCAGCAACGCCAGCGTGGCGACACGTTCTTCCTCGGCGCACCAACTCAGCCACGCTCGGCCCAGTGAGGAGACGAGCATCGGAATGCGAATCCCGATGGTGGCCCGGTGCTGCGAAAGCATGCTGACTCGATGGGTCGACTCCCGCACGATCATGAAGCCGGCGTCCGGCGTTGCCAGATCGCTGGGCCACGAGAGCGCCCGCAAATGTGCACGCATGGCAGGTGCCGCTACGCGGTCGATCCAGTCCGCGCCAACGTATCCCTCGGAGAGTCGGCGCACCTCGAAGCCCAGCGCGTAGGAGGCGCCATCGTCCTTGTGGTGAACCAGGCCTTCTGACCTCAACGTCTCCAGCAGACGTTTGACGGTGGTTCGGTGAATGCCGGTGACGCGAGCGAGCTCGACGACGCCACCGATTCCACCCGGCAGCGCATTCAGCGCCCGCAGCACGGCTAGCCCTCGGCTCAAGCCTCTGACTTCCCGATAGAGATGCTCCTGCGGAGCGCGTGCGGACGTCGGCATTTCATTCTCTGTTTGGTGCACCAGATGCACCGACTATACGGCGCGGACTTGCGCTCGGACACTGCCCACGTCAGCAAAGAACCGCATCGGCCCCAAGAGGCCACCACCCGGAGACATGAAATGAGCATCACCCGACGCGCCCTGTGCACTTCGATCGCCCTCGGCCTCACCTTCTCGCCTGCCTTCGCGCAGGAGCCCTCTAAGCAACCCATTCGCGTCATCGTGCCGTACCCAGCGGGTGGCAACGCAGACTCGGCAGCGCGTGCGGTGGCTAACCTGGCCTCCGAAAGCCTGAAGCAGACGATCCTGATCGACAACCGCCCCGGCGCCTCTTCGATCATTGGCACCGAACTCGTCAGCCGCGCGCCGGCGGACGGCCTCACCATCGGCGTCGTCTCGGATTCGCATGCCATCAACCAGGTCATGGCGAAGAACCCCAAGGCCGCGGACATCCTCGGTGGCAAGGTGCCCTACGACGCGGTACGCGACTTCGTGCCGATCTCCGGAATGATCCTGGTGCCGCTGGTTCTGGTCGTGAGCCCGAAGGTTCCGGCGCGCACCGTCAAGGAAGTCGTGCAGCTGTCCAAGGGGGGCGACAAGTCGGGTCTGAACTTCGGCACGATGGGCACCGGCAGCCCGTGGTTCCTGCACATGCACCAGCTGCACAACCTCACGCAGGGCACGTTCGTCGACGTCCCCTACAAGGGCCTCGCACCCGCGGCGACGGACCTTATCGCGGGTCAGATCGACATCATGGTGATGCCGGTCCATTACGCCCAGCAGTACGTCAAGACCGGCAAGCTGGTCGCGATCGCGACCCTTGGCGAGAAGCGCCACCCGCTCATGCCCGATGTGCCGACCCTCGCAGAGAGCGGCTACCCGAGCCTCGCGATCTCCAACTACCTGTATTTCGTCGCGCCCGCGGCAACGCCCAAGGCCACGGTGGATCGCTTGAGCAAAGCGTTCATCGCAGCACTCAAGGAGCCCTCGATGAAGGACAAGTTGTCCGCCTCAGGCGACCCGTATCCGGCAGAGCCGGCCGAGCTGTCCGCGCGCCTGCGCAAGGACATCGACGCCTACGGCACCGTCATCCAAGCCACCCTGAAGTAAGAAAGAAGAGGATCCATCGTGAATCGACCGGAACAGCTCCAGACCGACGTGCTCGTGGTGGGCACAGGGCCCATGGGCGCGACGACCGCGTTGGCGCTGGCCACCTACGGCGTGCGCGTGCACGTGGTGAACCGCTTCAACTGGACAGCGAACACGCCGCGTGCGCACATCACGAATCAGCGCGCCGTCGAGGTGCTTCGGGATCTGGGCGTGGAGAAGGAAGCGCGCTTGGAAGCTACTCCCTGGGAGTGGATGGGGGACACCCTGTTCACCACCAGCCTCGCAGGCCCGGAGATTGCGCGCCTGCGCACCTGGGGCACAGGGGACGATCGGATCAGCGACTACCTGCAGGGCAGCCCCTGCACGATGCTCGATCTGCCGCAGGACAAGATGGAGCCTCTCCTGGTGAAGAATGCGGCCGCCCGTGGCGCCGTCTTCTCGTTCAACACGGAGTACCTGCGCCACGAGCAGGACAGCGAAGGTGTCACCGTCTTCCTGCAGGACAGGGCCACCGGACGCGAGTACCAGGTCAGGGCGCGCTACCTCGTCGGCGCCGATGGCGCGCGCTCGAAGGTCATGGACGACGCAGGGCTCCAGATCGAGGGGCAGCTTGCACGTGCCGCGACCGCCTACGTCTTCTTCAAGGCGGACCTTTCGCGCTACGTCGCGCACCGGCCCAGCATCCTTTACTGGATCGTCACTTCCAATGCGGCATTTGGCGAGATCGGGATGGGCCTGTTGCGCGCCATCAACCCGTGGGACGAGTGGATCGCGGGATGGGGTTTCGACATGAGCCAGGGCGAGCCCGATTTCTCCCCCGAAGAAGTCAAGCGCAAGGTGCGGTTGCTGGTGGGTGACCCCGACCTGGAGTTCGAGGTGAAGAGCACCTCGGTCTGGTACGTCAACCAGGCCCACGCGCCGATCTACTCCAAAGGGCGTGTGTTCTGCGGCGGCGACGCGGTGCACCGCCACCCGCCGTCGTCAGGTCTTGGCTCCAACACATGCATGCAGGACGCTTTCAACCTGGCCTGGAAGCTCGCCTTCGTGGTCAAGGGCTACGCCGGCGAACGGCTGCTGGACTCGTACACGCTGGAACGCGCGCCAGTCGGCGCGCAGATCGTCGCGCGCGCCAACCAGTCTCGCGTCGACTATGCACCTTTGAACCGGTGCTTCCGCGATGCCGATGCGGCCGATCCCGTCGAAGCGGGCCTGCAGAAACTCACTGACCCCGGCCCCGAAGGCCTTGCCCGGCGGGCGGCCTTGGCCGGCGCGCTCAAGGTCAAGAACTACGAATTCAATGCCCAGGGCGTCGAGCTCAACCAGCGCTGCGTGTCCGCAGCGGTGATCCCGGATGCTGATGCGGCCGAGGAGGTCTGGAAGCGCGATCCGCAACTTCACGTTCAGGCCACTACGCGACCAGGCGCGAAATTGCCCCATGCCTGGCTGGTCGGCGCCGATGGCCGCCGCGTTTCCACGCTGGACCTGGTCGGCAAAGGTCGATTCACGCTGCTGACGGGGATCGCAGGCAGGGCCTGGGTGGAAGCGGCTGCGACGATGGCCCGCCCGTACCTGCGAACGCTGGTGGTCGGAGCTCCGGGCGCCTTGGACTCCTACTGCAGCTGGCAGGAACTGCGCGAAGTGGACGAGGCCGGCGCGATCCTCGTGCGACCCGATGGCGTCGTGGCTTGGCGTCGACACGCCGCCGCCACCGACGTGGACGCTGCGGAGGTTGCGCTGGAGCGCGCCCTCGCTGCTTTGCTCGACGCAAAACCAGGGGTGGATCGCTCATGACCCGCCGCGCGTTCCTCGGGATGTCACATTCGCCGCTGATGGGGCTGAACCCAGTTCCTCCCGCGGTCGAGAGCGACTTGAAGGCCGCGATCTCCACTGCACGCGCGCATGTCCTGAGGTTCGATCCGGAGCTCATCGTGCTGGTGGCGCCCGACCACTACAACGGCTTCTTCAACGAGCTCATGCCTCCGTTCTGCCTCGGCACGCAAGCCCGTGCGGTCGGCGACTACCTCTCGCCCGCAGGTGAGCTCAACGTCGACGCCAGGATCGCGGAAGCCCTGGCCGCGCACCTGATGGAGGAAGACTTCGACATCGCGGTGTCCCGGCGCATGGAGGTCGACCATGGCTTCTCCCAGGCGTTGCAGCTGCTGTGGGGTGGCCTGGCGACGCCGCCCGTGCTTCCGCTGTTCATGAACGCGGTGGCGCAGCCTGGGATTCCACGCCTGCGCCGCTGCCGTGCGCTTGGCCAGGCCATCGGCAGGTATCTGGACGGGCGTTCCGAAAGAACCTTGCTCATCGGCTCGGGCGGTCTGTCGCACGAGCCGCCGGTACCGACGCTCTCCCACGCCGATCCTGCGGTGCGCGAGCGCATCACCGTCAAGCGCGAACCGACGCCCGCCGACCGAGAAGCGAAGACGCAGCGCGTCATGGCCGCGGGGCGGGCGCTGGCCGAAGGCTCCAGTGCCATGAAGCCCATCAACCCGGCGTGGGACCGCCGCTGGATGGACCTCCTGCCGCAAGGCACCGCGGGCCTGGACGAGCTGTGCTCGTCGACCGAGCAAAGCATCGAGCAAGAGGGCGGCCTGTCCGCTCACGAATCGAAGACCTGGCTGGTCGCTCGCAGCGCGCTGCGCACCGACCAGGCCATTCCCTGCACCTTCCGTCACTACCAGCCCATCCCGGAATACATCGCCGGCTTCGGCCTGATGTTTCTCGAACAGCCATCTCTTCAGTGAAAGCGAACACCATGGACAAACGAATCGAACAATGGGCCGAGCGCCTGCGCAAGGCGGAGCAACAGCGCGAACCGATCCCGCCACTGCGCGAGGAGATCGGCGACGACGCTGGTGGCGAGCTCGCCTACGCCATTCAGCAGGCCAACGTCGCGCATGCTGTCGCTCACGGGCGCCGCATTGTCGGGCGAAAGATCGGGCTCACCTCGCTGGCCGTGCAGAAGCAACTGGGCGTCGACCAGCCCGACTTCGGCACGCTGTTCGCCGACATACTGTATGGCGACGACGAGATCGTGCCGCTCTCGCGCACGCTGCAACCCAAGGTCGAGGCCGAGGTCGCCTTGGTGCTCGAGCGCGACCTGCCGGCGGTGGACACGACCCTTGTCGAACTGGTGAGCGCCGTTGCCTACGTGCTGCCGGCGATCGAGATCGTCAGCAGCCGCATCGCGAACTGGAACATCCGGTTCACCGACACCGTTGCGGACAACGCCTCCAGCGGCCTGGTGGTGCTCGGGGGCGTGCCCACGAAGCTCAACGGCCTGGACCTCAAGTTCTCCAAGATGACCATGCAACGCGGCGAAGAGTCCGTGTCGAGCGGAAGTGGCGAGGCCTGCCTTGGTCATCCCCTCAATGCCGCTGTCTGGCTGGCCCGAAAGCTCGCCGCGCTGGGACAACCGCTGCGTGCCGGAGACCTGGTCCTCACGGGGGCCCTGGGTCCGATGGTGCCTGTCGTCGCAGGCGATCGATTCGAAGCGCGCATCGAAGGCGTCGGCACCGTCCGCGCGCGCTTCGGCAACGAGTAACAGGCGAAACGCTCCTTCTTCATTCACACCGGCAGCCCGTGGGCTGCGAGAGGTATTCATGACGCGAAAACTCAAGGCCGCAATCATTGGCAGCGGCAACATCGGGACCGACCTGATGATCAAGATCCTGCGGCACGGCAGGCACATCGAAATGGGCGCGATGGTGGGCATCGACCCCGCATCCGACGGTCTGGCGCGTGCCACGCGCATGGGCGTGGCCACGACGCACGAAGGCGTGGCCGGCCTGGTGAAGCTGCCGGTGTTCGCGGACATCGACGTGGTGTTCGACGCCACCTCCGCTGGGGCGCATGTCGAGAACGATGCGTTTCTGCGCCAGCACAAGCCGGAGATTCGCCTGATCGACCTGACGCCTGCGGCCATCGGCCCGTACTGCATCCCGGTCGTCAACGGTAGCGCTCATCTCGACGCGCCCAACGTCAACATGGTGACCTGCGGTGGTCAGGCCACCATTCCGATGGTGGCGGCGGTGTCCCGGGTCGCGAAGGTTCACTACGGCGAGATCGTCGCGAGCATCTCGAGCAAGAGCGCCGGGCCGGGCACACGCGCCAACATCGACGAGTTCACCGAGACCACGTCGAAGGCCATCGAGGTCGTCGGCGGCGCGGCGAAGGGCAAGGCCATCATCGTGCTGAACCCGGCCGAGCCGCCGCTGATGATGCGCGACACCGTCTACACGCTCAGCGAGCTTGCGGACGAGGACGCGATTGCCGAGTCCGTCGAGCGCATGGCCAATGACGTGCAGGCCTATGTGCCCGGCTACCGCCTCAAGCAGCGGGTGCAGTTCGACAGGATCGAGCCCGACAGTCCGATCCGCATCCCCGGTGTGGGCGCGCAGTTGCACGGCCTGAAGACCTCGATCTTCCTGGAGGTCGAAGGCGCGGCCCACTACCTCCCGGCCTACGCCGGCAACCTCGACATCATGACCAGCGCCGCGCTGCGCACCGCCGAATCGATGGCAGTGCGGATGCTCGCGCCCGAAAGCGCCTGAAGGAACTACCGTGAGCAACCCAACCAAGAAAATCTACATCTCGGACGTGACCCTGCGCGACGGCAGCCACGCGATCCGCCATCAATACAGCGTCGAACAGGCCAAGCAAATCGCCAAGGCGCTGGACGATGCGAAGGTCGACTCCATCGAAGTCGCCCACGGTGACGGGCTGCAAGGCGGCAGCTTCAACTACGGCTTCGGCGCGCACACCGACGTGGAGTGGATCGAGGCTGTGGCCAGCGTCATCCGCCATGCCAAGATCGCGACGCTGCTGCTGCCAGGCATCGGCACCGTGCACGACCTCAAGGCCGCTTACGACGCAGGGGCGCGCATCGTTCGCGTTGCCACCCACTGCACCGAAGCGGACATCTCGCGCCAGCACATCGAATATGCCCGCCATCTCGGCATGGAAGCGGTGGGCTTCCTGATGATGAGCCACATGACCACGCCGCAGGCGCTGGCCGAACAAGCCAAGCTCATGGAGAGCTACGGCGCGACCTGCTGCTACGTAGTCGACTCCGGCGGCGCGCTGAGCATGAACGACGTGCGCGACCGGTTCCGGGCGTTCAAGGACACCTTGAAGCCGGAAACGCAGACCGGCATGCACGCTCATCACAACCTCAGCCTGGGCGTGGCCAACTCGATCGTCGCGGTGGAGGAAGGGTGCGATCGCGTCGATGCGAGTCTCGCGGGGATGGGAGCGGGCGCCGGCAATGCGCCGCTCGAGGTGTTCATCGCTGCGGCTGCACGGCTTGGCTGGGAGCACGGTACCGACCTCTACAAGCTCATGGACGCGGCAGACGACATCGTGCGCCCATTGCAGGACCGCCCCGTGCGCGTGGACCGCGAAACGCTTGCCCTCGGATACGCCGGTGTCTATTCCAGCTTCTTGCGGCACTCCGAGGTGGCCGCGAAGAAGTACGGGCTGAAGACCGTCGACATCCTCGTCGAGCTGGGCAAGCGCCGCATGGTGGGCGGTCAGGAAGACATGATTGTCGACGTGGCGCTCGATCTGCTGGCGAACAAGCCTGCTCAACCCGGATCACCCGCGGTGGCCTCTACAGCCCTCGCCAGTTCCTGAGATCTCCTTGAAAGACAGCACCACATGACCACCGAAACCACGACCATCACCGACGCATCGACCAGCCGCCTTGTACGAATCAAGGAGGGCGATCTCGACCTGCAGCTCCACTACAACGATGCCGGCGAAGGCGAGCAGACCGTCGTCATGCTGCACGGCTCCGGCCCCGGCGCGAGTGGATGGTCGAATTTCCATCGCAATGTCGAGCCGCTGGTCTCGGCCGGCTACCGGGTCGTCCTCATGGATGCGCCCGGCTGGAGCAAGAGCGACCCGATCGTCTCGAAGGGATCGCGCTCCGACCTCAACGCCACCGCCTTGAAAGGCCTGCTGGACGTTCTGAAGATCGACAGGGCTCACCTCATCGGGAACTCGATGGGCGGCCACAGCGCCGTGGCATTCGCTCTTGCGAATCCGTCGCGTGTCGGCAAGCTCGTGCTCATGGGGGGCGGCACCGGCGGTGTCAGCTCCTTCGTTCCCATGCCCACCGAAGGCATCAAGCTCATTGGCGCGTTGTACCGTGATCCCAGCATCGAGAACCTCAAGCGGATGATGAGTGTGTTCGTGTACGACACGAGTGCTCTCACCGAGGATCTCTTCCGACTGCGCTTGGACAACATGTTGTCGCGCCGCGAACACCTCGAGAACTTCGTCAAGAGCGCCGCAGCTAACCCGAAGCAGTTCCCCGATGTGGGGCATCGGCTGGGCGAAATCTCGGCCGAGACGCTGGTGATCTGGGGTCGTGACGATCGCTTCGTGCCGCTGGACACCGGTCTCCGCCTTGTTGCAGGGCTTCAGAAGGCCGACCTGCACGTGTTCAGCCGCTGCGGCCATTGGGCGCAGTGGGAGCACGCCGAGAAATTCAACCGCATGGTGGTCGAGTTCCTGGGCCGCTAAGCGCCGAAACGTTCCCTTTGCGGAAGGCCGTCATCGGTCCTTCGCCCCAATCGCGCCTTCCCCCCGGGGGGCGTCAAGTACCGGGCTACAGCGAATCTAGGAGACAAAAATGACGAAATCGATGCGTGCTGCGCGCCTGCATGTCGAGGGCCAGCCTTTCCAGGTTGATACCGTTCCTGTTCCCGAGGTCAGGCCCACAGACGTGCTGGTCGAAGTGAAAGCTGCCGGCGTGGTGCCGAACCTGCGCAACGTCGTAACCCACTACTCGCAGTGGTTTCCGTTCTTGCCGCTGCCTCGCCTGCCTGCGATCTACGGCCTCGACTCGGCCGGCGTTGTATCGGCGGTGGGCAACCAGGTGCGCTCGGTCAAGGTGGGTGACCGCGTTTACGTGAATCCGGGCCTGTCCTGTGGCAACTGCACGGCATGCCGGCGCGGTGAGCACATCAACTGCACGGCCTATACGTTCCAGGGGTACTTTGGCTTCGGTCCCGGCTCGCAGCAGATCTTCGAGGACTACCCATACGGCGGCTTCGGTCAGTACCTCACGGCCCCGGCTGCGAACCTGGTCAAGCTGCATGACAGCATCACGTTCGAGCAAGGCGCTCGCTTTGGCTATCTCGGCACTTCGTACTCGGCGCTTCGCAAGGCGAATTTCGCGCCTGGGCAAACGCTGCTCGTCGACGGCGGCACCGGCACGCTTGGCTTGGGCGCAGTCATCCTTGCGCTGGCGATGGGCGCGTCCAGGATCTTCGCGACGGGTCGCAACACCGGTCTGCTCAAGAAGCTCGGCAGCCTCGATCCACGCATCGTCCCGATTGAGCTGGGCAAGCGGCCGACGGCTGAGATCGTCATGGAAGCGACAGGCGGATATGGCGTTGATGTGTTGATCGAGGCGCTGGGTCCGAACGCAGCGCCTGCTACGGTCCTTGACTCGTTCAATGCACTTCGCCGCGGTGGCAAGGCCATCAACATTGGCGGCGTTGCGGAGCCGATCCCGCTCGAGCCTTTCCCGTTGATGTGCCTGCAGAAATCGTACATCGGCTCGCTGTGGTTCTCGACCGCCGAAGGCCAGGACATGGCCGACATGGCCCATGCGGGCACGTTGGACCTTGGCGTCTTCGAGCACGAGCGCTTTTCGCTCGACCAGGTGAACGAAGCCCTCGAAGCGGTAGACAAGCGCGGTGGTGGCTTCACCAACGTCGTGATCATGCACTGAGCACCAGATCAAGGAGAACAACCATGGATACCAGACGCATAGTCACCGGCCACAGCGCCACGGGAAAGTCAGTCTTCGTATCGGATACGACGACGCCGAGAAATCACAAGTTCAAACACGTCCCGGGCTTCGAGACCGGGCTCGTTTGGGGCACAGAGCCTGGCGGTGTGCTGCCCGCATCCGATGGCGACCCCACCGAGCAGGCTTTGTCGTGGGTACCGCAGGCGGACGGAACACGGCTCATGGTGGTCACGTTCCCTCCGGACAGCGTGATGGGGTCGCCAGACTTCAATCCTTCGGCCGCAGGGGGTGAGTACATGCAGGCGATCCCGGGTCTTGCGGAGCGTTTCGAGATGGAGAGCCCGGGCATGCACACGACGGATACCGTGGACTATGCGGTGCTGCTCGATGGCGAGCTCCACCTTGAACTCGACGATGGCCAGAGCAAGAAGCTCGGCCGCCATGACATCGTCGTACAGCAAGGGACGCGGCACGCGTGGCGCAACCTGAGCACTGCGCCAGCGACGATTCTCTTCATCTTGGTTGGCGCAGAGCGAAAACGCTAGACCCGACTGTTGGTTCAAGTCATCGGGTCGACAGACGATTCTTCGATAGGCCGAAAGGACCGCCGAATTCTGCCGCAGCTATTGGCGCGCCGGCGCCGCCCCGTTGGTCCCGAAGTGTTTGGCCGCGAGTTCCTTGGCTCGGCGCATCCCCTCGTCCGTCAGGTAGACCGACTCCTGCCTGCCATGGGCCTCCGTGATGAGCCCTTTTTTGTGTAGACCGTTTCATGGTTGCGAAGTCATATCGCTTCCATACGCGTCCGTTTTCGAACTCGAAGACGCCAAGCAGCGCCAGAAGCATTTCTTCGACCTTGACCATGTCGTATTTCATAGCATCGCCCCTCAACGTTCGACAGCGGACCGCCTGCACGACACTACCTCTGATTAGCCGCGGCCGCCGCGAAGCGCGCAGTTCGACTTTACGATAGTACTTTGGGAATTTGGCTTTCGCCCAGCCAACATGGTCTCCCCGACAGGGGGCGTACGGGCTTCAAATCCGGCAGCGCACAGAGATGAAAGCAAGCAAGACTAGGAAGGCCACATCCTGGAGCGACGTCAAGGCCAGACTGACCCACTTCGACCACGATGGACTGGTCGGCCTGTTGCATGACCTGTACGCGGCCAGCAAGGACAACCAAGTATTCCTTCACGCCCGCTTCGAGCTGAACGAAGATGTCCTGGAGCCGTACAAAACCACCATCAACCGTTGGCTCTGGCCAGACATGTTCCGGAACCAGAACGCGTCCGTCGCCGAGGCAAAGAAGTCCATCGCGAATTACAAGAGGGCCATTGGCCGACCGGAGGGCCTCGCAGAATTGATGGTTTTCTACTGCGAGCGCGCATCAGGCTTCAGCGTCGAAGTCGGCCTGCAAGACGAGAGCTTTTTCAGCGCGTTGGTGCGAATGTTCGAGCAGGCGTTGCAGGCCATTGCAAGGCTGCCGGACGCGCAACGGCCGTTGTTCATGGAACGACTGAGAGCTGTATGTCGCATCAGTCAGAACATCGGCTACGGCGTCGAGGATGCCATGAGAGACCTGCTGGTCGAATACGACCCTTACGATTGACGACGTCGTTCAAGGTCAGCTCCCTGGCCGATAGTACCCATTCGCGCGAGGCCAAGGGATGTCGGCAAACGCTGCAATGCAGTCTTCGATTCCGATGTGTGACGATGACCCCTCGACGTGTATGAATGCAGCCAGCCTCAGGCGGAAATCAAGGGTGCCAAGCCTGTTGAGCAACAACAGGGGCAGCCTCTCTGCCGCTTCCGGCAATGGCGTAGGAGAGTTTTTTGCCCGCCTCGATCACGTCGGGCACGAAGCTTTGAAGAATTGGGCCAGTCAACCGCGAAATCGGCCCCGAAACGCACAGCGCCCCCAAGAACTTCCAGTTAACGCCAAACACCGGAGCGGACACGCTGGAAATTTCCGCATCACGCTCGCCTAGCGCAATCCGGTAGCCGTCTCGCCGGATGGTCTCGAAGGGTTCCCCTTGCTCGCCGGTAAAGGCCAAGATCACAAAGCCGGGCCCCCCAATATGCAGCGGCAACGATGCCCCCATTCGGACATGGTGCCGAACGGCACGCGGCCCTTCGACCCGCACCACGCACGTCCGCTCCTCGCCTTCACGCACATAGAACGTCGCGCTCTCGCCCATCTTGATTGACAGCTCGCGCAGCACCGGCTCGATGACGTCGTGAACGCTGAACGTGGCTTGGTAGCAGGCGCCCAGCCATCCTGAGGCACGTCCCAGGCGCCAGCCTCCGTCGTCTTTCTGAACGAGGTAGTCGTCCATGGCCAGCGTGCGGGCCAGGCGCAACACGGTGGACCGGTGGTAGCCAGTCCTCCTGCTGAGTTCCGCAAGCGACAGGCTCACGTCGCCCACGCCGAACGCTTCCAGCACCTTCATTGCGCGCCGAACAGCGGCAACCCCGTCCGCACCCGTGGCAGCGTTGTCGATGTCCACCTTCATCGTCCATCCTCTAGTTGTTCCGCACTTCGGAACATGTCGCGTCATGCGGAACTGCATTGTATTAGGCGGAACAGGCTAGAACAATTACGCCATCAAAAGCATGGAGACAACGATGCACCTGATCCAACGCAGCATGGCGCTCGCCGCTGCTTCACTTGCGCTTTCCGCACTTGCGCAGGACTACCCCAACAAGCCCATCCGCATCGTCGTGCCGTTCCCGGCCGGCGGAGGAACGGATGTGATCGCCCGGGACGTTACGAACCAGCTCACGACCGCCTTGGGCTGGACTTTTGTCGTCGAAAACAGGCCGGGATCCGGCGGGAACCTGGGCGTAGACGCTGTCGCCAAGTCGAAAGCCGACGGCTACACGCTGGCCCTTGGCCAGAGCAGCAACCTCGCCGTGAACCCGACCCTGTACAGCAAGATGCCCTACGACGTCATGAAGGACATCGCGCCGGTCGCGTTGGTCGCAAGCGCCCCCATCCTGCTCGTCGTTGCAGCCGACTCGCCGTACAAGACGCTCGGCGAGCTCGTGGCCGCTGTGAAGGCGAAGCCCGGCTCACTGAACTTCGCTTCGCCTGGCAATGGGACCGTCACGCACCTCACTGGCGAGCTGTTCCAGCGCCGTGCTGGCGTCAAGTTCACGCACGTTCCCTACAAAGGCGCCTCGCAGGCCGTCACCGACCTGATCGGTGGTCAGGTCCAGCTCTACGGTTCGACCGTACCGACATTGCTGGGGCAAATCCGGAACGGAAGGATCCGCGCATTGGCCATCACGTCCAAGACGCGGTCTGCCGATCTGCCGGACGTGCCGACCGTCGCGGAGTCTGGCTACAAGGACTTCGAGTCGGTGACCTGGTTCGGCTTCGTCGGCCCGGCCGGCATACCCAAGCCAGTGGTGGCCAAACTCAACACCGAAATCAACAAGGCCCTCCAGTCGCCGGAGCTGAAGAAGCGCCTCAACGAGCAGGGTGCCACCGTCCTGGGTGGCTCGGCCGACGAGTTTGCCGAGCTCATCAAGACCGACATCGGCGTCTGGGCGCCCATCATCAAGCAGTCCGGCGCCAAGCTGGACTGACCCGAACCTTTTTCTCTCACCTCTCAACGACACAAGCAGGTAGCAACATGAGTAAGCCCAACATCATCAAAGACTTCGAGCGCGTTTCCCCGGAGCTCGTCAAGAAGGCCTCGGAGTTCCAGCCCGCCATCCTGTCCGACGTCAACGGTCGCCGCGGCGCCCTGCACGGGCGCATCAGGGCGCTCTCGCCGAAGATGAAGCTGGCCGGCCCCGCCTTCACCGTCGAGGTGCGTCCCGGCGACAACCTCATGATCCACGCGGCGCTGTCGCTGGCCAAGCCCGGTGACGTGCTGGTCATCGACGGCAAGGGCGACCAGACCTGCGCGCTGATGGGCACGATCATGATGCACGCCGCGCGCAAGCGCGGCCTGGTCGGCGTCGTGATGGACGCCGCCGTGCGCGATGCGGAAGACATCGAGGAGATGGACTTTCCGGTGTTCTCGGTGGGCACGAACCCCAACGGCCCCACGAAGGAAGTCGGCGGCCGCATCGGACATCCCATCTCCTGCGGCGGCGTGACCATCCACCCCGGCGACTTCATCACGGCCGATCGCGACGGCGTGATGTGTGTCGAGCGCGAGAAGCTCGAGTCGCTGCTCGGCAAGGCCGCGGGCAAGGTCGAAAGCGAAGCCAAGCGCATCGCCGGCATCAAGGAAGGCAAGCTCGCGGCGCCCTGGCTCAACCAGTCGCTCATCACTGCAGGAGTGCTCAAGGAAGGGGAGGAACTGTGAGCAGCAAGCCCGCCGTCCTGGTCACGGGCGCGGACCTGGCGCCCCAGGCACTGGTGCTGCTGGGCGACTACGAGGTCGTCTACGCCGGCAAGACGCCGCAGCCCGACGATCTCGCCACCCTGGCCAGGCAGCACAACCCGGTTGCGATCATCGTGCGCTACGGCGGCGTGACGCCGCAGATCATGGACGCGGCACCGGCGCTCAAGGTCATCTCCAAGCATGGCAGCGGCACCGACACCATCGACAAGGCCGCCGCCGCGGAGCGCAAGATCCAGGTGACCGCAGCTGTCGGCGCGAACGCGGCGGCCGTTGCCGAGCAGTCGCTGGCGCTGACGCTCGCGTGCGCCAAGTCGCTGGTCAAGCTCAACGAGCGGATGCACGCCGGTCATTGGGACAAGGCCACGCACAAGAGCATCGAGCTGAGCGGCCGCACCATCGGCCTGATCGGCCTGGGCGCCATCGGCCGCAAATTCGCACGCATGGTGGATGCGCTCGACATGCGCGTGCTGGGCTTCGATCCTTTTGCCAAGGACCTGCCGGGCTGCATCACGCCCGCGGACCTGGACACCATCTGGCGCGAGGCGGACGTCATTTCCTTGCACTGCCCGCTGACCGCGGACAACCGCAACCTGCTGAACGCGGAGACGCTTGCCAAATGCAAGAAGGGCGTCATCGTCGTCAACACTGCGCGCGGTGGCCTGATCGACGAGCCGGCTCTGCTGGCCGCGATCCAGTCCGGGCAGGTGGCGATGGCGGGTCTGGACAGTTTCGCCGTCGAGCCCTTCGTCGTGCCTCACATCTTCCAAGGCGAGCCGCGCATCGTCCTGAGCCCGCACATCGGCGGTGTGACCAGCGATGCCTACGTCAACATGGGTGTGGCCGCTGCCAGGAACACCCTGGCCGTGTTGAACGGCTGATCCGATGGGCAAGCCGCACTGGATTCAGGCGCCAAACGGAACCAGTGGGGGCGAGTTCGGCCAGCCTGGTTGGGGTTGTTAGAGCCTGAGTCCGTACTTCGTCCGCCGCGTCGGCCTAGCAATGGTGCGCGATTGCGCATGCGGGCCTGCTGAGCCTCC
>Ga0182008_10000354_pt1 | contig 35740 bp, 37 predicted proteins | sample Sormic07211129_1_FD_120482 | JGI IMG/M metagenome (GOLD analysis project Ga0182008, IMG submission 120482) | Rhizosphere microbial communities from Sorghum bicolor, Mead, Nebraska, USA - 072115-129_1 metaG | ecosystem: Host-associated > Plants > Roots > Rhizosphere | place: USA: Nebraska...
GCCGAGCGCCTGCTCCAGCTCCTCGGCGGTGATCGTCAGGGGCGGTGCCAGGCGGACGGTCGAACCGTGGGTGTCCTTGACCAGGACGCCTTCCTCCATGAGACGGGCGCTCACCTCGCGGCCGGTGCCGAGGGCCGGGTCGATGTCGACGCCTGCCCACAGGCCTCGGGAGCGGAAGCCGAGGACGCCCTTGCCGACCAGGTGGGTGAGCCCGCCGCGCAGCACCACGCCCAGCTCGGCTGCCCGGCGCTGGAACTCGCCCGTCTCCAGCAGCTCGATCACGGCGGTGCCCACGGCGGCGGCCAGCGGGTTGCCGCCGAAGGTCGAGCCGTGTTCGCCGGGCCGCAGCACGCCCAGCACGTCACGGCGGCCGACCACCGCGGACACCGGGACGATGCCGCCGCCGAGCGCCTTCCCGAGGAGGAGCAGGTCGGGGACGACCTGCTCGTGCTCGACGGCGAGGGTGCGACCGGTGCGGCCCAGCCCGGACTGGATCTCGTCCGCGATGAACAGACAGCCCCTGCGCCGGGTCAGCTCCCGTACGCCGGTCAGATAGCCCTCGGCCGGGATGATCACGCCCGCCTCGCCCTGGATGGGCTCGATCAGCACGGCCGCCGTGGTGTCGTCGACCGCCGCCTCCAGCGCCGCCAGGTCGTTGTACGGCACGATCCGGAAGCCCGGCGTGAACGGGCCGAAGCCCTTCCGCGCCGTCTCGTCCGTGGAGAACGACACGATCGTCGTCGTACGGCCGTGGAAGTTCTCCGCCGCCACCACGATCGTCGCCCGGTCGGCCGGGACGCCCTTCACCTCGTACGCCCACTTGCGGGCCACCTTGATGCCCGACTCGACGGCCTCCGCGCCGGTGTTCATCGGCAGCACCATGTCCAGGCCGGTCAGCTCGGCCAGCCGCTCGGCGAACTCGGCCAGGCGGTCGTTGTGGAAGGCGCGCGAGGTGAGGGTGAGGCGGTCCAGCTGGTCGTGGGCGGCCTGGACCAGCGCCGGGTGCCGGTGGCCGAAGTTGAGCGCCGAGTAACCCGCCAGCATGTCCAGGTAGCGGCGGCCCTCGACGTCCTCCACCCAGGTGCCCTCGGCGCGTGCGACGACCACGGGCAGCGGGTGGTAGTTGTGCGCCAGGACCGGTTCCTCGGCGCGGATCAGGTCGGCGGAGGTGCGCGTGGTCACGGGAGCGGGAGCGGTCATGAACGGATCTCCTGGGTGCAGCACTTGATGCCGCCGCCTGCCTTGCGGAACTCGGACAGGTCGACGGGCACGGGGACATAGCCGCGGTCGGCGACGGAAGCGGCGAGGGACTCGGCCTGGGGCGCGATGAAGACGTGGCGGCCGTCGGACACGGAGTTGAGGCCGAAGGCCAGCGCGTCGTCCAGCGTGGCCAGTACCGCGTCCGGGTACAGCCGCGCCAGCACCTCGCGGCTGCCCGGCGAGAACGCCTCCGGGTAGTAGGCGATGTTGTTGCCGTCGGCGGAGTCGTCCAGCACGAACAGCGCCGTGTCCAGGTGGTAGAAGCGCGGGTCCACCAGCGTCAGGCTGATCACCGGGTGCCCGAAGAACTCCTGCACCTCGCGGTGCGCCTCACGGGTCGTACGGAACCCGGTGCCGGCCAGGACGTAGCGCCCCGTCCAGACCAGGTCGCCCTCGCCCTCGCAGACCGACTCGGGCCGGTGGACGTCGAAGCCGGCCGACTTGAACCAGGTGTCGTAGTGCGTGGACTCGGGGCGCCGTTCGGGCGCGTGGAAGAAGGAGCCGAAGACGCGGCCGTCCACGACGACCGCCGAGTTCGCGGCGAAGACCATGTCCGGGAGACCGGGGGCCGGCTCCAGGCTGTCGACGGTGTGGCCGTGGGTGCGGTAGGCGCCGATCAGGGCCTGCCACTGTTCCCGGGCCAGGTCCACGTCGACGCGGACATCGGGTTGCATCCAGGGATTGATCGCGTACTGCACGGCGAAGTGTCTGGGTTCGCAGACGAGGTACCGCCGCCGGCGCGGCACACGGGAGTCGGTCACAGAGGGGTTCCTCCGCTTCCTGGAGTGTCGACTGGGTTGACACCAAGGTAGGAAGTGACGGAGACGGGCGACAAGCAACGAGAATTGCGTGTCCGCGCAGGAATGCTGCGTCTTTGACCGGTTCTGCGCAGTGCTGCTGCGTGTTCGGACGCTTATTCGGCTTCGCGTTCCCGTCTTCGCTCCGGCCGCTGCTGCTGGCCTGCTTTTCTGCTGGGGGTCCGGGGGTTATCCCCCGGAATGACTCAGCATTCGGGAGCCGGATGTGTGGCGCCCGCCTCCGGGCTCTCCGGGAGCAGATGGGACAGCACCATCACACTGATCGTCTTGCGGATGAACGGCTCGACCCGGATCCGCTCCAGCACCTCCTCGAAGTGCTCGACGTCCCGCGCCCGCACATGCAGCAGCGCGTCCGCGCCACCCGTCACGGTCATCGCCGCGGTGATCTCCGGATGGTTGCGGACGACCTCCGCCAGCCGCCGGGGCGGCGCGGCGCCCTCGCAGTACACCTCGACGTACGCCTCCGTGCGCCAGCCCAGCGCCGACGGCTCCACCGTCGCCGTGAACCCGGTGATCACGCCCGTCTCGCGCAGCCGGTCCACGCGCCGCTTGACCGCCGTCGACGACAGCCCGACGGCCGCGCCGATCTCGGCGAAGCTGGTGCGCGCGTTCGCCATCAGAGCGGTGATGATCTTCCGGTCCAGCTCGTCGAAAGGGGCGGGCCTGCTGTTCATGAGGGCACTGTATCCAGCACGAACGGCCACGCCCCGCTCCATGTCCAGGCGTTCGGATTCCACCTACACTCCGGGTTCATGCTGCGCGCCCTCGCCGTCGACGACGAACGCCCCTCGCTGGAGGAACTGCTCTATCTGCTCCACGCCGATCCACGGATAGGCAGCGCTGAGGGCGCGGGCGACGCGACCGAGGCGCTGCGCCGCATCAACCGGGCGCTGGAGTCCGGCCCCGGCGGGCCCGAGGCCATCGACGTCGTCTTCCTCGACATCCAGATGCCCGGCCTCGACGGCCTCGACCTGGCCCGTCTGCTCACCGGGTTCGCCCAGCCCCCGCTCGTGGTGTTCGTCACCGCCCACGAGGACTTCGCCGTACAGGCCTTCGACCTCAAGGCCGTCGACTACGTCCTCAAGCCCGTCCGCAAGGAACGGCTCGCCGAGGCCGTCCGCCGCGCCGCCGAACTCACCGGCAACACCCCGCGCATCCCCGTCCACGAGCCCGACCCCGACCACATCCCCGTGGAACTCGGCGGGGTGACCCGCTTCGTGGCGGTCGACGACATCACCCATGTCGAGGCCCAGGGCGACTACGCCCGTCTGCACACCGACAAGGGCAGCCACCTGGTGCGCATCCCCCTGTCCACCCTGGAGGACCGCTGGCGCTTCCGGGGCTTCGTCCGCATCCACCGCCGCCATCTGGTCGCCCTGCGCCATGTCGGCGAACTGCGCCTGGACGCGGGCACGGTGAGCGTCGTGGTCGGCGGCGAGGAACTCCAGGTCAGCCGGCGGCACGCCCGCGAACTGCGGGACCTGCTGATGAGGAGGCCCTGACGATGCCCGGCCAGGACCCCGCCGAGCGCCGCGTCGTCGTCACCGGCCCGCCCCGCCGCACCCGACGCGCCTCCGGCTACTACCGCCCCCGCACCGAGATCGACGAGCAGACCACCCTCGGCCACACCTACGTCCGCTCCCTGATGCGCACCCAACTACGCGCCGCCCTCGCGGTGTTCGCGGTCCTCGGCCTCCTCATCGGCCCGCTGCCCCTCCTCTTCGCCGCCATGCCCGACGCCCGCCGCCTCGAATGGGCCGTCCTCGGCTTCTGCCTCTACGCCCCGCTCGTCCTGCTCGCCCTGTGGTACGTCCGCCGCGCCGAACGCAACGAACGGGACTTCGTGCGGCTGGTCGAGGACCGATGAACTCCGGCTACGCCGTCCCGGCGGTCGCCCTCGTCGTGGTGGCGACCGTCCTCGTCGGCGCCTTCGGCCTGCGCATATCCCGCACCACCTCCGACTTCTACGTCGCCTCCCGCACCGTCGGCCCCCGCCTCAACGCGGCCGCCATCAGCGGTGAGTACCTCTCCGCCGCGTCCTTCCTGGGCATCGCGGGCCTGGTCCTGATCCAGGGCCCGGACATGCTCTGGTACCCGGTCGGCTACACCGCCGGCTACCTCGTCCTGCTCCTCTTCGTCGCCGCGCCACTGCGCCGCTCCGGCGCCTACACGCTGCCCGACTTCGCCGAGGCGCGGCTCGCCTCCTACGGCGTGCGCCGACTGGCCGGAGCCTTCGTCGTCGGCGTCGGCTGGCTCTATCTCCTGCCCCAACTCCAGGGCGCGGGGCTGACGCTGACCGTGCTCACCGGGGCGCCGGACTCCCTCGGCGGGCTGATCGTGGCCGTCGTCGTGGTCGCCACCGTCGCCGCCGGAGGCATGCGCAGCATCACCTTCGTCCAGGCCTTCCAGTACTGGCTCAAGCTCACCGCGCTCCTCGTCCCCGCCCTCTTCCTGGTGCTCGCCTGGCAGAGCGACGGAGCGCCCCGCCACGCCTTCGAGGAACCCGTGACCTTCCGCGAACAGCGTGTCGTCCGCGTCGACGACAGCCTCGACCTGCAACTCGCCAGGCCCCTCACCGTCACCGTGACCGGCACCGTCGACGGCCGACCGCACGACGGCGAACGCGTCCGGCTCCCCACCGGCACCCACCACATCACCCGGGGCACCCGGCTGGCCTTCGCCGAGGGCACCGCCGTCCCCGACGCCGACCGGGGCACGGGCGGCGGCATGTCGACCTCCCTCGTCGCGGGCCGCGAGGAACGCCCCCTGTACGCCACGTACGGGCTGATCCTCGCCACCTTCCTCGGCACCATGGGCCTGCCGCACGTGGTCGTCCGCTTCTACACCAGCCCCCACGGCGTCGCCGCCCGCCGCACCACGGTCGCCGTCCTCGGCCTGATCGGCGCGTTCTACCTGCTGCCGCCCCTCTACGGCGCCCTCGGCCGCCTCTACACCCCCGAACTCGCCCTCACCGGCGACGCGGACGCCTCGGTCCTGCTGCTGCCGGACCGCATGATCGGGGGCGTCGGCGGCGATCTGCTCGGCGCGCTGCTGGCGGGCGGGGCCTTCGCGGCGTTCCTCTCCACCGCCTCCGGGCTGACCATGGCCGTCGCGGGCGTCCTCACCCAGGACGTCCTCCCGGCGCGCGGCGTACGGCACTTCAGGCTGGGGACGGTGCTGGCGATGGCCGTGCCGCTGGCGGCGAGCGTGCTGGTGGGCGGGCTTCCGGTGGCCGACGCGGTCGGACTGGCCTTCGCGGTCTCCGCGTCCTCCTTCTGCCCGCTCCTCGTCCTCGGCATCTGGTGGCGGCGCCTGACCCCGCCGGGGGCGGCCGCCGGGATGCTGGTCGGGGGCGGGTCGGCGTTCATGGCGGTGGCGGCGACGATGGCGGGACTCCCGGCCGGCGGCCCCCTGCACGCCCTGCTGGCCTGGCCCGCCCTCTGGTCCGTGCCGCTGGGCTTCCTCACCATGGTCCTGGTGTCGCTGGCGACCCCGGGACGGGTGCCGCCGGGAACGGAGGCGGTCCTCGCCCGGTTCCATCTGCCGGAGGAGCTGAGGGCGGAGGTGAAGGCGTGAGCGGATTCCTCGCCGGTCTGTGCGTGGCCGTACTCCCGCTGCTCGCCGCCGGGTTCTGGCTGGGCCGGCGCACGGCCCGCCCCGAGACCCTCGGCGGCCTGGGCACCCCCGTCGAGCACGCCACCTTCCAGACCCTGCACACCGCCTCCCTGGCCGCGCCCCCGCTCCGGGCCGGGCTGACGGAGGAGACCGCCCGCAAGTCGGCCCGTCGGCTGCGCTCCCTGCTCGGCACGGACGCGCTGTGCCTGACGGACCGGAAGGAGGTCCTGGTCTGGGACGGCGTCGGCGGCCATCACCGTACGGAGATCATGGAACGCCTCGCCGGACCGCTGGAGACCGGCCGCGGTGAGGCCTTCCGGCTGAGGTGCGACCACCCGGACTGCCCGGTCCGCTGGGCGGTCGTCGCCCCCCTCACCGTCGACGACCGGGTGCACGGCGCCCTGGTCGCGTGCGCCCCGCGCGAGTCCGCCGTGCTGGTGCGGGCCGCGGGCGAGGTCGCCCGATGGGTGACGGTCCAGCTGGAGCTGGCCGATCTCGACCAGTCCCGCACCCGGCTGATCGAGGCCGAGATCAAGGCACTTCGGGCCCAGATCTCCCCGCACTTCATCTTCAACTCGCTCGCGGTCATCGCCAGCTTCGTCCGCACCGACCCCGAGCGTGCCCGTGAACTCCTCCTGGAGTTCGCCGACTTCACCCGCTACTCGTTCCGCAGGCACGGCGACTTCACCACCCTCGCCGACGAACTGCACGCCATCGACCACTACTTGGCGCTGGTGCGGGCCCGCTTCGGCGACCGGCTCTCCGTCACCCTGCAGATCGCCCCCGAGGTGCTCCCGGTCGCCCTGCCCTTCCTCTGCCTCCAGCCGCTCGTCGAGAACGCCGTCAAGCACGGCCTGGAGGGCAAGACCGCCAACGCCGGCGGCAAGTGCCACATCAGCATCACCGCTCAGGACGCCGGTGCCGAGGCCCTGGTCGTCATCGAGGACGACGGTGTCGGCATGGACCCGGTCCTGCTCCGCCGTATCCTCGCCGGCGAGGTCAGCCCTTCCGGCGGCATCGGCCTGTCCAACGTCGACGACCGGCTCCGGCAGGTCTACGGCGACGACCACGGGCTCGTCATCGAGACGGCCGTGGGCGCGGGCATGAAGGTGTCCGCCCGGCTGCCGAAGTACCAGCCGGGCGTGCACTCCGCCGGGCGGATCGCCCAGGAGTACTCCGGGGAGTGAGTGCTCAGGGAGCGCTGCGGGTGGCGATCATCCCGAGGGTCAGCAGCCCCAGCACGACCCAGCCGAACCACAGCCAGCCGTTGGAGCCGAGCGCCACCGTGTAGGCGGTCACCACGACGAGACCGCCGACGGTGAGCACCCCCATCGTCTTCGTAGAACCGTCCGTGGAACCGGGCATCGCGACACCCTCCTCAGGATTCGTCCCCCTCCATGGTGCCTCCGTTCTGCTTCCGGACGGTGCACACGACGAAATGCGTGCCCGACTTCCAGGGTCCCTGACTGGTCCAGGACCCCGCGGTGTAGACCGACGGGTCGAACCCGTAGTCCCGCGGGGGCACGGCCTTCGCGCAGGCCGCGTCGGACTCCGTACGGGCCTCGGCGAGCGTGACGTCCTGGCCCAGCCGGGTGAAGCCGAGCACCTGCTCGTCGTGCGGACCGGAGCAGGGGACCAGTCGGGCGTCCCGGTCGGTGCGGGTCTCCAGACAGTCCCGGCGCTGCATGTTCGACGTGTCGACGAAGGCGGAACCCGGCTTGCGGTGGGCGCCGAGCGGCCCGTAGGTGGAACCGTGCGCGCCCAGCACCAGACAGGCGGTCTGCCGTCCCGCGGTCTCGAAACCGTCGTCGGTCGGCACGATCGCGACCGTCCGCGCGTCCGCCAGCCGCTCCCGTACCTCCTGCGTCCGCTCCTCGCACCGCGCCTGCCCGCTCCCGCGCGCCTCGTCCGCCGAGGCGGCCTTCACGAACGCCATCACCTGGCCGTCCGGCGCCTTGCCCTGGCAGGGTGTGACCAGCGTGAGCCGGGGCGTCCCCTGGAAACGCACCGAGTCCGGCCAGTCCGCGGCCACACAGTCGCCGTCCCTGAGCGGCTCGGCCAGCCCCACGGCCGCCCCGTACGGCGCCGCCTTCGTACCGCTGCCACCGCCCTTCGTCTGGTGGGCCATGGCGTACCAGACCCCGCCCAGGGCCAGCAGCAGGCCGAGGAAGCAGGCGATCACCGCACGCAGGGCACGGGACAGCTCCCGGCGATGCCGACCGGGCGCTGGCGCTGGCGCGGGCATGGGCATGGGCATGAGAGCAGCCCCGAAGCCGTCCGGGGGCGCGGCGGCCCCCGGCGGGGGTGCCGACGCCTCGGCCCAGTGCTGTCGCCCTGTTCCCGGCGGGGGAGGGACGGTCCCGGACCACGGGGGCTGGGAGCCGAGGTCGGTCTGGGTCCTGGCGTACGACTCGGCCTGGGGCGTCACGATCCGCGACAGCGCCGCCTCCGTCTCCGCCGCGGACGGCCGCTGCCCCGGATCCTTCTCCAGCAGGCCGCGCAGTACGGGGCCCAGTGCCCCGGCGCGCACGGCCGGGCGTGGCTCCTCCATGACCACGGCCGTCACCTCGGCGAGGTTCGACTCGCGCTCGAAGGGGCCGCGGCCCTCGACGCCGTAGTACAGCGTGCAGCCCAGCGAGAACAGGTCGGCGGCCGGGGTCGGCGACCCGCCCGTGGCCCGCTCCGGCGCCAGATAGCCGGACGTCCCCACCAGCACGGACGCCAGCGTGTACCGGGTCTCGCCGGCGTCCGGCTGGACCGAGATGCCGTAGTCGGTGAGCAGGATGCGGCCGTACGGCGCCCCCGAGCGGTCCGGCGCGAGGAGGATGTTCGCCGGTTTCACGTCCCGGTGCAGCACACCCCGGTCGTGCCCGGCGGTCAGCGCGTCCAGGACGGCGAGCCCGACGCGGGCGCACTCCGCGGGCGCGAGCGGACCGCGCCGTTCGACGAGGTCACGCAGATCGATCGCGCCCGCCACGTACTCCATCACGATCCACGGCAGCCCCTCGTGCTCCAGCACGTCGTGCACGGTCACCACATGAGGGTGACCGCGCAGGCCCGCCGCGTGCCGGGCCTCCGCGCGCGCCCGGGCGACCCTGGCCTCGCGCTCCTCGCCCGTGGGTTCGGGGTCCCGGAACACGATCTCCTTGAGGGCGACCTCGCAGGCGAGTCTCTGGTCGTGGGCGAGCCACACATGGCCCATGCCGCCGCTGCCGAGCCGGTTCAGCAGCAGATAACGGCCGGCGACGATCCGGCCCACTCCCGACGTCGGTGATCCTGATGGCATCCGGTGACTCCCGGGTTCTTGCGGGGGCGCTACAGGAACGCGCTCGGCGCGGGCCCCGAGGACGTGGGCCCGATCGAGGCGGGTGCGCTGCCCGCCGGCCTGCTGGGGGCCGGGGCGCTGGTGGTCCCGGGCGGGGGAGCGCTCCTGGTGACCGGGGTGCTGGGCGGCGGTGGCGCGCTGGTGGTCACCGGGGCGCTCGACGGAGGCGGGGCGGCGCTGCTCGTCGCCGGCCGGCCGGTCGGTGGCGAGAGGGTCGTCGGGGGCGCCGCACTCGACGGGGGCTTCGCCGAACCGGGCGGCGGCGCGCTCGACGAGGACGCGGAGGACGAGGGTCCGGAGGACGAGGGCCCCGCGGATGACGGTCCGCCGGACGACGGCCCGGTTGAGGAGGGCCCGGAGCCGCTGCTCGTACCGGACGAAGGTGTGGACGGTGACGAGGACGACGGCGACGAGGGCGGCGAGGACGACGGCGGTGGCGAGGACGACGGTGGCGCCGTGGATGTCCCGGGGCCCGCGCCCCCGCTCGTCGTGCCCGTGCCCGTGCCCGTCCCCGTGCTGGTGCTGGTGCCCCCGGTCGTGCTCAACGTCACGTACTGGCCGAACCGCAGCTCGGTCCCCGCCGCCGGGTCGGACGCCGTGACCCGGGCGTCGTCGGGTGGCAGCGCCTTGCCCGTGTATCCGGCCGCCAGCCCCTTGTCGGTCAGCGTCCGGCTCGCCCGGGCGAAGGTGGTCCCCGTCAGATCGGGCACCACCAGCGGCTTGGCCGCGTTGAACGTCCTGTCGTGCGTGCCCGTCGTGCCGACCGGCCGGTCGATGCCCCGCCGGGAATCGTCGACGTCGACGAGGGCGAGCCGCTGCAGCTTCCGGGGCGCCGGCCGCACGGCCACCACGGAGGAACGCTCGTATCCCTTCCACTTCCGATTGCCGTTCGAGAACCTGACCGAAATCCGGTTCGTGTCACCGGCGAAGGGCCGCAGTGGATTTCCGCACGAACACTTCACGGCCGGAAGTCCCTGTTCATCGACGAGAATCGCGATTCCCGCCTGCAGCAGGGAGCCGAAGGGAACAGCCTTTCCCTTCTTGTAGTCATGATTCTGTACGAGAGTGTCGTGACGCAGGAGAACAGGAGTCAGCCGGTCCAGATATCCCGGAATCTGATCGGTGGTGAGATTCAGTGCGGTCGCCCACGCCTGCGCTTTGCGGTGGTTCCTGGGATCGGTGAGGAAAGCCTTGAGTTTCCTGACGTCACAGACGGTCGGCTTCCGTGTGCCGCCGTAGAGCCCGGGCGTGTCGCCCTGTTGCAGGCTGCCGTGCACTGCCTGGGTGCGAACCGCCTGGTCATGGCCGATTCCGCTGTTCTCGTCGAAGAACGGCGCGAGGGACGGGACCCCCGCGGCCACCGCCTTCACGAGCGTGAGCGGAGTGCTGTGTCCGCATGCGCCGACCGCGAGCACGAGGACGAGCAGTACGGCGATCCTCCGAATCGCGGATTGCCCGGCCCTTTGCATAAATGCGCGAAGTGTCATCACCGCTCCCCCCTGCGGTTTCCCCCTTGCGCTTCATGCTACTGAAAGCCGCCGAATGGCGAAGCCCTCAACGCCCGCGTGCGTTCAATGAGGCCAAATAGGCGTTGTATGCCTCGAGTTCCTTGTCGCCGTCGCGATCGGCGGCCCGGTCCTCGCGCTTGGCCTGCCGTTGTTCCGAGCCGTACCACTGGAACAGCAGGGCGAGGAGCACCAGTACGGACGGGACCTCGCTGAACGCCCAGGCGATGCCGCCGGCCGCCGTCTGGTCGGAGAGCGCGTCGATGCCGAGGGAGGCGGGCGGGTTCTTGAACGTCTCGACCATCGGGCTGGACGCCATCATCAGCGCGATGCCGAAGAACGCGTGGAACGGCATACCGGCGAACAGCTCCAGCATCCGCATCAGATAGCCGGGCCGCTGCGGACCCGGGTCCACGCCGATGATCGGCCAGAAGAACACCACGCCGACCGCGAGGAAGTGCACCATCATCGCGATGTGCCCCGTCTTCGACCCCATCAGGAAGTCGAACAGCGGGGTGAAGTACAGCGCGTACAGGCTCGCGATGAACAGCGGGATGGTGAACGCCGGGTGCGTGATGATCCGCATGTACCGGCTGTGCAGCAGCATCAGCAGCAGTTCGCGCGGGCCCTTGCGGCCCTTGCCGGCGGTGGGCAGCGCACGCAGGGCGAGCGTGACGGGGGCGCCGAGCAGGATCAGGATCGGCGACAGCATGCTGATGACCATGTGCTGCACCATGTGCACGCTGAACATGACCATGCCGTAGTCGTTGAGCCTGGTGCACATCACCAGCCCGATGGTCAGCACACCGAGGACGAAGGAGACGGTCCGCGCCGGGGACCACTTGTCACCGCGCCGCCGCAGCCGCACCACGCCGTACGCGTACAGACCGAGCCCCAGCAGGCAGGCCACCAGGAAGAACGGGTCCGCCGACCACTGAAGACCCCGTCCCAGCGTGAACGGCGGCAGATCCATGGTCATGCCGTGCCCGCTGTGGTCCATCCAACGGCTCCTGATTCGTGGGGGTTGTGCAAGTCTGTCCGCACCCAGACTAGAACCGCTCCCGGCGGCGCCCGCGACCGGGGCCGTGCTTCACTCGCCCCGGCTCAGGACCGTCTTCTCCCACAGCGCCGTCGCCTCCCGCGCCGCCTCCGGGGCGACGAGCAGCAAGGGCGTGTCGTAGGCCGGAAGTTCGGGCACCGCCACCGCGCCCGCCTCCGTCGCGATCAGCAGCGGTGGCAGGGCGTCCACCGGGTGGAACTCGCCGATGGCCGCCGCGACGGCACGGCCCGCGGCGACCTGGACCAGGGACAGGGCCGTCGAGCCCATGACCCGTACCGTGCAGTGGCGGGCGGACAGTTCCCGCAGCAGGTCGTCCATGCCGGGCCAGTGGGCGTGGGCCGCCCACTCGGTGAGGAAGGCGTGGCCCGTCAGGGTGTCATGGGCGGCCGCGTGGATCGGGCGGCCGTCGAGACGGGCGCCGCCGCCCTTGACCGCGGAGAAGATCTCCCGGCGCCAGGGGTCGGCCACCACACCGAGCAGCGGCTCGCCCCGCTCGGTGGCCAGGCCCAGGGAGAAGGAGCACCAGCCGATGCCGTGCGCGTAGTTCGTCGTACCGTCGACGGGGTCGATCACCCAGTGCGGGGCGCCGGGCGTGCCCTCGTGGACGCCGTACTCCTCGCCCTCGATGCCGTACTGCGGGAACTCGCGGGCGAGGACGGCCCGGACGTGCGACTCCACCGCCTCGTCCGTGTCGGTCACGATGTCGGCCGGGGAGGCCTTCTGTCGTACCTCCTCCGTGGCGCGCGGCCGGCGGATGCGCTCCGAGGCCCACTCGGCGAGTTCGGTCGCGATCGCGAGTTCCCGGTCCATGCCTAGAGCACGCACTCCGCTTCGTCGTAGCGCTCGGACGGCACGGTCTTGAGCGTCTCGACGGCCTCGGCGAGGGAGACCATCACGATGTCGGTCCCGCGCAGCGCGGTCATCCTGCCGAACTCACCCCGGTGCACGGCCTCCACCGCGTGCCAGCCGAAGCGGGTCGCGAGCACCCGGTCGTACGCGGTCGGTGTGCCGCCGCGCTGGACGTGCCCGAGGATGACCGGCCGGGCTTCCTTCCCCAGCCGCTCCTCCAGCTCGATGGAGAGCTGGCGGGCGATCCCGGCGAAGCGCTCATGGCCGTAGATGTCCTTGCCGCCCTCGTCGAACTCCATCGATCCGGCCTTGGGCTTCGCGCCCTCGGCCGCGACGACGATCGCGAACCGCTTGCCGGCCTCGAAGCGCTCGCCGACCTTGCGGGCCAGCTCCTCGATGTCGAAGGGCCGTTCCGGTACGACGATGGCGTGGGCGCCTGCCGCCATGCCCGAGTGCAGGGCGATCCAGCCGGTGTGGCGGCCCATGACCTCCACGACCAGCACGCGCTGGTGGGACTCGGCGGTGGTCTTCAGCCGGTCCAGCGCCTCGGTCGCGACGCCCACGGCCGTGTCGAAGCCGAAGGTGACGTCCGTGACCGCGATGTCGTTGTCGATGGTCTTGGGGACGCCGACGATGGGCAGGCCGTTGTCGTACATCAGCCGGGCCGCCTTCAGCGTGCCCTCGCCGCCGATCGGGATGATCGCGTCCAGACCCAGCTCCTCGACATGGCCCTTGGCCCGCTCCACACCGTCCCGCAGATGGGAGGGCTGGACCCGGGAGGAGCCGAGGATGGTGCCGCCGCGGGCGAGGATGCCGCCCACCGCGTCGAGGTCGAGCTTGACGTAGTCGCACTCCAGGAGGCCCTTCCAGCCGTCCCGGAAGCCGATGACCTCGTCGCCGTGGTCGACGACGGCACGGTGCACGACGGACCGGATGACGGCGTTCAGGCCGGGGCAGTCGCCGCCGGACGTGAGGACACCAATGCGCATAGCCCGAAAAACCTTCTCACCCATGAAACGTGGGGCGGGTCCGGACCACGCTGTCCGGCTCGAACCCCGCCACCCTAGCGGCAGAGGGGGGCGAGGCCGCACCGTGCGTCCGACTGCTGGACGACCCCGCTCACCTGTGCGGACTCATCGTCAGACGGGCTGGTGAGGTCCGGCTTGAGCGCAGGTGTACACGCGGGTCGCCCGGGCGCCGCACAACCGTTTCTACGCGGGCTGCTGGGCCGCCGTGATGCGCTCGTTGCGCAGGGCCTCGTACCAGTGGTCGTCGGTCGGCGGCAGCGCGTTGACGTCGAGGGCCAGCTTGAGCAGCAGGTCGGCGATGAGCGGGTTCCGCGCCAGCACCGGGCCGTGCATGTAGGTACCGAAGACCGTGTCGTTGTACGCGCCCTCCGTGCCGTCCCCCGTGCCGTTGCCGTTGCCCAGCTTGACCTGGGCGAGGGGGCGGGCGGTCGGGCCGAGGTGGGTGACGCCCTGGTGGTTCTCGAAGCCGGTCAGCGGGGGCAGGCCGAGGCGCGGGTCGATGTCGGCGAGGACGTCGCCGACGCAGCGGGCGCCCTCACCGCGGACCGAGACCACGTCGAGCAGCCCGAGACCCGGCTCGCGCTGGCCGAGGTCGTTGATGAACTCGTGGCCCAGGATCTGGTACCCGGCGCAGACGGAGAAGACGATCGCGCCGTTCTCCACGGCCCGGTGCAGTCCGCCGTCCCGGCGCAGCCGCTCGGCGGCCAGCCGCTGCGGACGGTCCTCGCCGCCGCCGATGAGGTAGATGTCGCCCGAGGTCGGGATCGGCTGGTCGCTGCGCACGTCGAGCCGGGCCACGTCGAGGCGGCGCTGCCGGGCCCGGCGCTCCACGACGAGGACATTGCCCTGGTCGCCGTAGGTGGAGAGCAGGTCGGGGTAGATCCAGACGACCCGCAGTTGGTTGTCGCTCACAAATATCCCCTGTGTCAGTTGCCGACGCGGCGGCGCAGGTCCTGGAAGGCGGTGTAGTTGGCGATGACCTCGATCCGGCCGGGCGGGCTCATCTGCACCGCCTGGTCGAGGTTCTCGCACACCTGGAAGTTCTGGTTCGCGACCTCCAGACGCACCGCGAGGTCCAGCTTGCGGTCGCCGATCACACAGATCGGGTGGCCGGACAGACGGGTGTAGTCGACGTCCCACAGCCAGGAGGTGTCGGTGCCGTCGGCGCTGCGCGCGTTCACCGAGAGGATCACCGGGGTGGGTGGAGGATCGATCAGGCTGAACGTTTCGAGCCAGCCCGCCGGGTTCTTCGCGAGCAGCAGCCTGAGGTCGCGCTGCTGGAACTGGACGATGTCGTACCGCCCGGCGACGGCCTGCACCCGCCACATGCGCTCCAGGGCGACCTGCGGCGGCACCCCGAACACGGCGGCGACGGCGGCGGACGACGCCGCGTTGGCCTTGTTGGCGCGCCCGGGCAGCTGCAGATGGATGGGCCAGGCGGAGCCGTGCGGGTCGAGCACATGGTCACCGGACAGGGCCCAGCTGGGCGTCGGCCGCCGGAACCCGCACTCGCCGCAGAACCAGTCGTCGCCCGGCCGCTGCATCACACCGCCGCAGGACGGGCAGGACCACGCGTCGTCCTTCCACATCTGGCCGGCGGCGACCCAGATGACGTTCGGGGACGAGGAGGCGGCCCAGACGACCAGCGGGTCGTCGGCGTTGGCGACGATGACGGCCTTGCTGCCCGCCAGCCCCTCACGCCAGTTCTCCGCGAGCATGCGGGTCTCGGCGGCGCGGTCGAGCTGGTCACGGGAGAGGTTCAGCAGGGCGATGCACTTCGGGTCGGTGTCCCGGGCCACTCCGGCGAGGTACTTCTCGTCGACCTCGATCACGCCGTACCTGGCGTCCGAGCTGCCGGCGAGCGCCGAGGTGATGCCCGCCGGCATGTTGGCGCCCAGGGCGTTGGAGACGACGGGCCCGGCGGCGCCCAGCGCCTCGGCGATGAGCCGGGTCGTGGTGGTCTTGCCGTTGGTCGCCGAGACCAGGGTCACGTCGAGGTTCTGGGCGAGCCGTGCGAGGAGGTCGGGGTCGAGCTTGAGCGCCACCCGGCCGCCGATCACCGAACCGCTGCCGCGTCCCGCGGCTCGCGATGCCGCTGCGACCGCCTTGCCCGCGGTCACGGCCAGCTTGGCCCGCGGCGTGAGCGGGTCCGAGTTGCCTGACATCAGTTCTCGATCCTCCTTGCGTACGCGCCGCGCCTCAGCCTGACGGCAACGTGGTGTGGACCTCAGCCTATCGAGATCCACTCGCACTCCCGAACCACGGCACTGCCAAGACCTGGGCGACCGTACGCTTGCGGCCATGCGAAACACCTCCATCCCGGGCACCCGCGGGCATGTCCGGCCCCTCACCCTGCTCGGGAACCCGACCCTGCACACCCCGTGCGCGGAGGTCACCGACTTCGGCCCCGAACTCGCGACGCTGGTGGAGGACTTGTTCGCGACGATGTACGCGGCACAGGGCGTGGGCCTCGCCGCGAACCAGGTGGGGGAGTCCCTGCGGGTGTTCGTCTACGACTGCCCCGACGACGAGGACGTCCGCCATCTGGGCCATGTCGTCAACCCTCGCCTGGTCGAGGCGGACGGGCTCGTGCTCCGGGGCCCCGAGGGCTGTCTGTCCCTGCCGGGTCTGGAGGCGGGGACGGAGCGCTACGACCACGCGGTGGTGGAGGGGGTCACGGTGACCGGGCGGCCGGTCACCGTGCACGGAACGGGGTTCTTCGCACGGTGCCTTCAGCACGAGTGCGACCATCTGGAGGGCCGCGTCTACGTGGACCGGCTCACCGGTCGGCGGAAGCGGAAGGTGCTCCGCCGGGCGGCCAAGGCTTCCTGGAGCGGTCGGGGTTAGAAACCGGGCCCGCCTATCCGGTCGCCCGCCGCGGCCAGCCTCCCCCACAGCAGGTCCGCCAGGCTGCGCACCAACTCCGCGCGTGAGCAGGGGCGTTCGCCGAGCCACCAGTCGCCGGCCGCGTGCATCATGCCGACGATCCCGTGTCCCCAGACCCTGGCCAGCCGCTGGCTCTCCGGGCCGAGGTCCACGCGGTCCTCGATGACCTGGGCCAGCTCCTCGCCCATCCGGCGCAGCAGCGGTGCCGAGTGCTTGCCGACGTCGAAGCCCTGGTCGGCCGAGGCTCCGCCGTCCGCCGGATGCATCAGGAAGCGGTACACCTGGGGCCGCGCCTCGATCGCCGCGAGGTAGGTGTCCAAGGTGGCCTCGACCCGGTCCCGTCGGTCCGCGGGGGCGTCCAGCGCGGCCCGCAGCGAGTTCAGCAGGGCGTCGGTGTGCCGTTTGGCCAGGGCGGCGTAAAGTCCGCTCTTGTCGCCGAAGTGCCGGTACAGGATCGGCTTGGTGATGCCCGCCTCCGCCGCGATGGCGTTCATCGAGGCCTGTGGACCGTCGCGCAGCACCACTCGGTCCGCGGCCTCCAGCAACTCGCGCCGACGTCTGTCGGCGGCCCGCTGCTGCTCGGTCCGCTGTGTGGTGTCCATGAACTCTCCCCACCCCTGCTGAATCGGAAATGCCTGCGCAAAGTAACACCCGGTCCGACCAGGTCGTCGAACAGGCTGCCGGACCTCATCGGGAGTTGACTTTCCCTACCGGCCAGTAACAAACTAGGGTTACCGCTAGTAACACATAGGTATGCCGCCGCTGGAGGGGTCATGGCCGAGTTCACCATGGAACTCAACGACGAACAGAGGGAGGTCCGCGACTGGTTGCACGGCTTCGCCGCCGACGTCATCCGCCCCGCGGCCGCCGAATGGGACGAGCGTGAGGAGACTCCCTGGCCGGTCATCCAGGAGGCCGCGAAGGTTGGCATCTACTCCCTCGACTTCTACGCCCAGCAGTATTTCGACCCCACCGGTCTCGGTATCCCGATGGCCATGGAGGAGCTGTTCTGGGGCGACGCGGGCATCGCCCTGTCGATCGTAGGCACCGGGCTGGCCGCCGTGGGCGTTCTTGCCAACGGAACCGAGGAACAGATCGGCACCTGGATCCCGCAGATGTACGGCGACGCCGGCGATGTGAAGGTGGCCGCGTTCTGCTCCTCCGAGCCCGACGCCGGCTCCGACGTGGGCTCCATGCGCACCCGCGCGGTCTACGACGAGGCCAAGGACGAGTGGGTGCTCAACGGCACCAAGACCTGGGCCACCAACGGCGGCATCGCCAACGTCCACGTGGTCGTGGCGGTCGTCGACCCGGAGATCGGCTCCAAGGGCCACGCGTCCTTCATCGTCCCGCCCGGCACCCCGGGCCTGTCCCAGGGCCAGAAGTTCAAGAAGCACGGCATCCGCGCCTCGCACACCGCCGAGGTCGTTCTGGACAACGTACGGGTCCCCGGCTCCTGCCTCCTCGGCGGCAAGGAGAAGCTCGACCAGCGTCTGGCGCGGGCCCGGGAGCGGGCCAGGTCGGGCGGCGAGCGGGTGAAGAACGCGGCGATGGCCACCTTCGAGGCGTCCCGCCCCGCCGTCGGCGCGATGGCCGTCGGCACCGCCCGCGCCGCCTACGAGGTCGCCCTCGACTACGCCAAGACCCGCTCGCAGTTCGGCCGCCCGATCATCGACAACCAGGGCGTCGCCTTCCAGCTCGCGGACATGCGCACCTCCATCGACGCGGCCCGGCTGCTGGTCTGGCGCGCCTCCTGGATGGCCGTCAACGGCAAGGAGTTCGCGGCGGCCGAGGGCTCCATGTCCAAGCTGTTCGCCAGCGAGACCGCGAAGAAGGTCACCGCGCAGGCGGTCCAGATACTGGGCGGCAACGGCTACACCCGGGAGTACCCGGTGGAGCGCATGCACCGCGACGCCGCCATCTACACCATCTTCGAGGGCACGAGCGAGATCCAGCGCCTGGTGATCGCCCGCACGCTGTCGGGGATGCCGATCCGGTAGCCCACCGGCCTGTCGCGGCGCGGGAGTCCGGCGCCGCGAGCCGGGTCAGTACGGCATCGTGCCGCCCGACCTCCCCCTGGTCCTCGGCCCGCTGCCGTTCCTCGGGGCGGTCCTGGTGACCACGCTGACCGCACTGGCCGCCGTCCTGATCTCCGCCCTGCGGGCGACCCGCATCCGGCCGACGGAGGCCCTCGGCGAGGCCGCCGTCGAACCCTCCGGCCTGAGCCGTGGGCGCAGGCTCACCGGCCTGGCGCTGCTGGCGATCGCGGGCGGAGCCTTCGTCACCGGGCCGGTCCAGCACGCCGACTTCTTCACCCTGGTCGGTCTCGCCAACTCCATGGTCCTGCTCCTGGTGATCGCCACCGCCGTCCTCGGCCCGCTGATCGCCCGCACCGCCGTACGCCTCCTCGCCCCGCCGCTCACCCGCACCGGCGTCACCGGCTACCTCGCGGCGGCCAACACCCGGGCCGACGCGGGCCGTCTGGCCGGGGCGATCACCCCGCTCGTCCTCGCCGTCTCCTTCGCGTCGACCGTCGTCTTCACCCAGACCACCGCCCTGCGCGAGTCGACCGACCAGGTGCGCTCGGGCCTGGTCGCCGACCACGTGCTCACCGCGCCGAACGGACTCTCGCCCGATCTGGCCGCGAAGGTACGGGAGTTGAAGCAGGTCGAGTCGGCCACCGGACTGGTCGAGTCCAAGGTCGTCGCCGTCGGCCGCATGATGGGCGCCCCGGACGCCGTCTCGCTCGGCGCCCAGGGCGTCGACCCCGCCGGTCTCGGCACCACCCTCGATCTGCACGCCCGCGACGGCGACCTGAAAGAACTGTCACCCGCCACCGTCGCCCTCAGCACCACCGCCGCCCTGGCTCGGCCTCGGCGTCGGCGACACCGCCCGCCTCCGCCTCGGCGACGGAACTCCCTTCCACGGCAAGGTGATCGCCGTCTACACCCGGGGTCTCGCTTTCGCCGACGTCACCCTGGACCACGACCTGCTGCTCGCCCACACCACCCGAAAGGCCGACACGTCGGTCCTCGTCCGCTCCGCCCCGGGGGCACAGGACGCCACCCGGGCCCTCTCCCGGGTCACCGCCGCCTACCCCGGCACCGTCCTCCGCGACGGCCTCGCCACCGACGACCAGGTGGCACAGCAGCGTGCGAACGCGTGGGTCAACTACCTCGTCGTGGGCGTGATCATCGCCTACACCGCGATCACCGTCGTCAACTCCCTCGCGATGACCACCGCGGCCCGCCGCCGTGAGTTCGCCCTGCTGCGGCTGTCCGGCACCGCCCGCCGCCAGGTGGCCGCCATGATGCGCCGGGAGAGCGCCGTCGTCGTCCTGTCCGGTGTGGGGCTCGGCACGCTGCTCTCCGCGTTCCCGCTGATCCTGGTCGCGCTAGCGCTGGGTGGGCCGCCGTGGCCCGCGGTGCCCGCGACGGGCTACGCGGCGATCGCGGGCGTGACCGGGGCCCTGGCCGTCGCGGGCACGATGGTGCCGGTCCGGGTCCTGCTGCGCATCCGGCCCGTCGAGGCCATCGGGTCCCGGGAGTGAGTGCCCGTCGGCCGGAGGAGTCCACGATCACTCTTCGGAGCGACGAACTCGCGCCTGGCTACTCCGTTTCGGGGACGCCGTGCCAAGGTCGGAGCAGGACCCCCCATGCCCCCCATCCGATCACGGAGGACGCGATGGACCGCACGGCCACCGACCTGCTGCGCACGGCCACCGCCGAGCTGGCGCCCGACCCGCGGGCCAACCCCCTCGTCCCCCTCATCGCCTCGGGCGAGGCCTCCCGGGACACCCTCGCCACCCTGGCCCTGGAGCAGTACCGGGTGATCCCCGCCGACCGTACGGCGTTCCTGCATCTGGCCCGACGGGCGCGGGAGGAGCCGGAGGCGGCGGCGTACTTCGAGCTGCTGGCCGAGGGGGAGACGCTCGCCGAGGGCCACCTGGAGGCGTTCGCGCGGGCCTGCGGCCTCGACGAGGCGAGGAAGCGGTCCTACGAGCCGCTGCCGGGCTGCCAGGCCTACCCGGCCTACGTGGCATGGCTCGCCCTGAACGCCTCCCCGACGGACGCGGTCCTGGCCGTCACGGCCAACTTCTCCGCGTGGGGCGGCTATTGCGCCACGATCGCCGAGGCCCTGCGCGTCCACTACGGCTTCAGGTCCGAGGACTGCGCCTTCTTCGACTTCTTCGCGGCCCCGGCCCCGGAACTCGACCGGCGGGCGACGGCGGCGGTACAGGAGGGCCTGGAGTCGGGGCTCCTGGACGAGGAGGCGGCACACGGGTACGGCCGCCTGCTGCAGAGCTACGAGGCGATGTTCTGGGCGACGGTCGTGCGGGTCGCCTAGGACCCGCCACTGCTGTGGGCGATGCACGCCACGTCGATCCGGTCGGCGAGCTTGGCGAGCTCGATCGTCAACGCGGCCACCGTGTCCTCGTCCAGCCCCTCCTCCCCGGCCTCCACAAGGTGCAGCCACCGTCCGCCGACCGTGCGGAGCAGCTTGCTGACATCGGCGGCAGCCACCTGCAAGGTCCCGCGGTCGTCGACGATCAGAGGCAGAGTCACTTCGCGGTTCACAACCGGGATGTTAGCCCCGCAACACTCACGCCCCGTGCCAAACCGTCGTGATGTTGCAGAACTCCCGGATTCCGTGCCCGGACAGCTCACGCCCGTACCCTGACCGCTTGACCCCGCCGAACGGGAACGCCGGATGGGAGGCGGTCATCCCGTTGAAGAAGACCCCGCCGGCCTCCAGGTCCCGTACGAAGCGGTCCACCTCCGTCTCGTCCCGCGTCCACACGTTCGAACTGAGCCCGAACGGCGAGTCGTTGGCGATGAGCACCGCCTCGTCCAGGTCCGCCGCCCGGTAGAGCGTGGCGACCGGTCCGAACGCCTCCTCCCGGTGGATCCGCATCTCGCGGGTGATCCCGGCGAGCACGGTCGGCGGGTAGTACCACCCGGGCAGTTCGGGGCGCCGCAGCCGATGGCCGCCGCACAGCACCTCGGCCCCGCTGTGCCGCGCGTCCTCGACCAGCTCCTCCAGATCGTCGCGCCCCTGCTCGCTGGCGAGCGGCCCGACCTCGGTGTCCTCCTCCATCGGGTCACCGACCTTGAGCGCCTTCATGCCCGCCACGAACCGTTCGGCGAAGGCGTCGTGGACGTCCGTGTGCACGATGAACCGTTTCGCGGCGATGCACGACTGCCCGTTGTTCTGCACCCGCGCGGTGACCGCGACCTGGGCGGCCCGGTCGATGTCGGCCGACGGCATCACGACGTACGGGTCGCTGCCGCCCAGCTCCAGCACCGTCTTCTTGATCATCTCGCCGGAGGTGGAGGCGACGGCCCGCCCCGCCGGTTCACTGCCGGTCAGCGTGGCCGCCTTGACGCGGTCGTCGCGCAGGATGTCGTCGACCGCGCCCGAGCCGATGAGCAGGGTCTGGAAACAGCCCTCCGGGTAGCCGGCCCGGTGGAACAGGTCCTCCAGGAACAGGGCCGTCTGCGGCACGTTGGACGCGTGCTTGAGCAGGCCCACGTTGCCCGCCATCAGCGCCGGGGCCGCGAAGCGGATCACCTGCCACAGCGGGAAGTTCCACGGCATCACGGCGAGCACGGGCCCCAGCGGCCGGTACCGCACCCGCACCCGTGACGCCCCGGAGTCCTTGACGTCGGACTCGGACGGCTCCTCGTCGGCGAGGAGCTCCTCGGCGTGGTCGGCGTACCAGCGCATCGCCTTGGCGCACTTGGCGGCCTCCGCACGGGCCTGCCTGACCGGCTTGCCCATCTCGGTGGTCATGACCTTGGCGATGTCCTGCTGGGCGTCGTCGAGCAGACCGGCGGCCCGGTTCAGCAGTCGCGCCCGTTCCGCGAAGGTCGTCGTGCGGTACGTGCGGAAGGTGGCCTCGGCGAGCTGGAGCCGGCGCTCCAGCTCCTCCTCGCCCATGGCCTCGTACGTCTTCAGCGTCTCGCCGTTCGCCGGGTTCACCGTCGCGATGGGCATGGCCGACCTCCTGGAGCGGGCTTTGTTACGACCTTCCCGCGCGGCGCGGGGGACCGCAACGCATGTGCGTCTGCTCAGGGCGAGTGCTCGGTCAGCCGGTCGAGAAACGTGGTCTGCGCCTTCACGATCACATCCCTGGCGTGGTCGAGCCCGAACCAGGCCACCCGGTCCAGCTCCGGGAACTCCTGGACCCGCCCGGACCTCGGCGGCCACTCCATGCGGAAGGTGCCGGGCGTGACGGCCGCCGGGTCGAGGTCGGCCTCGATCGCCCAGGCCGTGACGGTCTTGCCGTTGGTCTGCCGGACCTGGCCCAGTTCGGTCGCCTCCCCGTCGGGCGCCGGCAGCCCCAGCTCCTCCTGGAACTCGCGCCGGGCCGCGTCCCAGGCGGACTCCTCACCGGGCTCGTACTCGCCCTTCGGCACGGACCACGCCCCGGCGTCCCGCCTGGCGAAGAACGGGCCGCCCATATGGCCGAGCAATACCTCCAGGCCGTGGTCGGTGTGCCGGTACAACAGCAGTCCCGCGCTCCACCTGGCGGTCACGGCCGTACCTCCGGATGGGCGGCGAGCAGGGTCTCGACGGTGTCCGCCTCCTCGGGGCGCTTGTCCTCGCGGTGGCGGAGCACCCGGGCGAAGCGGAGGGTGACACCGGCCGGGTAGCGGGCGGACCGCTGCAGACCGTCGTAGGCGATCTCGACGACCAGTTCGGGGCGTACGGTCACCACATGGCCGTCGGTGTCGGTGGCGAGCTCCTGCAGGCGTTCGGTCTGCCAGGTCAGCATGGCGTCGGTCATGCCCTTGAAGGTCTTGCCGAGCATGGCGAAGCCGCCGTCGGCCGTCCGGGCGCCGAGGTGGAGGTTGGAGAGCTTGCCGGTGCGGCGGCCGTGGCCCCACTCGGCGGCCAGGACGACGAGGTCGAGGGTGTGCACCGGCTTCACCTTCAGCCAGGACGCGCCCCGCCGGCCCGCGCTGTAGGCGGCGTCCAGCCCCTTGACCACCACGCCCTCATGGCCGCGCCCGAGGGTCTCGGCGAGGAAGCCCTCGGCCTGGCCCGCCTCCTCGGGGCCATGGACCACCGTCCGCCGCACCCGCATGGGCTCGGGCACCAAGCGGGCCAGTTCCGCGTGCCGTTCGTCGAACGGAAGGTCGAGCAGGTCGCGGTCGCCCACGGACAGGGCGTCGAAGAAGACGGGGGAGACGGGCACCGACTTGGCGGCCGTGGCCACGTCCACCCGCGAGCCGACCCGCCCGGCCGTCTCCTGGAACGAGCGGGGGCGGCCGTCTTCGCCGAAGGAGATGACCTCGCCGTCGAGGATGAACCGCTCGCCCCTCAGCCGCAGGGCGGCACCCGTCACCTCGGGCAGCCGGTCGGTGATGTCGTCGAGGGTGCGGGTGTAGATCCGTACGCGGTCGCCGTCGCGGTGGACCTGGACCCGGATGCCGTCCAGCTTCTCCTCGACCGCGCAGGCACCGAGCTTCCCGACCGCCTCGGTGACCGAGGACGCGGTGTGCGCGAGCATCGGCAGGACCGGACGGCCGACGGTGAGGCGGAAGCGGTCGAGCGCGGGCGGCCCGTCGGCGAGCAGGGCCTGCGCGACGATCTGCAGGGAACCGGCGAGCATCACGGCCCGCCGGACGTCGTCGGCGGGTGCCTCGGTGGCCTGCGCCAGCCCCTCCACGGCCACCGCGTCCAGCGCGCCCTGCCGCACCTCGCCGGTGAGCAGCCCGAGCAGGAACCGCTGTTCCTCCTCGGTGGCGGCGCCCATCAACTCGCCCACCAGCCGGGCCCGCTCGGCCTGCGAGCCGGCGCCCGAGACCTTGCCGAGCTCGGTCAGGAGGGCGTCGACCTCGCGCACCGTCAGGGTCGGCTCGGCGGACGGTTCGACCGGGCGGCTCAGCACCTTCCAGCCGATGCCGATCCGCCCCTGCGGCAGGCGTCCCGCCAGGTACGGGATCACGACGGGGACGTCATCGGCCTCGGCGTCCCGGAAGAGCTCGGCGAGCAGAGCGATCTTCCGGGAGCGGGCCGAGGTGGTGGCGACCTGTTGCGACACGTGGGCCAGCCGGGCAAGCAGCATGTAGCCATGGTGCAACGCGGTCCGCCCGGTTACACCCCGAGGAACGGGTCCTCCGTCGTCCGCGGGCGGGTGGGGGCCCGTCGCGCCCACGCGGGGGAGCCGCAAGTCGACACGGCCCCGCGCCCCTTCAGGACGTTGCGTCCAGGTCGGTCATCAGCAGCTCCCCGTTGATCGTGGCCCCTGCCCGGTAGCCGCCCGCCGCCGCGTTGACGACCTGTTCCGAGAAGCCCATCACGTTGCCCACCGCCCAGACTCCGGGCACCGTCGTCTGTCCGGTCGGGTTCACCACGGGGTACGAGCCGAACGGTGTCTCCTGCAACTCGGCCCCGAGCCGTCGCAGCAGATCCGTCCGCGGGAGGGCCCGGGGCGCCACGAACAGCACCTCGCGCGCGTGGATGCTCCCGTCGGTGAGCCGGACTCCGGTCAGCCGGTCCTCCTCGATCACCAGTCCCGCGACCTCGCCCGGCACCGCCTTCACACCGGCCGCCCCGAGCCTGCGCAGGTCGTCGTCGGACAGGTCGGACTCGGGGACCGTGTGCAGGAAGAGCGTCACGTCCTTCGACCACTGCGAGACCATCAGCGCCTGATGGACGCTCATCGGGGTGGTGGCGAGCACGCCGAACGCCCGGTCGCGCACCTCCCAGCCGTGGCAGTACGGGCAGTGCAGCACATCCCGGCCGAAGCGCTCGGCGACTCCGGGGACCGGCGGCAGTTCGTCCTGGAGGCCGGTGGCGACGACGAGGGCCCTGCCGTGCACATGCCGGCCGCGCGCGAGGGTCACCGAGAAGCCCCGCCCCTTCGAGTCCTTCGAGACGTCCACCGCCCGGTCCCGGACGAGCTCGACCCCGTACCGGGCGATCTCGGCACGGCCGATGGCCAGGAACTCGGCCGGTGGCATGCCGTCGCGGGTCAGGAAGCCCTGCATATGGGCGGCCGGGGCGTTGCGGGGCTCGCCGGCGTCGACGACCAGGGTGCGGCGCCGGGCGCGCCCCAGGACGAGTGCCGCGGACAGGCCCGCCGCGCCGCCGCCGATCACGATCACCTCGTAGGTCCCGGTCGTGCCGTGTGTCTCGGTCGTGCCGTGTGTCTCGGTCATGGCGCCACCGTCGCGCCGCCGGCGCGGGATTGACAAACGTCTTTGCCGATTCTGCAATACCACCCATGACGACTGATGAGGTGCTCGCGGAGGTCGGCCCCCGGCTGCGCCGCATCCGCAAGGAGCGGGGCGCCACGCTCGCCGGGCTGTCGGAGGCGACCGGGATCTCGGTGAGCACGCTGTCGCGGCTGGAGTCCGGGCTGCGCAAGCCCAGCCTGGAGCTGCTGCTGCCGATCGCGCAGGCCCACCAGGTGCCGCTGGACGAACTGGTCGGCGCGCCCGCGGTGGGGGACCCGCGGGTGCGCAGCAAGCCCCTGGTGCGCCATGGCCGCACCTACTGGCCGCTCACCCGGCAGCCGGGCGGCCTCCAGGCCTTCAAGGTGCTGGTGCCGCACGGCACCGAGGAGCCCGAACCGCGGACCCATGAGGGCTACGAGTGGATGTACGTGCTCTCCGGGCGGCTGCGGGTGGTGCTGGGCGAGCACGACGTGGTGCTCGGGCCGGGCGAGGCCGCCGAGTTCGACACCCGGGTGCCGCACTGGTTCGGGTCCGCGGGGGAGGGGCCGGTCGAGTTCCTCAGCCTGTTCGGGCCGCAGGGCGAGCGGATGCACGTACGGGCGCGGCCGAAGCAGGCGTGAGCCGCCGAGGCGGAGGCGGGATCAGGCCGGGGCGTGCGGCCGGTTGTCGGGCCGTGAACGGTCGGCCTCGGCCTCGGCCCGGGCCAGCAGGGAGAGCAGCGAGGCGACGCTGAGCCCGGCCTCGGCCGGATGGCGCAGCACCTTGCCCGGCTCGATCCGGTAGGTGTTCGTGCGCCCTTCCCTGACGTGGGAGAGGTAGCCGTCCTGTTCCAGGTCGGAGATGATCTTCTGGACGGCGCGTTCGGTCAGTCTGCAGTGGGCCGCGATGTCGCGGATCCGCGCGCTGTGATTGTCGGCGATCACGGCGAGAACGCGTGCGTGGTTGGTGAGAAACGTCCATCCGGTGTGTGGCTCGGGCACTCCATCCATGGGTCGATTCTAGCGAGCAGACATTCGCGTATTCAAAAACGCGAACTTGATTTCATGTATTAGTTGACGTGTGTGGGGCAGCCGAGTGAATCTGATGGCAGGACGCGTGCGAGAACTGGAGGGGAGAGGGGTCATGTCGGACGTGGGCGTGCCCTGTCTGGCCACGATCCGGTCCGCGGCGGACGGCGACCGAGTGGTCGTCGTGGTGCGCGGCGAACTCGACATCGGTGCCACGCATCTCCGGGCGGCGCTGAACGACGCCCTCGACCGCTCGGCCACCGGTGTCGACCTGGATCTGGCCGAGGTCGGATTCTGTGACTGCGGCGGTCTGAACGTCCTGCTCGAACTGCGCGGGCGGGCTCTCGCCGAGAGCAGGACCGTCGCGGTCCGGGACTGCAGTCCGGCGGTGGGACGGCTGCTCGACCTGACGGGCACTCGTGAGCTGTTCGCGCTGCCCGGTTCCGGCGGCCCGGACGCCGAGGCCGTGGACGTCCTCGAGGAAGCGGTCCTCGGCGGAGGGATTCCGGCCGGTGGCGGCCTGCGGGGCAACGTCGACCGGGAGCTGCGCACGGAGGTCGACCAGCTCCGCCGGGCGATGCGGACCCGGCCGGCCATCGACGTGGCTCGCGGCATCCTGATGGCCACCTTCGGGCTCAGCCCCGAGGACGCCTGGACCGTGCTCGTCTCGGCCTCCCAGAACACCAACACCAAGCTGCACCATCTCGCCCGGGACCTGGTGGGTACCGTCGACGGCGGTCCGTTGCCCGAGGTGGTGCGGCAGCAGGTGGCGGCGGCCGTGGCCAAGGTGCAGGAGGGTGTGCGGGAGGGTGTGCGGGAAGGCGTGCGGGAAGGCGTGCGGGAAGGCGTGCGGGAAGGCGTGCGGGAGGATCCGAGGGGCATGCCGCCCTGTGCGTAGCCGGGGCGCGTTCGGCGGGCAGGGGGGTGACGTTCCCGGCAGGGCTGTTCCCTCGGAGGCAAGCGACCGCTTAGTATGCGACGGACCCGACGACGCAGTCCCGTGGAGGCACCGCATGCAGGCATGGCAAGTGCACGAGCTCGGCGAGCCGAGTGAGGTGATGCGGCCGACGGAGGTGGCGACCCCCACCCCGGGCGACGGCCAGGTCCTGCTGAAGGTGCGTGCCGCCAACATCAACTTCCCGGACGCGCTGATGGTCCGCGGCCACTACCAGGTGCGCCCGCCGCTGCCGTTCACTCCCGGAGTGGAGATCTGCGGCGAGACCGAGGACGGACGACGGGTCATCGCCACCCCCGCGCTGCCGTACGGCGGTTTCGCCGAGTACGCCCTCGCGGACGCCGCCGCTCTGCTGCCCGCCCCGGACGCGCTGGACGACGCCGAGGCGGCCGCGCTGCACATCGGCTACCAGACGGGCTGGTTCGGCCTGCACCGCCGGGCCCGTCTGGAGGCCGGTGAGACCCTGCTCGTCCACGCTGCCGCGGGAGGGGTCGGCAGCGCGGCCGTGCAGCTCGGCAAGGCGGCCGGCGCGACCGTCATCGGTGTCGTCGGCGGCGCCGAGAAGGCCGCCGTCGCCCGGGAGCTGGGCTGTGATGTCGTCGTCGACCGCATGAGCGAGGACGTCGTCGCGGCCGTCAAGGAGGCCACCGGCGGCCGGGGCGCCGACGTGATCTACGACCCGGTCGGCGGCGAGGCCTACACCCAGTCGACGAAGGTGGTCGCCTTCGAGGGCCGGATCGTGGTCGTCGGATTCGCGAGCGGGACCATCCCCAGCCCCGGGCTGAACCACGCCCTGGTGAAGAACTACACGATCCTCGGCCTGCACTGGGGCCTGTACAACACCAAGAACCCGAAGCTGGTCCTGCACTGCCACGAGCAGCTCACCGAACTGGCCGCCCGGGGCGCCGTCAGGCCCCTGGTGAGCGAGCGCGTCCCGCTCGGCGAGGCGGCCGCCGCCGTGCAGCGCGTCGCCGACGGTGTCACCACGGGCCGGGTCACGATCATTCCCTCGCTCGACAACGGAGCCGCCGTATGACCGACGCAGCCGAACTGGTGCGCCGCACCGCGGAGTTGCTGGCCGCGCACCCGCCCACCCGTCTCCCACCACCGCCCTCAACCGAGGGCCCTGCGGGCCCGTCCCCCCTGTCTGCCACCACCGACCGCCTGGACTTCCTGCGGGCCCGCTTCGACGCGGGACTGGCCTGGGTGCACTACCCCGAGGGCCTCGGCGGCCTGGGCGCGCCGCGTTCCCTCCAGGCCGTCGTGGACGCCGAACTGGAGGCCGCGGGCGCCCCCGACAACGACCCGCGCCGGATCGGCATCGGCCTCGGCATGGCCGCGCCGACCATCCTCAAGTACGGCACCGAGGAGCAGAAGCAGCGCTATCTGCGGCCCCTGTGGACCGGCGAGGAGGTCTGGTGCCAGCTCTTCAGCGAGCCCGGCGCCGGGTCCGACCTGGCGGCGCTCGGCACCCGTGCCGTCCGCGAGGGCGAGGACTGGGTGGTCAACGGGCAGAAGGTGTGGACGTCCAGCGCCCATGTCGCCCGCTGGGCCATCCTCATCGCCCGCACCGACCCGGACGTGCCCAAGCACGCCGGCATCACCTACTTCCTGTGCGACATGACCGACCCGGGTGTCGAGGTCCGGCCGCTGCGCCAGATCACCGGCGAGGCCGAGTTCAACGAGGTCTTCCTCACCGACGTCCGCATCCCCGACTCCCGCCGCCTCGGGGAGATCGGCGACGGCTGGCGGGTCGCGCAGACCACGCTCAACAACGAGCGCGTCGCCATCGGCGGTATGCGGCTGCCCCGCGAGGGCGGCATGATCGCCCCGGCCGCCAAAACCTGGCGCGAGCGCCCCGAACTGCGCACCCACGACCTCCACCAGCGGCTGCTGAAGCTCTGGGTCGAGTCCGAGGTCGCCCGCCTCACCGCCGAACGCCTCCGCCAGCAGCTCGTCGCCGGACAGCCCGGCCCCGAGGGCGCCGGGATGAAGCTCGCCTTCGCCCGCCTCAACCAGGAGATCAGCGGCCTGGAGGTCGAACTCCGCGGCGAGGAAGGCCTGTTGTACGACGACTGGACCATGCGCCGGCCCGAGCTGGTGGACTTCGTCGGCCGGGACGCCGGCTATCGCTACCTCCGCTCCAAGGGGAACAGCATCGAGGGCGGGACCAGCGAGGTCCTGCTGAACATCGTCGCCGAGCGCGTCCTGGGGCTGCCGTCCGAGCCGCGCACCGACAAGGACGTCGCGTGGAAGGACCTCGCCCGATGAGCACCCAGCCCGACCTGCTGTACTCCGAGGAGGAGGAAGCGCTGCGGTCCGCCGTACGGGACCTGCTCGCCGACCACTGCGACGCCCCCGGTGTCATCGCCCGCGTCGAGTCCGGCGCCCCGCACGACCTCGCGGCCTGGAAGGCCCTCGCCGACGGAATGGGCCTCGCGGGTCTGCTGGTGCCCGAGGACAAGGGCGGCCAGGGCGCCACGCACCGCGAAGTCGCCGTGGTGCTGGAGGAGTTGGGGCGCGCGGTCGCTCCCGTGCCCTATCTCACCAGCGCCGTGGTCGCCACCGAGGCACTGCTCGCCTCGGACGCCGACGACCTGCTCGCCGAGCTGGCGTCCGGGCGGCGGATCGGCGCCCTCGCCGTCTCGCTGAGCGTGGCCGCGGGCGGCCCCTACAAGGTCGTACGCCATGAAAACGGCGTCTTGCACGGGGAGTTGACCGGTGTCGCGGACGCTGCGGTGGCCGATGTGCTGCTGGTCCCGGCCGACGACGGCGGGCTGTACGCGGTGGAGGCGGACGCGGCCACCGTCGTCGCGCAGCCCACCCTGGACCTGACCCGCCCGCTGGCGACCGTACGGCTGGACGGCGCACCGGGCCGGCTGCTCGGCGACGCCGAACCCGCCGTCCGCCGCGCCCTGCGCACCGCCGCCGGACTCCTCGCCTCCGAGCAACTCGGCCTGGCCGACTGGACGTTGACCGAGACCGTGCGCTACCTCAAGGAGCGCAAGCAGTTCAACCGTCCCGTCGGCGGCTTCCAGGCCCTCAAGCACCGGCTCGCCCAGCTGTGGCTGGAGGTCGCGAGCCTGCGCGCCGCCGCCCGCAACGCGGCGGACGCCCTGACGACCGGCGAGGACATCGACCTGGCGGTGGCCGTGGCCCAGGCGTACGCGGCGCCCGTCGCGGTCCACGCCGCCGAGGAGGCGCTGCAGTTGCACGCCGGTATCGGCATGACCTGGGAGCACCCGGTCCACCTCTACCTCAAGCGGGCCAAGGCCGACTCGATCGCCTACGGCACGGCGGGCGCCCACCGTGCCGCGGTGGCCGAACTCGTCGACCTGCAGGCCCCCTGAGCGTCACCCGGTGAAGCCCGCCCCACCTGGGGCGGGCTTTTTCGCGCGCCCTCGCCGAAGGAGTGAACAAGCGGCGGCGACCCGGCCAACTCCTGGCATGTACAGGTTCATCGGCCCCCAATACGCCCCATACTCCCTGTGGTTGCGACCCGCCCCACAGGGAGGCACAAGATGGCCCTCGTCACCCGCCGCAGAGCCCTCACCGCATTCGGCGCCACGCTCGCCGCCGTTCTCGCCCCGCCCGCCGGCAGCGCGTTCGCCGACGAACGGGGCCAGCGGCGCCCGCCGTTGTGGCGCGCCCACGCCCACAACGACTACGAACACCCCCGCCCCCTCCACGACGCCCTCGACCACCGCTTCGGCAGCGTCGAGGCCGACATCTTCCTCGTCGGCGACCAGCTCCTCATCGGTCACACGGTCGACGACCTCGACCCGACCCGCACGCTGGAGTCCCTCTACCTCGACCCGCTCGCCGCCATCGTCAAGGCCAACCGCGGCCGCGTGTACCCGGGTTGGCGCCGACCGCTGCAGCTGCTGATCGACATCAAGACCGAGGGCTCGTCGACGTACCTCGAACTCGACCGCCATCTGTGGCGCTACCGGCACCTGTTCACCACGTACGCCCACGGCCGTGTCCTGCCCGGCGCGGTCACCAACGTCATCTCCGGCGACCGCGCCGCCCGGACGCCCATGGAGGCGCAGACCGTGCGCCGGGCCTTCTACGACGGGCGGCCGGCCGACCTCGGCACCTCGGCGCCCGCCTCCTTCGTCCCGCTGATCAGCGACAACTGGCAGCTGAACTTCAGCTGGCTGGGCGAGGGCGCCTTCCCGGACGCCGAGCGGCAGAAGCTGCGGAGCATCGTCGGACAGGCCCACGCCGCCGGGCAGAAGGTGCGCTTCTGGAACACGCCGGATCTGGCCGGACCCGCCCGGGACGCGCTGTGGACCGAACTCCTCGACGCCGGTGTCGACTACTTCAACACGGACGACCTCGCCGGGCTCGAACTCTTCCTGGACACCCACCGGGCGGCGTAGAACCACACGTTCGGCGGACAGGTCAGCTGCGCCGATCGGCCCTCCGCTACGCCACACTTGCGGCCGAACGCCGCGAAACGGGCGTGGCGGAGGAGGTTGACGATGGCGATTTCCATCTCTGTGGTGCTGTTGTTCCTGATCCTGGCGGTGATCTTCATGCGCAACGGCGGGCTGAAGGTCTCCCATGCCCTGGTCTGCGCGCTGCTCGGGTTCTTTCTCGCCGGCACCAACATGGCGCCGACCATCCACAGCGGCCTCACGGCGACCGCCGACATCGTCAGCAGTCTGCATCCATAGCGGTCATCCACAGCGGTCTGCATCCACAGCGGTCTGCATCCACAGTGGTCTGCATCCACAGCGGTCTGCATCCACAGGGTCTTCGTCCGCAGCGGTCCGCGTCCGTGAGGCCGCTCGCGGTCAGGACGTGAACACGCCGATGCCGTCGGGCACCGGGCGTTCCGCGTCACCGGACGGATGGTTGCGCACGGTGACCGCGGACGCGCCCGGCTCGCGGGCGACCAGCGTGGTCGAGCCGCCGCCGTCCAGGCTGAACGCGTCGACCGAGCCCAACGACCGCATCTCGGCCGCCACCTCGGCGATCGTCAGACCGGTGCGGTACTCCTTCGCGCCGTCCAGCGCGAACAGCAGCAGCCGCTTCCCGCCGTCCGCGATACCGACGGCCGTGCGGGTGGCCGAGGTGCCGTTGTCGAGGCCGGCCGACGGCTGCCCGCCCCGCAGCACCGGATAGCCGCCGAGCGCGAAGCGGAACGGCACCCGTGAGCGGGCCGCCACCAGCCGGTGCGTCACCCTCACCGGCTCGCCCGGGACCAGCTTGCGCAGCCCGTGCGCGCCCGCCTCCCGGCCGACCAGCACCGTGGTGCCCGCGGCGATGGCACCCCTGCCGGGGGTCCTGGCCACCGACACGACCCGGCCCCGGCGGACCACCACCTCGTAGGTGTCCGCACTGCACGCGGCGGCCCGGTCGGTGTCCGTGCCGCAGGTGGCGCGGAGCCGGGAGACACCGCCCCAGTCCGAGGTGAAGGCGCCGATCGAGTTCTCAGGCAGCGCGAACTGGTTGAGCCCGGCGAGCGGCAGCCGTTCGAAGGGTGTCTTGACCGACCCCCGCAGGGCCAGATCGTCCAGCCGGGCCCTGCGGTCGGTGCCCACGCCCAGCACGTCCCGTGTGCTCGCGCCGGGAGGCAGCGCCGGGCCGAAGCGCTGGCCGTCGGGCACCGCCGCCTTCAGGACGTGCCCGGCGGCGATGGCCGGCCCGTCGGTCGAGCCGGTGGCCTCGACGCCCGGGTGCTGGGACTCGCTGATGTTGAAGAAGTCGCCGTTGATGCCGGCCACCGCGCCCTGGGCGTCGGCGAGCCGGGACACGGCGGCACGGGCGGCCACGGCTCCCGGATGGAGAAGGTCCAGCCGTACATGGGTGTTGCGCAGGTCGACGGTGAGCAGATGGGCGTGGGTCACTCCCTTGCTCCCCTGGATGTCGAACTGACGGTAGGTGACACCCGGCGCGACCCGGGTGGCGGCGGGTAGGCCGCTGGCCGGTGCCGCCCCCACCAGGGCCGCACCGGCCAGCGCGCCGAGTGTCGTTACGAACGTGAGTGCTGTTCTGCTGGATCTCCTTGCTGCGGAACGCTTCTGACGACGCGTCACAGAACCCCCTGAGGTCTCGTCAACTGTCCCAGAACTCAGGGGAAGTGCACCAGACGGCGATTGCCGCCGCAGCGTCTAGGCCTCGACTACACGAGAACGGGTGAGAAAACGCACCCCCTCGGGTGCTTCCAGCGAGAAACCGCTGCCGCGTCCCGGTACGACGTCCACGATCAGCCGGGTGTGGCTCCACACCTCGTACTGACTGCGCGACATCCAGAACGTCACCGGCTCCGGCACCCCCTCCACCTCCAGCTCCGCCAGCAGCACGTCCGAGCCACCGGTGCGGAACTCGCCCTCCGGATAGCACATGGGCGCGCTGCCGTCGCAGCAGCCACCGGACTGGTGGAACATCAGCGGCCCGTGCGTGGCACGCAGAGTGCGCAGCAGCTCGGCCGCCGCGGGGGTGAGTTCGACGCGCGGGGTCTCCTCATACATGCGTCCCAGAGCAGCACGGGCAAGGTTGCGAAAGGGTTGCGGGGCACCCGGCGTCGGCCGGTGCCGCGTAGCAGCCGAGGGTCACCACCTGGTCCGGCCTCCAGCGCTCCCGCACGACGTCCAGCAGCTCCCAGCCCAGCCGTTCGTACAGAGCCGTCGCGGCGGTGTTGGAGGTGACGACGTCGAGGACCGGGTGCAGCCCGCGCGTCAGGGCCTCCGCGACGGCCTGTTCCATCAGGGCGGCGCCCAGGCCCAGTCCGTGGGCGGCCGGTGAGACGAACAGGCGGCCGACCACGGCGGTCCGTTCGATGCCGGTACCCGTGCGCGCGGCCCAGAGGCCGGCCGCCACATCGCCCCCGTCGGCCCGCGAGAGAGCGATGTGGCCGACCACCTGTCCGTCCCGTTCGGCCACCCAGCTCGCGAGCAGTGCCTCGGGTGTCAGCCAACCCGCGGGATCCTGCGGCCAGTTGACGGGATAGCCGCTGTGCCGGTGCACCTCGGCCAGGATCTCCACACAGCTGCCGAGATCGCCTTCGGCTCGTCGGCGAACGAGGACGGACACGTCGTACCTTTCTCTGACGCTCCCTCAAGCGGGCTGGGGCGTCAGGCGCTTGTGGCCCCTGCGGTCGTAGTACCTGGTCATCGCGAAGCCGAAGAGCAGACCCGCGGCCGCGCCGATCGCGATCATGATCCACGACCGGGTGAGGCCGGCGTCACCCCGGGCGTCGAAGTAGAGGATGGCGCGGACGCCGTCGCTGAGCTGACGCATGGGCTCGAAGTGGGAGAGGAAGCGGTAGAAGCCGGGGACGGCCTGGAGGGGGACCGTGGCGCCGGACGACGGCAGGCCCAGCACGATGAACACGAACATGGACACCAGCTGGCCGATCCCGCCGAAGGCCGCGTTGATGGCCTGCACGCCCAGACCGACGGCGAGCGCGGCGCAGTACGAGTAGATCCACAGCAGCGGGATGTGGGTCGCGTCCATGCCCAGGATCGCGATGGTGGCGAGCATGACGAGGGAGACGCTGAGGACCGTGATGCCCGCCGTCATGACCACCTTGAGCAGAAGCGTCTGGGTGCGGGTGATGGGGACCGTGGGGCGGCGGGTGTGCCAGGGGCCGATCTCGTTGTCGGCGTAGCCGAGGGCCGTGTCCACGCCGTTGCTGATGACATTGCCGCCCAGGAAGCCGGCCAGCACCAGCAGCAGGGTGTAGTAGAAGGCGCTGAGACCGAGGCCGCTGTGGCTGCCGATGGGGTGGCCGATCTGGGTGACGACGTTCACCGGGTCGGCCAGCAGCAGCCTGGCCGTGGAGTTCGCCCGGTCGCCGACCGCCGCCGTGAGCTGCGTGCCGAGGACCTGGGAGGACCGGTGCGCGGCCGCCGTGGTGATCTGACTGGCGAGCGACGAACCGAGGCTGCCCTTGCCGGGGTTGGTGAGCACCGTCATCGTCGGCCGCCGGGTGGCGCCGGTCGTGGTGAGCGCGGTGATCGAGTCGGTGAAGTCCGGGGGGATGACGAGGGCGCCGTAGACCTTCCCGGAGTCCAGCTGGTCCTGGGCCTGGGCGAGGGTCAGCATGCGCCAGGAGGCCTTGTCGTTGGACTTGTCCGAGGTGATCGCGGCGGCGATCTGCGTGCCCGTGTTCGCCCGCTGACCGGCCGGCGGCCGCCCGGTGTCACCGTTGACCAGGGCGATGGGGAGATGGTGCAGATCGCGCTGGGGGTTGACGATGCCGCCCATGTACAGCAGGGCGAGCAACAGCGC
>Ga0182008_10000355_pt1 | contig 35722 bp, 26 predicted proteins | sample Sormic07211129_1_FD_120482 | JGI IMG/M metagenome (GOLD analysis project Ga0182008, IMG submission 120482) | Rhizosphere microbial communities from Sorghum bicolor, Mead, Nebraska, USA - 072115-129_1 metaG | ecosystem: Host-associated > Plants > Roots > Rhizosphere | place: USA: Nebraska...
GGGTCGTGCGCATGCATGTCGAGCGCCTGCACGGTGTAGTGCTGGCCCAGCAAGCCGAACAGCTTGCGGTAGGTGCCGGCAGGATAACTGTTGGCGTGGGCAAAGTGCAGTTGCGGGAGGGTCATCGTGGGACGAGGCCGGTGAATGCGATAGGCAATTGTAATGGCATGCCGGCAAGACGGATCAGAGGAAGGCCTCTAATTTCCGAGATGGCAGCGGACGCGCTGGCGCCATGCCGGGCACGAACGAGGCCAGTACTTCGCCCAGCTCGGCGTTGGAATCGACCACGCAAAAAGCGTCGTCAAACGCGTGGTGACGGTTCATGGAATTGCGCACGACGATGCATTCCAGCCCGGCCGCCCTGGCGGCGCGCAGGCCGCGCGGCGAGTCTTCCACGGCCACGCAGTCGGCGGCGGCCAGGCCCAGGCGCTGCAAGCCCAGCTGGTAGCCGTCGGGCGCCGGCTTGCTCTCGCCATACATTTCGCGCGTCAGCACGAAGTCGAAGTGGCTCAGCAAGCCCGTGGCCGCATGGCTGATGCGGAAATGCTGTTCGTAGGCACTGGTGACCACGCCCATGGCCACGTGCGGGCGCAGCGCCGCCAGCACTTGCCCGATGCCGGGGATGGCCAGCTGGCGCGCCTGGCGCAAGCGTTGCGCAAACAGCACGGTGCGCTCGGCCCGCAGGCGCTCGACCAGTTCGATGGCATGGCCTTGTCCCAGCAGCAGATGCCAGGCGCCGTAGTTATTGTCCAGGAACCAGTCAAAGAATTGCTTCGGCGTCAGCTCTATGCCGTAGGGCAAGAGCAAGTCGCGGTTGCTTTCGTAAAACAGCTGTTCGGTATCGACCAGCACGCCATCGTTGTCCCACAGTACGCCCCGGATGGTTTTCATGGCTAGTGTCGTTCAAAAACTTACTTGAAGAAAATGTCGTAGGACAACTTCACGATCAGCAGCACCAGCAGCACGAGGAAGAGGATGCGCACGAAGGCGGCGCCGCGGCGCACGGCGATCCAGGTGCCCGTCAGGGCGCCCAGGATGTTGCACACGGCCATGGGCGCCGCCACCGCGTAGACTACGTGGCCGGCGGGAATGAAGAAGGCCAGCGCGGCCACGTTGGTGGCGATATTCACCAGTTTCGAACAGGCCGAGGCGAGGATGAAATCGAAGCCGAAGACGCGGATGAACAGGAAAATCAGGAAGCTGCCCGTGCCCGGCCCGAACAGACCGTCATAAAAGCCGATGGCGCCGCCGATGACGATGGCGAGGACGCGTTCGCGCGGGCCGATGGGACGCGCTTCGCGCGTCGTGCCGAAATCCTTCTTGATGAAGGTATAGATGGCCATGATGATGATCAACACCAGCACCATGGGGCGCACCACCTGCTGCGGCACGTAGGACACGGCAGCCGCGCCGATGAAGGACATGACGAAGGCGCTGGCCACGGCGGGCAGCACCAGCAGCCAGGGGATGTGGACCTTGCCGACAAACGAGCGGGCGGCAAACGTGGTGCCGCAGGCGGACGCCAGCTTATTCGTGCCCAGCAAGGAGGTCGACGCCATGTTGGGCATCAGGTTGAACAGGGCCGGCAGCTGTATCAGCCCGCCCCCGCCCACGGCGGCATCGATCAGGCCGGCAAAGAAGGCAAATAAACACAGCAGCGAAATGGTCAGCATGATAGGCAATATGGAATGGGCGACAGCGGCAGTATAGGCGTCAGGCACTTTTTCGGATGCAACTTCAAATTGCGGAAAACGCAATCAGGCGTAACGCTTGACGGAATGCGCTCTGTGCGGTCTACTGGCCTCTTTTGCCGGGAGTCACGCGATGTCGATGAAACTGATGTGGGAAATCCGCGCCTTTTGCACCGTGGTGGAAAAGCGCAGCTTCATCCACGCGGCGCGCATGCTGGGACGCTCGCCGTCGGCCGTCACGCGCGCCATCCAGTTCCTCGAAGAAGCCATCGGCGCCGAGCTGATCCTGCGCACGCAAAAGCAGTTCACCCTGACGACGGCCGGCGAAACCTATTACGCGTCGGCCAAGCACTTGCTGGAAACGCAGGCCGAGGCGGAAGAGCAATTGGCCGAGCTGAGCAACTCGCCGCAAGGCTGGGTACGCCTCTCGGCACCGGAAATCCTGTCGCTGGGCTTCCTGCCGAAAGTGGTGGCGCAATTTTCGCGCGACTACCCGAATGTGTCCGTGGACATCCATTTCTCGGACAAATCGATCGACCCCATCCAGGAAAAGCTCGATTTCGCCATCCGCGGCGCCTTTCCCCAGTCCAGCGAACTGATCGGCTATCCCCTGTGGAATTACCGCCGCTATATGTACGCCTCGCCCGACTACATTGCCCGCATGGGCGCGCCGGACGAACCGGAAGAGCTGGCCGGCCACGACGTCATCATGCACTCGGCCCCCCGCATCCTGCGCGACTGGCATTTCGTCTCTGCCACGCGCAACGTGCGCTACCAGGTGCAGCCCCGTTTCCGCTTCACTTCCGGCATCGCCACCTTCCAGGCCGCCCTGGAAGGCGCCGGCATCGTGCGCCTGGCCAGCTGGCTGGCGGAACCCGCCGTGGCCGCCGGCACCCTGCGCCGGGTCTGCACGGCGTACCGGCTGACGTCGTCAAAAGAGCTGGACCCCAGCATCCATGCCGTCTACGGCACGTCGAGGATGGCCAAGGGGGCGCGGCTGTTCCTGGAGTATGTGCGGCAGAGGGGGCTGGAGATACCGGACGAGCGGCACAGCTGACGCCTGCGCCCGTGAACGGCCGCTATGACCTGATGCGAACAGAAACAGGCGTATTGAGGACCCGCGCCACATCATAGATCGGCGCGTTGCCACGAAACGATATCGCGATGAGCTCCAGCGGCGTCACGGTGCCATACGCAATAAAGGTTTCCACATATCCCTCCGAACCCACATGGTGGTATGCCACCTCCTTCGCTTTCGCCAGCGGCGCCGGCCCGACATCGGCGGACCCCTGAAATCGAAAAATCAGCACGCATCCATTTCTTTCCGCCTGCGAAAGCGCGCCCTGCAATTCCTGCGACAGCGTCACATAGTCGAAAGCGCCTTGCAGCACGCGGTGCTGCACGATCGCCTCGGCAGTTGGCAGGTCCGTCACATGAAACAGATACGGATGCTGAAGACGTAGCGCCGCCGGTAATTTCCGCCCCTGCAAGTCATATGACAGCGTCTTCGACGGCTTGCTTTGGGAGCGGATCCGCGACTCGAAGCTGATCACCGGCACGACCGCCTTTTTCTTCCAACCAAACAGACCCATCTTCACCCTTTCAGTATCATCCAGGCAGCGCCGGGGCTGCCAACCCATGACAGATATATACCATTAATGCAGCCGCGTCCGCTAGCGCCCCTGCCAGTAGCGCGGCCGGCTGGCCCGATACTGCGTTACATTAATATGGTCGCCAAACTCCAGCACCACCGCCCCCGTTACATCCGTGCGCAGCCGGGCAATGCCCATGTCGCCATAGCGCGCATACACTTGCGGCTTCGGATGTTTATAGCGGTTCCGGTGCCCCACCTGGAAGATCGCCAGGGCCGGATGGACGGCGTGCAAAAACGCCGGCGTCGACGAGGTGCCGCTGCCGTGGTGCGGCGCCAGCAGCACGTCGGCCGCCAGTTCACCGTCTGCCGAGCGCCCCAGCAGCTGCGCCTCCTGCGCCGCTTCGATATCGCCGGCCAGCAAGATTGCATGCTTGCCTGCCGTGATCTTCACGGTGCAGCTGCGGGCGTTCGGTTTCAGGGCAATGTCCGTATGGCTGGCGGGCAGCGGGTGCAGCATGGCGAAATGCACGCCTTCCCAGGTCCAGTCCTGGCCCGCCATGCAATGCAGATAGGGGCGGTGCGATGTCCGCCGCGCCTCGATGGCCGGGTGGCCATCGAACAGCGACGAGGCCAGCCAGCCCACGTCTATATTTTCCAGCAAGGACACGGCGCCGCCCGCGTGATCGAGGTCGCTGTGGGAAATGATCACGCCGTCGAGCTTGCCGATGCCGCGCGCGCGCAGATACGGCACGATGACCCGGCTGGCGCCGTCGGAATCGAGGCTGTAGGCGGGTCCCGTGTCGTACAGCAGGCGGTGGCCATGCGTTTCCACCAGCACGGCCATGCCTTGTCCCACATCAAAAGCTGTGATCCACATCTGGCTCGGTGGCGGGCTGGACGGCAAGGCCGTCAGCAGCGGTAGCCAGCCCAGCATGCCGGCCCACCTATGGGACCATCCGCGTGGCGCCAGCAGCCAGGCGGTGCCGAACAATGCCCAGCAAAAACTCCACATTGGGGGCGCGGGTGCCGTCCAGACAGCAAAGCGGCGCGCACCGAGCCAGTCCAGTACCTGCGCCAGCATCTGCACGATGGCATGCGCCAGCAGCAACAGCGCGTCGGACAGGGGCGCCGGCAGCAAGCTGCCCGCCAGGGACAAGGGCGTGACGATCAGGCTGATGACGGGAATGGCCAGCGCATTGGCCACGGGAGACACGAGCGAGACTTGCGAGAACAGCAGCATCGTCAACGGCACCAGCCCCACCGTCACCACATACTGCATATGCGCACCGAGCGCCACGGCCGCGCGCAGACGGCGCCAGCGGCTGGCGTTCTCCGGCAAGGGCGCCGTGGTACGGCCCGCCGTCGCATACAGCATGGTGGCGACGGCGCCGAACGACAGCCAGAAACCGGGCCACAGCACGGCCCAGGGATCGAGCACTACAACCACGCCCAGCGCCAGGCACAGCACGTGAACGATGCTGGTGATGCGTCCCAGCCACAAGGCCAGCGCCACCACCAGCAACATATATAAAGTGCGCTGCGCGGGCACGCCGAAGCCGGCCAGCAGTACATATACAAATGCCGCCAGCGCACCGGCCAGCGCCGCCACTTTTTGCGCCGGCAGCAGCAAAGGCAGTTGCCGCTCCGTGAAAAACGAGCGCCGCCACAGCGCGCCCGCCCCGAGAGCGAACAGTCCCGCGATCATGGTGATGTGCAGGCCGGAAATCGAAATAAGATGACTGACGCCCGTGCGGTTGAACACATGCCAGTCCGACTGGGGAATGGCGCGCTGGTCGCCCACCACCAGCGCCACGATCACGCCCGCATACTGTTTACCTTCCAGGCTGCGCAGTATGCGCGCACGCAACACTGCGCGGCTCGCTTCCACCACATTGCCGAAAGCGGGTACGAAGGCCCCCAGGCGCACATTGGGCGTGTCCACGCGCGGCTGCGGCCGCACATAACCGGTGGCGCGCACGCCCTGCTCCAGCAGCCACGCCTCGTAATCAAAACCCATGGGATTCGCATTGCCATGCGGGCGCTGCAGGCGCACCGTCAGCCGCCAGCGTTCGCCAGGCTGCACGTCGCCCACCTCGTTCGTCACCTCATCGCGAAAACCCGCGTACCAGGACAGGGCGATCAAGGGTGGCACCTGCGCATTGAGTGCCTTCTCCACTGCAAAATTGAAGCGCACGCCCTGCTCGAAGCGGTACGGCAAGCTGGCCACCGTCCCCGTCACGACGATGTCCTGCCCTTCGTCGGCCAGCGCCAGCTGTGGCGCCAGAACGGCCTGGGCCAGCCAGGCCGCCCAATAAAAGCCCAGTCCCACGCCGGCGGCGAGCGCAACAACGCAGCGCCAGCGCGCGTGGCGGCGCAACAGCCACGCCATCAGCAGCGCCGCGCCGGCGATCGCCCACAGCAGCGCGCCCGCGTGCGGCGGCAAGCTTGCCTGCGTCTGCAACAAGGCGGCACCAGCGGCAAACCCGAACATAAACGTAGGCATGAGAATAGTGACCGCCGCATCACTGTGCTGAAAGGGACAACTCTTCAATATAAAGCAAGGATCTACATCCTGCAGCCCCATCGATGCCAAAGTTTGATCTATCGCAATCATTAAATCGAAAAATCAAAGATGAAATCTCGCTTGCGACTCTCTTCCGCACTGCCGCATAGATATCTTCCGTTCGTGCAGTCTCCAATATAAAAAATATCTTGTGCCATTCCCATCAAAAATTTCCTGGGAAGGCCATACCAATCAACATTCGCGTGCAATAACTTATTAATGCCCATTTCTTGAAAATACAGAAATCCACACTACCTAAAAACACACCAATAAGCAACCAAAAATCACAAGAAAATATATTGCAGACAAAAGAATTTCATGCAACACTAAATCACTTGCAATGCTTTCATAAAAAAAAGCGGCAAGAAGGTAGCTTTCCGCTGCTTGCCCGGAGAGCATCCAATTCCAATTGGCCAGCTTAATTTTTTTGGAGAAGTATATGACGAGCAATATCGTTGAACGTATCCTTGGCAAAATCGTAGGTCATGAAGTATCCATGGAAGAAATGGAATTGATTTCCGGCGGAGTTGATAAAGGTTGCAAGCTCGATGAAATGCAAACCGGCCACAACAATGGCCCCACCACTTGCGACCGCTAATTTCAACATTAGTTGCTAAGTAGAATGTGCAGGATCTCTTTACTGGATCCTGCCTTCTTTTAATAAAATCAGAACGCAAATCAAAATATGAAGCTGCTGATTATCGGGATAAAGGGCGATTACCATCTTGACGCTGTCAAGTGGGGGCTTGCACAACACGATGTTGATCCCACCGTCTGGTACTGGTCTGATTTTCCAAATCAAGATATGCTGTCATTCTCGATGCCGCCGGATGGCACCCATTCCGTGCAAATGTCGATACAGGGAAGATTGATTACTGCTCCCTACGATGTCATTTGGGCCAGGCGCAAGGGCCAGCCTGTGGCGATAGAGGGAGCCCACCCGGATGATCTGAAGATCATTCAAAATGAATCCCGCGAATTCATCAATAACTTAGCCCCATTTCTTAGCAACAAAACTACCCGGATGGTGAACGATTTTACCGCGGACCGGCTATGCTTTAACAAGTTGCACCAGCTGCGCGTGGCACATTCCGCCGGTTTTTCAATACCAGATACATTGGTCACAAATGATATTGAGCAAGTCAGGCAGTTTTTCAAAAAACATAATGGCAAGATCATTCACAAGGCTTTTGGACCTGGAGCCTGGGACAATGAAGATGGATCCCGTACTGTCCAGAAAACTTCCCTGCTGTCGGAAGAGCACCTGAAACAAGAGTATTCCATACGTGCCTGCCCTTCAATTTATCAATCTTGCGTACCAAAAAACCATGAGCTGCGAGTCACGGTGATCGGCGACACGGTGATGGCTGCTGCCATTTTTAGCCAGGAAGATGGAGAAACCATAGATTGGCGCTTTGAAGGAGGCAAGGGACATACCAATTTGAAAGCCGTACAGCTCGATACTGACACACGACAGCGTTGTCTCGCCGTCTGCCGAGCCCTGGGATTAAATTACGGATGTATCGATCTCATTGTTACCCCTGCAGGGATGACCATATTTCTTGAGGTAAATAATATCGGCCAATTCCTTTGGAAGGAATTTTCCGATCCATCATTACACCTGCTCGATACCTTCTGCCGCTTCCTGCTGAATAAACCAGGAACAAAAGAAAACATACTTAAATTGTCGGACTATCAAAAATATAGAGAGTCAAACACGCCATGAAATCAGGAAATTAAATATTTCCAGGGCCGCAGGGAGATTGCAGAATACATGCTCTTGTATCTTCTATTTTTAATTCCTCCCATGTCCAAAATTTCCTATTTTTCACCTGGATCACGGCCGGACAGAGATAACTGCCGCCCCACTTCTGCAGTCGGATGCCATGCAGGTCATGCTGAGTAGCTTGTCGGCACAATCGGCAATAGATGGCAGCTAGCCTGTAGCGACTCTGCCTGCGTGGCTCATGCTTCTACCTGGCATATTCAAACTTCCTTTCAAGGATTGACGCGATTCCATGACCTCATCAAAGCGCAGCGCCCTATTCCGGCATGAGGCTATCGACGTGCGCCGCGGCGATACCTTTGGCCATGTCGTTATCTTGCAACCTCTGTCGCTCCGATTATTGAGCGCTATCTTCGTGATCAGTACCATCCTGTTTGTCGTTTTTTTAAGTTACGCGAAATTTAGCCAACGCGTGACAGTAAGCGGCATGCTCGTTCCCGATCAGGGACTGATCAATGTTCATGCTTCACGCGCTGGCCTAATTCTCGAGCGCAAGGTCACCCCTGGACAACAGGTGGTTGCCGGCGAGCTCTTGTATATTATTTCTGCCGATACGCTGTACGCAGCTGGCGACCGTGGCACTCAGGAAGGCAGCATTTCGAACACCATAGACGTCTTGAAGGCCAGGGAGAAAAACCTGCAGGCCGAGAAAAAAATTAAAACAGAAGAATTGTTCGTCGAAGTGAACAAAGCCCGCAAGGCAGGCCAGGGGCTGGAAGCAGCCATCTTGAAACTTGAGCGCGAGATCGGGGTGCAAACCGAGCGACTGGAACTAGCCGAGCAGCAGTACCAGATCAATAAAGAAGCACAGGCACAGGGGTTTATTTCGGTGCCAGCATTGAAACAAAAACGGGTGGATGTACTAGATCAGCAGGGGCGCTTGATTTCACTTGAGCGCAGCAAGATCAGCATGGGTTCGGAACTGGTAAATATCCACGATGGGATAAAGTTGCTAACTAGTAAATCTTCCGGCTTACAGGAACAACTGGACCGTCAGTTACTGGAACTCAAGCAGGAAATGATCACACATCAATCCAGCGAACGGATACTGATTACCGCACCACAGGCTGGCGAGGTGGCTGCCGTTTTTTCCGAACCAGGACAAACGGTCGACAAGCAGGCAATGCTTTCCATCGTGCCCAAGCGCTCCAAGCTGGAAGCACATTTGTATGTCCCAAGCACAGCGATCGCCCATATCAAGGTTCACGATACGGTGAGAATTCGATTTTCCGCGTTCCAGACAGAGAAATTTTCCACAATGGATGGGGTGATACTCAATATATCCAATACGACAGTTCCCGTATCCGACGATAAATCATCGAGTAATCTGCCTGCACCTGCCAACGGTGACAAATACTACATCCGTGTCGCGTTGCCTAGCCAGTTTTTCATTTCGTCCGGAAACCGGTACGTGCTGAGGCCGGGGATGCGCCTGGAGGCCGATCTGCTGAAGAGCCAACGCAGCTTACTTGACTGGATTTTCAAACCCATGCATGACTTAAAAGACTCCGTATGAACGCGACACACGATCTACGCTTCTGGCACAAAAAAGAGGTCCGAACCTGCATGCAAAGCGAGGCGTCCGAATGCGGCCTGGCTTGCCTGGCCATGATCGCCAGCTATCATGGCCACTCCACCGACCTCATTAGCCTGCGTCAACGATTTTCCCTCGGCATACGCGGGGTAACGCTAAAGAATATGGTGGATCTCGCCAATGCCATGAATTTCGCCAGCAGGCCTGTCAAGGTCGAACTGGATGACATTCCACATTTAAAACTTCCATGTATCCTTCATTGGAATTTCAATCATTTCGTCGTGCTGGAAAAGGTACGATGCCATGCGAATGGCAAGCTACGTTCGGCAACCATTCACGATCCCGCATCTGGAAAGACTACGGTATGGCGGGAAGAGTTGTCCAGTTGTTTTACAGGAATCGCCCTGGAACTGCTTCCCACCGAAAATTTCAAGCGGATAGAAGAACGGGCCCGTCTGCATCTTGGTACATTGTTAAATGGCATCAGAGGATTAAAGTCTGCATTCTTTCAAATTCTCGGCCTCGCCCTGTGCCTCGAAGTCTTTGCCTTGGCAACGCCCCTATTCATGCAACTGATCGTGGATGGCGCCGTACAGACCTCGGACAAGAATTTGCTATCAGTAATTTGCCTTGGATTCTGCCTTCTGGTCTTGTTGCAAGTCGCAATAGCCGCCTTCAGGTCATGGGTCGTCCTCTATATCAGTACCAATCTGAAGTTACAGCTTATTTCCAATACCTTTTCCCACCTGCTCAAGCTGCCATTGCAATTCTTCGAAAAGCGCCATATCGGCGATGTAGCATCCCGCTTCAACTCCGTTCATACGATACAGGAAGCGCTTTCAACCAAGACCATCGAATCCATTCTCGATGGTTTGCTCGCTACAACCGCACTTGCCGTCATATTTTATTACAGTGCCCAGCTCGCCAGCGTCGTTGTACTCTCGGCGTCGATGTATCTACTCAGCCGTATATTTTTTTATTCATACAATCACCGCTCATCGGAAGAAAAACTCACATTCCACGCCCGGGAGCAGTCTTATTTCATCGAATCGATGTATGCACTGAAGGCGATAAAACTGTTCAATGGCGAAGGCGCTCGTCACGCAAAATGGCTAAATCTCTTCAGTGAGACGACCAGTCGCAGCATCCGGATTCAAAAATTGGCACTATCGTTCACCACCCTCACTGGATTGCTATCCGGCCTCGAAAATATCATCGTCATCTGGCTGGGTGCCCTGCTGGTCATTAATCAGCACTTTACCTTGGGCATGCTATATGCATTTTTGGCTTACAAGACCATTTTTTCTACCCGAACCTTCTCCTTGATCGACAAACTGATGGAGCTGCGGATGCTTTCGCTGCAAGCAGAAAGGCTCTCCGACATCCTGTTGACAGAGCCAGAGGAATACGGCCATGGCACCGAAGGCAGTTCTCTCTACCAGGCCATCGCCAAGCCCCCAACGATCGAATTGCGCGACGTCTCTTTCCGCTATTCGGATGTCGACCCATGGGTGCTGAAAAATATCAGCTTCACGGTTGAATCAGGCGAGTCCGTGGTATTGGTCGGCGTGTCGGGCTGCGGTAAAACCACACTCTTGAAAATTCTCACAGGATTGCTTACACCGTCCTCAGGAGAAATGCTTATCAATGGCATTCCACTTGTGAAATATGGGGTAAAGAACTATCGCGCGCTATTTGCGGCAGTAATGCAGGATGACGATCTGCTTTCAGGATCTATCGCCGACAATATCAGCTTCTTCGATGCCGATTCAGACATGAAGAAAATTTATACCTGTGCGGAACAGGCATCCATCGCAAATGAAATCAGTGATATGCCGATGAGGTATCAGACACTCATCGGCGACATGGGTAGCAGCCTTTCCGGCGGCCAGCGTCAACGCATTCTACTGGCAAGGGCCCTCTATAAAGAACCATTGATACTTTTCCTGGACGAAGCCACCAGCCACCTCGATATTGGCAATGAACAAAATGTAAACCAGACATTGCAGCGCCACGGCATCACCAAAATTGCAGCAGCACATCGCCAGGAAACCATCGCCATGGCAAGCCGCAAGATTGAGCTCGAGAATGGAACAGTGATAAGAAATATCCGTCAGGAAAATGACGTCCACAGCGAATTTGCATAGGTTCCGCCCATGAATGATATCGAATGGTTTTACATGCTACGCGGCGCAGCACATGCCGTACTTATGGCAAATTTTGCACTGGCCGCAGCAGGAAAGGCAATCGGTTGCAGCCACGGTTCGCAGGCCATGTGCTGGAAGACGCTGCCAGACCTGGTCTTCCTCATCGCTACGGCCTATTTGACCATCCCTTGCGTGGAAATCGCTATTTCTATTGCAGCATGCGGCATAGCGAGCCTGGGATGGATGCTTGAAAAAGTACGCCGTAGTAAAATATGTAATTGCCACGGCGTTCTGACGATGCCATTGCTGCCCGTACGCAATTTTATACGCCTGCTGACCGCCATCAGCGCGCTGTATCTGATATTCGTCCAGATCGTCGGCGTCAAGGCAGACAATGCCAGCACGTTGACGCAATCAGGCTTGAACATGGGGCTATTTGCGTGTTTTGTGCTCCTGTCCATACATATGTCAGAGACTTTTCTACGCAACAAAAAAGACGCATCGGCGGAATCAGGCGCATATGCGCCTGTCGCCCCCATCGTCAGTACGGCATACATAGGGGAAAATCAGCATAAGAGTGCGGTGAAAATGGAAGATTTATTAACGGCCCATTCCCGTTTCATGCTGCTGATAACGGCAGACAATTGCAATCACTGCCATACCGTATTAAATGAACTTAGCAGTATGGCAACTGCCAAAATTTTGCCAGTGCCATTGGTCGTACTATCCAATCAAGCAACTACGGCCCTTGTTGACCACATGGCGCTCGCTGACATAAATGAAAGTTTCCGCCGGCAAATCGGCTTGCATGCAGTGCCTACATTGCTGATCATTGAGCACGCGGGCGACATCATTCATGCCAGCGCATCACGCGGCGCGGATGCCATCAAGGCTTCCGTATTCGATTTTCTCGTTGTTAATTCAAACCAGAGCCAGCCTTAAATGGCGATGGACATGCGAACCGTAGAGGCAATGTCCGCTACGTGGCAAGAACATCGCCATCCCTTACTCCTGACACTTCCACGACTTGGCGGACCTTGCATGACCCCACTGACAGCGGCGGAAACCTATTTGCAGGACTTTCATCAGCGGCAAGTGGGCGTGACGAGTGCCGCGTTTGCCCATCTGCCGGCCCACTCCGCCGCCGGCGCTGGGCCTCCTCCTACGATGTGCTGGCCGGCCTGATACCGGCCATCGCTGCGCCGTTGAGCGTGCTCGACCTGGCCTGCGGCGATGGTCATTTGCTGGGATTGCTGGCCACCCGGCAACAAACCGGGCTGCAACTGCTCGGCGTCGACATGAGCGAGGCCGAACTGACTGTGGCGCGCGCCGCCCTGCCCCCGTCCATACGGCTGCTGCAAGGCCGCGCCCAGGCGCTGGACATGCCATCGGCCAGCGTCGATTATCTCGTCTCGCACATGGCGCTGATGCTGATGGACGATATCGGGCAAGTCATGCGCGAAATACGCCGCGTACTGCGCCCCGGCGGCCAATTCGCCGCCATCGTCGGCAGGACTTTTTTGCTGGGTGACGTGAACGAGGTTTTCATGCGCGTCTTCAAGCCGATCGCCAGCGACGCGTTGCCGCCGCTGCGCTTCGGCGACCGGCGCACGGGGTCGGAAGCCGGCTGGAGGGAATTACTCGAAACCAGTTTCGTAGAAGTTAAATTTGAAGATATCGACGTTCCATGGTCGCCCACGCTTGCCGAACTGTGGACCGCCCTGGCGGACACCTACAACATCGACCGCCTGGATGATGACACCAGGCGGCGCCTGCGCGGCGCGTTCATGGACGCCGCAGCGCCGCTGCAAGCCGGCGACGGATTGATCGCCACCGGCTGGGGGCTACGCGCCGTGCGCGCACGGGCAGCCTGAACTGCCATCGGCGCCATGGCTTGCTGGCGTCAGCGGCAACAGGCTACGATAGTGGCTGCCGCAGCGCGCAGTATTCCTCCCGTCAATTGCAGGATTGCAGGCAGGCGGACCGCTCGGCGCCGCACTCGGCTTGAGAGGTACCGGCGGCGATGCAAGCCCGCCATTCGGCAGCGCAGGCGCTATAGCAGCTGGCAAAGGCTGGCGTCGCCGTTACCGCCAAACCGAGGCCTGACGCGAAAAGAAATGCAGCGAGCTTTTTATTCATGGAGTTCTCCCAAAATCGGATGGCTGATGAATCCCTGCGCGCGCCATCCTCTGACGCAGGGCCACATACACAGGTATGTCGGGTGTCATCGCGCGCTCGCCGTGCGTCAGCGCGAAATGGAAAATCCTGCGGCCGCCAGCAAATCCTGGAGCACCGCCAAATCAAAACCGTTCATATCAACGGCACGCCCCAGCCGATAGCCAGACCGGCATCCAGAATAATGCCGTACGTCGCCGTCAATTTCAGATATTGTGAAAAGATACTAAAATACCCCTGCAAAATATGAGCCCATGATCATCTCGCCATTATTAATTATCAAGACAATTCAATTCATTTCGCGCCATCGCCCAATTCCTTATACAATGAAAAATACAGGAAATATATGAATATCATCACCGTGGCTATCGATAAAAACATACTCTTTGTTATTATCGGTGCCACGGCAATTTAAATTTTAATGTTAGATTCGAAAATTTAACAAAATTAATAAAAATACATTCATGAAAATTCCAGCCGAATAAAAATGTCGCAGGAAAAACCGATAAGCGCAAAGCACCGGGATATCGGATTCCCATTCCTCGTTCAAGCAAGATGATTTGCAAGCAGGTGGCAACGCCGCCCTCCATGTTTGCCAGTTGCTTATCCGCCTCCAGGAATCATCGTTTTACAGATCAGCGCTCGTGCGGCAGCCGCACCGTGCGACGGGGAAAAATCTTTGCCCGGCGCACGGTATAATCGGCCTCGCTTACTTCAACACCCAGGCACGACATGACTTCCTCCGCACTTCCTCCCGACACCTCCACCGACATTTCCGACAGCACCGAAGACAATAATGACGCCACCCTGGTCGCGGAACTGGGGGAACTGTCCGAGCATATCCGCTTGGTGAAAATGGAAGGCCGCGTCTTCGTGCGCTTTTCCGGCGTCGTCAAGGCCGGCCATCTGGTGGTGCCGTATGCGCTCGTGCCTGCACAGGGCGTGCTGGCGCGGCCGGCCAAGTGGCGCAAGATGGACCGCGAGACCAAGCTGGCGCTGGTGCGCGAACGGGCCAGCGCGGCCGTCTTCGAGGAACTGCGCCAGCACGTGATCGATTTCGTCGCCGATATCGCGGGCCTGAGCGAGGACGTGGATGCGGACCCGATGGTCTTCCTGCACACGCTGGCCGACATGCAGACGTCGGAGCCGGCCGGCATGGTCTTCGACCGCATCCGCCAGCGCTTCAACCACGCCATCGAGCGCCAGCAGGAGGAACAGCACGCGGCGCGCACGCGTCAGAGCATCAACCTGGCCGAGTATCCGGCCTCGTTCGAGATGGCGCGCCGCCTGCCGCGCCGCTTCATCGCCCTGCTGGGGCCCACGAATTCCGGCAAGACGCACCGCGCCATGGAAGCGCTGGTCAAGGCGAAGAGCGGCATCTATCTCGCGCCATTGCGATTGCTGGCCCTGGAAAACTACGAACGCCTGCAGGAAGCCGCGCCGCATGGCAAGCCGCTGGCCGTGAGCCTGATCACGGGCGAGGAACGCCGGGTCGTCGACGGCGCCACGCACGTGGCCAGCACGGTGGAAATGCTGGACACGAAAACCGTCGTCGAAGTGGCCGTCATCGATGAGATCCAGATGCTGGCCGACCCGGACCGGGGTGCCGCGTGGACGGCGGCCGTCTGCGGCGCGCCCGCCCACACCGTCTACCTGGTGGGGGCGCCCGAAGCGCGGCGCGCCATCGAGGCGCTGGCCGAACGCCTCGACTGCCCGCTGGAAGTGCATGTATTGAAACGCATGGCGCCCCTGTCGATGGAGCCGACGGCCGTGCGCAAGGTGCGCAACCTGCGCCGCGGCGACGCCGTCATCGCCTTTTCGCGCCGCGAAGTGCTGATGTGGCGCGACATGATCACGGAAACGGGATTGTCCGTGGCCACCGTCTACGGCAACCTGTCGCCCGAAGTGCGGCGCGCGCAGGCGCAGCGCTTCCGCGACGGCACGGCCGATATCGTCGTCGGCACGGATGCGCTGGCGATGGGCCTGAACATGCCCATCGCGCGCATCGTCATGACCACCTGCGTCAAATACAATGGCCGCGAAGAGGAAGAGATTTCGGCGGCGCTGGCGCGCCAGATCGCCGGGCGCGCGGGCCGCTATGGCGTGCATGAAGAGGGACTCGTGGCCGGCTACGACAACGAGACGCATGAAGTGATGCGCGCGCTGCTGAAAGAAAAACTGCATCCGCTGAACACCAGCGGCTTTGCCGTGGCGCCCTCGCTCGAACACCTGCACCGCATTTCGTCGGTGACGGGCGAGCTGTCGCTCAGTAAACTGCTGCGCCGCTTCATCCACAATATCGACGTGCCCGACGGCTTCTTCTTCCCGCGCATCACGGAAGACCAGAAGGAGCGCGCCGTCTGGCTCGACACCCTGCCCCTGTCCGTGGCCGACAAATTTACTTTGTCGCTGGTGCCGATATCGAGCAAGGTGCCGTCCCTGCAGACGGCGTGGGAACACTGGGCGAAGAATCTGTCGCAGGGAAAAACGAGCACCTTGCGCCAGCACGCGTATGGTGGCGGCACGCAGAATCTGCAGCAGGTGGAAGACACCTGCCGCTACTACTCCGCGTATGCCTGGCTCAGCTACCGCCTGCCCGAATTCTTCCCCGATATCGCGGTCGCGCAAAACCTGTCGCGCGATGCGTCCGAGCGCGTCGATTCCATCCTGCGTGCGCACAACGCGGCCTCGCGCGGACGGTCGAAGAAATTCAAATAGGCGTTAGCGCAATTCCCAGAACCACACCTCGCCGCAATCCCAGTAGCATTCGGAGCCGCACACCTTCACGCCGATGGAGGGCAACAGGATATCGATATGGCCGCCCGCGCCGCCCAGGTAGCCGGGGATGCGGAAGAAGGCGACGAGGCCCTGGCGTTGGCCGATGCCCGGGATGGCAGTCTCCCTGACGAATTTTTCGGGCGCGCCGAACATCGAGGGACTGGCCAGCATGTGCGCCAGTTTGGCCTGTCCCGGCTCGATCAGCGCGCCCTTGAAGGGCCCCTTGCGGATGGCCATGCGGCCCTTGACCTGGATGCCGGCCTTGATCAGCGCCAGGCTGACGCGGATGGCGCAGGTGTTGGCAAAATTGTCCTTGCCGATCAAGTCTTCCCAGCCGATTTCGCCGAACAGTGCCGCCTGGTCGACGGCGGCCACGCTCGGGTAATGCTCGCGCAGCGCGATGAATGCAGGTTTCATGGCAGCCTCCCGTCATCCCTGGTCGACAGGGAACATCAGGCCGATTGTAGGAGGATGCGGCGGCCCCGCACTGAGCGAGATCAAGCGTAAACCGACGGCACCCGTAATGCCAACAATGACGTCGGATTACGCGCGGCATTGCCACGCCAATCCGACCTACATGCTCAAGTAGGTCGGCTTAGGCCAAAGGCCGTAAGCCGACACCCGCCGTAACGACAGCGAGGACGTCGGGTGAAGGCCGCTTACGGTTTGCCCGCCTCGTAGTGCAGCTTGAGCACCAGGCCATTATGGTCATCGGCCATATAGATGTCGCCATCCTGGCCCTGCTTGACGTCGACGGGCGCGCCCCGGCCCTGTTTGCCCTTGCGTTCCCAGTTGCCGATCAACTCAACGGACTTGCCCAGGGGCGCGCCGGCCTTGTCGGGCAGCAGGGCCACCAGGCGGTGGCCGTTGCTGCGGTAGCCGTGGTAGCCGATGATCAGGCTGTTCTTGTACAGCGCCGGGTAGCGGCTGGCCGTATAAAAGGTCATGCCCAGCGGCGCCGCATGGCCGGGCAGCAGGCGCTCGGGCGCCGCAAATTGGGCATCGCAAGCCGTTTTCGGATATTCGGGACTGGCCACATTGTCGTCGTAGCAGTACGGCCAGCCGTAGTGCCGGTCGGACTTGATCAGATTCAGTTCTTCATGCGGCAGATTCTCGTCGCTTTTGAGTTGCGGCATGGCGGCCTGGATGGCGTCGCGCGCGTTTTCCGCCTGCCACAGTTCGCCCGTCGCAGGATGAAAGGCCAGCGCCATCGAATTGCGCAAGCCGCGCGCATGCGTGCGCCAGCTCGTCACCGTGCCCGCCGGCCATGCCATCGTGTATTCGCGGATGGCGCCCAGCGCTTCCGGACCTTCCGCCGAAGGACAGGCCTTGGCCGGATCGGGTGCCTTGCCATCGTTCTCGCAATGGTCGGTGCTCGAACCCACGTTCACATACAGGTCGCCCTTGGGGCTGAAACGCATGTTCGTCAGCAGGTGCAGGCCCAGGCCCGGCAGGCGCGGCGTCTTGGCAGTGCCGCCAATCACGTCGGTGACGGCGCGGGCGGGATCGCGCAGGTCGAAGCGGAAGATGCGTCCCACCTCGCCCACGTAGACCAGGCCGTCCGGCCCCTGCACGATGCCGTTCGGGCGGTCGAGCTTGTCGAGCAGCAGCTTGCGTTCGTAGCCCGGGCCGGCCGCCTTGCGCTGCAACAGCCACAATTTACCCTGCTTCGGCGTCCATCCCGTCATGTCCGTGACGAGGATGTCGCCATTCGTCAGCGGCAGCACGCCACGGGGAAATTTCAGGCCGTCGGCCAGCACGGCCACGCAAAAGCCGGCCGGCGTGGTGACGTCGAGGCGCGGCATGCCGTCGCACTGGGCACCGGCCGCCGCCATGGCGGGCGCAAACGCGCTGGAAAGACAGGCCGCCAGGGCGCCCGCAAGCATTTTCTTGTTCATGATTTCACTCCATCAGGGGTAATCGAGGCAGTACGGCGCGCGCGTTGGCGCTGGTTTGCGCCGCCACGTCGTCAAGTTCCAGGCCGCGCAATTCGGCCAGCACGGCGCCAATGCGGGGCAATTCTTCGGGGCTGTTGCGGCCCGGGTGGATCCAGGCAGGGGAAATGTCGGGCGCGTCCGTCTCCAGCACGATGGCGTCCAAAGGCAGGTCGCTCGCCATGCGGCGTATCTGCAAGGCGCGCGTAAACGTCATCGCGCCGCCGAAACCGAGCTTGAAACCGAGGGCCATATAGCCCTGCGCCTGCTGGAAGCTGCCGTTGAACGCATGCGCGATGCCGCCGTTCGGGCGGATCTGGCGCGCGTGCTTGAGGACGATGTCCTGCGAGCGGCGCACGTGGGCCAGCACGGGCAGGTCGAAGTCGCGGGCTATTCTCAGCTGCTCGCGCAAAAAATGCTCCTGCTTGGCGCGCATGGCCGGTTCGCACAGCATCGGGAGGAAGAAATCGAGGCCGATCTCGCCGATGGCGACAAAACGCGGATCATGCATGGCCTGCGCCACGGCTGCGCGCAGGGTGACCAAATCGTCTTCCGTGGCCTGCGGCACGTAGATCGGGTGGATACCGAGCGCATAGCAGGCGTTGGGCGCCGCAGCCGCCAGGTCGCGCACGATGGCGAAATTGGCCCGTTCGACGGCGGGAATGACGATCATGCCCACGCCCTGCTGCTGCGCGCGCGTCGCCACCTGCAGCGATTCGCTGCCGAATTCATGCGCGTCGAGGTGGCAGTGCGTGTCGATCCACAGCATGGCGGTTCCTTAGTATTGGTACGGCTGCAGCCCTTCGTCCGTCAGGCGCAGCACGCGGTCGCAGCGCTTGGCAAGTTCGATATCGTGGGTGACGATGACGAAGGCGGTGCCCAGGGTGCGCGACAGTTCCAGCATCAGGTCGAAAATCTGTTCGGCCGTGGCGTGATCGAGGTTGCCCGTCGGTTCATCGGCCAGCACGCAGGCCGGCTGCGTGACGAGGGCGCGGGCCAGGGCCACGCGCTGGCGCTCGCCGCCCGACAATTCGCCCGGCGTGTGCGTGACGCGCTTGGCCAGGTTCACGCGCGTGAGAATCTGCTGCGCCAGCTCGGTGGCCGGAGCGCGCTTCATGCGCCGTATCATCAACGGCATGGCGACGTTGTCGAGCGCGGAGAACTCGGGCAGCAGGTGGTGGAACTGATAGACGAAGCCCAGCGAGGCGTTGCGCAAGTCGCCGCGCGCCTTTTCGCTGAGGGTGGCGAAATCCTTGCCCAGCAGGGTCACCTTGCCGCTGGTGGGTGTATCGAGCCCGCCCAGCAGGTGCAGCAGGGTCGATTTGCCCGAGCCGGAGGCGCCGACGATGGCGACGCGCTCGCCGCGATGCACGTCGATGTCGATGCCGGCCAGCACCTGCACCTTGTAGCTGCCCTGCGTGAAAGTCTTGCCCAGGCCACGGCAGCTAAGGACGGCGGAATCGGCGGAAGCGCCGTTGGAGGCAGGTTTATTCAGATCGGTCATGGTCGTAGTCAGTGGTTTATTCATAGCGCAGGGCTTCCGCAGGTTTGACGCGGGCAGCCCACCAGCTTGGGTACAGGGTCGCCAAAAAAGCGAGGATCACGGCCAGCACGCCGATCTTGGTGACATCGGGCCAGCGCAGGTCGGACGGCACGGTGCTGATGAAGTAAATGTCCTTGGAGAGGAACTGCACGCCCAGCAGATGCTCGATGAAGGGCACGATGACGTCGATGTTCATCGCCACCAGCACGCCGCCGCCCACGCCCAGGATCGTGCCCAGGATGCCCACCAGCGCACCCTGGATCATGAAAATCTTCATGATGGAACGGGGCGAGGCGCCCAGCGTCCTCAAAATCGCGATATCGGCCTGCTTGTCCGTCACCGTCATCACAAGGGTCGACACGAGGTTGAAGGCCGCCACCGCGATGATCAGGGTCAGGATGATGAACATCATGCGCTTTTCCGTCTGCACGGCGGCAAACCAGTTGGCGTTCAGCTTGGACCAGTCGCGCAGCCACAGATCGCCCGGCATGGATTTTTTCAATTCGGCCGCCACTTGCGGCGCCTGGTTCATGTCGGCCAGGCGCAAACGCAGGCCGGACGGGCCGTCGAGGCGCAGCAAGCGCTGGCCGTCTTCGATATTGATGAAGGCCAGGCCGGCGTCGAACTCATTGTGGCCCGCCTGGAAGATGCCGCTGACGGTGAAGCTGCGCATGCGCGGCAGCACGCCGGCCGGCGTGACCTGGCCCTGCGCCAGCATCAAGGTGACTTTTTCGCCGAGGTTGACGCGCAAGGCGCGCGCCAGCTCGATGCCCAGCACGATATTGAAGGTGCCCGGCTGCAGGGCCTTGAAGCTGCCCATGCGCGTCTGGCCGGCCACGTCGGACACGTTCGGCTCTTCCTCGGGCAGCACGCCGCGCACGATGGCGGGACGCAGCGCATCGTCGCGCAGCAGCATGCCTTGCGTTTCCACGAATGGCGCGGCGCCCTTCACGGCAGGATTTTTAAAGGCTTGCGCCGCTTCCGCGCGCCAGTCGGGCATGCTGCCGCTGTTGTCGAACACTTCCACGTGGGCCAGCACGGACAGCATGCGGTCCGTCACTTCCTTCTGGAAGCCGTTCATCACGGACAGCACGACGATCAGCGCCGCCACGCCCAAGCCGATGCCGGCCATGGAAATGAGCGAGATGAAGGAGATAAAACTGTTGCGGCCACTGCGCTTGCCGGCCCGCGTGTAGCGCAGGCCGACCAGCCATTCGAAGGGAATATTTTTTAACATGCTCATTAATTCGTTAATTCTTATGTATGCAACATATCATCGCGTTAGCCCGTGCAACGAAGGGCTGGGGTCAGACCCGGCGGGTCTGACCCCGGTTTTACAAGCCTCTTATTCGTAGCGCAGGGCCTCGGCCGGCTTGACGCGCGCGGCGCGCCAGCTCGGGTAGATGGTGGCCACCAGCGCCAGGCCAAAGGCGATCAGGCCGATCTGCGCCACGTCCAGCCAATGCACGTCGGACGGCACGGCGCTGATCTGGTAGATTTCCTTGGAGATGAAGTGCAGGCCGAAGATGCCTTCGATGAAGGGCACGATGACGCCCACGTTCAGCGCCAGCACGACGCCGCCGATCACGCCCAAAGCACTGCCCAGCAAGCCCACCAGCGCGCCCTGGATCATGAATATCTTCATGATGGAGAACGGCGAGGCGCCCAGCGTGCGCAGGATGGCGATATCGGCCTGCTTGTCGGTGACCGACATCACCAGGGTCGAGACGAGGTTGAACGCGGCCACGGCGATGATCATGCTGAGGATGATGAACATCATGTTCTTCTGGCTTTGCACCAGCGCATACCAGCTGGCACTGGCGCGCGACCAGTCGCGCATCCACAGCTGGCCCGGCATCGAGGCTTTCAGTTCGCGCGCCACCTGGGGCGCCTTGTTCATGTCGTGCAGGCGCAGACGCAGGCCGGACGGGCCGTCGAGCTGCAGCAGCTGCTCCGCGTCCTGCATGTTCACAAACGCCAGGCTGCCGTCGAGTTCATTGTGGCCCGCCTCGAAGATGCCCGCCACCTTGAGCGCGCGCATGCGCGGCATGACGATGCCGTTGGCCGGGTCGCCCGCCCTTGGCTCGCGCTCGAGCATCAGGGTGACGTTCTGCCCCACTTGTACGCCCAGCGCCTTGGCCAGGTCGATGCCCAGCACGATGTTGTACGAGCCTGGCGTGAGATCCTTGAAACTGCCCTGTTTCATCTGCGCGGCCACGCTGGAGACAGTGGCTTCCTGCTGCGGCAGTACGCCGCGCACGACGGACGGGCGCATGGTTTCGTCATTGAGCAGCATGCCCTGGGTTTCCACGAAGGGCGACACGGCTTTCACTTGCGGATTGGCGTAGGCGGCGCGCTCCTGCGCCTGCCAGTTGGGCATGGAGCCGCTGGTGTCGAACACCTCGACGTGGGCCAGCACCGACATCAGCCGGTCGGTGACTTCCTTCTGGAAGCCGTTCATGACGGAGAGGACGACGATCAGGGCGGCCACGCCCAGGCCGATGCCGGCCACGGAAATGAGGGAGATGAAGGAAATGAAGCTGTTGCGGCCACTGCGTTTCCCGGCGCGCGTATAGCGCACGCCGACCTGCCACTCAAAAGGAAATTGTTTGATGATGCTCATGCGCTCCCGCGACAACGATGATATGCGAGCGCGCAGTGTGCCACACAATGGGCATTTCATGCATCAAGTCTGCGTGAAACAGCGCACAGCTAGCCTATTTTGCCTCCTGCGCCAGGCCGAAAACCCGCAACAGCTGCCCCGCCAGCGCATATTGGCGCATCTGCGCCAGGGTCAAACGATGCAGCTGGTCGATGCGCCGCTGCTGTATCGTGAAATAGCTGTCGCGCGTCTGGATGACCTGCTGCAGGTTGCGCCGGCCCGCCTCGTACTGGATGGTCCCGCCGCGCACGACGAAGGCCATCTTCCTTTCCTGCTCGTCGAGCAGGGCCAGCGTGCGCTGCGCATTGGCGATGCGCGGCAGCATGCTGGCCAGGTCGGCGCGCGTGCCCTGCTCGGCGCGCGCCACGTCCGCCTCGGCCGCCTGGGCGCGGCTGATGCTCTCGTCGCGCTGCGCCAGGCTGCCCCCGCCGAGCGGGATTTCCCAGGAGACGCCCACCGACCAGCCCCGCTGCTGGATGGTCGACGGCGGCGGCGTGGTCTTGTTATTGAGCAGATGGCTGACATTCAAGTCGATTTTGGGGGCCATGGTAGCGGCCACGCCACGCACGCGCAACTGGGCCGCGGCAGCCCGCTCGCGCGCGGCGCGCAACTGCGCCTGCTGCGTGTCGGCATTCTCCAATGCCTGCGCCGGCAGCGGCGCGAAGGCGAAATCGGCAAACTGCGCCACCGGCTCGAAAGCCAGCGCCTCGAGTTTGATGCGCGCCGCCTGCTGGTCCGTCAGCAAGCCGTCGTGCACCAGTTCCGCGTCCAGCTGCGAACTTTGCGCCAGTTCGCGGTCCACTTCCGACGATTTGCCCAGTTCCGCCTGGCGCGTCACCTGCCGCACCAGCTGCGTCACGTCGCGCAGGCGTTCCTGCGACTGCTGCAGGCCGCGTTCCAGGCGCTGCATGTCGAAATACGCTTCGGCCAGCTTTTCCGCGCTTTCCGCGCGCGCGCGCTCCACGTCGAAGGCGGCGCCCGCCATCTCGCGCTCGGCCGCATCGAGTTCGGCGCGGTCGGCGCCGCCGTTGTACACGTTCCAGCGCACGCTCGCTTCCACCTGGTGCGTGCGGCGCTCGACCTCCAGGGTACCATCGAGATCGTTGCTGCGCCCCCGCGTCGCCTGCAGCGCCGCAGTCGGAAACAGGCGCGAACGGGCCTGCTTGTAGCGCGCTTCGGTGGTGGCCAGCGCCGCCTGCGCCGCGATCACCTGGGGATCGCGCGGCACGGCGCGCGCCAGCAAGGCAGGCAAGCCGCGCGCGGACTGGACGGATAACGTGCCGGGAAGCTGCGCCTGCGCCGCCATCCCGGCGCACGCCAGTGTGATAAATATCAAGAAAGCACGCATCACCGCTCCTGCAGGGAAGACTGCAAGCCGCGCAGCACGGGCTTGAACACATATTGCAGCACCGAGCGGCGCCCCGTCAGGATGCCCACGTCGACGGGCATGCCTGGCGTGACCGGCAATACCTTGCCGTGCGCCGTCAGCTGGCTGCGGTCGGTACTCAGCTGCACCTCGAAGTACGGTTCGTTGCGTTCGTCGGGAATCGCGTCCGCCCCCACGCGCACCACTTGCGCCTGCATGCGGCCGTAGGTGGTGGCGTCGTACGCCAGCACATTCGCCGACGCGCTCTGTCCCACATGGATAAAACCGATGTCCGACGGTTTCACGCGCACGGAGATCAGCATTTCCGAATCGGCAGGCACGATTTCCAGGATAGGTTTACCCGGCTGCGCCACGCCGCCGACGGTTGCCACCAGCACGCGGTTGACGACGCCGTCGACGGGCGCCGTCACGTCGCGCCGGTTCACCTGGTCCTGCTGGCCTTTCACGGTACTGGCCAGGGCGCCGGCCTTGGTTTCATACTCGCTGCGCTGCGCGCCCCACTGGCCGCGCATGCGCGCTTCCACTTCGCCCGCCTGCGCCTGCGCCTCGGCCAGCGTGGCCGTCAGGCGCGGCACGGAGCTGCGCAGGCTGTCGAGTTCCGTGCGCTGCTGCTGCACGCGCTGCTGCGCATTCAGATAGTCGCCGCGCGAACCGGCACCCTCTTTAAAAAGCCTCTCTTCGATGGACAGGCTTTCCAGGGCGATTTTCAAGCCCGTGTCGAGCTGGGCGATGCGGCTGTGCGCTTCGGCCAGCTCGCCGCGGCGGCGCGTCACGCCTTCGCGCGCGGCCGCCGTGGCCGACGCGAATTCGCGCTGGCCGTCGCGCCACAGCTGCGTTTCCTTGGCGATCAGCTCGGGCGCTTCTTTCTGCCATTCCGGCGCAAACTGGGGCGTGCCGCCGGACAGCAGCGCATCGAGGCGCGCCCTGCCCGCCAGCGCCGCCAGCCGATTCTGCACGCTGGCGCCCAGGTTGGCTTCGTACTGGGCCGTGTCCAGGCGCAGCAGCAAGTCGCCGCGGCGCACGCGCTGGCCCGGTTTCACCAGCATTTCACGCACGATGCCCCCTTCCAGGCTTTGCACTTCCTGCAGGTGCGATGGCGGCGTGATGGCGCCCCGGCCATTCACGGACACGTCGAGCTGGGCGAACATGGCCCAGGCCAGCACCAGCACCAGCAGCACGGCAATCAGGGCCAGCATGCGGATGACGATGCGCTGCGGTTCGCGTTCCGGGTCCGGGTGCGCCGCCGGCAGCGGACGGGCGTTCACGGCGCTCATGCCGCCGCTCCCTGTTCCACCGCAGGCTTGGCCGCCTGGCTGTTCAAGACGCGCATGACGTCATCGCGCGGGCCGTCGGCCACGATGCGCCCCTTGTCGAAGACGATCAGGCGGTCCACCAGCGCCAGCATGGCCATGCGGTGCGTCACCAGCACGATGGTCGTCTCTTTTAAGGTGCGCAGCCGGCCGATCAGCCGCTGCTCGGTGGCCGGGTCGAACATGCTGCTCGGCTCATCGAGCAGCAGCATCGGCGGTTTCACCAGCAAGGCGCGGGCCATGGCCACGGCTTGCCGCTGGCCGCCGGACAGGCGTTCGCCCCGCTCGCCCACTTCCGTCGCCACGCCGTTGGGCAGCTGGGTGATGATGTCGTCGAGGCAGGCCAGGCGGATGGCGTCGAGCAAGCTCTCGTCGTCGGCCTGGCTGCGTCCCAGTTCGATGTTTTCGCGCAGGGTGCCGTGGAACAGGGTCACGTCCTGCGGCACGTAGCCGATCTGGCGGCGCAGGCTCAAGGGGTCCAGCTGGGTGCTGGCCAGGTCGTCGAACAGCACGCTGCCGCTTTGCGGGCCGTACTGGTTCAGCAGCAAGCGCAGCAAGGTGCTCTTGCCGGAACCGAGCTTGCCGATCACGCCGACCCGTTCGCCGGGGCGGATGTGCAGGTTGAGCTTATCGAGCAGCGGCGGCGAATTCGGGTAGGCAAAGCCCACGTCGCGAAATTCGATGCGCCCGGACAGGGGCGGCGCCTGCAGGCTGGCCGCGTCGTCGTCGGTGGGCGCTTCCATGATTTTATTGAGTGCGTGGTACGACAGCTTGGTCTGTTCCCAGCGTATGATCAGGCCCGCGATCTGGCTCACGGGCGCCAGGGCGCGGCCCGTCAGCATGCTCACGGCGATGATCTGGCCCAAGGTCAGCAGATGCTCGCCCATCAGCAAGGCGCCCGTGGCCACCACGGCCACGCCGGACAGGGCCAGCACGGCCGTGTTGATGTAGTTGACCCGGCTGACGATTTCGCGCGTCTCGACGCTATTGGCGGCGATGGCCACCGTCAGGCTTTCCCATTTGCGCCGGCTCCACGCTTCGGCGCCCAGCGCCTTGATGGTGTCGAGGCCATTCATGGTTTCAAACAGGTGCGCCGTGCGCTGCGCACTTTCCTGCATCGAGGCGGCCACGTGGCGCGCCAGGGCCGCGCGCGAGGCGAAGGCGACCAGCAGCAGGATCGGGATGACTGCCAGGGGCACGAGCACGAGCCAGCCGCCGACCAGGGCGATCACCAGCAGGAACAGCAGCAGGAACGGCAGGTCGCCCAGGGTGGTCAGGGTCGTGGAAGCGAAGAATTCGCGCACGGATTCGAAATCGCGCACGGTATTGGCCAAAGTTCCCCCCGAGGCGGGCCGGCTGGCCGCGCGCAGGCGCAAGCACTGGGCGAAAATGTTCGACGACAGCGCCACGTCCATGCGGCGTGACGCCGTTTCCACCAGTTCGCCGCGCAGCAGGCGCAGGGCCAGCTCGAAGCCCGTCAGCGTCACGACAGCAATCGTCAGCACCCACAGGCTGGACGTGGCATTGTTCGGGATCACGCGGTCATACACTGCCATCGCATAGAACGGCACCAGCGCGCCGATGACATTGAGCACCAGGGTGCCCAGCAAGGCCCAGCGGAAGACCCAGCGGTTACGGTTGAAGACATCCCAGAACCAGCGTCCCGCCACCGGCATGCTGTAAAGCAAGCTGCGCTGGTCGAAGAACATGACGGGACGCACGGCCACCCAGCGTCCATCGGGCACTTCCCGCGCCAGCGCGGCAGCGTCAAACCAGGCACTGCCGGCGATGCCGGGCACATGGCATTCATATTTACCGTCGGCAATGGCCAGTACCACCAGCGCCTGCCCTTCCCCGTTGAGCAGCAAGGCCGGCATTTCCGTGGGGCGGCGCGGCTTGTCTATCGGCAACGCGGTGCCGGCCAGGCTGGCGTGCGCCAGCGCCTGTTCGAGAAAGTCGGCGGCGGCCGGGCCTGCCTGGGCCGCCACGCTGGCGCGCAGGCGCTCGGCCTGCACGGTCACGCCGAAAAAGCGTGCCAGGAAGACGATGGCGTCGGCAATGGCATCGGTGGAGATGCCGGCGGAAGCGGTGGAGGTGTCAAGGGGTGGGGTCATGATGGGTTCACAATAAAAAGCTGCGGCGCGCCGGTCGGGCGCGCCGCAGCGGGAACGCTATCGCTTGCGCGATGAGCGATGATTAATTCAGCGCGGAAGCGCCCTTGCGGCGGCGCGCCATGAAGCCCAGCAAGCCCAGGCCCGCGACCAGCATGGCCCACGTCTGCGCTTCCGGCACAGGCGATACGCTGAGCAAGGTTTGCGAAGCAGGGTTGACGCTCGTCAAGCTCGTGTAGTTGTACAGGTTCTGGATCGCGCCATTGCCCGTGGCCACGCCCAGCATGGTGTTGGCCTGGCTGACGACGGCATTGCTCAGGTTTTTGAAGCGCAGGTCGCCCGTCAGCAGGTTCGTGTTGTCGTTATTCAATTCCCACAGGGCCAGCTGGAAGGCGGCGGCGCTGTTGGCGCTGGTCGACACAGTCGCGATGGACGAAGCGTAATACCCTTCATACAGGCGCTTGACGGAATCGCTGGCGGCGAAGGCGCCGCTGCTGTAGCTGTTCGACGTGTTGCTCAGTGCGACATGGGGATCGAGGCAAAACGCCAGGAACGTGTTGCTGTCGTACTTGACTTCCCACAAGGTCGGCGAGATGGCGCTGCCCGGGCCGAAGGCACCGCCAGCAGCCGTAAACAGGCTGACGCTGTGCGAATCGACGACTTGCAGGTTGGAGGCGGCCAGGGCGCTGCCGCTGGCGAGGGTGAAAGCGGCTGCGGCGATGGCGCCGCGAACGATCAGGTGCATGGATTGTTTCATCGTGGTTTCCCTATTTCTATTATCAAGTGTGGAAAAAAGCGTGGAAAGCGCCGGCGCCCCGTGACGGGTGCGCCGGTGCGGCATTGCCGGGCAGGCTCATGGCCCGGCAAGGGACATCAGGCAGCCATTTCCTGGGGCTGGGTCGTTGCGTGGGCCATGGCGCGGCGCAAGAGGTCGGCCATTTCGCACTGTGCCTGGGCTTCCGCGGCAGGGGCTGATGCTGCGGCGGCGGCCGGCGCGGCGGCGACGGTGGTCACCGTGCCATCCTGGCCCAGCACCACGTCGAGCGTGCTGTCGTCGCGCAGCAGGTCGGCCATGCTGGGCAGATGCACGCCGGCGGCGGCCGCATCCTTGGCGTCGACGTTGAAATACACGTCCGTCATGTCGACCGTCTTGCCGTCGGCCAGGGTGGCGCTGCTGCGCTCCAGATGCAGGTTGCTGTTGGCATCGAGGAAAGGCAGTTCCGTGTAGCTCACGGCCAGGCTGGCCACGCCGGCGTCGTGCAGGGACATCAGCTCGCCATCGTCCGTGACGCCATTGCTGTTGGCGTCGCGCCAGATGCGCAGCTCGGCGAACTTGTCATCGTGCGCATCGACCACGCCGTCGTGGTTCGAGTCATAGCTGGACAGCTTGGCGAAGCCCGTGCCCTTCTCGTTACCACCGAACAACTCGGAGATATTGTCGATCTTGCCATTGCCATTGCTGTCGATGGCCAGCAAGCCGTCATGGGCCGAGACCCAGCCCGTCTGTATGGCGCTGCCCGTGCCCAGCAGGTCGAAGCTGCCGTGGAAGTCGGCGCGGGCGATCGTGTGCACGCCATCGCCGTTGAGGTCGATGACGATGGGCGTGATGGCCGCATCCCAGCTCATGTCGTTCTGGCCCGACGCCAGTTTCAATATGTCCGTGTAGACCACGTTGGCCGTCGTGCCATTGCTGTTGACGTCCGAATCGATGTTGTCGTTCGTGCCAATGTTCTTCGCGCCCCATTTCCACGTATCCATGGCGTAGCCGGCGTGATACACGCCCGACTTGTCGAACTTGAGCGAATAGCTGCCCGGATCGAGGTTGCTGAACAGATAGTTGCCATTGGCATTCGTGTAGGTCGTGGCCAGCAGCACGCCGCTGCCCGAGTACAGCTGCACCTTGATGTTGGCGATGCCCGCCTCGTTGTAGTCTTGCACACCGTCATGGTCGGCGTCGCGCCAGACCTTGTCGCCCAGGCTGGCCTTGCGGTAGATGCCCGCATCCCAGCTCATGTCGTTCTGGCCGGCGGCCAGGTTGATCAGGGACGAGCGCCCCGTGCTGACATCGACGTCGGAATCGGCCGTATCGCTGCCCAGATTGGCCTTGGTGTAATAAAAGCCCGATGGACGGATGACTTCGACCTTGTAGCTGCCGGCCGCCAGTTCGCTGAACAGGTAATTGCCGCTGGCATTCGTCGTCGTCGAAGCGATGACCACGTTGCTGGCGTTGAGCAGGTTGACTTTCACGCCCGCCACGCCCAGTTCGCCCGCATCCTGCACGCCGTTGTAGTTATTGTCTTCCCACACGCGGTCGCCGATGGAGGCCGTGTTGAGTTTGACCAGGCCCGCATCCCAGTCCAGCTGCACGTCGCCCGATTTCAGGACCGCCATGGCGGTGGTCAGACCCGTGGCCGGATTGACGTCCGAATCGGTGGCATAGCCGCCGATATCGGCCTTGGTGAAACCATAGCCGGCCGGTGGCACGAAGCCCAGGTAGTAGCTGCCCGGCACCAGGTTACTGAACAGATAATTGCCGTTCGCATCCGTGGTGGCGCTGGCCACGACGGCGCCATTAGCGTCGTACAGGTTGACTTTCACGCCGCCCATGCCCGCCTCGCCCGCATCCTGCGTGCCGTTGCCATTCGCATCGAACCAGACGCGGTCGCCGATGGACGCGGTCTTGTACAGGCCGGCATCGAGGTCCTTGTAGTTCTGGCCGGCGGCCACCGTTACCAGCAAGCTGTTGCCAGCCGCGTTGATGTCGCTGTCGACCGCATTGTTGCTGCCCACATCCTTGAGCGTCGTCAAATAACCGGGAGGAGCGACGACGGCGATCGAATACGTGCCCGGATCGACATTGAAATTGTAATAGCCGGTGGCATCCGTGACGGTCGAGCCGATCACGCTGCCAGCCACGTTCTTCAGCTGCACGGTGACGCCGCCGATGCCCGCTTCGCCCGCATCCTGGATGCCGTTGGCGTTGCTGTCATGCCACACGCGGTCGCCCAAGGTGGCCGGCAAGGCCACGATGCCCGCATCCACACTGTGGTTGCTGTCGCCCGAGGCCAGCAGCACTTGCGCCGTGCGGCCATCGGCATTCGCGTCCGAGTCGCGCTGGTCGTCCCCGCCCTGGTCCTGGCCCGTGAAGGTATAGCCGGCTGGCAAGGTGGTCTTATCGAATTGCACGCTGTAGGCGCCCGGTTTCAGATTCGTGAACAGGTAGTTGCCGTTCGCATCCGTCACCAACGGACTGCCGACGGCGTTGCCCGATGCATCGAGCAAGGTCACTTTCACGCCGGCAGCACCCGCTTCGCCCGCGTCCTGCACGCCATTCTTGTTCGTATCGAACCACACCCGGTCGCCCAGCTCGGCCGTGCGGTACAGGCCAGCGTCCAGGGTCAGGTTGGTCTCGCCCGGCGCCAGGGTCACGGGCGCCATCTTGCCGGCCGCATCGATATTGCTGTCCTTGCCCGCGTCGCCGCCCTGGTTCGCTGCCGTCGGCACATAGCCGGCGGGCGCCACCACGGTCACGGAATACGTGCCCGGATTGACGTCGAAGTGGTAGCCGCCGCTGGCGTCCGTCGTGGTGGAGGCGACCACATTGCCGGCCGTATCCTTCAACTGCACGACCACATTGGCGATGCCCGCCTCGCCCGCGTCCTGCACGCCGTTGGCATTCTTGTCTTCCCAGACGAAGTCGCCCAGGTGGGCCATCGGCACCTTGAAGGTCAGGTAATGGGGCGCCAGGCTCAGGTCCTGCGCATTGCAGCCGGCCGTGCCGCCGTCATCGCGCACCTTGAAACCGAGGTCGAAGTCGCCCGCCACGGTCTGGCTCGGTACGAAGACCAGGTGGCCCGCGCGGATGTCGTCGATCGACACTTCCGTGCCCACCGCCACGGCTACGCCGTTGAGCAAGACCTGGCCCGCCGTGGTGGTATTCGTGATGACGATGGACTTGAAACCGTTGTGCTCGACGTCGTCGTGGAAGCCGAAATCGCCTTCGCTGAGCACCACATTGTTGCCGTTGAGCAAAGTGAACGTCTTGTCGGCCGCGTCGGGCGCGTCATTGACGGGGTCGATGATGACTTGCAGGCTCAGCTGCACGATATCGCCATTGCCCTTGTCGATCGTCACCTGGATGGTCGAGAAGCTGCCGTTGTAGTTGGCGGCCCAGTCGCCGGGACGCACGTACACGGTGTCCGTATCGAGCATGCCGAACAGCGGCGTGTTGACGGTGGACTCCGTATCATCGGGCAAGAGCACGGTGAAATTCTTGATATTCAGTTCGCCTTGAACCGAGTAACCAGCCTGGATCAGCAGGTCGCGGATATCGAAATTCTTGCTGGTGTCTTCGCAGACGTGGACCGTGGTCGACAGGTTGTAGGTAGTCATGCGGCCTCCTGACGGCATGCCACGGCGGCAGCAGGAGCGGAAGTACGGGGGGCCAGGGCGCGATCAGCCTGGCCGCGCAAAGCGGCGAATGTATACATAGGTGGGCTTCCAAGAAGAGACTTGTTAAAAAATGAAGCCGGCAGATCTTGTATACAAATTCGAGGGACACAGGAGCCAGACGACGCAACCACGCAGCAGGGGGTGATTGTCTTTCTGATATTTAAGTTAGCGCAATTATATCCACTATCTTTTCAAAAGAGAATCATTTTCCGATGATAAAGATAAAATTTCAATAATTAAAATGCTTTATTAATACTTTTACCATGCGAAGCACCTGCCTTGCCCGCGCCAATCTGTGGCAACGATCGGGGCGAAAACGCATGCGCCCTTCTCGCACGCCGCCGCTATCGCCTACAATCTCGGGATGAATCAACTTACCCTCGTCCTGCCCTTCGCCTTGCCCAACGCCGAACTGGCTGCCGACCTGCTCAAGGTCTTGCAGGCGCCCGCGCTGGCAGCGCTGCTGTCGCGCACTTCCACTTGCAATTTAGAAACTTTTGACAACGCCAACCGCCTGCTGCCGCATGAAGCGTGGCTGGCGCACGCCCTGGGCCTGTCGCCAGCGCCCAACGGCGCGGCGGCGCAGGCGGCCTTTGCCGCCCAGGCGATGCGCGGCTACGGCCTCATGCCGGAACCGGGCGGGCGCTATTTCCTGCTGCATCCGGCCCACCTGGCCATCGCGCGCAGCCATATCAGCCTGGAAGACTTGCGCCAGCTCAAGCTGAGCGAAGCCGATGGGCGCGCCCTGTTCGACATCGCTGCCCCGTATTTCGACGAGATCGGCCAGCCGCTCGCGTATGGCGACGCGGGCACCTGGTTCATGCGCGCCGATGGCTGGTCCGACTTGCAGTGCGCCACGCCGGACGCCGCCACCACGCAAGACCTGTCCGTCTGGATGCCGGAAGGCGAGCACGCGCGCGCCGCGCGCCGCCTGCAGAACGAAGTGCAGATGCTGTGGCATGAACACCCCGTCAATGCGGCGCGCGAAGAACGGGGCTTGAAAGCCATCAATGCGTTCTGGCTTTGGGGCGGGAGCGTGGCCACGAGCGAAGCTGCACGCTGCGCGGCCAGCCTGCATACGCAGAATGCACCGGGCTGGCTGGCCGCGCTGGCGGAACCGGTGCGCCGCGATGCCAGTCTAAACAGTGTGCTGGCGGAGCAATCCGACACGATGGTCGTGCTGGGCGGCCTGATCGAAGCGGCGCAGGCCCAGGAATGGGGCATGTGGCTGCAGCAGTTGCAAGCGCTGGAAACAGACTGGTTCGCGCCCCTGCTGGCGGCCCTGAAAGATGGCCGCCTGGGCCAGCTGCGCCTGGTGCTGAGCCACCGCGACGCCTGGCTCGACTGCACCACCAGCAAGCATGCGCAGCGCAAATTCTGGCGCGCCATTACCCTGAACAAGTTGAAAGCATCATGACCCGTACCCGCATCGCCACCCGTCCCTGCCCTTACCGCGAATCCGAATTGCTGCGCCAGGGCGGCATCCATCCCGTGCTAGCCCGCCTGTACGCCTCGCGCGGCCTGTCCGACGCGGCAGAACTGTCGAGCGAACTGGCGGCCCTGATGCCGCCGTCCGGCTTGCTGCACATCGGCGCGGCCGGCGTCTTCCTGGCCGACGCGATTGCCGCCAAGAAACGCATGGTCATCGTGGCCGACTACGATTGCGACGGCGCCACGGCCTGCGCCGTGGCCATACGCGGCTTGCGCGCCATGGGCGCCGACGTCGACTTCATCGTGCCCAACCGCTTCGAGTACGGCTACGGCCTGACGCCGGAAATCGTCGAACTGACGGCGCGCGAAAAGTCGCCCGACATCATCATCACCGTCGACAACGGCATCGCCAGCATCGACGGCGTGGCCGAAGCGAACCGGCGCGGCATCCAGGTCGTCGTCACCGACCACCATTTGCCGGCCGACACCCTGCCCGACGCGGCCGTCATCGTCAACCCGAACCAGCCCGCCTGCGGTTTCCCGTCCAAGCATCTGGCGGGCGTGGGCGTCGTGTTCTACGTCTTGCTGGCCCTGCGGGCCGAGCTGCGCCGGCGCGGCATCTTTGACGCGCAGACGCAACCCAAGCTCGACAACCTGCTCGACCTGGTGGCGCTGGGCACGGTGGCCGACGTGGTGCGCCTCGATACGAACAACCGCATCCTCGTCGCGCAAGGCTTGAAACGCATGCGCAAGGGCAATATGCATGCGGGCGTGGCCGCCCTGTTCCGCGTGGCGGGCCGCGAAGCGCGCAGCGCCACGCCGTTCGACCTGGGCTTTGCCCTCGGTCCGCGCCTGAATGCGGCCGGCCGCCTGCAGGACATGTCGCTGGGCATCGAATGCCTGATCACGGATGACGAAGGCCGCGCCTGGGCGCTGGCCCAGCAACTGAACGACATCAACCTGAAGCGCCGCGAAATCGAGGCGGAAATGCAGGATACGGCCCTGCTGCACCTCGACGATTTCGAGCCGGCCAACAGCAGCACCATCAGCGTGTTTGACGAATCCTGGCACCAGGGCGTGATCGGCATCGTCGCCTCGCGCCTGAAGGAAAAGTTTTACCGCCCGACGATTACCTTTGCACCCGGTGCCGATGGCTGGATCAAGGGCTCGGGCCGCTCGATTCCCGGCTTCCACTTGCGCGACGCGCTCGACCTCGTGTCGAAACGGGCGCCGAGCCTGATCGACAAGTTCGGCGGCCACGCCATGGCGGCCGGCTTGACCATCCGCGCCGACGCCTTCGACGCGTTTTCCCAGGCCTTCGAAGCCGTGGGCCAGGCCTGGCTCAGCCAGCAACAGCTGGAACGGGTGGTGGAAACGGACGGCCCGCTGGAAGACGCGTATTACACGACGGCCTTCATCGAGCTGATGGATGGCCAGGTGTGGGGCCAGGGCTTCGCCCCGCCCGTCTTCTGCGACGAATTCCGCGTCGTCAGCCAGCGCATATTAAAAGAACGCCATTTGAAACTGCTGCTGGAAAAGAACGGCGTACGCTTCGACGCCATCTGGTTCGGCCACACGGACGCGTTGGGCGAACGCACGCGGGTCGCCTTCCGGCTTGATGCGAATGAATACAATGGCACGACGAAAGTGCAATTGATGGTGGAGCACGCCGAGCCTGTGTAGTGACACCTGACAGTACCTACTGCGCGTCGGTATAGGCCGCCTGCGATGCTCACCGTACCAGAAGTACGGTTGCGCTTCTCGACCGCCTCTCCCTTCCGCTCGCTACGGTACTGTCAGGTGTTGCGACGTTTGTGGTCTTGTTGCTGTATCTCAAACTCCTGTGGAACAAAGTCATATCAAATCATGGCAATGACGGATACAGGCCTCCCCCACCTGAAAGTTATCCAGCACCATGCTGACCGGCCTGAACCACCTCACCCTGTCCGTACACGACCTTGATCGCAGCGTCGTCTTTTACCGCGATACGCTGGGCCTGCGCCTGCATGCGCGCTGGGACCGGGGCGCCTACCTGTCGGCCGGGGATTTGTGGCTATGCCTGTCGCTGGATGCGGGCGCGGCGATCGGCGCGGGCGGCTACACGCACTATGCGTTTTCCATCTCGCAGGAAGACTTTCCCGCCTTTGCCGCCAGCCTGCGCACGGCTGGCGTGGCGGAATGGCAGCAAAACAGCAGCGCCGGCGATTCCCTGTATTTTCTCGACCCGGACGGCCACCAGCTGGAAATCCATGCGGGCAGCCTGGCGCAGCGGCTGGCGGCCTGCCGCGCAGCACCATATCAAGGCATGGTGTTCGAGGATTGAGGCGCTGGAAATGATATATTTGATAAATTCATTTAATTCATTTCGCCACTGCAAAACGCAAGCAGTGTTGCCCTGAAAAAACACCGTCACACAGCGATAACCACCTGATAATCTTGCCTTTAAGGCTTAATCAAGCTGGCAACGTTGCATCGCGAAATGGGCAAATCCACCACATTGTATGGCAAAAATAAAAATATTGATTGAAAATAGTTAACACTTATTTGGCAAATTCGCTAGAATCGATAACGCATCAGCTAATTTCTCATGATGCTTGATCAGTTCTGAGGGCAAACCCGTCGAA
>Ga0182008_10000358_pt1 | contig 35490 bp, 27 predicted proteins | sample Sormic07211129_1_FD_120482 | JGI IMG/M metagenome (GOLD analysis project Ga0182008, IMG submission 120482) | Rhizosphere microbial communities from Sorghum bicolor, Mead, Nebraska, USA - 072115-129_1 metaG | ecosystem: Host-associated > Plants > Roots > Rhizosphere | place: USA: Nebraska...
TCATAAGGGCCATCCAAGCCATCGAAAACAAAATCAGTAGATACATGTACCAGTTGAACACCCAGTTCCTCGCAAACACCAACCAGGGTTTTTACTGCAGTAACGTTCAATGCATCCGCCAGTTCACGTTCTGTTTCGCAAGTATCCACATTGGTTAATGCCGCCGTATGAATGATCGCATCAGGCCTAAATTTTTCCACAACCGACCTTACCTGCTCCGGGTTCAGGATATCCATCTCGGCATAAACGTATCCCTCAGACGACGGAAAACGATTGGCCCCTTTTGCTGTAGCAATTAAATTAAATTGTTTAAAATGTAGATTTCTTTCCGTAATCTTCTGACCCAAAAGGCCATTACTGCCGGTAACAAGTATCGTTTTCATGAATATAGAACAGGTTTTTATGCAGTCTAAAGTATCAATAAATAAACTGTTGAAAAACTTTTTATTTATATATAAAATTTAAGTTGAAAACTCTTAACTTTGCGAACCAAATTACGGGCTTTAAAACAGCCTTTAACAAATTGATATTTATAATTTTACCCAAAACAATATATGCCTAACATTGGAAAGATAGCGCAGATTATAGGACCGGTAGTTGACGTAAGTTTTGCTGACGATGCTCAGTTACCTAAAATTTTCTCGGCCCTAGAGATTCAAAAAGAAAACGGACAGAAGATCGTTTTAGAAGTTCAACAGCACCTTGGTGAAGACCGTGTACGTGCAATCGCAATGGATTCAACCGATGGTTTAGTTCGCGGTATGAAAGTAGTGGACACTGGTGCACCGATCAAAATGCCAACAGGAGAACAAATCAAAGGTCGCTTATTCAATGTTGTAGGTGAAGCTATTGACGGTATCAACACTATTGATAACACCAACGGTAAAGCTATCCACAACGCCCCTCCAAGATTTGATGAATTATCTACTGAAACAGAAGTTCTTTTTACTGGTATTAAAGTTATCGATTTATTAGAGCCTTATGCAAAAGGTGGTAAAATCGGTTTGTTTGGTGGTGCGGGTGTAGGTAAAACAGTATTGATCATGGAGCTGGTAAACAACATTGCCAAAGCACACTCTGGTCTTTCTGTATTCGCCGGTGTAGGTGAGCGTACACGTGAAGGTAATGACCTTTTACGTGAGTTTATCGAATCTGGTGTAATCAACTACGGTGAGGACTTCCTTCATTCTATGGAAAAAGGCGGATGGGACTTATCTAAAGTTGACACTGAAAAATTAAAAGAATCTAAAGCTACTTTGGTATTCGGTCAAATGAACGAGCCTCCTGGTGCACGTGCACGTGTTGCCTTATCGGGACTAACTGTAGCTGAATATTTCCGTGATGGTGATGGTGAAGGCGCTGGTAAAGATATCCTTTTCTTCGTTGACAACATTTTCCGTTTTACCCAGGCAGGTTCTGAGGTATCGGCACTTTTAGGTCGTATGCCTTCTGCGGTAGGTTACCAGCCAACATTAGCAACAGAGATGGGTCTGATGCAAGAGCGTATCACTTCAACAAAACGTGGTTCAATTACATCTGTACAGGCGGTTTATGTACCTGCGGATGATTTAACTGACCCGGCTCCGGCAACAACATTTGCCCACTTGGATGCAACTACAGTACTTTCACGTAAGATCTCTGAGCTTGGTATCTACCCTGCGGTAGATCCACTGGATTCTACCTCACGTATTTTGTCTCCTGCAGTATTAGGTGATGAGCATTACAACACTGCTCAACGTGTTAAAGAAATCCTGCAACGCTATAAAGAACTGCAAGATATCATCGCTATCCTTGGTATGGACGAATTATCTGAGGAAGATAAATTAACCGTTCACCGCGCACGTCGTGTTCAACGTTTCTTATCTCAGCCTTTCCACGTAGCAGAGCAGTTCACCGGATTAAAAGGTGTATTGGTTGACATCAAAGATACCATCAAAGCATTCAATATGATCATGGATGGTGAAGTTGATGAATACCCTGAGGCTGCATTTAACTTGGTAGGTAGCATTGAAGATGCTATTGAAAAAGGTAAAAAACTATTAGCTGAAGCAAACGCTTAATTGTAGCGTATATTATAATATATATGACATTAGAAATTTTAACACCAGACAAAAAAATCTACGAAGGAGAAGTAACAGCAGTTACTGTACCTGGCACCATGGGTTCTTTTCAGATCCTGAAAGACCATGCGCCAATTATCTCTACTTTGGAAGATGGTCCAGTAACTATAAAAAGCAACAAAGCCGAAGATGAAATCTTTGTAATTAAAGGTGGAGTTGTGGAGGTTTTAAAAAACAAGATTATTGTTTTAGCCGAAGGTGTTGCTTAATCTCTAATAAAGAATGTAAAAGCCCCCTGATCGAAAAGATCAGGGGGCTTTTTTTATGTGCTTTTTTTAGTCAGTTTCATCAAGTTTTTTCGTGACTTTCATCATTTTACGCAGAATTTTCCAAAAAGTGGTATGCTAGCATAATATCTATACCGAATACCGAAATCATATTTGGTATAGCAGCTACCATCATTAGTGTCAAAATCAAGCTTTACACAGAATTAAATAAAGGCAAATAGTTAATTTTACAGAATAATATTTTTTTTCAATTATTTTACCGTAGCTATTGATAGAATCTGAACCAAAAACTAAATTGGTTTTATAGAAATTAGTTAGAACAAAATACAAAATGAACAACTCAAATACAACATTTAACAATGTCATTATTAACCTGAACCTCCTGCTGATTATCCAGGAGAGCAAGGCGCTGTAAATGAGTTTTTAATAAAGAACCAAAGCGCCCCCAAAAGAGGCGCTTTTTTAATGAAAGTAACAAAACAAAACCAACCTATATCTACCCAATGCAATACTTCAATTCAAACACAGTACTTTATTTGAACGGCGACCTTGTCAAAGCATCGGAAGCCGGCACTGATCTTTATAGCCAGTCTCTGCACTATGGCTATGCTGTATTTGAAGGAATAAGGGCTTACAGTACCCACAACGGTGTCCGCGTTTTTAAAGCCAGGGCCCATTATGAACGTCTTAAACGTTCCTGCGAACTGGTTCACATTCCCTTTCCATGGGACATCAACGACCTGATCCGGCAAACTTATAAAGTATTGGAATTGAACAACCTGAAAGACGCCTATATCCGTCCCCTGGTTTATTGCGGGCCGAATATGTCGCTTTCATCCCCTACAGAAGTAAACATCATGATAGGTGCCTGGGAGTGGGCAGCTTACCTGGGAAACAAACAGCTAAAGGTAGGTATCTCCAGTTATCAGCGGCCAAACCCCAAATCCATGCCAATGGAGGCTAAAGTGAGCGCACATTATGTAAACTCCATTTTAGCCACTACAGAAGCAAAAAGCAAAGGTTTTGATGAAGCCATTTTGCTGGACATGAACAACCATGTTGCAGAAGCACCTGGCGCCAACATCTTTGTTGAAAAAAACGGAAAATTATATACCCCTCCTGCCGGTCATATTTTGCCGGGCATCACACGTGCTACGGTGATACAATTGTGCAGAAGACTGGATATAGAATGTATAGAAAGGGTACTCACTGTAGAAGATTTGAAAAATGCAGACAGCGCTTTCTTCTGCGGAACTGCAGTAGAAATTGCCGGAATCAAGTCTGTAGATGAAACCGTTTTCCCGCTTAAATGGCAGGACAGCATTGGAGCAACCCTTCAGCGCACCTATAAGTGCCTAGTATTAGAAAAACAGAACTACGAAGTAATCATATAAAACATAGCTATAGACCGAATATGTCACAAACTCCTGAAATTAACCGATATAGTAAAACATTTACACAAGATCCGACACAACCAGCGGCACAAGCCATGTTGTACGGAATTGGATTGACCAAAGAAGACATGGACAAAGCCCAGGTTGGCATCGCCAGCATGGGATATGATGGAAACACCTGCAACATGCACTTAAATGATCTTGCAAAAATTGTAAAAGACGGGGTCTGGAAAAATGATATGGTCGGTTTAACTTTCGGTACTATTGGTGTAAGCGACGGAATGTCTAACGGAACAGATGGAATGCGTTATTCCCTGGTTTCCAGAGATGTGATTGCAGATTCGATAGAAACCATTTGCGGCGGACAATACTACGACGGTTTGATTACCATTCCTGGTTGTGATAAAAATATGCCTGGCTCTATTATGGCTATGGGGCGTTTAAACCGCCCATCCATTATGGTGTATGGTGGAAGTATACACTCCGGAAAATATAAAGGCGCTTCCTTGAATATTGTATCTGCTTTTGAGGCTTTAGGACAAAAACTGGCAGGTAATCTAGATGAAGAAGATTTCCAGGGCGTCATTAAAAACGCTTGTCCTGGCGCAGGTGCCTGTGGTGGTATGTATACTGCAAATACTATGGCTTCGGCCATTGAGGCATTGGGTATGAGTTTACCATATAGTTCTTCCTATCCCGCTACAAGCGATGAGAAAAAGAACGAATGTCTGGAAGCCGGAAAATACATCCGCATCCTTTTAGAAAGAAACATCCTCCCTGCCGACATCATGACCGACAAAGCATTTCACAATGCGATGGTAACCGTTATGGTATTGGGTGGCTCTACCAACGCGGTATTGCACTTGATTGCCATAGCGAAGTCTGTTGGTTTGAATTTAACATTAGATGATTTCCAAAAAGTTAGTGACAGTACCCCGGTATTGGGCGACTTAAAACCAAGTGGAACCTATTTAATGGAAGACCTCCATGAAATAGGTGGTGTACCGGCAGTATTAAAATACTTGTTAAAAGTAGGACTGATCCATGGCGACTGTTTAACGGTTACGGGTAAAACGATAGCAGAAAATGTTGCTGATGCTCCTGACCTGGATTTTGATACTCAAAAGATCATCTTCCCGATAGAAAACCCGATTAAAGAAACCGGTCACCTGCAAATGTTATACGGCAACCTGGCTACTAAAGGTTCTGTTGCTAAAATCAGTGGTAAAGAAGGAGAGAAATTTACAGGCCCGGCACGCGTTTTTGACGGAGAAAAAGCACTTATGGCAGGTATCCAAAGCGGAAGACTAAAAAGTGGAGATGTTGTGGTCATCAGACAGGTGGGTCCTAAAGGTGCACCTGGAATGCCTGAAATGCTGAAACCTACTTCATTGATTATTGGCGCAGGTTTGGGTAAATCGGTGGCATTGATTACAGATGGTCGCTTCTCCGGTGGTACCCACGGTTTTGTAGTTGGACACATTACGCCTGAAGCATGGGATGGTGGAAACATTGCCCTGGTTCATGACGATGACATCATTACCATTGACGCGGTAAACAATACGATAAATGTTCACCTGACAGACGAGCAACTAGCTACTCGCCGCTCGGTTTGGACACAGTTACCTCCACCCGTCACCAAAGGTGTACTCTATAAGTACATCAAACAAGTAAGTGATGCCAGCGAAGGTTGCGTAACCGACGCTTATACCGATTAAACATTTGACAACCCACCTTAAAAACAATAAAATGACTACAGCACAAGCGGAAGCATCCACCCTAACCGAACCAAAAACAACCACAACGGTTACTGGTTCTGTAGCTTTACTAGAGGGCTTAATCGCTGAAGGTACCGATACCATTTTTGGATATCCTGGTGGTGCCATCATGCCCATCTATGATGCACTTTATGATTACAAAGAAAAATTAAACCATATCCTGGTAAGACATGAGCAGGGCGGCATCCATGCCGGACAAGGCTATGCCCGTTCTTCAGGTAAAGTAGGTGTCGTATTTGCCACCAGCGGCCCGGGTGCAACCAACCTGGTTACAGGATTAGCTGATGCGCAGATTGACAGTACCCCCCTGGTGTGTATCACCGGACAGGTATACGCACATCTTTTGGGAACCGATGCTTTCCAGGAAACCGACGTGATCAACATCACCACACCAGTAACCAAATGGAATTACCAGGTAACCGATGCAACTGAAATCCCAGCTGTATTGGCCAAGGCATTTTATATTGCCAGAAGCGGCAGACCCGGCCCGGTATTAATTGACATTACAAAGAATGCACAATTGCAGTTGTTTGATTATGAAGGCTACACTCCTTGTGACCATATCAGGAGCTACCGCCCAAAACCAAACATCAGAAAAGAATATATTGAACAAGCGGCCGCACTGATCAACACCGCAAAAAAACCATTTATCCTGTTTGGCCAGGGCGTTTTATTGGGTGAAGCAGAAAAAGAATTCAAAGCTTTTGTAGAAAAAAGCGGAATTCCTGCAGCCTGGACTATTTTGGGTGCTGGTGCGATTCCAACAGATCACCCCTTAAATGTTGGTATGCTGGGCATGCACGGCAATTACGGTCCTAACGTACAAACCAATGCCTGCGATGTGCTGATCGCTATAGGTATGCGCTTTGATGACCGGGTAACCGGCCGTCTGGACAAGTATGCCAAACAAGCCAAAGTGATCCATCTGGACATAGATCCGGCCGAGATCGACAAAAACGTAAAAGCTGATGTACCAGTTTGGGGAGACTGCAAGGAAACCCTACCCCTGTTAACTGCTTTAGTAGAAGAAAAAACCTATCCGGAATGGCTTGCCGAATTCAGGGCCTTCGATAAAGAAGAACATGATACTGTCATTCAAAAGGAACTCAACCCTGGAACCGGTGAAATGACCATGGGTGAAGTGGTGAACAAATTAAATGAATTAACCCATGGCAATGCCATCATTGTAACCGATGTTGGTCAGCACCAGATGGTGGCCTGCCGTTATGCCAAGTTCAACCATACCCGCAGTAATGTAACCAGTGGTGGCCTTGGCACGATGGGCTTTGGACTTCCTGCAGCCATCGGCGCCAAATTTGGCGCACAAGACAAAACCGTAGTGGCCATTATCGGAGATGGTGGTTTCCAGATGACCCTACAGGAGCTGGGCACCATAATGCAAACTGGTATTGACGTAAAAATCATGATCCTGAACAACAGGTTCCTGGGCATGGTACGTCAATGGCAGCAATTGTTTCATGAAAAACGTTATTCCTTTGTAGACATCACCAGCCCTGATTTTGTAAAACTTGCTGAATCTTATTATATCGCAGGTAAGAAGATCTCGGAAAGAGAAGACCTGGTTTCAGCACTGGAAGAAATGCTGAACCATAAAGGTTCTTACCTCTTAGAGGTCATGGTAGCTAAAGAGCACAACGTGTTCCCGATGGTACCACAAGGTAGTAGTGTAAGTGAAATCAGACTTAAATAATTGTAAGACCATGAGCAATTCCAACGAATTAGAACTAAACGGAAAACAGGAATTTACAATTACTGTATATACCGAAAACAGAATCGGCATACTAAACCGTATTGCCATTATCTTCTCCAGAAGAAAAATCAATATTGAAAGCCTGAATACCTCTCCTTCAGAGATTGAGCATATCCACCGTTTCAACATCCTGATCCATGAGACAGAAGAAGTGGTGCGTAAACTGGCCCGCCAGATTGAGAAACAGGTAGAAGTCTTAAAAGTATATTACAATACCAATGAAGACATCATCTGGCAGGAAATGGCCCTATATAAAGTGCCTACAGATACCATTGCAGAGAAAGTTTCTGTAGAACGTTTACTGCGCGAATTTGGTGCCCGCGCCGTAGTGATCCGTAAAGACTATACCGTATTTGAAACCACGGGACATCGCGAAGAAACCGACAAACTGATTGAAGTATTGCAACCTTACGGCCTGATTGAGTTTGTAAGAAGTGCAAGGGTAGCCATTATTAAAGACAGCGATGGCTTTAACCGCAAACTGAGAGAGTTTGAGCGCAAAGATCCGGGAGAAGAAGTGATTGAAAACGAATTCCTCGACAAAGAGAAGAATGTTTTTTCCATGTAGCCCAGAAAATAGCACAGATGAAACATTTATTAAATATCTCCAGGCAAACGCGGGAAAATTTTATAAGGCTGATCGAAACTTCAACTATTGAAGAATTGAACGAAGTTCCTGCCGGCTTTAGTAACAACATCATTTGGAACTTTGTTCACATTATGACCAGCCAGCAATTGCTTTGTTATCAACTTGCCGGTTTAAACCCTATTATTGATCCGGCATATATCCTGGCCTATAAAAAAGGCACCCGGCCAGAGGGATTTGTTAACGCGGAAGAAATCAATACTATAAAAGGGCTCATTCGTAATACGATTGATCAATTGGAAAAAGATTTGGACAATAACCTGTTTGTAAACTACAATGCCTTTACCACAAGTTTTGGTGTAGAATTAAAGAGTACAAATGATGCTGTTCAATTTTTCCCGGTACACGACGCACTACATTACGGTTATGCACTGGCTATAAAAAAAGCACTAAATAAAACAGATAAAAATTAGAACCTTAAAATAAAACCAATAAAAACGATGTCAAATTATTTTAACACATTACCTCTTAGAGAAAAATTAAACCAATTAGGTGTTTGCGATTTCATGGACAGTTCAGAATTTCTGGACGGCGTAAATGCATTAAAAGGAAAAAAACTCGTAATTGTAGGTTGCGGCGCACAAGGCCTTAACCAGGGTTTAAATTTAAGAGATAGTGGATTGGACGTTTCTTATGCACTGCGTAAAGAAGCTATTGAAGGCAAAAGAGATTCCTGGAAAAATGCTACAGAAAACAACTTCACTGTTGGCACTTATGAAGAGCTGATCCCTAATGCAGATGTAGTGATCAACCTGACTCCAGATAAACAACATACTTCAGTGGTTAACGCCGTAATGCCTTTAATGAAAAAAGGTGCTACACTCTCCTACTCCCATGGTTTCAATATTGTGGAAGAAGGTATGCAGATCCGTAAAGACCTTACGGTAATCATGGTGGCTCCTAAATGTCCTGGTTCTGAAGTAAGAGCAGAATATGTACGTGGCTTTGGGGTACCAACCCTGATTGCAGTACACCCTGAAAATGATCCTGAAGGAAAAGGTTTGGCACAAGCAAAAGCTTATTGTGTTGGAACCGGCGGCCACAGGGCAGGTGTATTAAAATCATCATTTGTTGCTGAAGTAAAATCAGATCTGATGGGTGAGCAAACCATCCTTTGCGGTTTGCTGCAAACTGGTTCAATTCTTTCATTCGATAAAATGATTGAAAAAGGAATTGACGCAGGTTACGCATCCAAACTGGTTCAATATGGTGTAGAAGTAATCACCGAAGCTTTAAAACATGGTGGTGTAACCGGTATGATGGACAGATTGAGCAATCCGGCCAAGATCAAAGCTTTTGAAATTTCAGAAGAGTTGAAAGACATCATGCGTCCATTGTTCCAAAAACATCAGGACGACATTATGAGTGGCGAATTCAGCCGCATCATGATGGAAGATTGGGCCGCAGGTGATAAAAACCTGTTGGCATGGCGTGCAGAAACAGGCGAAACTGCTTTCGAGAAAACTCCTGCAGGTGATGTTAAAATTGCAGAACAAGAATATTTCGACAATTATACCTTAATGGTTGCTTTTGTAAGAGCTGGTGTTGAACTTGCTTTTGAAACCATGGTACAAGCTGGTATCAAACCAGAATCGGCCTATTATGAGTCTTTACACGAAACACCACTTATAGCCAATACCATTGCACGTAAAAAATTATTTGAAATGAACCGTGTCATCTCCGATACCGCAGAATATGGCTGTTATTTATTTGACCAGGCATGTAAGCCCCTGTTGGCCGACTTCATGAAAAAAGTAGATACCGATCTGGTTGGTAAAAACTTTAACGAAGGTAAAGATGCTGGTGTAGACAACAGAACACTGATTGCCGTAAATGAAGCTTTGCGTACACATGAAGTTGAAGTTATCGGTGCGCAGTTAAGAAAAGCCATGACTGCGATGAAATCTATCAAAACAGCTTAATAATTATGATACAACCCGTCGTCCAAATCACAAACCTGAATTTAAAGTACCGGAACAAACCGGTACTTGAGGATTTGTGCTGGACTATAAACCGGGGGGAAAACTGGTTACTTTGCGGAGCAAGCGGAACCGGAAAGACGTCATTAGCAAAAGCCATTGCTGGTTTAACACACAGTTACGGGAATATAGCCCTCGGCTTCAACCCGCAAAGCAGTTTACCGGCAATGGTTTACTATGTAGCCAACTGGCATCAGTTTAAAGATCTGGAAGGCCAGTCTAATTTCTATTATCAGCAACGCTACAACAAACAGTCTGTAGAAACTACGGCTACCGTGCAGGCCGAGCTGGAAAACTTCGGCAAAAAACATGCCCTTCAATTTGATGAAATAGAGGGCATTCTGGAAGCATTGGGCTTTTCAGGGCAAAAAAATGCCACTTTAATCCAGTTGTCCAGCGGAGAGCACAAAAAGCTACAACTGGTCAAAGCCCTGTGGCTTAAACCCCAACTATTGATTCTGGACCTTCCCTATAATGGTTTAGATACGCTTTCCCGCCAAAACCTCAACGCCCTGTTGGAACAGATCGCCAAAAGCGGTACACAGCTCATTTTAATCAGCAATGAAAATGAATTACCTGCATGTATAGATCATTTTGCCCTCATCGAATCCGGTAAACTGATTGAGATTTCAGCAGGTGAATACAACAGAAATGAAATGGAGGCCGTGAACAAGCCTGTCCCTGCATTTCTAAGTGATGCTGTTGCTCCATTTTCATCAGAACAGATCATTAAAATGACTGATGTTAACGTAAGTTATGGCGACAAGCAGGTGTTAAAAAACATCAGCTGGGAAGTTAAAGCAGGTGAAAAATGGGTATTGCATGGACATAATGGTTCAGGAAAATCTACCTTATTGAGCTTAATTTGCGGAGACCATCCGCAGGCCTATGCCAATGATTTTCATCTGTTCGGAAATAAAAGAGGCAGCGGCGAGAGTATCTGGGAAATTAAACAACGGATTGGCTTAATATCACCAGAACTCCACTGGTATTTTGACCCCTCCGCAACCGTTTGGCAAAGTATTGTTTCTGGCTTTTATGATAGTTCAGGTCTTTTTTCCGATCCGGGCTACACCAAAAAAGCTCAGGCCGATGAACTGATCCGTTATTTCGGGTTGGAGGAATACAAGGACACCCTGGTGAACGAACTTCCGCTTGGTAAACAACGACTGGCCTTGCTGGGCCGAACCATTGTAAAAAACCCTGAATTATTGATCCTGGATGAACCTTGTCAGGGTTTAGACCAGCAGCAAACACAACATTTTAACAGCTTGGTAGATGAATTGTGTAAAAATGGCACCACACTGATTTACGTAGGCCATTTTGAATCGCAGATACCCAACTGCATAGAGAAAAGAATTTTATTAGAGAACGGCGAGGTAAAATCCGTCAAAACCATTACACAAAAAACCTATACTAACTAAAAAACAAGATTATGTTACACGATCCGAATAGAGTTTATGTGTTTGACACCACCCTTCGTGATGGTGAACAAGTACCAGGTTGCCAATTGACAACCCCAGAAAAAATTGAAATTGCCAAAGAACTTGAAGCGCTTGGCGTGGATATCATTGAAGCAGGCTTTCCTATTTCGAGCCCTGGCGACTTCCAGAGTGTTGTAGAGCTTTCCAAGGCCGTATCTGAACCCATCATTTGTGCATTAACACGTGCAAATAAAGGTGATATTGATTCTGCAGTTGCAGCCTTGAAATATGCCAAACGCCCCAGGATCCATACGGGTATTGGTTCATCAGACATGCACATTAAACACAAGTTCAACAGCACGCGCGAGGAGATCCTGGCCAGAGCCGTTGAGGCCGTTAAATATGCAAAACAATTTGTAGAAGATATAGAATTTTACGCTGAAGATGCAGGCCGGGCAGACATTCATTTCCTGGCACAAATGATAGAGGCCGTAATTGGCGCCGGTGCTACAGTGGTCAACATACCAGACACCAACGGTTATTGTCTTCCTGACCAATACGGCAGCAAGATCAAATTCCTGAAAGAAAACGTAAAAAATATCGACCAGGCCATTATTTCGGTACACTGTCACAACGATTTGGGTTTAGCTACGGCCAACTCTATTGCCGGTCTTCAAAACGGTGCCCGCCAGATCGAAGGTACCATTAATGGTATTGGAGAGCGTGCAGGGAACACCTCTATTGAAGAAGTCGTCATGATCCTGAAAACACATCAGGCCCTGGGTTTAAATACCAATATCAATACAAAGAACTTTTACGAGCTCAGCCGCATGGTCAGCAGTCAAATGCGCATGCCGGTACAACCCAACAAAGCCATTGTAGGTAGTAACGCCTTTGCACACAGCTCTGGAATACACCAGGACGGATTTCTTAAAAACCGTGAAAATTACGAAATTATACGCCCGGAAGATGTTGGCTTCCCTGATGCCAGTATCGTACTTACTGCCCGCAGCGGCAGACATGCCTTAAAGTTCCATTTGGAGCGCTTAGGTTTTACATTAAGCAAAGAGGAACTGGCAGATGCCTATCACCGCTTTCTTACTGTAGCAGACAATAAATTAGATATTAACGATCAGGATTTGATCTTGATGATGGGTAAGCAACAATTGGCATAACCCATCATCCGTATAAATGAATTTATAATAAATTAAAAAATGAGCAAGACATTATTTGATAAGGTGTGGGATACGCACGTCGTACGTAAGATAGAAGGTGGTCCAGATGTACTTTTTATTGATCGTCACCTTATTCACGAAGTAACCAGCCCTGTGGCCTTTTTAGGCTTAAAAAGCAGGGGGATAAAAGTATTGTACCCGGAACGCACTTTCGCTACTGCGGATCACAATACCCCAACCATTAACCAGCATTTACCTGTTGCAGATCCTCTTTCTGCCAACCAGTTAAAAGCACTGGAGTCCAACTCTAATGAATACGGCATCAGCCACTGGGGTTTAGGCCATCAGAAAAATGGTATCGTTCACGTTGTAGGACCAGAATATGGAATTACACAACCGGGTGCGACTATCGTTTGTGGTGATTCCCATACTTCTACCCATGGTGCCTTTGGCGCTATTGCCTTTGGTATAGGTACTTCAGAAGTGGAAATGGTACTTTCCACACAATGTATCATGCAGCCAAAACCTAAAAAAATGCGGATCAACGTAAATGGCAAATTAGGTGTAGGTGTTACCCCTAAAGACGTTGCTTTGTTCATCATTTCCCAGTTAACCACATCGGGTGCAACAGGCTACTTTGTGGAGTATGCCGGTGACGTTTTCGAAAACATGAGCATGGAAGGCCGGATGACGGTTTGTAATTTAAGTATCGAAATGGGTGCACGCGGCGGTATGATCGCTCCGGATGAAACCACCATCAACTATGTAAAAGGCCGCGAATTTAGTCCTAAGGGCGAAGCCTGGGACAAAGCACTGGCTTACTACAAAACATTAAAAACAGATCCTGATGCTGTTTTTGATAAAGAGCTGACCTTTGACGGTTCCACTATTGAGCCAATGATCACCTATGGTACCAATCCGGGAATGGGTATGGGAATTTCCCACGACATTCCTGATGCAGCACATGTTGAAGGTGGTGCCGCAACTTATGCCAAATCATTGGATTATATGGGATTTCATGAAGGCGATTCTATGATTGGCAAGAAAGTAGATTTTGTTTTTGTGGGCAGTTGCACCAATGGCCGTATTGAAGATTTCAGGGCATTTACCTCGATCGTAAAAGGCCGCCACAAAGCGGATGATGTTACCGTTTGGCTGGTACCTGGTTCACATATTGTGGAATCACAGATCAAGGAAGAAGGCTTACTGGACATTTTAACTGAAGCCGGCTTTACCTTACGCCAGCCAGGTTGTTCTGCATGTTTAGCCATGAACGACGATAAAATACCTGCAGGCAAATACGCGGTAAGTACTTCTAACAGGAACTTTGAAGGCAGACAGGGCCCTGGTTCAAGAACCATGCTGGCCAGTCCGCTTGTTGCTGCTGCTGCTGCCGTTACCGGCGTAGTTACAGACCCAAGAACATTAATTGAAGAACTTGTCTAACACAAACAAACATTAAAATGGCTTACGATAAATTTAATACATTAAGAAGCACTGCAGTCCCGCTTCCTATTGAAAATATAGATACCGATCAGTTGATCCCTGCACGTTTTTTGAAAGCAACTGAGCGTGTTGGATTTGGAGATAACTTATTCCGCGACTGGAGATACAATCCGGACAATACACCCAAAAAAGATTTTGTACTGAACAATCCGATTTACAGCGGCAAAATCCTGGTTGGGGGTAAAAACTTCGGATCAGGTTCATCCAGAGAGCATGCTGCATGGGCAGTGTATGATTATGGTTTCAGATGCGTAATTTCCAGTTTTTTTGCAGACATCTTTAAAAACAACTGCTTAAACATTGGTGTATTGCCCGTACAGGTTAGCCCTGAATTTGCTGAAAAGATCTTTACTGCAATTCATGCCGATCCCAAAACAGAACTGGAAGTAAACTTACCAGAACAGACCGTAACACTTCTGGCTACAGGCGAGAAAGAGACTTTCGAAATTAGTGCCTATAAAAAAGACAATATGATGAATGGTTTTGACGATATCGATTATCTGCAAAGCATAAAACCAGAAATTGAGGAGTTTGCCTTACATCTTCCTCTTTAATCAATCATAACCAGTTACATGGAAAGAAGGAAAATAGAGATTATGGATACCACACTCCGCGATGGCGAACAAACATCGGGAGTGTCATTTTCCATTTCAGAAAAATTAACCATCACCCAGCTGCTCTTGGAAGAACTCCACGTAGACCGGGTTGAAATTGCCTCTGCACGTGTATCTGATGGAGAATTTCTTGCAGTTAAAGCAGTTTTAAACTGGGCAAACCAGCATGGCTATGCCGACCGTATAGAAGTCTTGTCTTTTGTAGACAATGGTGTTTCTATTGAATGGATGCGCAATGCAGGTGTTAAAGTTCAGAACTTGCTCACCAAGGGTTCACTAAACCATTTGACTCATCAGCTGAAGAAGACTAGCGAACAGCATTTTGCAGAGATTAAGCAGGTGATAGACCTTGCCACAGCCAACAATATTGCCACCAATGTTTATCTGGAAGACTGGAGCAATGGCATGCGTAATTCTCCTGAATATGTTTTCCAGTTCCTGGATTTCCTGGCCACCCAACCTGTAAAAAGGATTTTACTCCCGGATACGCTTGGCATTTTAACACCGGCAGAAACCACGAAGTTCCTGACTCAGTTGCTGGCCAAATATCCCGGTATCCATTTTGACTTCCATGCCCACAATGATTACGATCTGGGTACGGCCAATGTGCTGGAAGCAGTAAAGGCCGGTATCAATGGTCTTCATCTGACGGTAAACGGGATGGGCGAAAGAGCAGGAAATGCCGCAATGGCCAGTGCTGTTGCTGTGATTAAAGATTTTGTACCTGAGGTAGATATACAGATCAAAGAGTCGTCCATTTATAAAGTCAGCAAACTGGTCGAAACCTTCTCCGGCGTAAGAATCCCTTCTAACAAACCCATTGTAGGCGACAGTGTATTTACCCAAACAGCGGGTATCCACGCAGATGGCGACAACAAGAACAATCTATATTTCAACGACCTCCTTCCGGAAAGATTTGGAAGAAAGCGGAAATATGCGCTTGGAAAAACATCAGGAAAAGCAAACATTGAGAAAAACTTGCAGGAACTGGGTTTAAAGCTAAATGATGCCGATCTGAAAAAAGTTACCCAGCGGGTCATTGAACTGGGCGATAAAAAGGAAACGGTAACCAAGGAAGATTTGCCTTATATCATTTCTGATGTACTTGATAGCTCCTTGTACGAAGAGAAAGTCACCGTGCAATCCTATGTACTGACCAATGCGATGGGTTTACGTCCTTCTGCAACCATTTCTGTGTTAATTGAGGGCGAAAAATTTGAGGAGCACGCACAGGGCGACGGGCAATTTGACGCCTTTATGAATGCACTGAATAAGGTTTACGCCAAGAAACAGCGGAATTTACCTAAACTGATCGATTATACCGTGCGCATTGCCCCCGGCAGTAATTCGGATGCTTTGTGCGAAACCGTGATTACCTGGGAAACGGACAAGAAAGTCTTTATCACCAGAGGATTGGATTCAGATCAAACGGTTTGTGCCATTAAGGCCACCCAGAAAATGCTGAATATTATTTAAGCCCGAGGGCTTTAAAAACACCAAAACTGATATAAAATAAACAAACAAAAAACACAATTAAGAATATATGAAACTTAATATTGCTCTTTTAGCAGGAGATGGAATCGGACCAGAGGTTATAGAACAGGCTGTTAAAGTATCAAATGCTATAGCAAAGAAATTTAACCACGAAATTGTATGGACATCAGGAATAACAGGAGCAGCTGCAATTGATGCGGTTGGCGAACCTTATCCAGATGCTACACATGAAATTTGTATGGCTGCTGATGCTGTACTTTTTGGCGCCATTGGCCACCCACGTTTTGACAACGATCCTAAAGCTACCGTTCGTCCGGAACAAGGTTTGCTAAAAATGCGCCAGAAGCTGGGCTTATTTGCCAATGTACGCCCAACATTCACTTTCCCTTCCTTAATAGACAATTCTCCTTTAAAAAGAGAGCGCATTGAAGGTACAGACCTGATCATCCTGCGTGAATTGACTGGCGGTATCTATTTTGGTGAGCGAGGCAGAAAAGACGATGGCAATACGGCTTTCGATACCTGTACCTATACCCGGGCAGAAATTCAGCGATTAGCTAAATTAGGTTTTGAAATGGCCATGACACGCAGCAAGAAATTGTGTTGTGTAGATAAGGCCAATGTATTGGAATCTTCACGTTTGTGGAGAGAAACCGTACAGGATATGGAAAAAGATTATCCTGAAGTTGAAGTAAGCTACGAGTTTGTAGATGCGGTAGCTATGCGTTTGGTACAATGGCCTAGCTCGTACGATGTATTGATCACAGAGAATTTGTTTGGCGATATTTTAACAGATGAAGCTTCAGTAATTTCTGGTTCTATGGGCTTAATGCCATCTGCCTCTATCGGTGTGCATACTTCTTTGTTTGAACCAATTCATGGCTCTTATCCGCAGGCTGCAGGTAAAGACATTGCCAACCCTCTGGCTACCGTATTGTCTGCTGCGATGATGTTCGAAGATGCCTTCGGCTTAAAAGAAGAAGCAGAGCTGATCAGATCAGTTGTCAACAAATCATTGGCCGAAGGAATTGTAACCGAGGATTTGTCTGGAAAAAACAAAGCATATAAAACAAGCGAAGTAGGCGACTGGCTGGCGAGCAACATCTAAAAAATGACTGATTTGATTCAACTGGATTCTGAGGCAGCCTCAAAGCGGCTTAAAGGTATTGTAAAACGTACCCCGCTGATATACAATGCCAAATTATCTGAAAAATACGAAGCTGAAGTTTACCTGAAGCGTGAAGACCTGCAAGTTGTACGTTCCTACAAATTACGTGGCGCCTACAATATGATTAGTCAGCTGAGTGTCGAACAGCTCAGCCAGGGGATCGTTTGTGCAAGTGCCGGTAACCATGCCCAGGGTGTGGCTTTCTCTTGCGATAAGCTGGGCACCAGGGGTGTCATCTTTATGCCTGAAATTACACCCAGGCAAAAAGTAAAACAAACAGAAATGTTTGGCAATGGCCATGTAGAACTTGTTCTGGTGGGTGATACTTTTGACGATTGCCTGGCCGAAGCACTGGCCTATACAAAACTGCACAACATGACCTTCATCCCTCCTTTCGACAACTACAGTGTTATTGAGGGACAAGGAACCGTTGGCGTGGAAATACTGGAGGACCAGCCTGATACGGATGTAGTCATTATGCCCGTTGGCGGTGGCGGCCTTGCCGCTGGCACTGGAACTTACCTGAAAAGTAAAAAACCCGGGATCAAGCTGATTGGTGTTGAGCCTGAAGGTGCCCCATCCATGCTGCAGGCACTTAAAGAAGGCGGACCGGTAACTTTAGACGATATCAACCGTTTTGTTGACGGAGCTGCTGTAAAGCGGGTAGGTGAATTAACCTACCCCCTATGCGCAAAGGTATTGGATAAAATGCTTTCTGTTGCCGAAGGCCAGGTTTGCACCACCATTTTAAAACTATATAATGAGGATGCCATTGTAGTTGAACCTGCAGGAGCTTTATCCGTAACCGCACTTAACGCGTGTACATCAGAAATCAAAGGCAAAAAAGTGGTATGTGTCATCAGCGGAGGAAATAATGACATTGAACGCATGCAGGAGATTAAAGAAAAGTCTTTACTGTATGAAGGACTTAAGCATTATTTTATTGTACGCTTTCCGCAGAGACCAGGTGCCTTAAAGCTTTTTGTGAACAGCGTACTCGGTCCGCATGACGATATTACCCGTTTTGAGTTCATCAAGAAAACCAATAAGGAAAACGGACCGGCATTAGTGGGGATTGAACTGGCCGATAAAGCGGATTATCAAGCATTGGTTCAACGAATGAAAGAATTTAAGTTTGACATTATTGAACTGAACAACGACCAGACGCTGTTTGAATATCTGGTATAACGAGGTTTCAAATAGTACAAAAAGGCAATGTCATTCTGATATTGCCTTTTTTGCTATGCGGGTCATTTGCTGATCTCCAGAATGGCATGTTCCCGGTTCCTGATCGTGGCAGAATGATATTTTAAATTTCCAGATCCTGTATACGAGCTTTTCAACAAGGCTGTAGCTACAGCCTGGCTCCCGGAAATTTCAAGTGCTTTTTTTAATAGAGGATCATTCGGGTCGCCAAATGCTTTCAAAGGCAAGTCAGAAAATTCGTCCACTTCGTAATCTGGCCTTAACCCCGTTTCATAGTTCCCGGAATTCTGTGCATTGAACAACTTAAAGATCAACGGATGCAAGACCATATTCACCAGCTTTGGGCTGCGCAGATCAGCAATAGCGAAACTTGCCATGTCTTTACCCATGGTCTTGCTCCCAATCTGAATCACCCTGGTATATGGTCTTAAATTATTGATCAGCAACTCGGCAGCCGAAGCCGTAGATCCTGAAGTCAATACCATAACGCGACTCAGTGCCAGGCGGTAATTCAGCAACTCACTAAACAACTGAGGTTCAAAGGCATTCTCCCGCATCGTTTTCTGAAATGAACTTATTCTTCTTCCCGCCTTGCTATTGCCCTGATAAATAACGAAAGTCTGATCTGCTGTTGTATTGCTCAATACCCCGGCAATTTTCGCGCTCGTCGAAACATCTCCGCCAGGATTGTAGCGAAGATCAATCACAAGGTCTGTAATCCCCTGGTTCCCAAGCCTGCTCAAAGATTCTAATATCTGATAATCATAACTGCCTGAAAACTGGTTGTAAAAAATATATCCAGTTTTTTTACCATGCACATCAAACACCTTAGTCAGGTAAACAGGCAGCTCATTATGTCGTGCGTATTGCACATCTATGCTTTTTCCCGGCACCAGTTCACCTGCAACAGAATTGGCCAAAGACAACTGCACGCCAGAACCCAACCTTAATATTTTAGCAATCTGATCTATATTTGCCTGTTGAAGTGCTATACCATTTACTGCAGTAAAAATATCACCCCGTACCAGTCCTTTTCTGTCTGCAGGTCCATCGGGAACAACCAGGGTGATTGTCCCTATAAGTTCTCCGGGGTGGTTTTCACGCTCCAGCAAAGCATATTCAAAGCCGTACCAGGAAAATGAGGAGTACTCCTTTCTTTCTTCATCCGGATTATCCAGGAAAGAAAACCGGTCGGCAGCATAAAGCAGGGATTTAAAGAAGGAACTCGCATTCACCTGATCGGGTGGATTCAACGGTAATTGGTCTTTCCAATAATAATATACACGCATACTGTCCAGAATCCAGCGATTGCCGCCTGTAAGCTTATCCGATTGAGGCTCTTTTTTACATCCCAAGACCATTGAAAAGGCAAGCAGTACAAGGAAAATCTCAGATATTCTGTTTTGAATTAATTTCACGTTTCAAAAAATAAGTACACCACCTCTTATATAATCTTTGAACAAGGCTTATTCCCTACGCTAAAGAAAAATAAATATTTCCTATCCTTTTTATAAAAAAAATGTGTGCATCGGGTAGGGAGATTCGGCTTCCCGGAGATTATCTAATAAAAGGCACCAACAGAAGCTGAAGAAAACAGAGCGGGAAACGTGCTAAATAAGCAGAATAATGAATAAAGAGATATTAAAGCGATTTTTTGAAGGAAAGAGCAACAACTGGGAGAAGAAACAGGTGCAGGATTATTTGCAGGGAGATCACTTAAACCTCCTTGACGAATATATTAAAGAGCAGGACGCCATCCATCCCCCAGCTGTGGATGAACAATACAAGCTGATGTTTTTTGAAGAATTAACTTCTAACATTAAACAACAGCAAAACCAGGTGAATGAACGAAAAATCACCCGCTTTAGCCCCTGGTTTAAAATAGCAGCAGCGGTCATCATTATTTGCACAGCAAGTGGTCTTTTATACCTCAAAAGACAAAAGCAGGCCGCTGCTGAAACAGGCACCCTTCTGACAAAAATCACCAACAAGGGCAGGAATCTGAAAATGGTAGAACTGGCCGACGGGACCAAAATCTGGATGAATCCGGGAACAACGATCACTTACAATAAAAGAAACTTTGCCGGTTCCCTCAGGCAGGTAAGCTTAATCGGAGAGGCTTATTTTAATGTGACACACGATGTTAAAAAACCTTTCCAGGTCAGGGCCGGAAAATTAACCACCACTGTTCTGGGTACCTCATTTAATATCGAAGCTTACGAAAATGAAGCCGAAACCCGTGTCATGCTGGTTACCGGAAGTGTTCGGGTAAATGCTGGCAAATCTCAGGAAATGCTGCGTCCAGGGCAATTGCTGGGCTTTTCCCGAAAAAATGAACAAGTAAACGTCAAATCAGTAGACATTTCAGACAAGCAGGAGCTATTTACCCATGGCAAACTGGTCTTTGAAAACCTGCCATTGAAAGAGGCCCTGAAAAGAGTAGAGCGGGCATTTGAACTCAAGATCAGCGTTTCTGATGAAAGCCTGCTGGACAACAAAAGGATCACCGGAAATTACTACCGGGATAATGCAGAACTGGCCTTAACCAGGATTTTATTTATCCACGGATTACACCACCATAAGAAAGGAGACCACAACTATGTAATTGAGCAATAAACACCTTCTCAATATCTACCCTATAAAAAAAGAGAGGAATGTCACTGGAACTGACACTCCTCATCACAAAATTGAATAGCAGAATTTCTACTACTACAACTTTATGCACATAACTACAAAACTAATTATTTTTTTACGGAATAAATTGAGTTTACTTGCAATTTCTATCCCCATTGCCTTCCTGATCAATCCTGCAAAAGGGCAATCCGCTTCGAGCAAACCGCTTATCGATCTGCAGATTACCAACCAAAACCTCAATGAAGTGATTGGCATTCTAAAGTCTCAAACCACCTATGATTTCTTTTACGACAAAGAAGCGGCAAAAAAGGTTGTTGTCCATCACCTTGTCTTTAAGAAGGTCACCATGGAGGAAGCTTTACGGAGAATGCACAAAGAACTTCCTGTCGAATACGAAGTACTGCGCAACGAGGTATCCATCCGTATAGAATCACCCGAGAAATTTAATCTCCGGAAATCACAGCAAAAACCAGGAAAATTATCAGGCCGCATTATGGATGATAAAGGAGAAACGCTGCCCGGTGCATCCATCAAAATCCTCTCCACCAGTATGAGCTTTCAAAGTGCCACCGACGGTACATATCAGCAAAGCCTGGAGCCTGGAACTTATGCAATAGAAGTTTCTTTTATGGGTTATCAAACCAAGAGAATCACCGATGTAACGATCAAAGCAGGTCAAAATACGCCGCTTGACATTTTGCTAAAACCTGATTCAAAATCTCTGAATGCGGTAGTAGTAACTGCCAGCTATAAAAAAGCATCTATCGAGGGTTTGTATGCACGTCAAAAGAACAATGCAGCTTTAAGTGATGGGATCACAGCTGAACAAATCAGCAGGACACCAGATAACAATACGGCACAAGTACTCAGACGGGTAAGCGGACTGCAGATTTCACAAAACAAATATGTGGTGATCAGAGGCCTTAGCGACCGTTATAATAACCTGATGCTGAATGGTGCACCACTGCCCAGCAGCGAACCCAACAGAAGAGACTTTGCCTTTGATATGGTTCCGAGTGCACTGGTTGATAATATCGTAGTCAATAAAACCGCTACCCCTGACCTGACCGGAGAATTTACTGGTGGATTGGTACAAATCACCACCAAGGATATTCCCGACGAGAATTTCACACAACTCACTGTGGGCACGGGTTACAATTCCAGGGCGACAGGCAAAGACTTTATTGGGCTGGGCAGGAGTAAATATGCATACCTGGGTTTTGGGGATAGTCACTATGACCAGCCCAAAGGCATGAGCTTTAAGGAATATGTTAACATCAGCTCCCAGATACAGGATCCAAAAAACACAGAACAACGGAAGCAGGCAGCCGCATTCCTTTCTACGCTCCCTAACAACTGGGCCATGCGTAAATACACCGCCCTACCAATGCAAAGCTATCAGTTTAGTTTAGGGAGAAGTATTCATATTAAAGAAAATACGATTGGCATTATCGCCGCACTGACTTACCGGAACGAACAGGAGGCAGATCAGAACGATCGCTATCAGGCAACAGTAAATGATTATAAAGGTACAGATTATACATTTACCACTACTTTAGGAGGCGCTCTCGGCCTGGCTTACCGTTTTGGCAAAAACAAGATTACGCTGAAAAACACCTATAACAGAAAGCTATCTGACCAGTTATATAAATTTGAAGGTAATGATTTTATGAATGATTCCTTTGTTAATGACTATAGCAATGTTGTAATCATCAACCAACTCTTTCAATCTGTACTTTCTGGTGAACACAGTCTTGGCAAGCGGGGTATAAAATTTGACTGGCAGGCCAGCATGGCCGATCTGAAGCGTGACCAGCCCTTTACAAAAATTATGGACAGAAGACACTCCGTAAATTATACCGGTCCTGAAGATTATTACACCCCGATTTTTACGGATCTGCAGGCTGCTTTAGGGTCACTTTATTATTCTAAACTAAAAGAAAAACTATATACCTGGGCTGCAAATTTCCAGGTCCCCTTCCAATTTTTAAACCTCAATCAAAATTTCAAAGCCGGTTATCAGGGTAAATACAGGGATGCCAATTTCGGAGCAGACGTTTTCCGGATCAGGTCTCTCAAACAAGCTTCCGGCTCTTTTGCTGATTATACCGGTTTTGCCTACTACGATGTCTACAATTCAGCAAATTTCGCAAACGGCGAACTCTATCTTTATCCTATCGGAGGCAGCGGAAAAGACATCAGTTCGGCAGGATCAGGGCAAGGATACAATGGTTTCCAGCATTTAAATGCTTTTTACGGAATGTTCGATTTAAAGTTCACAAGCAAGCTGCGTTTAATTGCTGGTCTGAGAGCAGAAAAAAATGATCAGAACATCGCCAATATGAACCCAAATACAGGGAAAGAAGAACTCGTAAGTTTAAAGAAAACGGACTGGTTACCTTCTGCCAACCTGATTTATGGTCTTAATGAGAAAATGAACATCAGGGCTGCCTGGTATAGGACCGTAGCACGTCCGGACCTGCGTGAGTTGTCCAGTTTCGAATATTTTGATCCTGTATTAATGAGATCTCTCTTTGGGAGCAATTTAAAAAGTACATCTATAGAAAATTTAGACCTGAGGTATGAGTTTTATCCATCACCCGGAGAAGTCATTTCCGTATCAGGTTTTTACAAAAAATTTAAGAACCCAATTGAGCTACAATTAGAACGGACCTCCGGGGCACCATCCTATAAATATACGAACCTTGAATCGGCAAAAGATCTGGGCATGGAAATTGACTTCAGAAAATCTCTGGATTTCATCAGTCCGGATGCAGGATTTTTAAAAAATATCTTTTTGTCCGGAAGTTTAACTTTACTGGATGCCAATGTTGAACTTGAACCCAGTAAAGACTTGAAAGGCGACAGTTACAAAAGAAGCAGGCCTTTATATGGACAATCGCCATATATTATCAATGGGGGCATCAATTATACAGACAAGCAATTTGGAGTTAACGTACTATATAACAGATATGGTAAACGTATCGTTTTTGCCTCTTCAGGTATATCGTATGATGAATATGAGAAACCACGTAATGTTGTTGATCTTCAAGTCAATTATAAATTCATGAAACAGCAGCGTGCCGAATTGAAGTTCAACATCAGCGACCTGCTCAATACGGAAATGATCATTTACAGAAATCAATATCCGAAAGGAAACCCCCGTTTCAAAGAAGGAGAACCTTCAGTTCAGGACGTCCCGGGTTTAAGCTACCAATTGGCTGAGGGACAGGCAGACCCTAAAGGCACCTCTTATAACCCTGATTATGATCTGGTGGCGGGTCGCACAAGAAACGGCACTACTTATAGTCTGAGTTTCAGTTATCGCTTTTAACTATACCCTATATAAAACTAAGAAAAGGAGGTCAATTAAAGAAAAATCAATCTATGAAAAAAGAGTTGCCACAACAACTCGCTAACACCTTAAAATCTAAAGAAAATTATCATGAAAAAAAATTCATTTTTAATTATTGCACTGTCACTAATAGTTTTTATCTCTGCTTGTAAGAAAGATCAGGGAAGCAATACAGGATCAGGAAATTTTGATCGCTCATCATCTGCCGGACTAGAAGATACGCGTGATATTCCAAACACCACACAAACCCTACCTAATGTAATTTCAAGCTCTACTACATTGACCAGCGACAAAGTATGGATCGTTAATGGGCCAACCTTTGTAACCAACAACGCTACCCTGACCATTCAGGCAGGCACATATATCAAAGGAGTTAAGAAGCCTACCCCTACTTCCAAACCATCATTTCTGGTGATCACCAAAGGCGCTAAGCTTGAGGCCAGCGGTACTGAAGCCAATCCAATTGTATTCACCAGTAACGAAGCAGCCAACAGCCGTACCCCTGGTAATTGGGGAGGTATTGTACTTCTTGGAAACGGTAAAACCAACGTAGCCACCACACAAGCTATTGAAGGTATGAAACCAGAGTATATGACTGACCTTGGCCTTTCTACTGATATTATTCAATACGGCGGTAGCATAGAAGCAGACAATTCAGGTACGCTAAAATATGTACGTATAGAATTTGCCGGCGATGTGATCAGCGATGGTAACGAATTAAACGGACTTACACTTGGTGGTGTTGGGTCTGGAACCACATTAGATCATATCCAGGTAAGTTATGGTGCCGACGATGCTTTTGAATTCTTCGGTGGCTCTGCAAATGCAAAATATCTTGTTTCTTATGGCAACAACGATGATGACTTTGATTTTGATCAGGGATATCAGGGTTCTATCCAATTTGCAGTTTCTGTAAAAGTTCCTTGTTTGACTTATTCAAGCAGCCCTAACGGAATTGAGAGCAATAACATCACCAGCCCGGTAGTTGTGGTTGATGCTTCACGTTTAACCCAGCCAGTTTTATCTAACTTTACCATCCTGGGTGAAAACGCAACTTCAGCTTCATTCAACAGTACAGGAACATTATTCAGGGTAAACTCTGCTTATAAAGTAAGTAACTCTATCGTTGCAGGTTTTGCTACTGGTGCTAATATTTCAGGTGGTACTTCTACCGGAAGTTTCTACGGATATAGCCTTGTTCACGGATTTACCACAGCAACTGTAGGAACTACTTTTACTAGCATAACTTCCAGCACTGCTACATCGGCTAATGGTTTCATCAGATTAGTCAACCCATTCAATGTAAACGTCTGCTTAACTACAAAACCAATTCCTGATTTCCGTTATTTAACTGCCCCAACACCTTCACCGGCTGCAACAGGAGCTAATTTTTCGGGTATCAGTGTAACGCATCCAGGTGGTGCTTTAACTGCATTTGATACCACTCCTGCTTACCGCGGTGCTTTCGGTGCAAATACTGCAGCTCGTTGGGATGACAACTGGGCAACTTATACTCCTCAAACTAACCCGTATTTGTAATTCATCATCTTTTCTTGTTTAATATAAAAATAGTTAAAAGTCACCCTCTGCCCGTTTAGCTGGCAGAGGGTTGTTTAATCCAAACCCATGAAACAAAGTAATACTTTTTTTATCCTCCTTCTAATTATGGCCGCTTTAATGTTTTCCTGCAAAAAGAACGGAGAAATTATTGAGGTTCCCTCATTTGGCAGGCTTTCTGTACGTTTAACTTCACCCAGCGGATCAGATCCTGTTCTGTTACAGGTAGATGGCGCTGTAAAAGACACCCTGCGTGGAGAAATCCGTAGTTTACAATTGGAAAGCGGCAAAAGACAGATTTCGATTGTGGATCTCCAAAAGAAAAAAATATTAGACACAGCAATTGTTATCGAACCAAGGAAACCTGTTTTGTTAAGTTGCTTCTTTAATGGTTCAACTATGTTCGTAGACAATCTTGACCCAAATTTAAAACCACAAAAAGATAGTCTTTTGATCAGATTTGTGACCACGGACAAGATCTTACCAGACCTGATGGACATTGAAATCTCTTTATATGATTTTGGTGGTACACTCATTCCGTTGAAAAACAAGACCCTGAAAGGGATCAGGAAAGATAAGTTCAGTACCTATATCCAATTACCCCATCCAAACGTAATTGACCCCAGTTTCGATTCCAGTATGATCTTCTATGTTATTGAGGGCTACGATGCAACGCCTACGGGGAATCATAAAAAAGTAATGAGCATTGAAGAATTCAATTGCAGTTACCTCGAATATTCTGTCGACCAACTCTCCATATGGATACCCAATAACATCATTTCCTTCGGAATAGGACCTGCTCCGGCAGACGGAAGCACAACATTAAGAAGCCCGCAGCTTATTTTTCAGCGTCAAATTCAATAAATCAGCTTAAATAAAAAAGGTTTGCTCCACAAAGCAAACCTTAAATTCATTTTAATATTGACTGCTTTTAGCAAGAAAATATAGGTCGAATTTAAGGATTAAATTAATATGAATCAAATGTAAATAAATCAGCATACAAAAAGGATCAGAAAGATCTTCACAATACCATAAATAGAACAAAGATCTCTCTTAATTGCTCTGGTGGCTTTTGCAAGATGACTATCCACTGTTTTACTTGAAATGCCTAGTCTGTTTCCGATAGATTTGTAGCTTAAACCTTCTTCATTAAATAAACGAAATACTTCTTTTCTTTTTTGGGGTAAATCCTCCACCACCCGGCTCAGCTGTACCTGATATTCCTTATGCTCAAGTTCCCTTTCCATATCGGTTTGATCTGCTCCCCTAAAAAGGTCTTTCTGTAGCAAATCGCGTTTAATATTCCTGGAAATTTGCTTCAGGGCATAGTTGCGGGTATAGAAGTACAGAAAAGGCATACAATCTCCCCCTTCTTCCTGTTCTTCCAGTTTTTCCCAGAGTTTCAGATAAGCTTCCTGCAGCGCATCATGCACCAGGTCCTGATCTTTAAATGAGCGTAAAAATAAAGAGTTGAGTTTGTCAAAAGTTGCCAGATAAATAGATTTAAACCGTAACTCCTTTTCAATTTGATAGCGTTCTTTCTTCATGGTAAATGAGTGTTCTCAAATTTAAATTCCCAATATTAATTGCATGTTAATTGTCCTATAAGTTTGATGGCTTTTCGAAGATAACCCACTCATTTATTGACAATAAGAGCCGCTGTACCTGAATCTCATTCTTCAGAATATTCCCGGTTTTATTTATTCCTTCTGTTTTACGCTTTTATTGGGATATTTGCAGCGGTATGAAACCATCATGAGTGACACTACACAAGCCGAAATGAATATGCTCATGATAGCTTCACAACCTTTAAGAAAATATACTGATGAAAATATTGATTGTAAACAATACCCGGATCCCGGCCACAAAATACGGTGGTACGGAAAGAGTAATCTGGTGGCTCGGTAAAGAACTGAACAGACAAGGCCATCAGGTAACCTATCTGGTTGGTGCAGGTTCTGAATGCCCTTTCGCCAAAGTATTGGTTTTCGATCCCGCCGTTGACATCAACCTACAGGTACCTGATGATATAGATATTGTCCATTTTAACTATCAGATGCCTGGTTTTCATAAAAAACCTTACCTGGTTTCCGTGCATGGCAATCCAGGCTTTGGGGAATTACTAGATCAAAATTCTGTTTTTGTTTCCGGCAACCATGCCAGCCGTTACGGCGCTTCTGCCTACGTTCATCATGGTTTGGATCCTGATGACTATCCGAAACCTGATCTTTCCGGAAAACGCTCCTATACTCATTTCTTAGCGAAAGCAGCATGGCGGGTTAAAAATGTAAAAGGTGCTATTGATATCGCAACAGCCAGCGGAAATAAGTTGGTGGTATTAGGTGGCCACCGCCTCAACTTTAAAATGGGTTTTCGTTTTACGCCAAATCTAAATGTCAGCTTTAAGGGAATGGTGGATAATGCAGAGAAATCTGCTGTAATGAAACATTCTAAAGCGCTCCTTTTTCCTGTTTTATGGAATGAGCCTTTCGGAATTGCCATTATAGAAAGTCTTTATTTTGGCTGCCCGGTTTTTGGTACGCCATATGGTTCTTTAACAGAACTGGTTAGCCCGGAAGTTGGACTGCTCAGTAATAGTCGATCTGTTCTCACTGAAGGATTAAAAGGTGTAGATCAGTTTAGTAATCAGATTTGCCATGACTACGCAGTTGCCCATTTCAACCTGAAGCAAATGGCAGACAATTATCTTCGCTTGTATGAAGATGTACTGAATAGCAAAAAACTCCATCCAAATCAACCTACACTTAAGGAGGTAACACCTAAATATTTACCCTGGTACAAAGATTAGCCTCGGTTAAACAGACTTCTGTTTCATCTGGTAAAATCCCCGGTTTGTCGAATAAACGTTCTTGAAAACAGATTTCTATTTCGTATAAAATCTTTATGGCAAAATATTTGCAGGGAAAACTAAAACACACAGAATATGAAAATAAAAATTTTACTACTATTATGCATAGCTACGCTGGGCCTGGCTTCATGCAAGAAGGAAACGATTGTTCAAGAAACGCAAAACAGAACGTTTAATTATACAATCCTGCCATCTGACTGGACTACAAGTGACAACGGACTCACTTACTCTACAACACTTAACGTAAATGAGATTGATCAAATAACACTTGATGATGAAGGGGTTTTAGTTTATCTCAACCATCCATCTGATATTGCAAATCCAGATGCATATATTCAACTACCGTACGTTTACAATGTAGATGCTTATAGTTACAAGCTCTCTAAAGGAAAGATCAGAATTGACATTCAGAGTTCTGATGACCAAAGCACATTAGCTATTAAACCGACAAAAAATTTAAAAGCAAAAATCGTTATTTTACCATCCAAATATGTTCCTTAAGTAATAAGGCATGCATTTCTTTATATCGAAAAAGGGTGATCGTAAATATTATGATCACCCTTTTTTGATATAAAACATATTGTATAGCTAGAATAGGGTAAGACAATGAATAGGATACATCAAAAAGTGGGTTTTATCCCTCAAAGATCTGTGGCGCATGGATAAGCCCTGGTGTGCCTCAGCGTACCGGAGCTATGGAGAAATGGAATTGCATGGAACTCGAACTTCCCTATGAAAACATATGATCAATCCCCCACTCCATACATCATACGGTCCATACCTAATAAAAGAAGGACCAGATATACCGGTCCTTCCCAAACATTATATTTATGAATTCCTAAAACCCATACCGCAGCCCGATCTGGAACTGATAAGGATTCCCTGAAGGTGTAACGATACCAGAATTATTCACCCTGTAGTTAAATTGATTTTTCACATTGTCAAAATTCGGCAAAGCCGGGTTACTTCCTGCCGCAGGAACACCCAAAGCATACAAAGCCTGGTTACCCAAAGACTCATTAACACCCCAGGTTTTCTTCAACAAGTTGGCCAGATTGAAGATGTCACAAGACACTTCCAGGTTATGTGTTTTATAGAAATTGAATTTCTTGCTCACCCTCAGGTCAAATACACCGTAAAAGCTGTTAACACCACCGTTTCTTTCAGCCATTTTACCCGAATATTTCAGGATATAATCCTTTAAACTCTGGCTGGCCAGCGGGTTGTCTAAAATCGCTTGTAAACCATCACGGACATTCTGCGGCACACTTGAGTTATTCCTATCAAAAATAAAAGCCAGGTCATTGGTTTTATCAACAAAGTCTCCATTGGTATTTCCTCCGGAAAGCAGAGAATATCTGGTTCCGCCGATACCGGAGTAACGGATCCCCACACTTACTCCGTAAAACGTTGGCAGCGTTCCATAAAATACTATTTTATGTCTGAACTGGTTGTCTGAATAGCTCATTTTGCTTAGGTCCCGTGGATCGTCTTTCACAGGTAGGGATAGTGTTGCGGTATTGGCTACGTTCCCGTTATAAGAAGTATTGTCTTTGGTATCATTTAGCGTGTAACTGAAAGAGATCTCACCATCCTTAAAATATCGGTAAGTGGCGTCAATTACCATAGCAAACTGGTTTACTTTACCATCACTGTTGAGTTCCAGAACGCGGCCCAGTTTATTACTGATCCGGCCTTTCTGCCAGTCTGGTGAACCAGTTTTTGTATCAATGGTATTTGCTGGTACATATACACCCCGGTTATCTTCATTCGCTAAGGTGAAATACGGATTTAGTGCCATATTCCTGTCTACGTACATATAATTATGACGGCCTAAAGTGGCATAACCAGTAATGCCCACTTTCAAACGGTCTGTGATAAAACGACTGTAAGATAAGTTGGCTTTATAGACTACCGGAACCTGTGCATTTTTACCGTTGGTATTAATTGTTGGCAATTGAAACTGTGCCAGTGTTGGCGTAGTAGACGGATCTGCACGATAGCCTGGGAAATTGGGTACTGGAACGTTTGCTCCCCTCACATCTACAGTGCCCAAATGTTTACCATCAAAAACCAGGTTATTGATGGTCATATAGTTATTAATGTCTGAAGCAAAGATACCCGCGCCCAAACGGATAAAATCGGTATGTTTTTCATTCACATCCCAGGTAAACTGGATACGTGGCTGGATCAGAAAAGAGCTCAGCTTATTGTCTGTACGTAAACCCAGTTCATCGAAAACCAATTGGTTAAACGGTGATTTGGGATAATGGCCATAGTCTACACGTAAACCAGCAGTCATATCCAGACCAAGCGCAAGTTTTGTCTGCATTTGACCATAAATCGCTGTATTCAGGATCCCTGCTTTTACACTTGGATCTGCCACAAGCGGAACTTCTCTGTAATAACGGTAAGGAACCAGGTTCTGAAAGTTATCTATGGCGGTAGCTTTATCTGCATTGGTAAAGTGGAAACGGCCATTGACCTCACTACCATAAGTAGAATGCGCACGGGTATACATCAGATCTGCACCAAAAGTGTACTTAATCTTATCGGTATTATAATATAGGTTATCCACCAGCTGGATCACATTGTTGGTAAAGCCTTCCTGTGCAAAACGGTGTCCTCCAAGTTCAATATCAGTAGATTTGTTGGAGCCTGCAATGGAAGAAACAACATTTTCAACAATCGCACGCGGAATATTAGCCGCAGGTAACTGGTCGCCTGGGCTGCTTTTCTGATAGGTATACAGATGTTGTAATTTCAATTCATTGGTTACTTTTGGATTGATAGAGGTACGTAAAGTAGCCAATAAGCTGTTATCTACGTTTTTGTCATTACCATAAGATTCGTATAAATTGATTTTTGTATTGTCTTCCAAGCCGAGTGGGTTCCTGTCATTGGTGTAGTTATCCCGGATAGTCAATAAATTTTTCTCATTGATCTGCCAGTCTAAACGGGCAAAGGCGGCATCTGATCCACGTTGTTTATTAAAAGAGCCGTACTGAGGAGAACTTGAAACCCCGTATTTTGATCTCGCAATACCTACAAATTGATCCAATGTAGCCCGGGTGATATTGAACCTGGCCTCATCTGTTGGAGATTGTACATCTGCAATGATGAGCGGACGGGCATCTCTCTGGTGATCCCAGGCCATAAAGAAATGTAATTTATCTTTTATGATCGGTCCACCCAATGAAAATCCATATTGATAAGTAGAGAAGTCGGCAGTGCGCTTATTTCCTCTAATATCATAAGGACTCGACAGCCAGCCTGCCCTGCCATAAGTAAAAGCACTTCCACTTAAGGTATTGGTACCGGATTTGGTTACCGCACTAATGGTACCTCCTCCGCTCCTTCCATAAGAAACATCGTATTGGTTAGTCACTACTTTAAATTCCCGCACCGCTTCTATAGAGATGGAATAAGGAGCTCCACTGCGACTAGTTGTGGACCCTGCCGAGGTCGGATTTTTTGCAGTCATTCCATCAATTGTGTAATTGGTAGAAGAACCCAACTGGCCTGAAATGTTCCCCCCCCTGCTGAGTGGGCTCAGATCCATCAGGTTGGTAAAGTTACGCCCATTAACAGGTAATTTTGTAATGGCTACTGCAGATATAGCTGTGGCCGCACCCAGGTTTTCCGTTTTATTCTTTAAACCCGAAGCCACTACTTCTACTGCTTTGAGGGTTTGAGAAGCTTCCTCCATGCTGATGTTAATTTTTACAATATCCCCCTGGTTTAAACTATAACCTGTTCTTGACTGTTCTCCAAAACCAATATAAGCGGCTTTAACAGTATACGGTCCACCCAGTGGAAGTTCTTTAAAAGTATATTCGCCAGTTGCATTGGTAGATGTCCTGGTAGTAAAACCAGTAGACTCATTGCGGATTTGCACTGAAACACCTGGAACAGGCTTTTTGGTTCCATCTGTTATCTTACCAGAAATTGATGCCTGCGTGGTCTGCGCCTCTGATTTTTTGGCAAAGCTGATGAAGAGCAGGAGTACTACTATGAGTAATCGTTTTATCATGATATTTAATGGTTTGTTTTCATGACAAAGATGTTCCCATAGCATTAATTGAAACCTAGTTTAATGTTAAAAAATTCACGATGTTGCTTTTCTATTCCATCAAAAGGTTTTTCCACATATGTGCAAAATTTTTAATCCAGGTCAAACTAATAAATTCCTAAATTGTTGAATAGAAAACAACGATAAAAAAGTCCTGTGAACGGGGGATCCGTGTAGGGCAGGCACAACATAAGTAAAAGGGGTTTCCAAAGATATTGGATACCCCTTTTCGGTATAATTATTCAGCCACCAGACGGTTCCAGTCAGGGTGTCTCTTTAAGAAAAGTTGTACGTATGGACACAGAGGAACCAGCTTCAAATGCTGTTCTTCCAGATAAATTAAAGTCTTTTCTACCAAGGCTTCGGCTACTCCTTTTCCTTTGAGTTCTTCAGGTGCCTCCGTGTGGATAAGATAAGCTTTATCCTTTTTTATTTTATAATCAATAAAGGCTGTATATCCTTCTACCGTGAGTTCAAAACGATGATCTGTTTCGTTATTAACCAGTTTAATTTCTTCGTATTTCATCTGCTTAGTCTTATGTTTTTAATTGTCAGATGGAGCCCTTCGGGGTTCATCTGCTTAGTCTTATGTTTTTAATTGTCAGATGGAGCCCTTCGGGGTTCATCTGCTTATCTTTTTAAACTGACGGGCTGTCCAAAGGGCAAGTATACAGGCAATCAGCTTCTTCATATTATGGTCTTTTTTAACGATTAGTAAGATAACAAATATACCCTGTGCTGCGTTTTAAAAAATTGATCTAGGATAAGAAAAATAACCAAACAGCCTTCTTTTAGATAAGATTCCTCCACCCCGGATCACTCTGAGTTCAAATGGTTGAAGTTCACCATAATTGATACTGATGTCGAATTCAAAAGGCCGGGCATAATAATAACTACATTTCTTTGTGGAATAAGCGATAGAAGCGCCCGTAGATCTCAGTTCTTCCAGAATCGAATACATCTGATCTAGATTTGTTTCCAAGGTTTTGGCCAGTTCGTTAGGATTCCCTGTTTCCTGTTGGGTGATCAGCAGGTGCATCCGGTTCATCATCTCTATATATTGAAATATCTTTACAGCCATATTTTCTCAGATCGAAAGAACAGACATTGCATTGGTCCGTTCCCATAAATTAAAATACTCCCGTTGCTCTCTGAGCAGTTCTTCGTGACTACCTTCTTCTGCAACTTTACCTTTCTTTAGGACAACAATATGATCGGCTCTTTGTATTGTACTTAAACGGTGGGCGATCAGAATAATGGTTTTTCCGCGGGCAGCCAGGTAGTCTATTGTTTTCTGAACATAGGATTCGGCTTCCGGATCCAGGGAAGAAGTGGCCTCGTCCAGCAACAGGATTTCAGGTTTTTGATATAAAGCCCTGGCAATAGCGATCCTTTGCTTTTGCCCCCCGGATAATGCTGCCCCATTTTCCCCTAACTGCGTTTTAAATCCGTTTGGAAGATCTTCTATAAAAGATAAAATACCCAGGCTCTCACAGATGTTCAGAATCAAACGGAGGTCAGGGTCATCATCGCCAACGGCAATATTATCAATTACATTTCCATTAAATAAGTCTATCTGTTGAGGTACCACACCAACCAAACGACGGAGGCCCGCATTACGAATGTATTTCACCGCGTACTTTCCAATAAATACGTTCCCGCTGCTGATCGGATATATGTTTTGCAGAAGAGCAATCAGCGTAGACTTTCCGGAACCACTTTCGCCAACTATAGCGGTTGTTTTTCCAACTGGAATCCGCAGGTTCAAATCTTCAAAAACACTGGTCCTGCTGCCATAACGGAAGCCTACTTTCTCAAAGCGAATGTCTCCGATATCTGCCGGATGGAGATCGAATTTCTCTTCATCACTCTCAATTTCAAGATCCATGATCTCAAACAATCTGTCGGCGGCAATTACCGCATCCTGAACTGTTTTATTAATACCAATTAATGAAGCAGCAGGAGCGGTAAAATAGCCTGTGAGCGCATAGAATGAGAGTAATTCGCCGGCTGTGATTTGTCCGTCAAGAACATAACCTGCACCGGTCCATAAGAGTATAATGGTGAATATTCTGGAAATGGTTTCTGTCGATACGGCAGCAAAAACACTGTTCATTCCGGATTTATAAATGGTTTTTAACAATTGTACAAAACGGATCTCCGTTTTATTGTTCGCAAAATCTTCCAGTCCAAAACATTTAATGGTAGATGCCGTAGTAATGCTCTCTACCAGCTGTGATTCCAGTTCGGCACCATCTTCCATCAGTTTACGCTGTACTGTTCTGTTCAGCAGGTTCGCGATGTAATAAATCACCATGTATAATGGAATAATAGCCAGCATAACCACGGCAAGTTTCCAGTAATAACTGAACATGAGGACAAAAGCGAAAAGTACGGTGCAGATATTCACTGCCAGATCTACAGAAACCTGGTTGATGAAGATTCTGATCTTCACCGCATCGTTAATGCGGGAAGTAATTTCACCTACCCGCATAGTGTCA
>Ga0182008_10000359_pt1 | contig 35469 bp, 30 predicted proteins | sample Sormic07211129_1_FD_120482 | JGI IMG/M metagenome (GOLD analysis project Ga0182008, IMG submission 120482) | Rhizosphere microbial communities from Sorghum bicolor, Mead, Nebraska, USA - 072115-129_1 metaG | ecosystem: Host-associated > Plants > Roots > Rhizosphere | place: USA: Nebraska...
CCGCCCAGGACGCCAGTTCGGACCTGGCCGCGCCCAGGAGGCTCGCCGACGGTGATGTCGCCCCGTTGGTCACCAGCGCGTAGTGCAGCACGCCGGAGTCCGCGTCGGTGAGCAGCAGCCGGCGGCTTCCCGTACCGCCCGGTTCGAGGGCCGCGCCGATCGGTGTGGAGGACGTGTAGGCGGGCGGCCCGTAGACCGTGCCCAGGTCGGAGACGACGGTGGTCGTGGCCGTCGGGAAGGAGGCGGGCAGATGCAGTTCGGTGGGCGCCGAGCCGCTGCCCGACCTCCACACGACCAGCCCGTACTGGCCGGAGCCGACCAGCGTCGACACGTTCGGCAGGGAACCGGGCACCGGGTTCCACGTCAGGGTCGTCGAGCCGTCGCGCGAGCGGTCCTCGTAGGTGAAGGCGAGGGTGGTGCCGGCTGTCGCGCTCGGGTAGAGGCGGTCGAGCAGCCGGGCGTCCTGACGGAGGGTCACCGTACCGGAGTCGTTCATCTTCACGGCCGACAGGTCCTCGTCGTTCCAGGCGTCACCCGAGGTCTGCACCTTGCCCGCGTTGTCGTTCATCAGCTCGTGGTGCCGCCCGTTGTAGATGTCCCACTGCCACTGGCTGCCGGAGAGCACCGGACCGGAGGCCGCGGGGTCGGCCCACCAACTCGATCCCGGCAGACGGGAGTCGAGGGCCTGGTACATCGCCTTGTCGACCGTCGGGGCCTTGCCGGACACCGAGCCGGACAGCGGCTGGCCGAACTCGCTGACCAGGGCGGCCGTTCCGGCGGCCGAGGCGCGGTCGCGGATCCTGCCGAAGTCGGTCGAGTACTGCCCGTCCGAGGCGTTGCCCCACATCAGGATCCCGGAGATCGCCTTCTGGTCGTAGAAGTGCGAGTTGAGCACGTACCGGGGGCCGAGCGTGCCCGCGTCCAGCAGGCCGCCCTCCTGCTTCTGGGAGTCGATGTTGGAGTTCCAGAAGAGGTTCGGCTCGACGAGGGCGGGCTTGGCCTGCCAGCCGGCGGCGTCCATCCGGTCCCGGAACCTCTGGTAGAAGGGCCACAGCAGGTTCTGCTCCCAGGTACGGCTCGTCTGACCGGAGTCGTAGCCGCCCGCGTACGGCTCGTTGTACGGGTCGAAGCCGACGATGCCCGCGAACTCCGTGTCGCTCAGGTGCTGTCGGAGGTAGGCCATGGTCTTCTGGGCGGTGTCGAGGAACGAGTCCTGCAGACCGTAGCTGTTGTGCCAGAAGTCGTACTGCGCCCCGGTGACCGCCCGGTTCTGGGTGATGTTCTGGCCCCAGAAGAGACAGATGCCGCACGACTCCTGCGGGTAACCGCCCAGCGCCACGGCCCACTTGGGCGCCCCGTCACCCGTGTACCAGCTGCCGGAGTTGAACAGGTAGCGGGAGTGGAGATCCTGGTGGAAGTCGGGGTAGACCCGGATGCCGGCGTCGAGGAACGCCTGCAACTGCGCGGTCACCGCGGACAGATACGTGGTGTCGACCGTGCCGCGGGTGGGCTCGGCGTGCGCCCAGGACAGCAGGAAGCGGACCGAGTTGCCGCCGCCCAGGGCCCGCAGCGCGGTCGCCGACTTCCTGGCGTCGGCGACGGAGGCGAAGGGCAGACCGCTGTTCTCCTCCAGCTTGGTCTCGCCGGAGACGTTGTAGCCGCGCAGGACGACCTCGCGGCCGTCGCCGTCGACGAATCTGCCGTTCTGCACGGTCAGCGGTGAGCCGTCGAACCAGAGTGAGTCGGAGAGGGTCGCGGCGGTGGCGGACGGAGCGCCCGCAACCGTCAGGGATCCGAAGAGGACAACCAGGACAAGGAGCAGACGAGCCCGGATGTTCGACATGTCCACTACAGTCCGGCCGTTTCCGTACACCGTCAATACTTATGACTCTTGAGTAAGTTTCAGGATTTTCGGTCAACGGTCAACGACCGCGACTCTCGCCGCCTCACGTACGCGGTTCTACAGTGACGCACATCACGATCGGACGTTGTCTCCCCTTGCTCCCCTCACTCCGCCCGCTCAGTTCCTGGAGGGCACATGACCCACATCTCGCTGAAGGTGGACGGCACGACGTACGAGGACGACGTGGAACCCCGTCTCCTCCTGGTCCACTACCTGCGCGACCGCCTCGGCCTGACCGGCACCCCCATCGGCTGCGACACCTCCAACTGCGGGGCCTGCACGGTCGAGTCGGACGGCGTCAGCGTCAAGAGCTGCTCCGTGCTCGCCGTCCAGGCGGACGGAGGTGAGGTGACGACGGTCGAAGGACTGGCCCGCGACGGCGAACTCACCTCCCTGGACTCCTACGAGTTCACCTGCACCGGCGTCTTCACCACCCGCACGCCCACCGACGCCTACCGGGGCGCCGGACGCCCGGAGGCACGTACGCCATCGAACGGATCATGGATGAGCTCGCCGTCGAACTCGGCCTGGATCCCTTGGAGTTGCGGCGCCGGAACTGGATCCGGCACGAGGAGTTCCCGTACACCTCGATCGCGGGCCTGACCTACGACAGCGGCAACTACGAGGCCGCGACGGACAAGGCGCTCGCCCTCTTCGACTACGACAAGCTGCGCGCCGAGCAGGCGGACCGCAATCACCGGGGCGACACCGTGCGGCTCGGCATCGGTGTGTCGGCGTACACCGAGATGTGCGGGCTGGCACCCAGCCGGGTGCTGCGCGATCTGCGGTACGCGGCGGGCGGCTGGGAGGCGGCGAGCATCCGGATGCTGCCGACCGGCAAGGTCGAGGTGGTCACCGGCACCAGCCCGCACGGACAGGGCCATGTGACCAGTTGGAGCCAGATCGCGGCCGATGTGCTGGGCGTGCCGTTCGAAGACGTGGAGGTCGTGCACGGCGACACCAAGGTTGCCCCGCAGGGCATGGACACCTACGGCTCGCGGTCGCTGGTGGTCGGCGGATCGGCCGTGCACCACGCGGCGCGGAAGGTGGTCGACAAGGCGCGGAAGATCGCCGCGCATCTGCTCGAAGCCGCCGAGCAGGAACTGGAGTTCACCGACGGCGTGTTCTCCGTCAAGGGCTCGCCGGACGCCCGCAGGACGATCCAGGAGATCGCCTTCGAGACGATCACCTCGCACGGCTGACCAGGGTGACCCGCGAACTCTCGCACGCGACCCGGACCTGGCGATGGCCGCGCTCGCGACGGCGGTGCCCGACTGGCGCGGCGGCACCCGGCTCGGTGAGCTGTGGGAGTTCCTGGACCGGTGGGGGCAGCGGGGCATGGCGCGCGGGGCCGTCGTGGTGGTGCTGTCGGACGGTTGGGAGCGTGGCGATCCGGAGCTCCTCGGTGCCCAGATGCGACGCTTGCACCGGCTGGCGTACCGGGTGATCCGGGCCGATCCACTCAAGGCGCGGCCCGGTTACGCGCCCCTGGCGGCCGGGATGGCGACGGCGCTGCCGAGCGTGGACGCCTTCGTCGAGGCGCACAGCCTGGCGGCGCTGGAGAGGCTGGCGGCGGTGGTGCGCGGGGCCGAGGCGGCCCCGGTGGAAGGAGCGGAACGTGCGTGACATTCTCCCGGCGCTGAGCGAGTGGTACGCGGCCGGCCGCCCGTTCGGGCTGGCCACGGTCGTGGCCGTCAGCCGCAGCGCGCCGCGTGATCCGGGTGCGGCGATGGCGGTGGGGCCCGGCGACAAGGCCGTGGGGAGCGTGTCCGGGGGCTGTGTGGAAGGCGCGGTGTTCGAGCTCGCCAAGGAGGTCGTGCGGAGCGGGGAGGCCCGTCTCGAGACCTTCGGGTACAGCGACGAGGACGCGTTCGCGGTCGGGCTGACCTGCGGCGGCGAGATCACCCTGCTGGTCCGGCCCGTCACCCGGGAGACCGACCCCGGCTTCGCGGCGGTGGCACGGTCCGTGGCCGAGGGCCGCCCGGTGACGGTGGCGACCGTGACGGACGGTCCGGCCCGTGTCGGGGCCACCCTCGCCGTCTGGCCGGACGAGGTGTCCGGCACGCTGGGCCCGACCGGCCTGGACGTGGCCGTCACCGCCGACGCGCGCGGTGAACTCGCCCTCGGCGCCACGGGGTTGCGGCACTACGGCCCGCATGGCGAGCGCCGCGAGGACGCCGTCACCGTCTTCCTGCACTCCTTCGCGCCGCCCCCGCGCATGCTGGTCTTCGGTGCCATCGACTACGCGGCGGCGGTGGCCCGTATCGGCAGCTTCCTCGGCTACCGGGTCACGGTCTGCGACGCCCGCCCGGTCTTCGCCACCCCGAAGCGCTTCCCGGACGCCGTCGAGGTGATCGTCGACTGGCCGCACCGCTATCTCCGCGGCACCGAGACCGACGAGCGCACCGTCATCTGCGTCCTCACCCACGACCCCAAGTTCGACGTACCGCTGCTGGAGGAGGCGCTGCGCCGCCCGGCCGCCTACATCGGCGCGATGGGCAGCCGCCGCACCCACGAGGACCGTCTGGAGCGCCTGGTCGAGGCCGGGCTCGACGCGGCCGAGCTGTCCCGGCTGCGCTCCCCGGTCGGCCTCGACCTCGGCGCCCGTACCCCCGAGGAGGTCGCCGTCTCCGTGGCCGCCGAGATCGTGGCGCTGCGCTGGGGCGGCAGCGGCGCCCCGCTGACGGCCACCGCGGGGACGATCCACCCGTCGCCGTAACCCCACTGGAGGAAGTCATGGAACTGCACCACGAGTTCACCGTGCCGGTCCCGGTCGACGACGCCTGGCGGACCCTCCTCGACATCGAGCGGATCGCGCCCTGTATGCCCGGGGCGGCCGTCGAGGAGTACGACGGCAAGACGGTGACCGGCTCGGTGAAGGTCAAGGTGGGCCCGATCACCGTGACCTCCAAGGGCACCGCCGTCTTCGAGGAGCAGGACGAGACCGCGCACCGCGTGGTGCTGATCGCCAGTGGCCGGGAGACCCGCGGCCAGGGCACCGCACGGGCCACGGTGACCGGGACACTGGCCGAGCGCGACAGCGGTACGTCCGTGTCGGTGCGCACCGACCTCACGGTGACGGGGCGTCCGGCGCAGTTCGGGCGCGGGGTGATGGCGGAGGTGGGCGACCGGCTCGTCGGCCAGTTCGCCGAGTGCCTGTCGCGGCGCCTGGGCGAGCCCGAGCGGCCCCCGGCCGAGGCCGAGGAGGAGGCGCCGGAGACGGAGCCGCTCGACCTGCTGCGCACGGCCGGGGTGCCGGTGGCCAAGCGGGCGGCGGTGGGGGTCGCGGCGGTCGTGGTGGTGGCACTGGCGGTCGCGTGGGTACGGCGGTGGCGGCGCCGCTGATCCTTCCGGCGAAGTGGTCCGCCTCTTCGGTGCAGGTCGGGCGGCGGCCCTCGAAAATGACGCCGATCTACCTCGGCGGCAGACGGTGCAGCCGCACCTCGGTGAGCCGCCCGTCGCCGACCGTGGCGGTCAAGTAGGTGCAGTGCGGCTGACGTCGGCGGTCGGTCGGCGATCCGGGGTTGAGCAGGCGCAGCCCGCCGGGGGCGGTGGTGTCCCACGGGATGTGGCTGTGCCCGAAGACCAGCACGTCCAGGTCCGGGTACCGGGCCGCGCACCGCGCCTCTCGGCCCTGCGCCGCTCCCGTCTCGTGCACGACACCGAAACGCACCCCGCCGAGCTCGACGTACGCCACCTCGGGCAGCCGGGCCCGCAGGTCCGGTCCGTCGTTGTTGCCGTACACGCCGACCAGCCTGCGGCTGCGGCTCTCCAGCAGGTCGAGGGTGGCGGTGTCCACCCAGTCCCCGGCGTGGAACACGACGTCGGCGCGCGGGAGTTCGGCGAGAAGCGGCGCGGGCAGTTCCCTGGCGCGCTTGGGGAGGTGGGTGTCGGACATGAGCAGCAGACGCACAGAGCCAGCCTACCCCCGTGATCTACAGTCGAAACTGCACAGCCCACACTGCGTAGCTATATCTGATCAGTTGTGGCTGGACAGCTTTAACTGATGAATCTAGGGTGACGGCATGAGCTCACCCCCCGCCGATCCCCCCGAGGACATCTCCGATGCCGCCGCGCGCGCCGCGCGCGACCTGCGGGTCGTGTTCAGTCGGCTGCGCCGCCGGATCAGGGAGGTCGCGGAGGACGACGAGCTCACCCCGTCGCAGGTCTCCGCGCTGACCCTGGTGGCCAAGCACGGCGCCGCCACGGCGAGCGCTCTGGCCGTGGCGGAGGGCGTCCGGCCGCAGTCGATGGCCACCACACTCGCCGCGCTGGACCGTCAGGGCCTGATCCGGCGCAGCCCCGACCCGGACGACGGTCGCCGCCGGCTCGTGACACTCACCGACGCCGGCCGGCAGCGGGTCGAGGGCGACCGGCAGGCGCGCGAGGAGTGGCTGGCCCGGGCCGTGCAGGACCGGTTCACCGAGGACGAGCGGCACACGCTCCTGGCGGGGCTGGCACTGCTGGAACGACTCACCACACCGTGAAAGGCCCGACCCATGACCGTCACCGCTCTCGATCCGCGCACCGCCCTCGCCGTGATCGACCTCCAGGCCGGTATCGCCGCCGCGCCCGTCCAGCCGCACTCCGGGGCCGAGGTCGTCGCCCGTTCGGCGGAGCTGGCCGACGCCTTCCGTGCCCGGGGGCTGCCCGTGGTGCTGGTCCGGGTCTCCTTCGCCGACGACGGCGCGGACCTCGTCCCCGGCCGTACCGAGACGGCCCGGCCCGGCGGGGCCCGTCCGGAGGGCTGGGACGAGATCGTCCCCGAACTGGCCGGTCGCCCCGGCGACATCACCGTCACCAAGCACAACTGGGGTGCCTTCCACGGCACCGGCCTCGACGTCCAGCTGCGCCGCCGGGGTGTCACACAGATCGTGCTGACGGGCATCGCGACCAGCATCGGCGTGGAGTCCACCGCGCGAGCCGCGTACGAGCACGGCTATCACGTCACCCTGGCCACCGACGCGATGAGCGACATGAGCCCCGAGGCCCATCTCCACAGCGTGGAGCGGATCTTCCCCCGGCTCGGCGAGACCGGCACGACCGCCGAGATCCTGGAACTCCTCGCCAAGACGCACGGCTGATCGGGTCGGCGGCCGGGCTCCCGGGGGGCGAGGCGCAGTGGGCCGGGACACCCTGCCGGGTTAGCATCTGGCCACCGCACCATCACCCGCGGCAAGCGAACCGAGGGGGCTCGGAAGCCCGATGCCGGTCAAGGTCAGCGTCATCGTCCCGGTGTACAACCCCGGGCCCTACATCGAGGACTGCATCACCTCGCTGCTGGAGCAGTCCCTCCCGCCCGACGAGTACGAGGCCATCTTCGTCGACGACGGCTCCACGGACGGCACACCGGCCCGGCTCGACGAACTCGCCGCCAAGGAGCCACGGGTCCGGGTGATCCACCAGGAGCCCTCCGGCTGGTCGGGCAAGCCGCGCAACGTCGGCATCGAGGCCGCCCGCGGCGAGTACGTGATGTTCGTCGACAACGACGACAGCCTCGGCACCGAGGCCCTGGAGCGGATGTACGACTACGGGGTGGCCAACGGCGCCGACGTCGTCGTGGGCAAGATGGCCGGCAAGGGCCGTGGGGTGCCGGTGGAGTTGTTCCGGAGGAACCGGCCGCGCGCCTCGGTCGAGAACGCCCCGCTGATCGACAGCCTCACCCCGCACAAGATGTTCCGCAGGGCGTTCCTCGACGAGATCGGTCTGCGCTTCCCGGAGGGCCGCAGGCGGCTCGAGGACCATGTCTTCGTGGTGGAGGCGTATCTGCGCGCCGCCAACGTCTCCGTGATCGGCGACTACGTCTGCTACTACCACGTGCGGCGCGACGACAACGCCAACGCGGGCTTCCAACAGCTCGATCCCGTGGGCTACTTCAAGAACCTCCGCGAGGCGCTGGACGTCGTCGAGGAGTACACCGAGCCCGGGCCGGTGCGCGACTCCCTGCACCGGCGCTGGCTGCGGGTGGAGATGGTGGAGCGGCTGCGCGGCACACGCTTCCTCAAGGTGCCGGAGGACCAACGGCACAAGCTGTTCGAAGAGATCCACACCATCACCGCCGAGCGCTTCGGCCCCTCGGTGGCGGCCGGTCTGCTGCCGACCCAGCAGGTCGTGGCCGCGCTGATCGCGGCCGACCGCTACGACGACACGGTGGCCTTCGCCGAGTGGGAGGCGCGGCTCGCGTTGAAGGCCGCGCCCGGGAAGGTGGAGTGGCGGTCGGGCCGGCTGCGGATCGAGACGGCCGCCGAACTCACCGCGGGCGGCACGCCGTTGACGTTCCCCGGGGGCGGGGTCCGCGCCCCGCTGGACGAACCGCCGCCGGACGTCACCGAGGCGGTGGCCCGGGTGGGCGCCGACACCGTCGCCCGGTTCGGCAGGGCCACCCTTGACCTGCTGGTGCGTGAACGGTCCACCGGCGCCCAGTACTTCCAGCCCGTCGAGGTGACCCGGGAGATCGTGCCGGTCGAGGACAGCGGGAAGGTCAGGCTGGTGCTGCGGGCCACGGGGACCGTCGACCCGGCCGCCGTGGTGGACGGCGCCCCGCTGCGTGTCGGCCTGTGGGACCTGTACGCCCGGGTCCGGATGGGCGGCTGGAGCAAGGAGGCGCGGATCGGGCCGGGGCCGCGCCGGGAGCGGGCCGCCGCGTCCGCCGCCGTGGTGGGCGGGCATGTGGTGCTGCCGTACTGGACCGACCGGCACGACAACCTCTCCCTGGACGTGGACCGCGCCGGCAAGCGCCTCGGCCTTGACCGGCTGACCCCCGAGACCGTCACCGTCTCCGGGGCCCGGCTGCGCGCTCCGCTGCCCCTGCGGGTCTTCGCGGAGACCGCCGTACTGCTGCGGCTGACCTCGTCGGGCCGCTCGGTGGACACGCCCGGGACGCTGTCCCCGTCCGGGGAGGGAGCCCTCCTCGAAGCGCCCCTGCCCGTCGGCACGCTGGCCGGCGCCACCTGGCGGGCCGCGTTCTCGGCGGCACCCGACGCCGCCGAACCGCGCTTCCTGCCGCTGCCGCTCGCCCTGCGCGCGGACAACGGCGGGGTCAAGGTCGTACGGCCCTCCGGCCCTCCGGTCCTGAGCCGACTGGCCCGTAGAGCCCGCCGAGCACGGCGAGCACTCGCCGCGGTCCTCGGACGACGTACGGCATCCGGCTCCGGCGCCCGAAGGACGTGACACCGGGTACCTACGTCATCCCCGGGCTCGGCACGGTCCACGGCGGCCCTGAGGCGTCCGCCTCCTGCTGTCCCCCCGGGGAGACGAGGTGCCGTCAACCGGTCGGGGCGCAGGAGGCGGGCCTACCGCCGTCGTACGAGGCCCGCACGGCCCGCGGCGTGCGGCAACGGGGCGCCGGGCGATAGCGCGGGGCGGGTCAGCGGCTGACCGCGTAGGGCTCCAGGGCCTTGCGCAGCGCGTCCCAGCCGCGGCCACGCTTGAGGCCCCGGTTGCGGGCGCGCACCAGCGGCCCCCAGAAGTCGGCCTCCAGCAGCGTCTCCGGCTTGACCGCCTTCACCCGCTCCAGCACCGCCTCCGGCACCTTCTGCGGGTCGGGCACCTCGTACTCGGCGATGATCTCGTCGTACTTGTCCTTGAGCACCGTGTTGGTGTGATCGGCGCCGAAGGCGATGAGCTGGCCGGTGGGCTGGGTGTCGACCAGGACCAGCACCAGGTCGGGGCGGTAGCGGCCCAGAATCTCGATGATCTTGTAGACGTCACCGGTCCAGGCGTCGGTGTGCCGGTCGCGGGCCGCCTCGTCGATGCTGCGCGGCAGCATGTCGTCGAAGACGATCACGCTGGCCCAGTCGGAGTGCTTCTCGACGTTGATGAAGTCCCGCAGCACGTACTCGAACAGGTGCATGCCGTCGATGAACGACAGGTCGAGGGTGGTGCGCCTCCAGTAGCCGAGCGGGCTGCGCCCGCGGCGCAGGTTGCGCAGGGGGTGCCGGCCGCCCTTGAGGTGCTGGAGGGGGTTCTCACGGGCGAAGAAGTCGTCGCTGGTGGCCTTCACCAGGTGGACGTCGCACTTGATCTCCGAGACCACCTTGAAGGCCGGGTCGATCGCGATGCTGGGCACGCGCGACAGCTTGAGGCTGCGGCCGTCGTTGACTCCGATCTCCAGGTAGTTGCGGTTGGCGGTGGCCTTGTGCAGGCCCCGCAGGAACTCGTGACGTTTCACGAAGGAAACTCCTCCTTGCGGATCAGCGGAAGTGCCTCGTGCAGCGCGGCGCGCCGGTCGCACGACGGGAAGGCCCCGCCGGCGACTGGGCGCACCCGGTCGGAATCGACGCCCGGGCCCCGGAAGACCTAACGGGCCCGTTCGCACCATACGGCCGCCCCGGAGCCGGCGGCACGCAGGACTCCAGGTCGATCATCGTGCGGACGAACCTACGCCCGTGCACCCTGTGGAGCCAAGCGGTTCGCACGATTGCGCGCCATATGGGAGCCTCCTCTTACCTCGGCGCGCGCCATGTCCCGGCCGTGTCCCGGCCGTGTCCCAGCCGTATCCCGGCCGTGTCCTGGCCATATGCCGGCCATGTTCCCGCTGAATCCCGGCTGTGTCCCTGCCAGGCGCACCGCGGGCCGTCGACGTCGAGGCCCCCGCCGTGGAGCGGGGGCCTGCGCGGGGTGGGAGCTTCGGGGGTGCGGGCCGTCGGGAGTGCGGGCCGTCGGGGGTGGGCGGCGCGGAAGCCGGTCAGTCCTCGCCCCGCACGATGTTCCCGTCGGCGCCCCAGGGGGTCGTTCGCGTGACGGCCTCGTCGACGACGGCCGGCAGACAGGTCCGCAGGACGCCCTTGTCCCGCAGGCGCCGGGCCTTCGACCAGCCGGTCTCCGGACGACGGACGACGGACTTCTCACTGGCATGCGCGGTCACGGTGGTTCATCTTCCTTCTGCGTCAGAGTCTGCCGACCGGGTCCCCGGGGGTGCCGCCGCCAAACGCCCCGCACCCACGGCCGCCGTCCCCACCGGTCAGGTGTTGGGCCGGGCGACGCTGATGTCACCGAGGGCCGACTCCGGGTCCCGCTCCATCGCCAGGTCGCCCAGGGAGACCATGCCCACCGGGCGGCCGTGTTCGACGACCGGGACGCGGCGTACGGCGTGCTCGCGCATGAGGCGGATCGCGTTGTCGAGGTCGTCCTCGGGGGTCACGGTGACCAGGTCGTCGCTCAGCGCGCCGGCCACGGTGGTCCGTTCGGGGTCACCGCCCTCGGTGAGCAGCCGCACCACGAGGTCGCGGTCGGTGACCAGGCCGCGCAGGTCGTCCCCGTCGGTCACCAGGACGGCGCCGAGGTCCCGGTCGCGCATGATGCGGGCCACGTCGGTCATGGAGGTCTGCGGTCCCACCGTCACCGGGGCGGCGGTCATGATGTCGCTGACGTGCTGGGTCATGGCGTACCTCTCGTCGGGTCCGGACGGCGGCGCCGGTCGTCGCCGTCCGGCCTCCCGAGTACCCGGCACGACGGTGCTCAGGCGGTGGTGGACGCGGTGCGCAGGGCGCCGATCGCCTGGGTGATGGCGGCCTCGGCGGCATGGGTCCCGCGCAGGGCGTTCAGCATCACGAAGTCGTGGATGATGCCCCGGTAGCGGACGGCGGTGTCGGCGACGCCGGCCTCGCGCAGCCTGGCCTCGTAGGCCTCGCCCTCGTCGCGCAGGGCGTCCGCCTCGGCCGTGATGACCAGCGGCGGAGGCAGACCGGGGAGCTGCTCCCGCTCGCCATCGGGGAGGCGATGGGGCTGACACCCGGGCAGGACGCCCTGGCCAAGCAGCTGCTGCGGCTGATCACGGCCGACGTCGCGAACGGCTGAGCCCGATCTCGGCCCACACCTGCTTGCCGCCGCTGACCGGTACGGACCCCCAGGTCTCCGACATGGCCTCGACGAGCAGGATGCCGCGGCCGCCGGTGGCCTCCCAGCCGATGTTGGTCGGCTTGGCGGGGGTGCGGGGCGAGGTGTCGGCGACCGAGACGCGCAGCCGGTTGTCGAGCAGGGTGAGGTCCAGCCGGACCTGGCCGTCGGTGTGCACCAGGGCGTTGGTGGTCAGCTCGGACACGACGAGCAGGGCGGTGTCCAGGTCGTCCTGCGGCACACCCCAGGTGCGCAGGGTGCGCCGGGTGAAGCGGCGGGCGTGTCCGACGGCCTCCGGGACCCGCCACACCGTCCAGCTCTCGCGCTGCGGGCGCAGCGCCATGCCGTCGTAGCGCAGCAGGAGCAGGGCGACGTCGTCGCTGCGGTGGGCGTTGCCGAGCAGGGCGTCGGCGACCAGGCCGAGATGGGCCGGGTCGGAGACGCAGAGTTCGTGGGCGAGCCGGTCCATGCCGGTGTCGATGTCGGCCTGCGCGGACTCCACGAGGCCGTCGGTGGTGAGGGCGAGGACGGTGCCGGGCCGCATCCGGATGACGCTGAGCGGGAAGTCGGCCTGCGCCATCACGCCCAGCGGGGGCCCGCCGTCCGACTCGTGGATCTCCGTGGAGCCGTCCGGGTGACGCAGCACCGGGGGCAGGTGTCCGGCGCGGACGTACCAGGCGGAGCCCTCCTCCATGTCGACGTCGACGTAGCAGCAGGTGGCGAAGAGGTCGGTCTCGATGTCGAGCAGCAGACGGTTGGCGAGGGAGACGACCACGTCCGGGGGGTGCCCCTCGACGGCGTAGGCGCGCAGGGCGGTGCGCATCTGGCCCATGAGGGTGGCGGCGGCCGTGCTGTGGCCCTGGACGTCGCCGATGACGAGGGCCACATGGTTGCCCGGCAGCGGGATCACGTCGTACCAGTCGCCGCCGACCTCCAGGCCCGCGGTGGCGGGCAGGTAGCGAGCGACGGCGACCGCGCCGGGCAGTTTGGGCAGCCGGCGCGGCAGCAGCTGGCGCTGGAGCATGCCGACCAGTTCGTGCTCGGCGTCGAAGGCGTGGGCGCGCATCAGGGCCTGTCCGGCCAGGCCGGCGGAGGCTGTGAGCAGGGCGCGTTCGTCGGGGCCGAAGTCGTGCGGGGTGTCCCAGCCGATGAGGCAGGCGCCGGCCATGCGGTTGCCGGCCGGGAGCGGCAGGACGGCGAGGCCGCCGGGGCCCACCTCGGCGAGCGCCTCCTCCAGGACGGTCCCGGCGGGCCAGATCTGGGCGCGGCCCTCGCGCAGCGCGGCGGCCAGGGTCGGCATGGCCCGCACCGGCGCGTCGGGCCACTCCGAGCGCCACTCCAGGCGCCACAGCTCGGGCCAGGACTCCTGCTCGGGCGGATCGAGGACGGTGACCACGAGCCGGTCGCCCTCCAGCTCGGCGAGCGCGATCCGGTCGGCCCGCAGCGGCTTGCGCAGGGCGGACACCACGGCCTGGCTGACGTCACGGACGGTGCCGGCGGTGGCGAGCGCGGCGGCCAGGCGCTGCACGCGGGCCACATCGGTGACGTCGGAGCGCAGTGAGGAGGCGTCGGCGACCGTGCCCACCAGCCGCGCGGGCCGGCCCTCGCCACCGGGCACCAGCCGCCCGCGCAGTCGCAGCCACTTCGGCGGCCCGGACGGCTGCAGCACCCGGAACTCCAGCTCGCGCTCGCCGATGGTCATGTGGTCGGCCTCGGTCACGGACATCAGCGAGGGCAGGTCCTCCGGCACGGTCAGGCCCAGCAGCGTCTCCACCTTGCCGTCGAACTCGTCCCGGGTGAGCGCGAACAGCCCCAGGATGTCGTCGCCGACCTCGACCCGGCCGGTGTCCATGGCGAGGCTGAAGGCACCGGCGGCCATCTCGCCGCCCTCGGCGGCCCGGGCCGGGGCGGGGCTGCCGACGGTGTCGGCGATCAGCTCCAGACACTCGCGGTCGTCGCTGCCGAAGCCGGCGCGGCGCTCGCTGATCGCCAGGAGACAGCCTCCGCCGCCGTCCCCGCGCGCGGGCAGCACCGCCACATGGAAGTCCCGCGAAGGCGTGCGCCGGGCGTCCGCGCCCTCGGCGAGTTCCTTGGGGCCGAGCCAGAGCGCCCCGCCCGAGCGGTGCGCCTCGGCCACCGCCGAGTGGCCGGAGCGGGCATAGCTGTCGCGCAGCCCGAACAGGGTGCGGGGCACACCCACCGACTCGACCAGGCACAGCAGCTCGCCGTCCTGGCTCGGCGAGTACACGGCTGCGCAGGCCGCACCGGCATAGACGAGCGTCTGTTCCAGCACACGACGAACCCGTTCGGGCGAGGCCGGACCGCTCGTGAGCGCTTTCAGAGCGACTTCGGCACGCAGGAATCGCGTTCTGCGTCCCTCTGCGCCCTCAGTGACCACGTCCGTCATTACAGCGCGTATGTCGCGCGTGCGCAGCCCCTGTGAGCATTCCGTAGAGGTCAGCGGGCGTGTCAGGTCGAAACGCGCCGAACATGACTTGACCCGTGCGTACCGCACGGTGAGCTCGTGACAGACGTGACTGTTCGGGTGGGGCTCTCCGGAACCGGGAAATCCCTGCTCGCCGCCCTCGCGGGCCGTCTGGCCGACCCCGACAGGGGGGAGATCCTCCTCGACGGCGTCCCCCTGCGCGACCTGTCCCACGACGAACTGCGCCGCGCCGTCGGCCACGCCTTCGAGCGTCCCGCTCTCCTCGGCACCACCATCGAGGACACGATCGCCCTGGGACTCGCCTCCCCCACCCCCGCCCGTGTCCGCGAGGCGGCCCGCACGGCTCACGCGGACGACTTCGTCCGCCGTCTGCCCCGGGGATACGACACCCCGCGCGCCGACGCCCCGCACTCGGGCGGCGAAGCGCAACGCCTGGGGCTGGCAAGGGCGTTCGCCCACGACGGCCGACTGCTGATCCTCGACGACGCCCTCTCCAGCCTGGACACCGTGACCGAGTCCCGTTTCACCGACGCCCTGCTGTCCCACGGCTCGGGCGGCACCCGGATCCTGATCGCCCACCGGGCGGCGACCGCGGCACGGGCGGACGCGGTGGCCTGGCTGGAGGGGGGCCGGGTGCGGGCGGTGGGAACGCACGCGGAGCTGTGGGAGGACGCCGGATACCGGGCGGTGTTCGGGGACGGGGAGCCGGCGTGAGGGGCATCCCATCGGCGCGCCCCCGGCGACGCCCGCGCGCCGGCACCGGCGTCCTCGCACGCGGCCTCCGCTTCCTGCGCGCCCGCCACCGGGTCGTGCTGCGGCTCGCCCGCTGGGGCGTCCTGCGCGTGGTGGCTCTCGCCGTCGGCGGACAGCTCCCGATCGTGCTGCTGCTCGCCGCCGCCCCCTGGCTCCTCGCCCACGGCGTCACCACGGGCGCCCTGGTCGGCTCGCTGGCCTACGTCACCCAGTCACTGCTCCCGGCCCTGCGCAACCTCGTCCACGGCCTGGGCGCCGGCGGATCACGGCTGACGGTGGTCCTGAGGCGGCTGGCACCGGCCACCCTCGACGCACAGCCCGAGGCGGCATCGCTCCCGCCCGACCACGGGCCCGATCGCCCACACGTCCGGCCGCCGGCACCCCCGCACCCGCTCGCGACGGAGGCCGCCCCTCCCGCCCTGGCCCTCTCCTCCGTCACCTTCGCCTACGGCCCCACCGCCGCCCCCGTCATCGAGGACCTGCACCTCACCCTCGTGCCCGGTGCCCACCTGGCCGTCGTCGGCCCCAGCGGCATCGGGAAGTCCACACTGACCGGCCTCGTCGCGGGGCTTCTCACACCCCGGCACGGCAGCATCCGGGTCGACGGGGAGCCGGTGCCGTCGGCGGCGGCCGCGGCCCGGCGGGTGCTCATCCCGCAGGAGGCGTACGTCTTCACCGGTACCGTCGCCGAGAACCTGGGCCACTTCCGGCCGGACCCCGTGCCCGCGGCGAAGCTGCTCGCGGCGGCCGAGGCGGTCGGGCTCGGGCCGTTGCTGCGGAGGCTGGGCGGGCCGGACGCCGAGGTCGATCCGGGGGCCCTGTCGGCCGGGGAACGGCAGCTGATCGCGCTGACCCGGGCCTATCTGTCGTACGCCCCGCTGGCCCTGCTCGACGAGGCGACCTGTCATCTCGACCCGCGGGCCGAGGAGCGCACCGAACGCGCCTTCGCGCGGCGGCCGGCCGGCACGCTGGTCGTCGTCGCGCACCGCATCAGCTCGGCACGGCGGGCGGACCGGGTGCTCGTGATGGACGGGACGGGGACGGCGTACGGGACGCACGACGAGCTGCTGGGCGTCTCACCGCTGTACCGGGATCTGGTGGGCCGCTGGACGCCGGTGGCGCCGGGGCGGTCACAGCCAGCCCTCTCCCTGCGAGATGCGGATGGCGTCGATGCGGTTGCGGGCGCCGGTCTTGCGGGTGATGGCCGCCATGTAGTTGCGCACGGTCCCGTGCGACAGATGCAGGCTCCCCGCGATCTCCGCGACGGAGGCACCCTCGGCGGCCAGGGACAAGACACTCGACTCCCGTCTTGTCAGAGGCATTTCGGCGGCCTTGAGGAAGCCCAGGAAGCCCAGGCCCAGTGAGTCGTCGACGAAACGTTCCCCTTCGGCGACCCGGCGGATGCCGCGGACGAGGTGTTCCGGCGAGCCCTCCTTGTCGACGTAGCCGAGCGCCCCCGCCTCGACGGCCCGTTTCAGCAGGCCCGGCCTGTTCGCACCGGCAAGCACCAGGAGTCTCGGCGGGGCCGGCCCCGGACTCCTCGGGCAGAGCTCGCCGAGCGGGGGAACGCCATAGGCGTCCGAGCACTCCAGGTCCGCCGCGCAGACGTCGGGCCGCAGGGCCCGCACACGGCCGGGCGCACCGCGCCACGGCGTGTCCTCGACCCACAGATCGGGCTCCCGGCGCAGCCACTCCGCCAGGACCGACCGCACCAGACACTCGTCGTGCACCAGAACCACTCGGATCACTCCGCCCCCTCAGTTCGTATACGCCGGTTCGATGGTGTTGAGCGCGTGCCCGATTGTTGGCGCCCCTCATCACTCCTGGGCGCGAAGAACCGGCCATCATGGTGCGCGGGGGCGCACGCGGGGCGCCCGTCCGCGGCCACGCGCATCGATTGGGGTGGCATGGCCGCGGGGCCCTGGGGTACCCGCGCCCCCTTCGACGGGGGCGGGGAGACGTGTGCCCGTTCGCGGTCGGGAAGGGCCCGTGTCGCCCCGCTCGCCGTGCGCGTCGGGCCGCCAGGGGGCAGATTTGGTCCTCGGGGACCTTTGGGAACCTGTCGCACGGCTCGGCGAGGAGGTGGTCGTCGTGTCCGGCGGGCATATGTCGGCCCACTCGCCCGGGAAGGCGAGGACCCGGGTGGGGCGCCCGCTGCTGTCGTTGGCACTGGCCTCGATGATGGAGGAGGTGCACGCGCACTCCGGCGCGGTGTATCTGCTGACGCCCGACGAGTCCGTACTGGAGATGGCCGTGATGGCGGGGCTGCCGCGGGCGTTCGCGGCGCCGTGGGAGCGGGTGGGGCTGAGCGCGCCGATCCCGGTGGCCGAGGCGGTGCGGGACCGGCGGCTGGTGTGGGTCGGCGGCGAGGAGGAGATGGCGCGCAACTATCCGCGCATCGCCGTGGTGCTGCCGTACCCCTTCGCGCTGGCGGCTCTGCCGGTGGCGACCCCGTCCACGGCGTACGGCGCGGTGTTCGTGACCTGGCCCGGCTCGCATCCGCCCGAGCTGTCGGACCGGGAGCGCGACCATCTGACGGCGGCCTGCGACCGGCTGGCGCTGCGGCTGGAGCGGGCCATGGAGGACAGCCGTCCGCTGCAGTACGAGCCGGATCTGCTGGCGGCGCCCACGGTGGGCGGGCCGGCCGGCACGCTCGGCACGGTGGAGGCGGCGCGGATGGTGGCGCGGCTGCCCTACGGGCTGTGCTCGCTGGACCTCAACGGCCGGATCACCTTCGCCAACGCGGCGGCGATCGAGCTGATCGGCGTCCGGGCCGGCGAGCTGCTCGGGACCCAGCTGTGGGCGTCGGTGCCGTGGCTCAACGACCCGGTGTACGAGGACCGCTACCGGGCGGCGCTGCTCAGTCAGCACACCACGTCGTTCGTGGCGCTGCGGCCGCCCGGGGACTGGCTGTCGTTCCGGCTGTATCCCAGCACGACGGGGCTGAGTGTGCGGGTGACCAGGGCGCGGGCGGTGGCGGAGATGAACAGTGCCGGACGGCAGCCCGGTGACGCGCCGTCCCGGCTGGTGACCATCTCGCAGGTGCTGACCCTGTCCGGGGCGCTCACGGAGGCGGTCGGGGTGCAGGACGTGGTGCAGCTCGTCGCGGACGAGATCGCCCCGGCCGTGGGCAGTCAGGCGCTGGTGCTGCTGGCTTCCCGGGCCGGACGGCTGCATGTGCTCGGCCACCGGGGTTATCCGGACGCGCAGGTCGTGGAGCGGTTCGACGGGGTGCCGCTGGCCGAGCCGACGCCGGGGACGCACGCCCTCAACACCGGGGTGCCGGCGTTCTTCGAATCGCGCCGGCATCTGGAACGGCTGTATCCGCCCCGGCAGGCGACTCCCGACGGCTACGCTGCCTGGGCGTACCTGCCGTTGATCGCCTCGGGGCGGCCGGTGGGCACCTGTGTGCTGGCCTATGCCGAGCCGCATCCCTTCCCCGCGGACGAGCGGGCGGTGCTGACGAGTCTGTGCGCCCTGATCGCCCAGGCCATGGAACGGGCCCTGCTCTACGACGCCAAGCACCAGCTCGCCCACGGTCTGCAGGCGGCGCTGCTGCCCGCCTCGCTGGCGCCCCTGCCCGGGATCGAGGCGGCCTCCCGGTATCTGCCGGCGACCCAGGGCATGGAGATCGGCGGGGACTTCTACGACCTGGTGCCGACCGCGGGCGGGGCGGCGGCGGTGATCGGGGACGTACAGGGCCACAATGTGACGGCGGCCGGGCTGATGGGGCAGATCCGCACGGCGGTACGCGCGTACACCACCGTGGGGCAGCCGCCCGAGGAGGTCATGCGCAGCACCAACCGGCTGCTGATCGACCTCGGCGCCGACCTGTTCGCGAGCTGTCTGTATCTGAAGCTCGATCCGGCGCGCGGACGGGCCGTGATGGCCCGGGCGGGTCATCCACCGCCCTTGCTGCGACGGCCCGACGGGAAGGTACGGGTCCTCGACCTGGCCGGCGGTCCGCTGCTCGGCATCGACACGTCCGCCACCTATCCGACGACGGAGGTCCAACTCGGCCCCGGCGCGGTGCTCGCGCTCTACACCGACGGCCTGATCGAGTCACCCGGCGTCGACATCGAGGTCGCCCTCGCGGACCTCGGCGGACGACTGACCCGGTACGGGGAACTCCCCCTCGACGAACTGGCCGACCGCCTGGTCCGCGACAGCGCGACGACCCCCGAACGAAGCGACGACGTGGCACTGCTCCTACTGCGGGCCCGCCGGGACGCCTGAGCGAAGGAGCAGCCACCCGGACACCTCGGGAAACGCCGCGAGAACGCCAGGACGGGGCCGGACACGGGGGGCTCGGCCTCCTTGGCGGCGCGGCAGAGCCGGGGGCGGACGGGAGGAGACACGGCCCGCAGACCGGCCCCCGCCGGGCGGACGTCCGGTGGATCCCCCGCGAGGGGAGCCGTGGACGCGGCGCGGCCCGGTCCTCCTGGAGGGAGGGCCGGGCCGGATGGCGTCGGGCGGAGCCGGTGGGGAGGGGGTCAGTTGGACTGGTTGACCGATGAGCCGTCGTTGGCGGACTGGTCACCGGTGCCGGACTGGTCGGCCGCGCCGGCACCCGACTGGTCTCCCACGCCCTGGCCGGACTGGTCGCCGGTGCTGTCGGTGGCCGACGGGTCGGCGCTGCCGCCCACCGCGGCGCCGCCGCCCGCCTGGTCGCCGGCTCCGGCGCCGTCGGTCGCGGAGGCGGACGGGTCGGCCGAGCCGCTCTGGTCGCCGGCGCCCGCTCCCGCGGCGCCGTTGCCCAGCGTGGCGCCCGTGGCCTGGAGGGCCGTGGTCACCGGCTGGAAGAAGGTCTCGCCGCCGGCGGTGCAGTCGCCGCTGCCGCCGGAGGTCATGCCGACCGCGCTGCCGTCCTGCGTGAACAGGGAGCCACCGCTGTCGCCGGCCTCGGCGCAGACGTTGGTCTGGATGAGCCCGGTGACGGTGTCGACGCCGTTCGGGTCCGTCTCGCTCTGGAAGTTGACCGTGGCGTCGAGACCGGTGACCTGGCCGTTGTGCAGACCGGTGGTGCTGCCCATGCGGAAGACGGTCTCGCCCACGGTGGCGTCCGCGGCCCCGGTGATCTGGACGGTCTGGCCGTTGCCGACGTTGACCTCGCTCGGCGCCTGGGTGGCCGGATCGTCGTACTTCACCAGGGAGAAGTCGCCGGCGTCGGGGAAGGTGGCCTGGTCGACCGTGGCGATGGGCTGCCCGCCCTGGGAGTCCGACCACTGCTTGGCGGCCACGCCGCAGTGACCCGCCGTCAGGAAGGCCGGGGAGCCGTCGCCGGCGGTCACGTTGAAGCCGAGGGAGCAGCGGACCGTGCCGCCCTCCGCCTGGGCGAAGATGGCGTCGCCGCCCGAGACCAGGGTCTTGAAGGTGCCGGAGGTCCGCTTCACCGTCGCCATGTCGGCGCCGAGGCTCTTGACCGTGGACGTCAGTCTGTTCCACTGGGCGCCGGTGACCGTGGAGTCCGCGCTGACGGCGAGCTTGTTGGTCTTCGGGTCGATCGCCCAGGCCGTGCCCGGGATGCTCGCCTTGGCGGCCAGGGTCTTCGCGCCCGCCTTCAGCGCGGTGAGGCTGTTCTTCACCTCACGGACCTCGGCGCCCGCCTTCTCCACCTGCACCACCACGCTGGTGCTGTCGCCGGATATGACGTTCACGACGAGCTGCTGGGTCGCCGAGTCGTAATAGGAACCGGCGAACGCCTGTCCGAGCAGGTCCTGAATCCGCGCGGCGAGATCCGAGGCGTCGCTCGCCTTCAGGGTCTTGGGGGCGGCTGCGTTCGTGGAGCCGTCCTGGGACGCCATGGCGTTCGGCAGCAGGATCGCGGCCGCGCCGAGCGCCACGACGCTGCCCGCCGCGATCGCGGCCTTACGCTTCGGAATTCGCTTGTGACTCAAACTACTCGACCTCCTGGGGGGGACCGGAGTCTTTGTGCCGCCGTTCGGCAGCTCTGTCGTTCTGGGCGCCTGGATGGCTGTTGGTACGCACGGGCCACGCGGGGCGTTCAACTCCGTTTCCCAACTCGCTTTGCGCAACGCCGAATCGGCCATGACCCGCGTCTTACCGACCGGGCCGGGGAACAATCGCCCATATGACGATGACCACCGCCGAAGCCGACAAGATCCTCTCCGCCAACTTCGCCCCTTGGGTCCTCGAGTTGGGGTTGCGCGTCGAGGACGTGGGCCACGACCGGGCGCTGCTGCGCCTTCCCTGGTCGGACCGGCTCTCCCGGGAGGGCGGCGGGCTGTCGGGGCAGGCCCTGATGGCCGCCGCGGACAGCGCCACGGTGATCGCGGTGTCGGCGGCGCGCGGAGCGTACGGACCCATGACGACGGTTCAGCAGTCCACGTCGTTCCAGCGGGCGGTGGCCGGTTCGGATGTCCTGATCGAGGCGGTCCTCACCAAACTGGGCCGCCGTATGGCATTCGCGGACATCACCATGACCGACGAGGGGTCGGGTGAGCTCGCGGCACGGGCGAGCACCGTCTACGCGCTTCTGGGCTGAGTTTCACAATTCCGGGCCGGCACTGTCCGCAGTCGATCGGTAGCGGTCCGTCGCGGACACCGCCTTGAATCCTGGCTCCAGAGAATCTGCACATCGAATACGCAACCAAGTCACGCTGCGCGGGCCTTCTGCACAAGCGGGCGGGGCCGCCACGCCATTGGCGCGGAGTGTCGGATTTCACTCGCGATCAGCAAGAGCCGCTACGAGTCGATGCCGTGACGCATGTGAAGAACTTGCCGCCGACGCGTGCAGAGTCCTGCACGGATCGGTGCCGTTGGGGCCCAAGTTGCCTGATGAGGCCGTTGGTTGATTGGAAGGGCGGACCCGCGGCGTGCTTTGATCCATCGCACCGCGGGGGCCGCGAAGGGTTCCCGGAGACGGGGCGCCCGGCGCTCGCGGTCGCGGCCGTCCCCAAAGGGGGGCCGCTCCCCCCCTTGTGAATATCCATATGAAGGGAAGTTCCCCCATGAACTCCACCCCCAAGGTTGAGACCGTCGAGATCTCCGACGCCGAGCTCGACAACGTCTCGGGCGGCCTGTCCGTGAACCCCCTCGGCACCGTCACCGGCCTTGTGGGCGAGGTTGCCCCGGTTGGCGGCGTGGTCGACACGGTCGTCAGCACGGTCGAGGGTGTGACCGGCGTGAACCTCGCCCCGGTCACCGGCCTCGTCTCCGGTCTCTGATCGCAGCCTGTGTGATCTGATCGCGGCTTCTGTGATCGTCGAGTCCCGGAGCCATTTCCCCGGCTCCGGGGCCTTCGGTCGTCCTGCAGCAGCCGGCTCGTGAGAGCCGGTCCTTCCTCGTTTTCAGGTGAGGGAAAGTCCCGTGCAGTTCCGCCAACAGGCCCTCGCCAAGCTCCAGTCGCCGGAGGAGCTCGATCTTCCGGTGCGCTTCGCCCGCCCGCAGGGCTGGCTCGTGCTGTCCGTGACGGTGGTCGCGGTCGCCGCCGCCTCCGTGTGGGCGGTGACCGGTTCGGTGGCCTCCACGGTCACCGCGCCCGCCATCCTCACGCACGGGGAGGGCAGTTACATCCTGCAGAGTCCGGTCTCGGGCCAGATCACCGCGGTCCTCGCCCAGCAGGGCGAACGGCTGCCGGCCGACTCCCCCGTACTGAAGGTCCGTACGGCACAGGGCGAATCCGTCGTCCGTACGGTCGCGGCGGGCCGGATCACCGGACTCGCCGCCACCATCGGCCAGATCATCCAGACCGGCGCGAACGTCGCCGCCGTGGAGAAGGTCGCCAAGGCCACCGATCCGCTCTACGCGACGGTGTACGTGCCGGCCGAGAACGCGGCCTCCATCCCGGCGAACGCCAAGGTCGACCTGACGGTGTCCTCGGTGCCCACCCAGCAGTACGGCGTGCTGCGCGGCCATGTGAAGTCGGTGGACCGCTCCGCCGAGTCGGCCCAGCAGATCGCCGAGTTCCTCGGGGACAGCCAGCTGGGCGAGCAGTTCACCAAGAAGGGCCGTCCGGTGGCCGTACTGGTGAAGCTGGACAAGTCGTCCGCCACCAAGAGCGGTTACCGGTGGTCGTCGAAGGGCGGGCCGCCGTTCGCCCTCACCTCCATGACGACGGCCTCGGGTTCCATCCGGCTGGCCGACCAGCATCCCGTCGATTGGCTGCTGCCGTGAGCACCGCACAGGAGACACGGAGCCGGCGCCGCTCCGCCCCGCCCAAGCGCCCGGTGCCCACGGGGAAGTCGAAGACCGTCCGCACGCCCACCGTCCTCCAGATGGAGGCCGTGGAGTGCGGCGCCGCCTCCCTGGCGATGGTCCTCGGCCACTACGGCAGGCACGTCCCCCTGGAGGAACTCCGCATCGCCTGCGGTGTCTCCCGCGACGGCTCGCGCGCCAGCAACCTCCTGAAGGCGGCGCGCAGTTACGGTCTGACGGCCAAGGGCATGCAGATGGACACGGCCGCCCTCGCCGAGGTGAAGACCCCGGCCGTGCTGTTCTGGGAGTTCAACCACTACGTCGTCTACGACGGCATGGGCCGCCGCTTCGGCCGCCGCGGGGTGTACATCAACGACCCCGGCAAGGGCCGCCGCTTCGTGCCCATGGAGGACTTCGACGGCAGTTTCACCGGTGTCGTGCTGGTGATGGAGCCCGGCGAGGGCTTCACCAAGGGCGGCCGCAAGCCCGGCGTGCTGGGCGCGATGCCGGCCCGGCTGCGCGGCACCGCGGGCACGATGCCGGCCGCGGTGCTGGCGAGCCTGCTGCTGGTGCTGGTCGGCGCGGCGGTGCCCGCGCTCAGCCGTACCTATATCGACATGTTCCTGATCGGCGGTCAGACCTCGCTGCTGGGCGTGCTGTTCGCGTCGATGGGTGCGTGCGTGGCGCTCACGGTCGTGCTGACCTGGTTGCAGCAGGCGAATCTGCTGCACGGCCGCATCATCTCCTCCACCCTCTCCAGCGCCCGCTTCCTGCGCCATCTGCTGCGCCTGCCGGTGACGTTCTTCGCCCAGCGCTCCCCCGCCGACCTGGTGCAGCGCCTCCAGTCTAACGACCAGGTGGCCGAGACCCTGGCCCGTGACCTCGCGGCGGCGGGCGTGGACGCGGTGGTCGTCGTCCTCTACGCGATCCTGCTGTACACCTACGATCCGCAGCTGACGTACGTCGGCATCGGTGTCGCGCTCCTCAACATCGTCGCGATGCGGATCGTCATCCGGCTGCGCGCCACCCGCACCGCCAAGCTCCGCGCCGACAGCGCCCGCCTCACCAACACGGCCTACACCGGCCTGCAGTTGATCGAGACGATGAAGGCGACCGGCGGTGAGGACGGCTACTTCCGCAAGTGGGCCGGGCAGCACGCCACCACGCTGGAGGAGCAGCAGCGGCTCGGTGTCCCGAGCGCCTGGCTGGGTGTGGTCGCGCCGACGCTCGCCTCGCTGAACAGCGCGGTCATCCTGTGGGTGGGCGGGATGCGCGCGGTGGAGGGCGGCATCTCGGTCGGCCTGCTGGTCGCCTTCCAGTCCCTGGTCACCCGCTTCACCGCCCCGATCACCCGTCTGAACGGAGTCGCGGGCCGCATCCAGGACTTCGCCGCCGATGTCGCCCGGCTGAAGGACGTCGAGAACTTCCAGGCCGACCCGCTCTACGGCCGCCCCGGCGCCGGTGACTCCACGCGCCGGCTGCACGGCCATGTCGAGCTGCAGAACGTCACCTTCGGCTACAACCCGCTGGACAAGCCCCTGCTCACCGGCTTCGACCTGACCGTCGGCCCCGGTCAGCAGGTCGCGCTGGTCGGCGGCTCGGGCAGCGGCAAGTCGACGGTGTCCCGGCTGATATCGGGCCTGTACTCGCCGTGGGAGGGCGTGATCCGCATCGACGGCCGCCGCCTGGACGACATCCCGCGCGGCGCGCTCGCCGCCTCGGTCTCCTTCGTCGACCAGGAGGTCTTCCTCTTCGAGGGCTCGGTCCGCGACAACGTGGCGCTGTGGGACCCGTCGATCCCGGACGACGCGGTGGTGGAGGCGCTGCGCGACGCGGCGCTCCACGACGTCGTGATGCGCAGGCCCGGCGGCATCCACAGCAGGGTCGAGCAGGACGGCCGCAACTTCTCCGGCGGGCAGCGCCAACGTCTGGAGATCGCACGGGCGTTGGTGCGCCGCCCCAGCATCCTGGTCCTGGACGAGGTGACCAGCGCGCTGGACGCGGAGACCGAGCAGGTCGTGATGGACAACCTGCGCCGGCGCGGCTGTGCCTGTGTGGTGATCGCACACCGGCTCAGCACCGTGCGCGACAGCGACGAGATCGTCGTACTGCAGCACGGCACGATCGTGGAACGCGGGCGGCACGAGGACCTGGTGACACGCGGCGGCGCGTACGCGGCGCTGGTCAGGGAGCGATGAGATGACGACCGCGCACGAAGGCGACCTCGTTCTCGGCGCTCTCGGCTCCATGGGCACCTATGTCGACTGCTCGGGCCTGACCCGGCTCGACCTGGAGGGCCCGCAGGTGCTGTGGCTGGTCGCGGCCGGCAGCCTCGACCTGTTCGCGGTGGACGCCGCACAGCAGGGCCACTGGCACCACCTCGGCCGTCTGGAGGCGGGCTCGCTGGTCCTCGGCCCGGTCGCGGGTCCCCAACACACCCTGGTCGCCCGCCCGTTGAGGGACTGCGTCGTGCACCGCATCGGCCTGCGCGAGCTGTACCAGACGACCGACACCCAGACCTGGTCCTACGACGAGTACGGCAACGCCCAGTACGTGCCGCCGACGACCAGCCCCCTCGAGTACGCCCTCGCCCTCGGGGTCGGCCGCGGCCTCTCCGTCCTCTTCCAGGCACCGATGGCGACCGAGGGGTCGTCCGCCGAGGTCACCGACGACGACGTGTTCTGGATGCAGGTGCCCCCGGGGAGCGTGCAGTACGGCTCGCTGTACGGCGCCGAGGCGGCCGCCGATCTGCTGATCGACCCGGCCCTGTGGCAGTCCATGGTCGACCAGCAGTACCGGCTGCTGACCACCCTGGACCGCTGGATCGAGCAGCTGGAACGCACCCATGAGACCCGGACGGCCGCCGGTATCAAGGCCGGTGAGGCGGTCCGCGCCCAGGCCGACCGGACGTTGCTGGCCTCCATCGGCAAGTCCTCGGCCCAGCGCGCGACGGCCGCCGACGCGGACGCCACCTACGCGGCCTGCAAGCTGGTCGCCGACGCGGCCGGGATCACGCTCGCCGAGCGGGCGCAGAGCGGCACGGAGAGCGACCGCGCGGACCCGGTGGAGCAGGTGGCCGTGGCGTCCCGGGTGCGCACCAGGGCCGTACGCCTGGACGGGAGTTGGTGGCGGGACAACATCGGACCGCTGGTCGGTCACCGGGCCCTGTCCGGCGCGCCGGTGGCGCTGCTGTGGCGGCGCGGCGGTTATGTGGCCGTGCAGCCCACGACGGGACGCGAGACACCGATCGAGAAGGCCAACGCGGAGGAGTTCGAGCCGCGCGCGGTGATGTTCTACCGGCCGCTGCCCGAACGGACGTTGAGCCCCCTGCGGCTGCTGCGGTTCAGCATGCGGGGCACCGGCGGTGATCTCGCCAACCTGATGATGAGCGGTCTGGTGACGGTCGCCATCGGCGCGCTGGTGCCGATCGCGACCGGCAAGGTGCTCGGCCAGTTCGTGCCGAGGGCGCAGACGAGCCTGATCGCCCAGGCCTGTCTGGCCGTCATGCTCACCAGCCTGGTGGCGGCGGCGTTCATGCTGCTGGAGAACCTGACCATCCTCCGGCTTGAGGGCCGGATCGAGGCCACGCTCCAACCGGCCGTCTGGGACCGTCTGCTGCGGCTGCCGACGAAGTTCTTCACCGAGCGCTCCACCGGTGAACTGGCCAGCGCGGCGATGGGCGTCAGCGCCATGCGGCGGATGATGGCGGGGATCGGGCCCGTGGTCGCGCAGTCGGTGACCGTCGGCGCGATGAACCTGGCGCTGCTGTTCTGGTACAGCCCCTCCATGGCGTTGGCGGCGATCGGGATGCTCGTCGTGATCGCGGGCGCGTTCCTGGGGCTCGGTCTGTGGCAGGTGCGCTGGCAGCGCAAGCTCGTCGTCCTCAACAACAAGCTGAACAACCAGGCGTTCCAGACGCTGCGCGGTCTGCCGAAGCTGCGGGTGGCCGCCGCCGAGAACTACGCCTACGCGGCCTGGGCCGCCGAGTTCGCGCGCAGCCGTGAACTCCAGCAGAAGGTCGGCCGCATCAAGAACCTCACCACGGTGATGGGCGCGGTCTATCTGCCCGTGTGCACCCTGCTGATGTTCATGCTGCTGGCCGGCCCGGCCCGCGGGGTGATGTCGGCGGCCGCGTTCCTCACCTTCAACACCTCGGTGACCATGCTGCTGACCTCGGTCACCCAGCTGACCGGCGCGTTCGTGTCGGCGGTGGCGGCGCTGCCGCTGTTCGAGGAGATCAAGCCGGTCCTGGAGGCGACGCCGGAGGTCCGCGCGGCGAGCACCCGGCCCGGACCGCTCACGGGCGCGATCGAGGCACGCCGCCTCGCCTTCCGGTACACGGACGACGGGCCGCTGGTCCTGGACGACGTGTCGTTCGAGATCCGCCCGGGCGAGTTCGTGGCGATCGTCGGCCCCAGCGGCTGCGGCAAGTCCACGCTGCTGAGGCTGCTGATCGGCTTCGACAAGTCGGTCTCGGGCAGTGTCCTGTACGACGGCCAGGACCTGGGCGCCCTCGACCAGTCGGCCGTGCGCCGGCAGTGCGGTGTGGTGCTCCAGCACGCGCAGCCGTTCACCGGCTCCATCCTGGACGTCATCTGCGGCACCGAGCCGTACACGCCGGAGGAGGCGATGGCGGCGGCGGAGATGGCGGGGCTCGCGGAGGACATCAAGCGGATGCCGATGGGGCTGCACACCATCGTCTCCGGCAGCGGCGCGGTCTCCGGCGGCCAGCGTCAACGGCTCATGATCGCCCAGGCGTTGATCCGCCGGCCGCGCATCCTCTTCTTCGACGAGGCGACCAGCGCCCTCGACAACGAGACCCAGCGCACGGTCATCGAGTCGACCAAGGCCCTCAACGCCACCCGTGTCGTCATCGCGCACCGCCTGTCCACGGTCCTCGACGCCGACCGTGTGATCGTGATGGCGGACGGCAAGGTGGCCCAGCAGGGCCCGCCCGCACAGCTCCTCGCGGACACGAACGGGCGGCTGCACGAGCTGGTGCGCCGGCAGCTGGCGTAGGAACTCAGTCCGTAGAAGTCCTTCCAGAGCACGTCGGCTCCGGTGCGGGGGCTTCGAGTGAGCTCTAGTTCGAACTGGCGTTCGCCACCACCTCGGCCATGATGGCCGATCCCCCCTTCCGGTGAAGCAAAGGTGAGGCCGAGCTCACACAGGCCCCATCGAGCGAAACTTTGCCGTTTCGCTCGGAGTCGTCTAGGCTCGATGTGTACGAAACAGTTTCGTTTATGTTTCCGCCGCACTTCCCTGGAGTGGTTCTCCCATGGCCCAGAAGACCCTGACCGACAGCGCCTCCACGGGCGTTGTCGAGGCGCCCGCCGCGCCCTCGGCGAAGCGATGGTGGATCCTCGCGGTCGTCGCCGTCGCGCAGTTGATGGTGGTGCTGGACGCGACCATCGTGAACATCGCCCTGCCGTCGGCCCAGGCCGACCTCGGCTTCTCCGACGGCAACCGCCAGTGGATCGTCACCGCGTACGCACTGGCCTTCGCCTCCCTGCTGCTGCTCGGCGGTCGCATGGCCGACCTGTTCGGCCGGAAGACGACCTTCCTCATCGGCGTGGTCGGCTTCGCCGCCGTCTCCGCGCTCGGCGGTGCCGCCAACAGCTTCGGCATGCTGGTCACCGCGCGCGCCCTGCAGGGTGCCTTCGGCGCGCTGCTGGCGCCGTCCGCCCTGTCCCTGCTCAACACCACGTTCACCGACACCAAGGAGCGCGCCCGGGCGTTCAGCGTCTACGGCGCCATCGCCGGTGCCGGCGGTGCGGTGGGCCTGCTGCTCGGCGGTGTGCTGACCGACGCGTTCGACTGGCGCTGGACGCTGTATGTGAACGTACTGATCGGGGTCGTCGCCTTCGTGGGCGGCTGGATCCTGCTGACCAACCACCGTGACGACCGCACCGGCAAGCTGGACGTGCCGGGTACCGTGCTGGTCGCCGCCGGTCTGTTCTCGCTGGTCTACGGCTTCTCCAACGCCGAGACGCACGACTGGGGCTCGGCTCTGACCTGGGGCTTCCTGATCGCCGGCGGTGTCCTGCTGGCGGCCTTCGCCTGGTGGCAGACGCGTGCCGCGCATCCGCTGCTGCCGCTGCGCATCGTGCTCGACCGCAACCGCGCCGCCTCGTTCCTCTCCGTGATGATCTCGGGCGGCGGCATGTTCGGCGTGTTCCTGTTCCTCACCTACTACCTGCAGCTGATCCTCGGTTTCAGCCCGACCAAGACGGGCGTGGCCTTCCTGCCGATGGTCGGTGCCCTGATGGTGGCGTCGCAGCTCGGCACCATCGTCCTGCTGCCGCGCATCGGTCCGAAGGTGTCCGTCCCCCTGGGCTTCGCGGTCGCCGCGGCCGGCATGGCCTGGCTGACCGAAATCGGCATCGGCTCCAGCTACGCCAGCGCGGTGCTCCCCCAGCTGATCATGACCGGTTTCGGTATCGGTCTGGTGATGCCGGCGGCCATGCAACTCGCCACGGGCGGGGTGACGGCCGAGGACGCGGGCGTGGCCTCCGCCACGGTCAACGCCATGCAGCAGGTGGGCGGTTCGATCGGTACCGCGCTGCTGAACACCCTGGCCGCGAGCGCCGCGACGGACTACCTGGCCGGAAAGGACGCGACCAGCAAGCTGGTGCAGGCGCAGGCGACGATCGAGAGCTACACGACCGCGTTCTGGTGGTCGGCGGGCCTGTTCGCCGCGGGTGCGGTGATCGCCGCCCTGTTCTTCCGCCGCGGGGTGCCCCAGCGGGACGCGGACGCCGCGCCGGTCGTCCACATGTGATCGTCTCGCCACGAACCGCCCGGGCCTGAGCCGCCCCGGACCGAGAGGCCGCCGTCAGCAGGGAGACGGCGGCCCCTCCGCATGTCGTGGCCGGGAAGGGTGCCCGGGGTGGACGGCGGGCGTTGAACCACGCGGAAATGGGTACCCACCGGCCCATGCGGATCAGCGTGGTGGATGTGGGCTCGAACACGGTACGGCTCGTGGTGGCGGACGCCGAGGGCGGGGTGCCGCTGCCGGTCCACACCGCCAAGTGGCGGCTGAGGCTCTCGGAGCACGTACGGCCCGGGACCGACATCCCCGAGGCCGACATCGAGCGGCTGGTCCAGGCGGTCGACGAGGCGAGCCGGACCGCCGCCAGGTGGGGGGCGGCCGGCCCGCTGGCGTTCGCGACGGCCGTGGTCCGCAGTGCCCCGAACCGCCAGGAGGTCCTGCGTGCCGTCCGCTCGCGGACCGGGGTCCACCTGTGCACCCTGCCGGGCGAGGTCGAGGCCGAGCTGACGTTCCTGGCGGCGCGACGCTGGATGGGGTGGCGGTCCGGGCCGCTCGCGCTGATCGACATCGGGGGCGGTTCCCTGGAGGTGGCCTTCGGACGGGGGCGGCTGCCGGACTTCGTGGCCTCGCTGCCCCTGGGGGCGGGACGGCTGACGCACGAGTTCTTCCCGGAGGACGACGCGCCGAAGTGGGACGAGGTGCGGGCACTGCGCCGCAAGGTCCGCCACCAGCTGCGGGACGCGGCGGCCCGGATCCGCTGGGAGGGGCCGCGCTCCGCGGTGGTCACCTCCCGCACCTTCCAGCAGCTGGGGCGGCTGTGCGGGGCGCTGCCCGGACGCCACGGGCCTTTCGTGGAGCGGCAGTTGCGCCGCGGGGACCTGGGTGTGGCCGTCGAACGGCTGGCCGCGCTGCCGCCCGCCGAACGCGCCCTGCTGCCCGGCATCTCCGCGCCGCGGGCCCGGCAGAGCCTGGCCGGAGCGGTGGTCGGGCACACCGCGATGAAGCTGACCGGGCTCAAGACCGTCACGGTCTGTCCCTGGGCGATCCGTGAGGGCGTGCTGCTGCGGCACATCGAGGACGGGGCGTCCTGGTGGGCGGAGGTCGACCGCCTCAACGAGACGGCGGCCCTGGCCTTGCCGGAGCAGGTGACGCCGCTCCGGATCGCCGCGGCCCCGAGCTGACGGTCGCAATCGCGCACAGACTCCCGTCCGGAAAGTCAAGCGCTTCCCCCTTGATTCACCAGGTCGGGTGAACCCGCTCTTGCGGGCCGCGCTCCAGGGATGTTCGCCATCGCGTCGGGGTAACTACCGGGATCGAATGCGCCCCTTGCCGAGGTGGAGCGGCCATGACCCGGTTTGCGGAGGACGGCGACCATGCACCGTCTGCGGCGAACGCCCATGCCCGTACCCGGGCCGAGGGAGGGTTCACCGTGGTCGAGGCCCTGGGTGAGATAGACCTGGCGACCGCCGGGTTCCTCGCGGAGCACCTGGACGCGGCGACCACGGGCCCGCGGCCGGAGGTGCTGGTCGATCTGCGGTACGTGGACTTCTTCGACTGCTCCGGGCTGCGCGTGCTGTGCCGGGCCGAGGCAAGGGCCCGGGAGCGCGGCGGCCGGCTGCGGGTCGTCTCCGACCAGCCGCGTATCCGCCGACTGCTGATCGGCGCGGGCCTGTGGAAACGGTTCCCGCCCCTCTCCGGGATCCCCGGAGAGGGGCGGGAATGATCCCGAAGGTCGACGGGCGGCCCCACTCCGCCCGCCGACCCCCGGTACGAGACCGCCGGTGACCCCGCGAGAGGGGCCCGCACTCCCCAAATCCGCGGGCCGCTTCGGTTGCGCACGGGGTCCACGCGATCCCGGTCCATCAGAACGCGAGGACGCTGCTCCCGTAGGAGTCCTTCACGCACGCGTTGCCGAAGGTCCGCTCGTAGGAGACCCGCTTGCCCTGCCACACGCCGTCGACGGTGACGACGACCGGGTCGTACTCCTTGGTGCACCGGACGTCCGAGGCCGGCGCGAGCCCGTCGGGGCCGCCGGCGGCGCGCAGTTCGGCGCAGGCCTGCGCCGGGGCCGGGTGGGTGCCGGACGCCGTGGGGGCGCAGTTCAGGGTGACCGCGCGCTGCGGGGTCGCGACGGCGGCGCTCTCGCCGTGGCCGAGGGTGAGCACCAGGGCCGAGGGGGCGTAGAGCGAGGCGGGGGCGGCCACGGCGGTCCCGGTCAGGGGTGCGGCGGCGGCCGTGGCGGTCAGGGCGAGGGTGGCTGCCCAGCGTGCGGGGTTACGCATGGTGTGCATCCTTCCGCTGGATTCGAGGGTGTACCGGTCCGTTCATGGGTGGTGCCGAACCGGCGAGCGCGAGTCTGCCGAGTCCGCGGCGGAAACACACCTCGACCCCATGCGTTTCAGTAACCTTGCGTATTGAATCAGTGGCGTGAAGTCACGGAATTCGAATACGTGAACCCAGGAACTGAGCGGTTCTTGATCGCCCGAAGCAGCCAAATGGCTGATTCCCACCGCTTCGTTAATAGGCCTGAAACATTCCGATTGAGCTCTCGGCCGACTCCTCCGCACCCCCTTGCGTTCATGGATCGGTCGAGTAATCGTCATTACATGATTACGACAGAGCAGCAGGAGAAGCTCCGCGGCTGGTTCACCGGCCGCATCCCCGACGAGCTCTTCGAGGAACTCGCCGAGATCACCGTCGACCGCGAGGAGATCACCGTCATCGGCCGCGTCCCCGCACCCCGGCTCGCCGAGGACGCCTCGGCCGCCGAGCGGGAGGCCGCGGTGCAGGGCCGGGTCCAGGAGTTCCGGGAGCGCACCCGGGAGACCAGGATCGAGGTGGCGCGCGAGGCCGAGCACCGGTTCCGCCGGAAGGTCTCCTGGGGAGTGGAGTGCGGCGGCGAGCGCGCCCTGTTCACCCATATCGCGGCGCCCGTGATGACCCGGTTGCGGCAGCCCGAACGGCAGGTCCTGGACACCCTGATCGCCGGCGGGGTCGCCCGCAGCCGCAGCGACGCCCTCGCCTGGTGCGTACGACTGGTCCAGCGGCACACCGACGACTGGCTCACCGAGCTGCGGGAGTCCCTGGAACACGTCCAGCGGGTGCGGGCCCAGGGGCCGGACGCGGAACCGGAGGACGCCCCCTCGGACGACGCCTGATGGAGGACTCGTACAGTCCCGGCGCAGGCGATGGATGAACCGTCCTCTGGTGGAGGTCTCGCGCACGCCCGTAGGGTCGGCCGACCCCCGAGAGGACGGCCGGTCCGCCCCCGCACACCCCGCGCCGACCCTCTGACCCGGCCGCCGCGCAGGTCCACCCCCCTGGACGGACCTGATGACGGACCTGATGACGGACCTGATGACGGACCTGATGACGGACCTGCGATTACTCGCAAGTATCGTCGGGTGCAGCGCGTTCTCACCGACGAGAGGCGGGACCCTCCCCATGGCCAGGCACTGGGCGGACTTCCAGTACGAGATCTATCTCAACGGGATGAACGGCACCGTGCCACGGCTGCCGACCGATCTGACCCGCCTGGAGGAGTTGGCCGAACACCGGCTCGGCCCCGGCCCGGTCGGCTATGTGGCGGGCAGCGCGGGCAACGGCAGTACGGCCCGCGCCAACCGGGCCGCCCTGGAACGGCGCCGGATCGTGCCGCGCATGCTGCGGGACGTACACGAGCGGGACCTGTCGGTGGAGGTGCTCGGGCGCGCGCTGCCGGCCCCGCTCGCGCTGGCCCCGGTCGGTGTGCTGTCGATCATGCATCCGGACGCCGAGTCCGCCGCCGCCCGGGCCGCCGCCGCGCAGGGCGTGCCGTACGTCCTCTCCTCCGCCTCCAGCACCCCGATGGAGCAGGTCGCCGAGGCGATGGGCGACGCCGAGCGCTGGTTCCAGCTGTACTGGCCCAAGGACATCGAGGTGGCCCGCAGCTTCCTGAACCGCGCCGCGGCGGCCGGGTTCACGGCGCTGGTCGTCACGCTGGACACCCCGCTCCTGGCCTGGCGCCCCCGCGACCTCGACCAGGCCTACCTGCCCTTCCTGCACGGCGTGGGCACCGCCAACTACTTCTCCGACCCGGCCTTCCAGGCGGCCCTCGCCAAGCCGGTGCACGAGGACCCGAACGCGGCCGTGCTGCACTTCGTCGGCATGTTCGCGGATCCCGCCAAGACCTGGCCGGACCTGGCCTTCCTGCGGGAGAACTGGGACGGCCCGATCGTCCTCAAGGGCGTCCTGCACCCGGACGACGCCCGTCTCGCCGCCGACGCGGGCATCGACGGTGTGGTGGTCTCCAACCACGGCGGCCGCCAGGTGGCCGGTTCCGTCGCGGCGGCCGACGCGCTCCCCCGGGTGGCCGAGGCGGTCGGTGACCGGCTGACCGTCCTGTTCGACAGCGGCATCCGCACCGGCGACGACATCTTCAAGGCACTCGCTCTCGGCGCCCGCGCGGCGCTGGTCGGTCGGCCCTACGTGTACGGGCTCGGTCTGGACGGCCAGGCGGGCGTCGAGCACGTGATCCGTTGTCTGCTCGCCGAGTTGGACCTCACCCTCGCCCTATCCGGACACGCCACCCCTGCCACGGTCGGCCGCGCCGACCTCAGAGAGGAATCCGTATGACCAGCGCTCCCAGGAACGTCCTCGCCGTCATCGCCCCGCACGTGGGCGGCCGTTCGGCCGGCGCCGGACTCGCCGCGCTCCTGCCGAGCGAGACGAACGTCACCGTCGTGGAAGCGACCGGCGAGAATCCGGCCGCCCTTCGCGAAGCACACGTCCTCATCACGGCCCTCGCTCCGGTGACCGCCGAACACCTAGCCGCCGCACCGGAGTTGAGGCTGGTGCAGTGCGCGAGCCACGGCTTCGACCATGTCGACGTGGAGGCGGCGCGCGCCCGGGGTGTGCAGGTCGCCAACATCGGGGCCGGCGGGGCCGAGTCCCAGAACGTCGCCGAGCAGACCTTCGCCCTCATGCTCGCCCTGGCCAAGCGGCTGATCCCGGCCCACACCGCGCTCGTCGAGGCCGACTGGGCCCTGCCCCGCCTCCGGAGCTCTCTCACCGAACTGTCCGGCAAGACCCTCGGCATCGTGGGCCTCGGCACCATCGGCCGGGAAGTGGCACGGCGGGCGCTCGCGTTCGACATGACCGTCCTCTACGCCGGCCGCAACCGGCTCCCGGAGGAGACGGAGGTCCGCTACGGCGCCCGTCACGTCCCCCTGGACGACCTGCTGCGCACCGCGGACTACGTCTCCCTGCACGCACCTCTCACCGACGGCACCCGCCACCTCCTGAACGCCGAGCGCCTGGCCCTGCTCAAGCCGACGGCCTTCGTGATCAACACGGCCAGGGGCGCCCTCATCGACCAGGACGCCCTCGCGGACGCGCTGGAGAAGGGCACCCTGGCCGGAGCGGGCATCGACGTCTTCGACCCCGAACCGCCCACCGAGGCCCTGCGCCTGCTCCGGGCCCCGAACGTGGTCCTCTCCCCGCATGTCGGCGGAGTGACCCGGGAGACCCTGATCCGTATCGCCCTGGCAGCGGTCCAGAACACGGTCAGATTCCTGACGGGCGACCGTCCGGACGACATCGTGAACCAGACGTCCTAGGCCC
>Ga0182008_10000361_pt1 | contig 35414 bp, 33 predicted proteins | sample Sormic07211129_1_FD_120482 | JGI IMG/M metagenome (GOLD analysis project Ga0182008, IMG submission 120482) | Rhizosphere microbial communities from Sorghum bicolor, Mead, Nebraska, USA - 072115-129_1 metaG | ecosystem: Host-associated > Plants > Roots > Rhizosphere | place: USA: Nebraska...
CGGCGCATCCGGTGACGGGCAGGAGGCGCGGCTGGGCCGCAGAGCCGAGCTTCCGAAGCCCTCACAGGATCGGCGAGCCCTTCGAGGAGGCCCCCGGAGCCGCAGCCGGGGGCCTCCTCGCTTTTGCCCTCGGTCCGACTCAGGCGTGCCCGACCGCGTACGTGCCGCTCGCCGGCGCCGACGTCCCGCCCCAGCGGTCGACGAACGAGACGTCGAACCGGTAGTGCCCCGCCGGGGCGGGCGGCGGGAAGCACGGGACGCGGCCGCTGCAGACGAGCTGCCCGCGCCCGTCGGGCAGGCGGACGCGGTAGACCACGCGCCCGACGATCCGCGGGTCGTCCGGCCAGCGCGTGCCGACGCGCAGCCGGCCGTCCTGGAGCGCGACGCGCACGAACGCCGGCGGCTGGGGCGAGGTCAGGTCGGCGAGCGCGTTCCGCATGAACTGCTGCACGCGCGGATCGACCGGGACGTTCCGGTCGACGCCGACCGGATACGCGGGGCCGAGCCAGTCGGTGCTCCGGTAGCCGTCGAGCGCGAGCGAGAAGTTGTAGGCCCCGCTCGCGAAGGCGCGCGCGCCGCTCGGCGCGGTGTAGCGGACGGCGTCCGCGTTCTGCGTGGGATCGACACCGTCGTAGTGGAAGAGCACGACGGTGTTCTTCGGCGCGCAGCCCGGGGCGAGCGCGTCGTGCTCGCGGCCGACGACGGCGGCGATCGTCGAGCCGGCGGCCAGCCCCGTGTTCGCGAGCCACGGATCCGCCGCCCCCTGCGCGGTCACCGTGTAGTCGAGCGGATGGTCGTAGACGGTGAAGTTCGTGTGCTCGACGCCCTCCAGCAGGCATTCCGGCCTGCCGATCTCGCGGAAGAGCGCCGTCTTCATCGACCGGTCGGGGTTCGGGTCGTACAGCGACTTCTCGGTGTGGATCGTCGTTCTGTCGTCCTCGTACTCGACGTGCCAGAACGCGTCGTTCGCGCCCAGGAAGGCGAGGTTGGTGCCCGCCGCGAGCGCGCTGTCGAAGCCGAGCCGCTGGGCCATCGTCCAGTACTCGTCGTGCCCGTTGACGATCACGAGCCGGTGGCGCGCGAGCCCCGCCGGGTCGGCATCCGCGTCCACATCGGTCTCGTACGAGATGTCGTAGCCCTCGCGCTCGAGGAACCGCACCGTCTGCAGCTCGTTCCAGAGCGGGCTCTGCGCGTCGCCGGCGAACGGCCGGAGGAACGAGACGCGGGTCGCACGCTCCGAGATGAAGTTGTAGAGGCCGCGACCGCCCCAGTCGTCGTAGGCCTCCCAGGTGTTGACCGGGACCTGCACGAGGATCTGCGACGGCGGCGCGTCGGGCGCCTGACGGACGATGAACCACGTCGTGGCCACGGTGCCCGCGGCGGAGCCGGACGTCTGCACCGCCTCCGCGACGTAGTAGCCGCTGACCCAGTCCGGGCTCGACCGCACGACGTCGGTGACGGGCCAGTTCGCCCGGAGCGGCTGGACGCTCGGCGGGTCCTGACCTCCCTGGACCGAGCCCTGCTCGTCGCCCACGCACGACGGCGAGCAGGCGACGATACGCCCGCCCGCGCCGCCGTACCAGCCGAGGCGGAAGATCTCGAGCCGGTAGCGGGCGGGCGTCGAAACGTGGAAGTCGAGCTCGTCGCCCGGGGCGATCCCGATCTGCGAGGCGTAGACGAACGAGTAGTTGTTCGCGAACGCATTCCAGGCCGTGACCCCGGGCAGCGCGTTCTCCACCTGGACGGGGCCCGCCCAGGCGACCGCGCCGCCGCAGATCAACAGGACGGCGGCGGCCGCAAGAGCGCGCACCGTCATCCACAGCTTTTAGCGCATCGTGAGAGAAAGCACAAGCGTTGCCGCGCTAGGCGGCAAGCCGCTCGGCGGCCACCTGAGCCTCGCTCCGCTGCGTCGTCGGCCGCACGAGGAGGAACGCGACGAGGGCGGCGCCGAAGGCGATCGCGGCGCTCGTCGCCAGCGCGGCATGGAGGCCGTTCACGAAGTCCTGCGGCGAGCGGTCCCCGGGGTGAACGTACGAGGCGAGGATCGCGCCCATCAGGGCGATCCCGAGCGAGCCGCCGACCTGGCGGAAGCTGTTGAGCACGCCCGAGCCCACGCCGGCCTTGTCGATCGGCACCGACGCCATCGCCGCGGAGGTCATCGGCGACATCGTCATCGCCATCCCGACGCCGCCGACGAGCAGCTGCGGCAGCAGCCCCCAGAACGTCGTGTGCACGCCGACCCGCAGATAGAGGAGCGAGCTGATCCCGAGCAGGGTCATCCCGGCGCCCATCAGCCAGCGCGAGCCGATCGTGTCCGAGAGGTTCCCCGCGATCGGCGCGATCACGATGATCAGCAGCGTCATCGGCAGGAAGGTCGCGCCGGCCTTCGTCGGCGAGTAGCCGAGGATGTTCTGGACGTAGAGGGAGACGTAGAAGAACACGCCGAACATCCCGAGCGAGACCATCATCGCGACGCTGTTCGCGCCGGTGAACGACGGGATCTTGAAGAGCGAGAGGTCGAGCATCGGCAGCCGCTGGTGCATCTCGACCAGCACGAACCCGGCGAGGAAGACGACCGAGGCGACGAAGAGGCCGATGATCTCCGCGGACGCCCAGCCGTGGCGGTTCCCCTCGATCAGTGCGTAGCAGAGCGCGAGCAGGCCGAGCCCGGACGTCACGAGCCCCGGGAAGTCGATGCTCTGCTCGCTCGAGGTGTCGCGCGACTCCTCGATCACGAGGCGCGCGACGATCACGCCGAGCACGCCGACCGGGACGTTCACGAAGAAGATCCAGTTCCAGTTCAGGTTGTCGACGATGATCCCGCCGATCAGCGGCCCGATCGCGAGCGCCATCGCCGAGACTCCGGCCCAGATGCCGATCGCGCGCCCGCGCTCGCGCGGCGCGAACGTCGCAGTGATGATCGAGAGGGTCGCCGGGTTCATCAGCGCCGACCCCGCGCCCTGGACTGCACGTGCGCCGATCAAGAATCCCGCGTTCGGCGCGAACCCGCACGCAAGCGACGAGGCCGTGAAGACGACGAGCCCGAGGACGAACATCTTGCGCCGCCCGTAGTAGTCACCGAGCTTCCCGCCCGTGATCAGGAGCGCGGCGAACGTGAGCGCGTAGGCGGTGACGACCCACTCCAGGTTCGCGATCGTCATGTGCAGGTCGCGCTGGATCGACGGCAGCGCGACGTTCACGATCGTGTTGTCGAGCATGATCATGAACAGACCGAACGCGACCGCCACCAGCGTCCACCACTTGCGGTTCTCCTCGGCAAAAATGCGAGCCTTCATCAAGTGACCGACTGTATCTGGCATCCCTCTCCCGACCGAGTTGCAGCCGCGAACCTGACGCGGCTGCTGCAACGGCTCGACGCCGCGGACTACCAGGCGCTCCACCGCATCTCCGTCGACGAGCCTGACCGCTTCTGGCGCGCGGTCGTCGAAGACCTCGGGCTCGACCTCGACTGGCAGGAAGTGGCCGACCTCTCGCGCGGCCCGGAGTGGGCGCGCTGGTTCCTCGGCGCGACGACGAACGTCGCGCGGGAATGCGTGCATCGTTGGACGGAGCTGGACGGAGAGGCCGTCGTCGGCCGCTACGAGGACGGCACCCGCGACGCGCTCTCGTGGCGCGAGCTGTCGCGGCAGGTCACGCAGCTCGCAGAGGCGCTCCTCGAGCTCGGTGTGCGCAGGGGCGACCGAGTCGCGATCTTCATGCCGATGTGCCCGGCGGTTGCCGTCGCGTCGCATGCGTGCGCGCACATCGGCGCCGTGCAGGTGCCGATCTTCTCCGGGTTCGCGGCGCCGGCGATCGCGTCGCGGCTCGAGGACTCGGACGCGAAGGTCGTGATCTGCGCCGACTGGTCGCTCCGCCGCGGCAAACGGGTCGACATGCGAGCGATCCTCGACGAGACGGGCGACCACGCCGTGATCGAGTGGAACCGTGGGTCGCGGTCGTGGCCGGAGGTCGTCACGCGGCAACCGGGCACGCTCGCCCCGGCCGAGGTCGACAGCGAGACGCCGTACCTCCTCGCCTACACGTCGGGAACGACGGGAAGGCCGAAGGGCGCCCTGCACGTGCAGGGCGGGTTCCTCGTGTCGGTCGCCCGCGAGGCGGCGTACCAGACCGACATCAAGCAGGGCGACCGCGCCCACTTCGCGACCGACATGGGCTGGATCATGGGCCCCTGGACGGTCGTCGGCGCGGGTGCCGCGGGCGCCGCGATCGTGTTCGCGGAGGGCGCGCCGGACTGGCCGGACGACCGCCTCTGGGAGCTCGTCGAGTCCGAGCGCGTGACCATGCTCGGCCTCTCGCCGACGCTCGTGCGCGCGCTCATCCCGAAGGGCGACCCGCGGCACGACCGGTCGTCGCTGCGCGCGTTCTGCACGACCGGCGAGCCCTGGAACCCCGACCCGTACATGTGGCTCTTCGAGACGGTCGGCGAGTCGCGCGTGCCGATCGTGAACATCAGCGGCGGCACCGAGGTCGGCGCGTGCTTCCTGACGACGGTGCTCACCGAGCCGATCAAGCCGGTCGCGCTCGGCTTCCCCGCACTCGGCCAGGACATGGACGTCGTCGACGCGGCAGGCGAGCCGGTCCGCGGCGAGGTCGGCGAGCTCGTCTGCCGGCGCCCGTGGCCGGGGATGACGCGCGGCCTCTGGAACGACCCCGACGGCCGGCGCTTCCTCGACGCGTACTGGCGTCGCTTTCCCGGCATCTGGACGCACGGCGACTGGGCCTCGATCGACGCGGACGGCTACTGGTTCCTGCACGGCCGCAGCGACGACACGCTCAACATCGCCGGCAAGCGCATCGGGCCGGCCGAGCTGGAGTCGGCCGCGATCGGCTCCGGCATCGTCGCGGAGGCGGCGGCGGTGGGCATCCCGCACGACGTGAAGGGCGAGGTCGCGTGGATCTTCTGCGTCGCCAGTCCGGGGGCCGAGGCGGACGAGGCACGGGTGGCGACCGCCGTCACCGACGTGCTCGGCAAGGCGTTCAAGCCCGACCGGATCATCTGGGTGAGCGCGCTGCCGAAGACGCGATCGGCGAAGATCGTCCGCCGCGCGGTGCGCGCACGCGCGCTCGGCAAGGATCCCGGCGACCTCTCGTCGCTCGAGAACCCCGACGCGCTCGAGGAGATCGGGCAGGCTCTTGCCTAGCGCGGTCGTCACCGGCGGCGGGCGTGGGATCGGCGCGAACGTCGCACGCGCCCTCGCGGCCGACGGGTACGACGTCGTCGTCACCGGCCGCACGCGGGACGAGATCGACGCCGTCGCCGCCGAGCTCGGCGGCCGCGCGATCGAGATGGACGTTTCGTCTCCGGAGTCGATCGAGCGCGGCTTCGCCGACATCGGCCCGGTCGACCTGCTCGTCGCGAACGCCGGCACCGGCAACCGCGGGATCGCGTGGGAGATCGACCCGGACGACTGGTGGCGGGTGTTCGAGGTGAACGTCCGCGGCGTCCACCTTTGCTGCCGCGCCGTCATTCCGGGGATGCTCGAGCGCGGCGGCGGACGAATCGTCATCGTCGGCAGCGGCTCCGCCTACCTGCCCGGCGCGAGCGAGACCGGCTACACGGCGTCGAAGGCCGCGGTCTGCCGGTACGGCGAGACGCTGAACAACGCGCTCGAGGGGCGGGTGCCCGTGTTCGTGATCAGCCCCGGCCTCGTGCGCACGGCGATGACCGAGGGGAGCATCCCCGACGACGCGCCGTGGACGCCGCCCGAATGCGCGCCGGAGCTCGTCCGCGCACTCGCGACGGGCGAGTTCGACACGCTCGCAGGCCGCTACCTCCACGCCGAGCACGATCCGCCCGCCGCGCTGCGGGCCCGGATGCAGCAGATCCTCGCGGAGGATCTGAACGCGATCCGGCTGCGTCGCTAGCCGAACACTTGGCGGTGGTATTCGGCCTCGTCGTACCGGCCGATCGACGACGCGATCAGGCCCTCGTCGCCGAGCGCCCACTCCTCGCGGCCCGAGATCCGCACCGCGTTGCCCGTCTCGCTGCTCGTCCCGGTGAACGTCCACCGGTATTCGACGGCACCGCGGCCGGCGACGAGGTCGTCCATGAACACCTCGATGTCCGGAAACGCGGCGATGAACGACGCCGCCACCTCGATGATCGGGGCCGGCTCGCCGCCGTTGATCGCGATCGTCCCGCCGGGGACGTAGTGGGCGGCGACCCGCGCCGGGTCACGGCTGCACCACGCCTCCGTGTAGCTGCGCGCGAGCTCATGGACGTCGGGCATGCGGAGTGAGAACATCGCACGAAACCGGTCATCGAGGGAGGGGTATACGTGCACAAGCTTCGCACCGTCGTTCTCGTCGTCGCCGTCGCGCTCGTCGCCGCGGCGGCCGCCCGCACGGCGGGCGCCGTCACGTACGCCGCGCTCGGAGACAGCTACTCGTCCGGCGTCGGCACCGGCAGCTACACGCTCGACAGCGCGTGCAAGCGCGGCATCTATGCCTATCCGTATCTCTGGGCGCAGCGTCACGCCGGCACGACGCTCTCGTTCGTCGCGTGCTCCGGTGCGAAGACGTCCGACCTGCTTGCGAACCAGATCCAGGCGGTCACGCCGACGACCGACTTCGTGACGATGACGATCGGCGGCAACGACATCGGCTTCGCGAGCCTGATCCAGCAGTGCACGCTGTCCGACTGCTCCGCGGCGCTCGACAGCACGCGCGCGAACCTCGAGGCGACGCTCGGCGCGAAGCTCGACAGCGTCTTCACCACGGTGAAGTCGCATGCCGCGATCGGCGCGAAGATCGTCGTGCTCGGCTATCCGCGCGTCTTCTCGGGCGCGAGCTGCTTCGGCTCGCTCGGCATCAGCTCGACGGAGGAGGCGAAAGCGAATCAGCTCTCGGACGCGCTCGACACCGTGCTCTCGACGCACGCCCAAACCGACGGCGTCACGTACACGAGTGCGATCGGCGCGTTCCTCGGCCACGCGGTCTGTTCGTCGTCGGCGTGGATCAACGGCCTGAATCTCTTCAACACGACCGAGAGCTACCACCCGAACAAGGCCGGGCACAGCTCGGGCTACCTGGCGCTGCTCACCTCCGTCACCGGCTGATCCGGCGGAGCGCCTTGTCGAGCTTCTTCTCGTTCGCGCCGCCCCAGAGGACGAGGTGCACCTGCTCGCCGTAGGAGCGGGTCTTGAACACCACCTGGGGCGGCGGGCCGAGGACGATCCCGAAGGCGCCGAGGCGGTCGGCGACGGGGACGAGCATGCGCACGCCGAGGAGCTCACGCTCCTCGAGTGCGCAGCCGGTCTCGCGCTCGAACGCCTCGGCGAACGTCATGCGACCTGCTCGCCGCAGAGATAGAGCACACCCTCGCGCGTCTCCGAGATCGGTTCCCACGGGCGATGGGCGTCGACATGCCCCGGCCGCAGCAGATGCACGACCTCGTGGCCGCGCGCAGCGAGCAGCTCGGCGATCAGGCGCCGGTGGCACTGCCACCAGAGCGTCTCCGCGCACATGAAGCACGGCGCAGGCAGCGCGAGCGCCTCGGCGAGCGCCGTCTGGAACTCGTCGCTGCCCATCCACGCCGCATACGAGCGAAAGGCCGCGACGCGGATGCACGCGAAGCGCTCGCCGCCGCCGCTCCGCCGGCCGCCGAGCGCCTCCGCGTGGAGGTACGCGATTCCCTCGGCCTCGACGGTCACGGCGACTGCGGGGCCGTTGAACCGGGGATGCCGCCGCGAGCCGGGGAAGCGCCGCACGTCGACGAGCGTCATGACGCCGGCCTCCGTCAGGCAGGCGACGAGCTCCTCCGAGGTTCGGGCGCCGTGGCCGATCGTGAACACGCGCACGTTCATACACTGAAGATGCAATGCGGATCGCGCTCGCCCAGATCAATCCGGTCGTCGGCGACCTCGAGGGCAACCGTGAGCTGATCCTCGCCCGCCTCGACGAGGCGAAGCAGGCCGAAGCTGACCTCGTGCTCTTCCCCGAGCTCGCGGTCACCGGCTATCCGCCGGAGGATCTCCTGCTCCGGCCGGGATTCGTCCGCGCGGCCGAGCGCTCGCTCGCCCAGATCGCGCTCGCCGCGCGCGGCACGGTCGTGATCGTCGGGACGCCCACCTTCGACCGCGATCTCTACAACGCGGCCGCGGTCTGCGCGGGCGGCGAGGTGAAGACGCTCGTCAAGAAGCGGTTCCTCCCGAACTACGGCGTCTTCGACGAGGTGCGCTACTTCGCGCCCGGAAACGAGCTGACGCTGTTCGAGCACGGCGAGACCCTCTTCGGCGTGACGATCTGCGAGGACATGTGGCAGCCAGGCCCGCCGGCCACCGATCTCGGGCTCGCCGGCGCGCAGCTGATCGTCAACATCTCCGCCTCGCCGTTCCATCTGCTGCGCGACCGCGAGCGCGAGGAGATGTTCCGGACGCGGGCACGCGACACGTCCGCGTTCGTCGCGTTCTGCAACACCGTGGGGGGCCAGGACGAGCTGATCTTCGACGGCCACTCGCTCGTCATCGACGACGAGGGGAACGTGATCGCGCGCGGGCCGGGCTTCGAGGAGTGCCTGCTCGTCGTGGACGTCGAGCCCTCCTCCGTCGTGCAGCGGCGGCTGACGGACGCACGCCGCCGTGCACTCGCCGCGGAGCGCGGCGCGTTCGAGGTGGAGACGATCCACGTCGGGGCGCCGCACGCGCACGACGCCACGCTCACGCCGCCGCTCGCCGCCTTCTGCGACGACCTCGAGCAGATGCGCATGGCGCTCGAGCTCGGCCTGAACGACTACGTGCGCAAGAACGGCTTCAAGGAGATCGTGCTCGGCGTCTCGGGCGGAATCGACTCCGCGCTCGTCGCCGCGCTCGCCGCCGAAGCGCTCGGCGCCGATCGCGTGCATTGCGTGTCGATGCCGTCGCGGTACTCGTCGGTGGGGACGCGCGGCGACGCCGAGCGCCTCGCCGCAGCGCTCGGCTGCGACTTCCGCGAGATCGCAATCGAGCCGATCGTCGAGCAGTTCCTCTCGGCGCTCGCGCCGAGCTTCACGGGCCGCGATCCCGACCTGACCGAGGAGAACATCCAGGCACGCATCCGCGGCACGCTACTGATGGCGCTGTCGAACAAGTACGGCTGGCTGCTCGTGGCGACGGGCAACAAGTCGGAGCTCTCGGTCGGCTACGCGACGCTCTACGGCGACATGGCAGGCGGCTTCGCGCTGCTCAAGGACGTCTACAAGACCGACGTCTTCCGGCTCGCGATCCATCTGAACGAGCGGGCGGGCCGCGAGCTGATCCCGCAGTCGATCATCGACCGCGCGCCGAGTGCCGAGTTGCGCGACAACCAGCTCGACGAAGACTCGCTCCCGCCGTATCCGAAGCTCGATCAGGTGCTCGAGGCATACGTCGAGCAGGACCGCACGCTCGAGGAGCTCTCGAACGACGGCTTCGACCCGGATGTCGTGCAGCGAGCGGTCGCGCTCGTCGACCGCTCGGAGTACAAGCGCCGCCAGGCGCCGCCCGGCGTCCGGCTGCGCCCGAAGGCGTTCGGCCGCGACCGGCGGACGCCGATCACCAATCGCTGGCGGAGCTGAGCAGCTCCTCGATGTCACGCGGCGGATCCGCCAGCGTGCGCAACTCGTCGAGTGTGAACCAGCGCGCCTCTTCGCCCTCGCCGAGGTGTGTCACCTCGAATCCCCGGACACGCACGAGGTAATAGCGGTTGCGCTGGCCGCCGAAGTCTTCGACGCGGAAGTGGTGCTCGCGCTCGAACAACAGCGGCCCGAGCTCGAAGCTCTCGAGGCCGATCTCCTCTCGGAGCTCCCGGGTCAGCGCCTCGACATCGGCCTCCCCCGGGTCGACGCCTCCGCCCGGTGGGATCCACCACGCTTCGTATTCGTTCGTGTAGCGCAGGAGCAGGACCCGCCTGTCCCGGTCGACGACGACGGCCCGCACTCCCTCGCGTATCGGTAGGCCGCTCGCGAGGCCGGCCAGTCGCTTGAACCATCGCAGCCGTTCCCGCCACGGCACCGCCGCATTCGCCGGCGAGGTCGACGGCAGCACGAAGAGCTGCGTGTCGCCGAGCGTGCGCGGCTGCACGCCGAGCTCGGGCCGCTCCGCAAAGAGGCCGCGGTACGCCTCCTTGCCGACGAACGCGAGCCAGCGCGGCCCGTACTCCGCCGCGATCTGCTCGATGCGCACGCGGTCGAAGTCGCCCTTGCGCAGGTCGCCCGAGCCGGGCGTCGTGCGATACGCGGCGTTCGTGATGCCGATGCCCTCGCGCAGCACCTCGAACTGCTCGCCCGGGGCGTAGAGCCGGGATGTGAACCGCGCCGCGTGCAGCAGCCGCCAGAAGTCGTTGCGCGGGTTCGCGAAGTGCGCGGCCGCGGCCGCCGACACGCGTCCCGGGTTGATGCCGCAGAAGACGACGCGCAGCCCCGGCGCGAGGACGTCGGGAACGGCGCTAGGCCGCTTCGGGCTCCGGGACGAGCCGCTCGTCGATCCGCTCCTCGAGGCGCCGTCGGAGATCTTCGCCGGACACTCTGGGAACGTAGCGGGGACGACGGGGCTCGACTTTCACTGCGACGACGGTCGCGTCGTGGTCGCCGTAGCAACGGGCGTAACACTCGGCTTCCGACAGCGTTCGGAGGCGCCGCACGAGCCAAGACTAGGCCCGACCTCGGACATCACAGGCCGAGCTCGTCCCGCACGATCTCGTTCGCGACCGAGGCTTTCGGGTAGCCGACGTAGACGGCGAGGAGCGTCACGAGCGCCTCGAGCTGCTCCGGCGTGACGCCGTGCTCGACCGCCCAGCGAACGTGCCCGCGCAGCCGGCTCTCGACCCCGCCCTGCGCGACCAGCGCAGCGACGACCGCGATGCTGCGGTCGCGGAGGCTCAGCTCGTCCTCGTTCCACGCGCCGCCCGCCGCGTTGATCGCCTCACGGCCGAACAGCTCGCCGAAGCGCTCGGCAAACCACGTCGGAACCTCGTCGCGATCGATGCCGAACTGGCTCGCGTACGCGTCCAGCCCGCGCTCCCACCGCTCACGACCGCTCACGTCGTCCACGAATCGAGCATCGCAGAATGCTTTGCGGCGGTCGTTGACATGCCGCCTGACGCTGTGATCGTATTTGATCAAATCCCCGCCGAGACGGGGCCGTCGAGTTTCGGGTCAAGCGTTCACAGAAGGAGGGCGGTAGTGACCAGACGTCTCAGGCGTGGCGGCCTCGCGGTTGTCGCGGCGTGCGTCGTGTTGTCGGCCGCCGTCGCCGCCGCCGACGCGGCACGGACGGCGTCCAATCCGATTCCAAAGGGCTATACCGGTGTCGAGGCGAAGCTGCCGACGCAGTATCCGGCGCCGAAGAAGACGGGCGCGGCCTGCACGATCGGCTTCCAGAATCCGGTCGCGGCGAACGAGTTCCTCAGCTATCTCCAGAAGGCCGTCGTCGCGCAGGGCGAGGCGTACGGCTGCAAGGTGATCACGCTCGACGACGCGCTGAGCCCGGACAAGCAGGTCTCGAACATGCAGCAGCTGCTCGCGCAGAAGGTCGGGGCGATCGTCTTCTATCCGCTCGATCCGAAGGCGACGACGCCGGTGCTCAAGCAAGCACAGAAGCAGAAGGTGCCGGTGATCGCGATCGACGCGAGCTTCGGCAACACGAAGGCAGTCCCGCTGATCGCGACCCAGGTGTGGCAGGGCCGCGACATCCAGGCGTTCCTGCAGGCGCAGGTGCTGGCGAAGGTCAAGCCGGACGCGAAGCTCGGCCTGATCGGCATCGGAATCCCGGTCCCCGCCATCAAGTACCTGAACCAGCGGGAGGCGTTCTGGGCGAAGAAGGTCGGCAAGGCGACGATCATCGGGAGCCAGGACAACCCGTCCGACGACGTGACCGGCGGGGAGAAGGCGGCGAATGCGCTGCTCCAGCGCTATTCCGACATCGACGCCGTCCTCGGCTACAACGATCCGTCCGCGCTCGGCGCGGTGACCGCCGCGCGCGGCACGAGCCGGACGCTGACGATCATCGGCATCAACGGCACGAGCGACGGGATCGCCGGCGTCAAGAACGGCTCGCTGGCGGCGACCGTCCAGGTCGATCCGATCGGCATAGGCTCGCAGACGGCGCGGGCGGCATACAGCCTGATCACGAAGCAGAACCTGCCTCTCCCCCGCATCGTCATCCGGCCGGGTCGGCTCGTGACGAAGGCAAACGTCACGAAGCTCGCAAGCTGGGACAAGGAACTCAAGGGCGTCAAGTAACGGCCAATCCGTGGGACGGGTGGCGCGCGCCGCCGCCCGTCCCGCGCCGACGGTCATCGACGTGACAGAGAACGTGCTGCTCGAGGCCGCCGGCCTGCACAAGCGATACGGCGGTGTGCACGCGCTGAGCGGCGCGGAGCTCACCGTACGCGCCGGCGAAGTGCACGCGCTCGTCGGCGAGAACGGGTCCGGGAAGTCCACGCTGCTGCGGATCCTGTCGGGGCAGGTGCGACCCGAGGCAGGGACGGTCACGGTCGGCGGCGAGCCGGCGGAGTTCCGGAGCCCGGCCGAGGCGCTGCGGCGGGGCATTGCCACCGTGACACAGGAGACGACCCTGGCGCCCGACCTGTCGGTCGCCGAAAACGTCTTCCTCGGACGCCGCATGGCTCGGCGCGCCGGTGTGATCGACTGGGCGGCAACGCGCCGGCAGGCGGGGGCCGCCCTGGCCCGGCTCGGGCTCTCGATCGACCCCTCGGTCCCGGTCAGGCGTCTCCGGCCCGATCAGCGGCAGATGGTCGAGATCGCCCGTGCACTCACCTTCGACGCGCGGGTGCTCATTCTCGACGAGCCGACGAGCTCGCTGACCGACGACGAGGTGGCCTCGCTCTTCGCCGCCGTGCGCGGGTTGCGCGACCACGGCGTCGCCACGATCTTCGTCTCCCACCGGCTCAAGGAGGTCTACGAGGTCGCCGACGCGATCACGGTGCTCCGCGACGGCCGGACGGTCGGCGGCGGTTCCGCCGTCGAGCTCGACCGCCCACGGCTGATCCGGTTGATGGTCGGCCGCGAGCTTGCGGACGCACTGCCGAGCGCGACGACGGAAACGGGTGACAGCGCTGCGCTTCGAGTCCGCGGGCTGTCGCTGACGGGCGCATTCGACGGCATCGACCTGGATCTCGCGCCGGGCGAGATCGTCGGGCTCGCCGGCCTCCTCGGTGCCGGTCGCAGCGAGCTGCTCGAGACCTTGTTCGGGCTGCGACGGCCTGAGGCGGGGACCGTCGAGATGGACGGCCGGCCGGTGCGCCTCCGAACGCCGCGCGACGCCATCGCCGCCCGGATCGCGCTCGTCCCGGCCGACCGAAAGCTGCAGGGGCTCGTCCTCCGGATGAGCGTGCGCGAAAACCTCGTCATGGCCGCGACGTCGCGGGCCGGCCGGCTCGCGCCACCGCGCGCGCGGCGCGAGCTGCCGATCGTCTCCTCGGCGATCGCCGACATGCGGATCCGGGCGCACTCGTCGCGCGCGCCGGTCGGGACGCTCTCGGGCGGGAATCAGCAGAAGGTGGTCCTCGGAAAGTGGCTCTCGGTGAAGCCGCGCGTGCTCATGCTCGACGAGCCGACGCGCGGCGTCGACGTCGGCGCAAAGGCCGAGATCTACCGGCTGCTCTTCGACGCGGCGAAGAATGGGGTGGCGGTCCTCGTCTCCTCGTCGGAGAACCCCGAGCTGCTCACGCTCTGCGACCGCGTGCTCGTCCTGTTCCGCGGCCGCGTCGCAGCAACGCTGACGCGGGACGATGCGACCGAGGCGCGGATCGCGCACTTCGCCGGAGGCCACGCGTGAGACGGGTTGCGGTCGGGGCCGCCGAGGCATGGAGCGGCGCGAGCCGGTTCGCTGTCGTCGCGCTGCTGCTCCTCGTGATCTTCGTCTTCTTCTCGATCGACCAGCCCGACTTCCTGACGAACTCGAACATCCAGAACCTGCTCTCGAGCGTGTCGATCCTGTTCGTCATCTCCGTCGGGATGACATTCGTCGTGCTCACCGGCGGCATCGATCTCTCGGTCGGATCCCTCCTCGCCCTGACGGGTCTGATCCTCTCGAAGCTGTTCAGCGGCGCCGGCCTTCCGATCGGAGTCGCCGTCGTCCTCACGATCGTCCTCGGCGCACTGATCGGCGGCACGGTGAACGGCGTGCTCATCGGCCGGGTCGGCCTGTCGTTCTTCGTCGTCACGCTCGGCACGCTTTCGCTCTATCGCGGCATCGTCAACATCTGGTCCGGCACGAAGACGACGTACATCAACTCGACGTTCATCAGCGACCTCGGCTTCCGGAAGGTCGCAGGGCTCCAGCTCCCGATCTGGATCATGGTGGTCACGTTCGTGCTCGCCTTCGTCGTCCTGCGGTGGACGTATTTCGGACGGGACGTCTACGCCGTCGGCGGCAACATCGAGGCTGCCCGGCTCTCGGGGATCAACGTCCCGCTGACGCTCGTCCTCGTCTACGCCATCGCGGGACTCGGCGCAGCGATCGGCGGGATCATCCAGGATGCTCGTCTCGGCGCCGCGAGCCCGCTCGTCGGCGAGTCGACGCCGCTCGACGCGGCGGCCGCCGTGCTCCTCGGCGGCACGAGCTTCCTGGGCGGCGTCGGCGGCGTCACCGGGACGGCCGTCGGCGTCCTGTTCATCGGCACGCTCCAGAACGGCCTCTCCATCGCCGGGGTCTCGAGCTTCTGGCAGCAGGTCGTGACGGGCGTCATCCTAATCGTCGCGATCGCCATCGACCGCATCCAGCAGGGCGGGCGCTTCCGCCGCGCCGTCGAGGGTGGCGCGCACGGACCGACGTCGACGGCGGAGCCTTCAGTGGAGGACGGGTGAGCAGACACAGGCTCGTCAACCCGGCGTCGGGCTACGCGCAGGCGGTCGTCGCCGCTCCGGGCCGGACGGTCCACGTCGCCGGCCAGACCGGGAGCGGCTCGGCGCTGGTCGAGCAGTTCGGCGCGGCGCTCGACAACGTCGTCGCCGCGCTCACCGCCGCCGGCGCGCAGCCGGAGGACGTCGTCTCGATGCAGATCTTCGCCACCGACGTCGCCGCCTACCGCGCTTCGACGCGCGAGCTCGGCGACGTGTACCGGGGACGGTTCGGCCGTCACTATCCCGCTATGGCGCTGCTCGGCGTCTCGGAGCTCGTCGATCCTGCGGCGCTCGTCGAGATCGTTGCCGTCGCGGTCGTGCCGGAGGAGCGATGACGCTCGACGAGGCGCTCGGGTTCGATCTCGTCTCGCTCGAGGCTGAGGCGGCGTACGGGCAGGTGCGCATCGACGACCGGCATCTGCAGCCGCTCGATGTCGTGCACGGCGGCGTCTACGCCGCGCTCGCGGAGTCGCTCGCCTCGCACGCCACCGCGTACGCCGTCCATGACCAGGGGAACGTCGCTCTCGGCATGTCGAACGACACGAGCTTCCTGCGGCCCGTCTCGGCCGGCGTCGTGCATGCGCACGCGGAGCGGCTGCACGGGGGACGGACGACCTGGGTGTGGGACGTGCGGCTGACGGACGACGACGGGCGCCTGTGCGCGACGTCGCGAGTGACGGTCGCCGTGAGGCCTGCATGACGCGCTCGCCGTACTTCGCCGACCTCGCGTACCCGCAGATCCAGGAGCTGCTCGATGGGCCGAAGACGCCTGTCCTGCTCTTTCCGGTCGGCTCGACCGAGCCGCACGGGCCGCACTCCCCGCTCGCAACGGATCCGATCATCTCGATCGGGATCTGCGAGCGGGTCGCCGCGGCGCTCGACGAGGACGGCGAGCTCGTCGCGCGCATCCTGCCGACGCTCTCCTACGCAGTCACGCGCTACACCGCGGGCTTCGCCGGCGCGATCCACGTGCGCGAGGAGACGCTGCAGGCGATGATCGTCGACGTCTGCACGTCGCTCGCCGAACAAGGCTTCCCGCACGTCGTGATCGTGAACAACCACTTCGAGCCCGAGCACGTCCAGACGCTGCACCGGAGCATCGACGCTCTCGCGAACACCGGTGTCCGGGTCGGCTACCTCGACCTGACGCGCCGGGAGCGGGCGCAACGGCTGACGGAAGAGTTCAAGCGCGGCGAGTGCCACGCCGGCCGGTACGAGACGTCCCTCGTCCTCGCGCAGTCACCGGCGCTCGTCGACACGGAGGCCATGGCTGCGCTGCCGGAGGTGCCGATCAGCTTGCCCGAGGTGATCGCCGCGGGACAGAAGGATTTCCGCGAGATGGGGCTCAGCCTCGCCTACTGCGGTGCGCCGGCCGAGGCGACGGCCGCGGAGGGCGAATCGTCGTATGCGACGCTCGCCGAGCTGACGATCGAGATCGCACGTGCGCTCGTCGCGGGGACCGGTGGACGCGACGCATCGGGGTTGTTCGGCCGTGTCTGAGGTGCAAACGGTCGATCCCGTCACCTTCGAGATCATCCGCCACAAGCTCTACAGCATCATGGACGAGGCGATCATCGCCCTCGAGAACGTGTCCGGCTCGCCGATCACCAACGAGGGGCACGACCTGATGGCGTCGCTCTACAAGGCGGACGGCGGGCTGATGGTCGGCGGCGTCGGCTTCCTGCACCATCTGACGAGCGCGGCGCAGGCGGTCAAGCACATCCTCGCGACGTACGCCCAGGACCCGGGGATCGGGGAAGACGACGTCTACTTCCTCAACGACTCGTACACGGCCGCACTGCATCCGCCCGACGTCTATCTCATCTCTCCGATCCATCACGACGGGCGATTGACCGGGTTCGCGGCGAACTTCGTGCACGTCACCGACATCGGCGCCGTCGACCCCGGCGGGTTCTCGCCCAGCGCGCGCGACAACTACCAGGAGGGCTTCCAGACGAAGGGGCTGAAGATCGTCGAGGGCGGCAAGGTCCGCCGCGACGTCCTCGACACGTTCCTGAACATGGTGCGCGACCCGGGGATGACGCAGCTCGACCTCAAGTCCCAGCTTGCGGCGAACCACGTCGCAAAGCAGCGGATGCGCGAGCTCTACCGCGACTACGGCATCGACGTCGTCGAGGCGGTCTCCGAGGAGCTGATCGACCAGTCCGAGCAGCTCGTGCGGCGCCGGCTGTCCGAGCTCCCGGACGGGGAGTGGCGGATCCGCGAGTACATCGACATGCCCGGCGCGAACGCAAAGGTCGAGCTGACGGTGACGAAGGACGGCGACACGCTGACGTACGACTTCACAGGGTCGAGCCCTCAGGTCGAGCTCGGCGTGAACTGTTCGTACTGGGCGACGTGGGGCGGCCTGTTCGCGCCGATCTTTCCGCTGCTGGCCTGGGACGTCACCTGGAACGAAGGCGTGACGCGTCCGATCGAGCTCATCGCGCCCGAGGGAACGATCGTGAACTGCACGCGGCCGGCGCCGATCTCGATCGCGACCGTCGGCACGATCCAGATCGTCAACAACCTCTCGACGCTGGCGCTCTCGAAGATCTTCGGCGCGAGCGAGCGGCACCGCGACCGCCCGACCGCGGTCTGGCACGGCAGCCATGCGCACGTCGAGACCCATGGCTTCACGACGGAGGGCGAATTCTTCGTCGCGCCGCTGACCGACACGTTCTGCGGGGCGGCGGGTGCACGCTCGTTCGCGGACGGCGTCGACATGGGCGGCGAGATCCCGAACATCGTCTCGCGCTGGGCCAACGCGGAGAGCCAGGAGCTCAACACGCCCGTCACCTATCTCTTCCGTCGCGCCGTGCCCGACTCCGGCGGCCCCGGCAAGTACCGGGGCGGCGTCTGCCACGAGTACGCGTTCACGCCGAACGGGACGTCAGGGCCGATGGGCCTCGTGCTGTTCGGGAAGGGAACGCGCGCGCCGATGAGCCTCGGCATCGCCGGCGGCTTCCCGGGCTGCAACGTCGGCTACACGACGTTCCGCGGCGCCAACGTCGACGCGCAGCCGACGAGCCGTGACGAGATCCAGGCGGAGTCGAGCGTCGACCAGTTCTGGGGGCATCTCGAGCTCGCCGAAGGCGACATCCAGTACGTGCGGTTCATGGGCGGCGGCGGCTACGGGGACCCGATCGACCGCGACCCCGCGCGCGTCGAGGCCGACGTCCACGCGGGCCTCGTGAGCGAGCAGGCAGCGCACGACATCTACGGCGTCGTCGTCGGCGATGCAGCGGCCACCGACCGCCGCCGGCGCGCGCTCCGGGCCGAGCGCCTCGGTCACGAGCCGGCCGCGGGGCACGCGCCCGTCGCCGCGAGCGGCCACCGGTTGTCCGAGTACCTCCAGCGAACGGCCGCCGACGGCGCGACGCAGTGCACGTGGTGCGGCACGGAGGTCGCGCCGGCCGGCGCGGACTGGAAGGATCACGCGGTCGTCCGCCGGGTCGGGATCGACCAGGCGGGCCCGCTCCGCACGGCGTCCGACGAGTTCAGCCTCGTCCAGTCGTGCTGTCCGGGCTGCGCGACGCTGCTCGACACCGAGCTCGCCGCCGCCGCCGACGCCCCGCTTCACGATCGCGTCCGCCGGTGGCCGACGGAGTGATCGCGCACGAGGACATCCCGGAGACGCTCAATCTCGCGTCGTGGTTCCTCGACCGAAACGTCGAGCGCGGTGACGGAGGTCGCGTCGCTCTCTACGCCGACCGGCCGGTCACCTACGACGAGCTCGCGCGCCTGACGAACCGCGTGGGCAACGCGCTCCTGGATCTCGACGTGCGGCCCGACGATCGGGTGCTGCTCGCTCTCGCCGACGGCCCCGAGTTCGTCGCGAGCTGGTTCGGCGCGTTGAAGATCGGCGCCGTCGTCGCCGAGGTGTACACGTTCCTGCGGGAGAAGGACTACCGCTACTACCTCGAATACGGGCGTCCACGCGTTGTCATCGTCGACGCGTCGACGGTCGAGACGATCGAGCGAGCGTCGTCCGGCATACAGTACCCGCCGCGGCTGCTCGTCGTCGGCGACACCTTCGACGCTGCGGTGGCGTCCGCGTCCGACCGCCTCGAGCCGTTTCCGACGGGACGAGACGGCGTCGCACTCTGGAAGTTCACGACCGGCAGCACCGGCGCACCGAAGGCGGTCTGCCATCTCGCGCACGATCCGGTCGTCTCGTTCGAGAACTTCGCCGTCGACGTCGTCGGCTATCGCGCGGAGGACGTCGTGCTGCCGGTGCCGAAGCTGTTCTTCGGCTACGCACGCGACGCGACGTGCCTCTTCACGTTCGGCGTCGGAGCCGCCGGCGTCGTGTTCCGCGAGCGATCGACTCCAGAGCTGCTCTTCGACCTGATCGAGCGGCACCGGCCGACGATCATGGTGCAGGTGCCGACGATGATGCGCGCGATGCTCGACGCCCCGGGCGCGGGAGAGCGAGACCTGTCGTCGCTGCGCCTCTGTCTCTCGTCCGGCGAAGCGCTCCCCGCGGATGTCCACCGCCGCTGGCTCGACACGTACGGCGTCGAGGTGCTCGAAGGCATCGGCTCGTCGGAGCTGTACCACATCTACATCTCGAACCGCCCCGGCCGCGTGCGTCCAGGGAGCGTCGGCGAGCTCGTGCCGGGATACGAGGCGCGGCTGTTGGACGCCGACGGAGAGCCGGTCCCGGAAGGCGAGCCCGGGGAGCTCTGGGCCGGCGGCGAAAGTGCAGGCGTCCTCTACTGGGGCGACCACGTCCGGTCGAAGCGGACCTTCCACGGCGACCTCGTCCGCACAGGCGATCTCTTCGTGCGCGACCGGGACGGGTTCTTCTGGTACCGCGGCCGAGCCGACGACCTCCTGAAGGTCGGCGGGATCTGGGTCGCGCCGCTCGAGATCGAGAACTGCCTCGACCGCCACCCGGCCGTGGCCGAGTGCCTGGTCGGCGGCATCGAGGACGAGGGGCTGGTCGTCCCGTGTGCCTGGGTCGTCCTCCGGGACGGCGACGGCAGCGACGACCTCGCGGCGGCCCTCCAGGCCTACGTGCGGCAGGAGCTCTCGCCGCACAAGTACCCGCGCGTCGTCCGCTTCGTCGACGACCTGCCGAAGACAGCGACCGGCAAGCTCGACCGGAAGGCACTCCGTGCGGAGGTCGTCGCGGAGTGAGCTACGTCGTCGGCATCGACATCGGGGGCACGTGCACGGACTGCGTCGTCGTCGACGACGCGGGCGTGGTGACGCTCGGAAAGGCGTTCTCGACGCCGCCCGACTTCTCGGGCGGAATCCTCGACGCACTCGGGGTCGCCGCGGAGCAGCTGGGGACGTCGCCGGCGAAGCTCCTGGCGGACACGCAGCTCTTCCTCCACTCGACGACCGTGGCGGAAAACGCCGTCGTCGACGGGACGCTTGCGCGCGCGGGCGTGATCACGACGCGCGGCTTCGAGGACACGCTCTTCGCGATGCGCGGCGGCTACGGCCGCTGGTCGGGGCTCACCGAGGACGAGAAGCGGAATCCCGTCGACACGGAGAAGCCGGAGCCGCTCGTTCCGCGGTCACTCGTCGCCGGCGTGCGCGAGCGGACCGACGCCGACGGAAGCGTGCGCTTCGCCGCGACGGCAGAGGACGTGGCGGCTGCCGTAGAGACGCTCGTCGCGGACGACGTCGAGGCGATCGGCGTGAGCATGCTGTGGTCGTTCGCGAACCCGCAGTCGGAGAGACAGGTCGCGGAGGTCGTCCGCCGCCTGCGTCCGGATTTGTTCCTGACGCTCTCGAACGAGATCGCGCCCGTCGTCGGCGAGTACGAGCGCACCTCGACCGTCGCGCTGAACGCGCGGCTCGGGCCGGTCGTTCGCGGCTACCTCGAGAACCTGCGGCGACACCTCGCCGACAACGGCTTCGAGGGGCAATTGCTCGTCGCGCAGGCATACGGCGGGCTGCTGCCCGTCGACGAGGCCGCCGAGCGCCCCGTCGGCATGATCGAGTCGGGACCGGTCAGCGGCCTCGTCGGCTCCCAGGCGCTGGGCGAGCGAATGGGGCTGCGGAACATCATCGCGGCCGACATGGGCGGGACGACGTTCAAGGTCGGCACCGTGCGCGAGGGCCTGATCGAGTACCAGCGCGAGTCGATGGTGCTCCGTTACCACTACGCGCTTCCGAAGATGGACGTCGTCTCGCTCGGCCTCGCCGGCGGGAGCATCATCTCGATCGACGCGCGGACGGGAACGCCTCGGATCGGCCCGCGGAGCGCCGGCTCGTATCCAGGCCCGGTCTGCTACGCGCACGGCGGCGAGGAGCCGACGATTACCGACATCGACGCGATCCTCGGCTACCTCAATCCCGAGTACTTCCTCGGCGGCCGCGCCGGGCTGGACATCGAGAAGGCACGGTCCGTGTTCGAGGCGAAGATCGCGTCGCATCTCGGGCTCGAGGTCGTCGAGGCCGCCGCGGCCATGTACAAGCTCGCGAACAGCCTCTTCCACGACCTGCTGCACAAGACGACCGTGCAGCGCGGCCTCGACCCGCGCCGGTTCGCGCTGTTCTCGTTCGGAGGAACCGCGGGCATGCATGTCGGGGCCTACGGCGAGGAGCTCGGCGTCTCGGCGGTCGTCATCCCGTACTCCGCCTCGGTGCACGGCGCGTTCGGCCTCGTGACGTCGGACGTGGCGCACGAGGACCAGATCACGCATCCGCTGCGGGCGCCGTTCGACACCGAGGCGGTGGCGTCGATCTTCGGCGAGCTCGAACGCCGCATCACGACCCAGCTCGAGCGCGAGGGGTTCGGTCCGCGGGACATCCGGCTGCAGCGCGCCGTCGACATGCGCTACCGCCGGCAGGTGCACATCCTCACCGTCCCGTTCGCGTCGTCGGTCGACGAGACGGTCGACGCCTTCGAGCGCCTGTACGAGCAGAAGTACGGGCCGCAGTCGGCGTACCGGGATGCCGGCATCGAGCTCGTCAGCTTTCGCGTCCGGGGCTCGGGGTCGGTCGCCCGGCATGATTTCCGCGCCGAGGAGCTCGGCGGGGCCGATCCCGTCGGCGCGCTCGTCGCGCACGTCGAGGCGTGGGTCGACAAGGTCGGCGCCATGCAAGAGGTTGCCGGCTACGACTTCGAGCGGCTGCGGCCGGGAAACGCCGTGGAGGGGCCGGCGATCGTGTGGAGCCCGATCACGACGCTGGTCGTCCCGGTCGGACACACGGCGCGCGTCGACGAGTACCGCAGCGTCGTGGTCACCGCCTCGTGAGAACGGTCGTCGTCACCGGCGGCGGGAAGGGCATCGGCCGCGCCGTGCGCGACCGGTTCGCCGCCGACGGCGACCGCGTCGTCGCCGTCGGCCGCACGCACGGCGAGGTCGACGAGGTCTGCGACGTCACCGACGAGCAGGCCGTCGACGAGCTGTTCGACCGGATCGGCGCCGTCGACGTCCTCGTCAACAACGCGGGCATCGGCGAGTCGAGTCCACTCGCACAGGTCACGCTCGCCGACTGGCGCCGGCACCTCGACGTGAATGCGACTGCGCCGTTCCTCTGCACGCGCGCCGTGCTGCCGGGGATGCTCGATCGGAACTCCGGACGGATCGTGACCGTCGCCTCGACGGCAGGCCGAGCGGGAACGCGGTTCACGGCCGCCTACACAGCGTCCAAGCACGCCGCGATCGGCCTGATGCGCGCGGTCGCGGCAGAGGTCGGCGGCACGGGCGTGACGGCGAACGCCGTCTGCCCGGCCTTCGTGCGCACCGACCTTACGGACCGCGCCGTGGCGCGGATCGTCGAGCGAACCGGCAGGACGGCCGAGGACGCGGAGCTCGCGCTCGCATCCCTGTCACCACTGCGGCGCTTGCTCGAGCCCGAGGAGGTGGCCGACGCCGTCTGGTATCTCGCGTCGCCCGCGGCGGCGGCGGTCAACGGACAGGCACTCGTCGTCGACGGAGGAGGCGTCCAGGCATGACGACCACCGAGTGGCGGCACTTCTCGTTCGAGGTCGGCGACGGTGTCGGCCGATTGACGTTCGATCGGCCTGAGCGCTTGAACGCGCTCACGTTCGACGTCTATGCCGACCTGCGCGACCTGCTCGGCGAGCTGCCGCGACGTGAAGACGTCCACGCCCTCGTCGTGACGGGCCGCGGGCGGGCGTTCTGCTCGGGGGGCGACGTGCACGAGATCATCGAGCCGCTGCTCGAGCTCGACGGGCGTCGCCGGCTCGAGTTCACGCGAATGACGGGCGCCGTCGTCCAACGAATGCGTGACTGTCCGATCCCGATCATTGCGGCGGTCAACGGGATCGCGGCCGGCGCGGGCGCGGTGATCGCGCTCGCGGCGGATATCCGGATCCTCGCCCGCTCCGCGACGTTCGCGTTTCTGTTCACGAAAGTCGGGCTGGCGGGGGCAGACATGGGCTCGGCGTACCTCCTCCCGCGGATCGTCGGCTTCGGCCGGGCGAGCGAGCTATTGCTCCTCGGCGACACCGTCGATGCGGAGACGGCCGAACGGTTCGGCCTCGCCACGCGGGTCGTCGAGGACGAGCGGCTCCTGGACGAGGCCGACGCCCTCGCGCATCGCCTCGCGGCAGGCCCGACCCTCGCGTACGCGAACACGAAGGCGATGCTGACCCGCGAGCTCGACGTCGACCTCGCGACGGCGATCGAGTTCGAGGCGCAGACGCAGGCTGCGCTCCTCGGCAGCCGCGACCACCGCGAGTTCCACGCGTCGTTCGTCGAGAAGCGCGAGCCCCGCTGGGAGGGCCGCTAGCGGTACAGCTCGCGGGCGATGATCTCCCGCTGGATCTCGGAGGCGCCCTCGTAGATCCGGAGCGCGCGGACGTCGCGGTAGAGATGCTCGAGCAGATGCCCCGCCTCGAGCGCTGCCGCACCGTGCACCTGGATCGCGCGGTCGACCGCCTGCTGCGCCGTCTCGGTCGCGAAGACCTTCGCCATCGCCGCGAGCTTCGGGACGTCCGGCCCGCCGGCGTCGGCGGCCGTCGCCGCTGCCGTGACGAGCAGCCGCGCCGCCTCGATCTGGGTCGCGACGTCGGCGAGCGCGTGCGAGACCGCCTGGAAGTCGCGCAATGCCTTCCCGAACGCCTCGCGCGACCGGGTATGCGCGATCGCAGCGTCGAGCGCCGCCAGCGCCATTCCGACGGCGCCGGCGCCGACGCTCGGGCGGAACAGATTGAGCGTCGTCATTGCGACGCGGAAGCCGCCGTCGACCGAGCCGAGCACGTCACCGTCGGCGACGCGAACACCGTCGAGCTCGAGCGTCCCGATCGGGTGCGGCGAGATCAGCTCGAGCGACCGGCCGCTCAGGCCGGGCGAGTCGCCTGCGACGGCGAACGCCGTGACACCGCGCGGCCCGGCGGCGCCGGTGCGTGCGAACACCGTGTAGACGTCTGCGTCCGGCGCATTCGAGATCCATGTCTTCGTACCCGTCAATCGCCAGCCGGCGCCGTCGCGCGTCGCCTCGAGGCGGAGCGCCGCGGCGTCCGAGCCGGCTTCGGGCTCGGTGAGCGCAAACGCGGCAACCGCCTCACCCGAGACGATCGGCGGGATCCACCGCTCGACGGCTTCCGCGCTCCCGTGCGCGAGGATCGGATGGCCGCCGAGTCCTTGCAGGGCGAACGCCGTCTCCGCCTCCGTCGACTCCGCTGCGAGTGCCTCCCGGATGCTGCACAGGAGAAGAGCGGAGGGTGCTCCGCCGAGCGGCAGCACCGGCGCGAGCAGCTCGTGGTCGCCGAGTGCGCGGACGAGCGCGCGATTGACCCTGCCGGGCACGCCCGCTCGCGCGAGGGGCGCGAGGACCGAGCGCGTGAGCTGACGCACGTCGGTCGCGGCGGCGCTCACGTCGCGGGCGACCCTGTCTGCGGCTGCCAGCGCTGAGGGCGCGGCACCGACGCGGGCTCTTCGAACGGGCTCGGCTCGACGCCGAGGTCGCGCCTGCCCGCCTGCGGCCGCCGCGAGCCACTGCGGTACTGGATCGGCCAGCTGACCCCGTCGCCGTCGTAGCCCTGCTCCGCCGCGCTGTGGAGCGTCCACGCCGGGTCGTACAGATGCGGCCGGGCAAGCGCACAGAGGTCGGCCCGGCCGGCGAGGAGGATGCTGTTCACGTCGTCGTAGCTCGAGATCGCGCCGACGGCGATCGTCGGAATGCCCACCCGGTGCCGGATCGCGTCCGCAAACGGCGTCTGGTAGCTGCGGCCGTACTCGGGGCGCGCGTCCGGCGTCGTCTGCCCGGTCGAGACGTCGACGATGTCGACGGCGTGCCCGGCGAGCAGCCGAGCGAAGGCGAGAGCGTCGTCGAGGTCGAACCCGTCCGGCACCCAGTCGGTCGCCGAGATGCGGACCGAGAGAGGCTTCGCCTCCGGCCACGCCGCGCGAACCGCGCCGACGACCTCGAGCGGGAACCGCGCCCGGTTCTCGAGCGTGCCCCCGTACCGGTCGGTCCGGCGGTTCGAGACCGGGCTGAGAAAGCTCGACAGCAGATAGCCGTGCGCCATGTGGAGCTCGAGCATGTCGAAGCCCGCCGCGTCCGCGAGCTCAGTCGCGCGAACGTACTGATCGAGAACGGCGGCGAAGTCCTCGTCCTCCATCGGCCGCGGAACTTGCGACACCGGGAGGTACGGCAGCGGCGACGGCGCGACGAGCGGCCAGTTCCCCTCGTCGAGCGGCAGGTCGACACCCTCCCAGAGGAGCTTCGTCGACCCCTTGCGTCCGGAGTGGCCGAGCTGCGCGCACATCCTGGCGCTCGAGTTGGCGTGGACGAACTCGACGATCCGACGCCAGTCCGCCGCCTGCTCCTCGTTCCAGAGCCCCGCGCAGCCCGGCGTGATGCGCCCTTCCGGCGACACGCAGAGCATCTCGCTGAAGACGAGGCCGGCCCCGCCGAGCGCGCGCGCGCCGAGATGGACGAGGTGGAAGTCGCCGACGCGTCCATCGACCGCCGAGTACATGTCCATCGGCGAGACGACGACGCGGTTCTCGAGCGTCAGCCCGCGGAGCTTGAACGGCATGAACATCGGCGGCCGCTGCGCAGGCGGCTCCGGAGCGCCGAGCTGCCGTTGCACGTCGCGCGCGAACCACCGGTCGACGTCGTCGACGAACTGTTCGTCGCGCAGGCGGAGGTTGTCGTACGTGATCCGGCGGCTGCGAGTCAGGAGGTTGAAGACGAACCTGAGGTCCTCCTGGCCCTCGTACTGGTGGAGATCCTCGAACCAGCGCCGACTCGCAGCCGCGGCGCGTTGCGTGCTCGCCACGAGCGGCACGCGCGCCTTCTCGAAGGCTGCGAGCGCCGTCGGAATGTCCGGCTGCTCGAGCAGATAGCGAACGAGCTCCGTCGCATCCTCAACGGCGAGCTTCGTCGCCGACCCGATCGAGAAGTGCGCAGTGTGGGCGGCGTCGCCGAGGAGCACGACGTTCCCGTCGAACCAGCGCTCGACCTTCACCGTGGGGAAGCTCAGCCATTTCGAGTTGTTGCCAAGGAGCCGGCGCCCGTCGAGAAGCCCTGCCAGCTGGCGCTCGAGGATCCGGATGCTCTCCCAGTCGGACTCGCCGGGCAGCGCGGCGGCGTCGGCGAACCGATCGAAGCCGAAGGCACGCCACACCTCTTCCCGCATCTCGACGATGAACGTCGACTCGTCGGCCTGGTACGGGTAGCCGTGCACCTGGACGATGCCGTGCGGCGTGTCGAGCACGAAGAACTTGAAGGCGTCGAAGGCACCGTCGACTGCCAGCCAGATGAACTTGCACCGGCCGTGCTCGACGCTCGGCCGAAAGACGTCGGCTCGCTGTGCGCGCACCGACGAGGTCACGCCGTCGGCGCCGACGATCAGGTCGGCCGCCGACAGCGCGTCGAGGAGCGGGGCCTCGGTCTCGTGATGGATCGTCACGCCGAGGTCGGCCGCGCGCTGCTGCATGAGCGTGACGAGCGCAGATCGCGACAGGGCGGCGAAGCCGTGGCCGCCGGAGGTGTAAACGCGGTCGCCGCGATGCACGTCGATCTGCCCCCAGCTCGCGCAGTCGCGCCGGATCGCCTCGTGCAGCCACTCGTCGGCGCCGCGAATCGCATCCATCGCCTCGTCGGAAAAGACGACACCGAAGCCGTAGGTCGCGCCGGGCGGATTCCGATCCCAGACCTCGACGTCCGCCCCGGGCACCGCCTTCGCTGCGAGGATCGCGAACCCGAGCCCGCCCGGGCCGCCGCCGAGGCATGCGATCTTCATCGACTGGTTATACCTGCGGCCTCAGGAGGCGTAAAAGTGCCGCACGCCGAAGCCGATCCACTCGGGCTGGACCCAATCCGGGTGGAGCCCGCGGAACGAGGCGTCGAGCAGCTCGACCGCGGTGTCGACGGGCACGCCCTCCGCGCGGAGCCGGTGCGTCTCGTCGCGCAGCTGCGTGATGTACTCCCGCGCCTCCCGCACGACCTCGACGCCGCCGACGCCGCCGTGGCCCGGGACGACGACCGCGGGCTCGAGCGCCTCGAGCTGTTCGAGCACCGCGAGCCAGCGCCCGCCGTCGACGTCCACGTCCTCCGGCGGGAAGTACGGGAAGATCGCGAAGCAGCGCTCCTCCACGAGATCGCCCGTGAACAGCACGCGCTCGTCCGGGAGCCAGACGACCTGGTCGCCGCGCGTGTGCGCGAGCCCCCAGGTCCGCAGCTCGACACGGCGCCCGCCGAGGTCGAGCCCGGCCACGTCGCCGTCGTAGACCTCGTCGGGCTCGACGAGCTCGACGCCCTCGAGCTGCTCGGCGACGGCCGGCCCGAACGTCCGGAACATCTCGAGGTAGGCGGCGGCCTTGTCGTGGAACTCGTCGACCTGCGCCCGGTTGACGACGATCGTCGCGTCGCCGAATGCCTGCGCGCCGTAGCCGTGCTCGGGATGGAAGTGCGTGATCGTCAGGTACAAGGGACGGTCGCCCGCGAGCCCGCGCGCGAGCTCGTGGATGCGCTCGCCGTTGCGCGGGCCCATCGCCGTGTCGACGACGAGCGCCGCGTCGTCGCCGAGCACGATGCCGACGTTCGGGACGAGCGGCACGCGGCCGTCCGGGACGACGTAGACGCCCGCCGCGACCTCCTGCGGGGTTCCGTTGACGACAGGCGCGGGGTCGGTCATGCGCCGATCCTACGATGCCGAGGGTGGCGAAGGAGCTGCGCTACGCAATCGACCTGCGGGACGTCCTGCGGACCGAGGACGGGACGCCGCTCGTGGTCGACCCGGGGTGGTCGCCCGAGCACCTGCTGCTCGCGGCGCTCCTGCGCTGCTCGCTCAAGAGCCTCGACTACCACGCACGCCGCGCCGGCAATGCGCTCGACGACGCGCACGGCAGCGCCCGCGCGCTGATCACGAAGCGCGAGAGCGACGGCCGCTACGCGACGACGGAGATCGAGCTCGCGCTCGCGGTGCGCCTGCGCGAGCAGCCGGGCGACGACGAGCTCGTGTCCCTGCTGATGAAGGCCGAGCGCGACTGCTTCATCGGCGCGTCGCTGACCGTGAAGCCGACGTACGACTGGTCACTGCTCTAACGGCGCCATCGTCAAGCCGTAGTCCTTCAGCTGCTCCCAGTAGAGCTCGGCCTGCTCCTGCTCGCCCGACCACACGATCGCGAGCCCCTTGTTGTGGATCGCGTTCGCCATCGTCATGCCCTTCTCGTAGTCGACGCCGGGCAGGACGGACGACAGCGCGAACGCCACGCCCTGGAACGTGTTGTGGTCGTCGTTCAGGACGATCACCTTGCACGGACGACCGACGCCGGTGCCCTTGCCCGGGTCGAGCCGCTCGCGCGGAGGCGTCAGGGTGCTCACGGGACAGAGGGTAGTGTCAGTTTCGTGGACGTCGAGGCGATCCGGTCCCGTTTCTCTGCGCTCCAAGTCCCGACGGCGTTCTTCGACGGGCCGGGCGGGACGCAGGTTCCGGACACGGTCATCGAAGCGGTCGCCGGCTACTTCCGCGAGTCGAACGCGAACACCGGCGGTCCGTTCGGCAACAGCCGCCGCACCGACGCGCTGATCGCGCAGGCGCGCCTCACCGCCGCGGCGTTCCTGCGCTGCGACCCGGGCGAGGTCGCGTTCGGCGCGAACATGACGACGCTCAACTTCGCGCTGTCACGCGCGGCCGGTCGGACATTTCGCGCGGGCGACGAGATCCTCTGCACGAAGCTCGACCACGACGGGAACATCTCACCGTGGCTCGAGCTCGCGCGCGACCTCGACCTGCGCGTTCAGCTCGTCGACATCCACGACGACACGACGATCGACTACGACGACCTCGAGCGGAAGCTGTCGGAGCGCACGCGCGTCGTAGCCTTCCCGCTCGCGGCGAACGCCGTCGGCACGACGCCCGATGCACGCCGGATCGTCGAGCTCGCGCACGGCGTCGGTGCGCTGGCCTGGGCCGACGCTGTCCACTACGGGCCGCACGGCCCGATCGACGTCGCCGACCTCGGGATCGACGTGCTCCTCTGCTCGCCGTACAAGTACTTCGGGCCGCATCTCGGTCTCGCGTTCGTCCGCGCCGAGCTCACGGCGAGCTTGCGGACGTACAAGGTACGTCCGGCCGACCACCCGTACGAGACCGGCACGCTCGCGCACGAGCTGCTTACGGGTTTCGTCGCGGCGGTCGAGTACATCGAGTCCGTCGGCTGGAGCGACATCCAGCCGCACGAGCGCACGCTCGGACAACGGTTCCTCGACGGCCTGCCTGACCGCTGCACGCTCCACGGGCTGCCGACGATGGACGGCCGCGTGCCGACCTTCGCGTTCACCGTCGACGGCCTGACGCCGCGCGTCGTCGCCGAGCGGCTCGCGCAGCGCGACATCGCCGTCTGGGACGGGAACTACTACGCCGTCGAGGTGATGGAGCGGCTCGGCCTCGGCGACGATGGCGCCGTGCGCGCCGGCTTCGTCCACTACAACACCGCGGCCGAGGTCGACCGACTGCTCGAGGCGCTGGAGGCGATGTGAGCGACACCGTGACGCTCCTGCAGGAGCTGATCCGCTTCGACACGACGAACCCGCCGGGCAACGAGGAGTCCTGCGTCGCGCACATCGAAGCGCTGCTGAACGCGCACGACGTCGAGACCGAGCGCTACGAGAAGGTCTCCGGCCGCCCGAACCTGATCGCGCGGCACGCGGGCGCGAAGCCCTGCCCGCCCCTCCTCCTCTACGGCCACGTGGACGTCGTCACGACGACGGGCCAGCAGTGGACGCACCCGCCGTTCGGCGGCGAGCTCCTCGACGGCTACGTCTGGGGCCGCGGCGCGCTCGACATGAAGAGCGGCGTCGCGATGGTCGTGCGCGCGTTCCTCGAGGCGGTGGATCGCAACACGGCGACGCCGCTCCTGCTCCTGATCCTCAGCGACGAGGAGAACGGCGGCGACGTCGGCGCGGCCTTCATGGCGGACGAGCACGCCGACGCGCTCGGCGGCGCGAGGCACGCGCTCGGCGAGTTCGGCGGCGCGACGCACTGGATCGCCGGGAGGCGCTTCTATCCGATCCAGGTCGCCGAGAAGCAGATCGCGTGGCTGAAGGCCACGATCCGCGGCACCGGCGGCCACGGTGCGCTCGGCGTGCGCGGCGGCTCGATGCGCAGGCTCGGCGACGTCCTCCGGACGCTCGACCGGCGGCAGCCGCCGATTCACGTCATCCCGCTCGTCCGCGAGTGGTTCGAGACGATGGCGGACAACCTGCCGCGGCCGCAGTCGCTGCTGATGCGCCGGCTGCTCGACCCGCGCACGGCCGACCTCGCGGTGCGCGCGATCGGGCTGCCGCAACTCGGCCGCGTGACGCGCAACACGGTCAGCCCGACGATCGTGCGCGGCGGCGACAAGATCAACGTCATCCCGTCCGCCGTCGAGCTCGAGCTCGACGGCCGCATCCTTCCCGGCCAGACGCCGGCCGACCTGATCCGGGAGCTGCACGACCTCGTCGGCACGAAGAACATCGAGATCGAGGTCGTCCGCCACGATCCGGGACCGCCCGAGCCCGATCTCTCGCAGTACGGCCTGCTCGCCGACGTCATCCGCGAGCTCGACCCGGACGGGATCCCCGTCCCGATGCTCCAGGGCGGCGTCACCGACGCACGCCATCTCTCGCGTGCCGGGGTCCAGACGTACGGCTACCTCCCGCTCAGGCTGCCGGAGGACTTCAAGCCGCTCCCGCTCGTGCACAACGCCGACGAGCGCATTCCCGCAGACGCGCTCCAGTTCGGGGTCGACGCGATCGCGCGCGTGATCGATCGGTATCCCGCATGAGGCTGCTCGTCCTCGGCGGCAGCAAGTTCCTCGGCCGCCACGCCGTCGCGCACGCGCTCGACCAGGGATACGACGTCACGACGTTCACGCGCGGCCGGACGAATCCCGACCTCTTCCCCGAGGCGGAGCACCTCACCGGCGACCGCGACGGCGACCTCGAGGCGCTGCGCGGCCGCACGTGGGACGGCGTGATCGACACGAGCGGCTACGTGCCGGACGTCGTGCGACAGTCCGCGGAGCTGTTGCGCGACGCCGTGCAGCGGTACCTCTTCGTCTCGACGATCTCCGTCTACGGCGATCCCGAGGAACCGTACGGCGCGAACAAGCTCGCCTCCGAACGGGTCGTCGAGGAGCTCTACGGGGATCGCTGCACGATCGTGCGTCCGGGACTGATCGTCGGGCCGTACGACCCCACCGACCGGTTCACCTACTGGCCGCGGCGGCTCGCCGGCGGGGGCGACGTGCTCGCGCCGGGAGACCCGAACCAGCCGGTGCAGCTGGTCGATGCACGCGACCTTGCACCATGGCTCGTACAGCTCGCGCTCCACGGTCCCGGCGGGACGTTCGACGCGACGAGCCCCGCGACGACGCTCGGCGACGTGCTCGAGCGGCTCCGCGGCGCGGCGAACCTCGTGTGGGTCGACGGGCAGCAGGTCATCGACGCCGGAGTGGAGCCGTGGATGGAGCTGCCGCTCTGGCTGCCGGAGGACGGCTGGCCGCTGATGGAGCGCGACGTGTCGGCGGCCGTCGCCGCCGGGCTGACGTTCCGCCCGCTCGAGGAGACGGCGCGCGACACCTACGAGTGGGATCGCGCGCAGCCGGGCGACCGGCCGACGCTCACCCGCGAGAAGGAAGCCGAGATCCTTAGGCTCCGCGCATGAGTCGCACCGAGGCAACGGTGCGCGCGCAGCCGGAGTGGCTGCGGGCGGTGCAGGTCGCGCAGCGGCTTCCGACCGGCTCGCGCGTCGTCCACACTGGCTGCGGAACCTCGTTCCACGCCGCCCAGACCGGCGGCTGGGCCGTCCAGGCCCTCGACGCCGCCGTCGACCCGCCGGCGGCAGACGTGCTCGTCTGCGTCTCACACGAAGGCGAGACCGAGCTGACGCTGCGGGCCGCCGAGCGGTTCGAGGGCGCGGTCTGGCTCGTCACCGGCGCCGCGGAGTCGCCGCTCGCGAAGATCGCGGACGAGGTCGTCGTCTGCACGCCGTCGATCGAGACGTCGTGGTGCCATACCGCGAGCTACACGTGCGGGGTCACGGCGATTCAGCAGCTCCACGGAGCGGATACGACGGGCGTCGCGGGCGAGGTCGAGGCGGCGCTCGCGGAATCCGTGAGCGCGCCGCCGCAGGAGAAGATCATCGTCGTCGGCTCCGGGCTCGACTGGCCGACGGCCCAGGAGGCCGTGCTGAAGCTCCGCGAGGGCGCCCGGGTCGACGCCGTCGCGTACCACACCGAGCAGATCCTCCACGGCTACCTCGCGCCGGTCGACGGGTCGTACGCCGCGTACGTCCTCCTCGGCGAGGCCGGAGCCCGGCGGGAGCGGGCCGAGGAGGCGGCGAGGACGCTCGAGGCGATCGGGTGCACGACGACGCGCCTGCCGGGCGGCAGGCCGGTGCCCGACATCGTCTTCTTCCACCTGCTGACGCTGAGCGTCGCCGAGGCACGCGGCGTCGACCCCGATTCGATCGGACGGGCCGAAGGAACCGCGCTCGGGAAGGCGGCGGGCGTTTACCCTGGGTGAGATGAGCACGTTCGAACGCCACACGCTCGACAACGGCCTGCGCCTCCTCACGGCCAGCATCCCGACGGCGCAGTCGGTGACGTGCATGGTCATGCTCGCCGCCGGCTCGCGCTACGAGACCCCGGAGACGAGCGGCATCGCGCACTTCGCCGAGCACATGTTCTTCAAGGGCACCGAGCGACGGCCGACCGCGCGCATGGTCGCCGGCGAGATCGACGCGATCGGCGGGCAGCTCAACGCCTTCACCGGCAAGGAGTACACCGCGTATTTCGTCCGCTGCGCCGCCGAGTCGCGCGACGTCGCCCTCGACGTGATCGTCGACATGCTCCGCAACTCGAAGTTCGATTCGGAGGAGATCGAGCGCGAGAAGGGCGTGATCGTCGAGGAGATGAACATGTACTACGACACGCCGCGCGACTACATCGGCAACGTCTACGACCAGCTGCTGTACGGCGACCAGCCGCTCGGCTGGGACATCGTCGGCCGCGAGGAGACGGTCCGGGCGTCGACGCGCGACACGTTCATGTCGTACCTCGGCACGTGGTACCAGCCCTCGCGCATGGTGCTCGGCCTCGGCGGCCGCGTCGGCGAAGACGCGCTCGAGCGCACGAACGAGCTGTTCGGCGACCTCCCCGCGCAGGAGACGGGAGAGGCCGCGCCGATGCAGCCGCACGCGGACGGCCGCGTGAAGCTCTTCACGAAGCGGTCCGACCAGGCGCACATCGTCATCGGCGTTCCCAGCAAGCCGCTCAGCCATCCCGACCGGTACGTGCTGCAGCTGATCGGCACCATCCTCGGCGGCGGCATGTCCTCGCGGCTGTTCACCGAGGTGCGCGAGCGCCGCGGCCTCGCGTACTACGTCGGGGCGACGAACTTCAGCTACACGGACGCCGGCTCGCTCTTCGCGCAGGCGGGCGTCGACATCAAGCGCATCGACGACGCCGTCACGACGATCCTGGCGGAGCTGCGCAAGATCGCAGCGGAGTCGGTTCCCGCCGACGAGCTGGAGAAGGCACGCTCGTTCACGAAGGGCCGGTTCGTCCTCGAGCTCGAATCGCCGCAGGGCCTGATCATGTTCGGGCTGCGGCGCGAGGTGCTCGAGGGGCGCGTTCCCGATCTCGAGGAGATCCTTCGCGGTGTCGACGCGGTGACGGCGGAGGACGTCCGGCGCGTCGCGTCGGAGATCGTGCGCGACGACGCGCTGCGCCTCGCGGTGATCGGGCCGTTCGACGACGCCGACCGGTTCGAGAAACTGTTGGCCTGAAAGGACAAACGACTGGTGCCTGCGTTGAAGCAGGCACCAGTCGTTACGGTTTCTTCGTCATGGGTCGGCGGTCCGGTTAGCACCTGAGCCCGAAGCCGCCCGTCAGAGTGCTTTCAACCCAACGGCGCTTTCTATCGATGAATCGTTAGGAAAGCATTCGGTACGGACGTACCCACTCCTGGCTAGGTCCTACGCGTCAATGGTCGCAAAGTCGGCCTCCATGACGGCCCTGTCCTCGTCGTCGTCGATCTTCGCCGTCGCGGTGCGGCCGAGCTCGGCCCAGTGCGCAGCCTCCTCGCGGTGCCCCGCGGCGAGGTGGGCGCGCGCGAGCGCCTCGTAGGCGGCGGGCAGATCCCAGATCTCCATGCTGTCGTCCTCGTTCGCCTGCACGAGCTCGTGACAGCGCCTGGCGTGGTAGAGCGCCTGGTCGACCTGCCCGGCGACGACGTGGACGCGTGAGCACTGCCACTCGCTGCGTGCACGGTTCGCGCAGGTGCCGACCTGCAGCCAGTGGTAGGCGGACGCGTGCGCCATGTGGATCATCTCGTCGTCCTGCTCGGGCGACCGCGTCGGGTTCTCCATCAGCGTCCACGTCTTGTTGAAGAGGTCGACGCCGAGCGTCCGGTGGTCGATCATCGGGTACTCCTTCTCGTCGAGCAGCGACTGGAGTCGCTGACGGATCCAGGTCAAGGCCGCCTGCCGCTCGGCCGTGCGGCGCTGGTGGTCGGCGAGCACCTGCTTGTGCAGCGCCGGATCGTCGTCGTCGAGCAGTGTGACGATCTCGTCGAGCGGGATCTCGAGCCGGCGCAGCAGCCGGATCGCCTCGGCACGCTCGACCTGCTCCGGCGCGTACGAGCGGTAGCCGGTGTCGGGATCGACCTCGGCCGGGCGCAGCAGCCCGATCTCGTCGTAGTGATGGAGCGCCTTGACCGTGAGGCCGGTCAGGCGCGCAAAGCGGCCGATCTGCACGGTCGAAGCATTGCGCCTCCGGTTACCGGAGGGTCAAGTGGGGCCCTTTCGAGCCCCACTTGCTCATGACTCCTCGCTGCCTTCTGCCGTCGCCCGGTGCTGGATCTCCGAGACGACGGTCGGGTCCGCGAGCGTCGTCGTGTCGCCGAGCGGGCGGTTCTCCGCGACGTCGCGGAGCAGGCGCCGCATGATCTTGCCGCTCCGCGTCTTCGGCAGCTCCGGCGTGAACACGATGTTCGCCGGCTTCGCGATCGGGCCGATCTTCTTCGCCACGTGGTCGCGGAGCTCGGCGAGCTTGTCCACCGAGCCTTCCTTGCCGCCCTTCAGCGTGACGTACGCGACGATCGCCTCGCCGGTGGTCGCGTCCTTGCGCGAGCACAC